>Ga0181537_10002855_pt1 | contig 15021 bp, 15 predicted proteins | sample PEATcosm2014_Bin_39_FD_119765 | JGI IMG/M metagenome (GOLD analysis project Ga0181537, IMG submission 119765) | Peatland microbial communities from MTU Mesocosm Facility, Houghton, MI, USA - PEATcosm2014_Bin23_10_metaG | ecosystem: Environmental > Terrestrial > Soil > Wetlands > Peat | place... | reverse complement strand
GGAGGCGCGATCAGGCGCAGGCGCTGCAGCTGCCGGGAGTGGTCGCGGCGGTGCCCTATATCGAGGCACAGGCGCTGCTGATGCATGGCGCGCATACCGCCGGCACCACCATCCGCGGCGTGCTGCCGGCGCAGGAGCGGCGCGCGGTCGGGCTGGCCGAGCGCATCGAGGGTGGGCGCATCGAGGACCTGACCGACGGTGGCTATCGCATCATTCTGGGCGATGCGCTCGCCGCCGCGCTTGCGGTCCAGGTCGGCGACGACCTGGTGCTGATCGCGCCGCAGGGCAACGCCACCCCGGCCGGCATCGAGCCGCGTATGCGCCGCTTCCGGGTGGCCGGGGTGTTCCATTCCGGCATGTATGAGTACGACCGCGGCCTGGCGCTGCTGCAGCTGCGCGACGCGCAGCGTGTCTACCAGCTCGGCGATGCGGTCACCGGCATCCGCCTGACGCTGCGGGATGCGTTCCTGGCGCCGCGCGTGGTGCGCGACCTGGCACTGAGCCTGGGCGGGGGCTATTACGTGAGCGACTGGACGCGGGTGCACAGCAATTTCTTCCGTTCCATCGAGATCACCAAGTCGATGCTGTTCGTGATCCTGCTGCTGGTGGTGGCGGTCGCGGCCTTCAACATCGTCGCCGCGCTGGTGATGGTCGTGAAGGAGAAGCGCTCCGACATCGCGATCCTGCGCACGCTCGGCGCCGGGCCGCGCAACATCCTGGCGGCGTTCTCGATCCAGGGCGCATTCATCGGACTGGCCGGCACCAGCGCCGGCGCGGCGCTCGGACTGATCCTGGCGGCCAATCTGGAGTCGCTGGTGCACGGGCTCGAGCGGCTGCTGGGTACCCATTTTCTGGACGCCAAGGTTTACTTCATGAGCGACCTGCCGGCACATGCTGAACTGGGTGACGTGGTGCGCATCTGCAGCGTCGCATTCGCGCTGTGCGCGCTGGCGACGCTGTACCCGGCGTGGCGAGCCGCCGGCACCCAGCCGGCTGAGGCGCTGCGCCATGAGTGAGCGCGATCCGGCTGGCGGCGATGCGAGCGGCGCGGCCGCCGTGGTGCTCCGCGCGCGCGGGGTGTGCCGCAGTTTTCACGAGGGATCGAGCACGCTCGAGGTGCTCAGCGGGGTCGAGCTGACGGTGGCGCGCGGCGAGCGGCTGGCGATCATCGGCGCTTCGGGCTCGGGCAAGACCACGCTGCTGCAGATCCTGGGCGGACTCGACCGCCCCGATGCCGGGGTGGTGGAAGTGGCCGGCCGCGACATTCACGCGCTGCCCGAGGGCGAGCGCAGCGCGCTGCGCAATCGCACCATCGGCTTCGTCTACCAGTTCCACCACCTGCTGCCGGAATTCTCGGCGCTGGAAAACGTCGCGATGCCGCTGCTGGTGCGGCGCGAGCGCAGCGCGACCGCCGCCGCGCGCGCGCGCGATCTGCTCACGCGCGTGGGACTGGCCGAGCGCCTGAACCACCGCCCGCATCAACTCTCCGGCGGCGAGCGCCAGCGCACTGCAGTGGCGCGCGCGCTGGTGACCTCGCCGGCGCTGGTGCTGGCCGATGAGCCCACCGGCAATCTCGACGGTCGCAACGCCGAACAGCTGTTCGAGCTGATGCTGGAATTGAATCGGGAATTTGCCACCAGCCTGGTGGTGGTGACGCACGACAGCCGGCTGGCGGCGCGCATGGGCCGGGTACTGGAGCTCAGCGGCGGCGGTTTACATCAGCCGACGGGTTGATCGGCACGACTTTACAGGCGGCGCGGCGGCGCTCCTGGCGCACGCGGTAGCGACGCATGGTCGCCAGCCGCCAGGTGAGCTCGAGCGCATAGCGGCCGGCGAAGCCGAATACGATGCCGCACACCAGGCAGCCGAGCAGGAACGGCTTCCACGCCGGGCCCAGCCCGTGCTCGAGCCAGTTCCAGTTCGGATGAAATTCGAAATGCCGCGGCCGATAGCGCAGCAGCAGGGCACCGACCCGATAGGCGTAGTAATACACCGGCACCATGGTGAGCGGATTGACAATATAGGAGCCGGCAATGCCGACCGCGACGTTCAGCCGCCAGATGATCGCCGCCAGCACCACCAGCAGCAGATGCACCGGCAGCGGGATGAAGCTGACGCCGATGCCGACGCCGAACGCCGTGGTGATCGAGTGACGATTGAGCGACCACAGGTGCGAATCGGTGAGCCGCTCGCCAAAGATACTCAGGTACCACTTGTGGCGACGCGAGTGGATCAGGCGCGCGAACTGCTTGACGAGTCTTCGGGGCATGGCCGGCCCACTTTAGCAGTTGCCGCGCCGCACTCATAAGCCGGGCGTACATAAGACCGGCGCAGCGAAACTGCGCTGCCGGCCGGGCGCTTTAGGTATCATGCCCTCGCCTAAAAGGTGAGCCAGGTCACAGGAGCGGCACTAACCGATGTGGGAAATCGTGCAGGCGGGCGGGACACTGATGTGGCCCATCATTCTGTGCTCGATCGTCGCCGCGGCGATTGTCCTGGAACGGCTCTGGACCCTGCAGGATCGACGCGTGCTGCCGCCGGATCTGACCCGCAAGGTCTGGAAGCTGGTGGAAGCGAACCAGATCAACGACAAGGTCATCGCCGCCCTGGAGCAGAACTCGCCGCTCGGCAAGCTGCTGGCGGCCGGGCTCGCCAACCGCCACCGGCCGCGTGAAGTGCTGATGGAGCGGCTCGAGGACGCCGGCCGTCACGTGGTGCATGAGCTGGAGCGTTTTCTGAACACCCTGGGCACGATCGCCGGGGTGTCGCCGCTGCTCGGGCTGCTCGGCACCGTCACCGGCATCATCAAGGCCTTCAATGCGATCAATGCCGGCGGCGCGGGTGATCCGCGCATGCTCTCGGGCGGCATCGCCGAGGCGCTGGTGGCCACCGCGGCCGGACTGTGCGTCGCGATTCCCTCGCTGGTCGCCTACCGCTATCTGCGCGGCCGCGTCGACACCATCGTGGTGGAGATGGAGAAGAATGCGCTGCGGCTGGCGGACGCGGTCGAGTCCGCCGCGCGCCACGGCGCCGAGCCGCAGGCAGCGCTCGGCTGATGCGAGCGCGCCGCCGCATGCCACGGCAACCATGAAATTCAAGCCGCGCCGCAGCGAGGAGCCCGAGATCAACGTCGTGTCGCTGATCGACGTGGTGCTGCTGCTGGTGGTGTTCTTCATGCTGTCGTCCAAATTCACCACCGAGGGGCGATTGCGCATCCGCCTGCCGCAGGCGAGCACGCTGCCGGCGCAGCACGCCGCCGAAGAGGGACTGGTGGTCACGGTCAGTGCCACCGGCTCCTACCTGGTGAATGCGCGCGAGCTGGTCAACTCGAGTCCCGATACGCTGCGTACGGCGATCCTGAAGACGGTCGGCAGCGCTTCGCGTGCTACGGCGGTGACCATCCGCGCCGACGGCCGCGCCAGCCATCAATCGGTGGTGACGGCGATGGACGTGCTCGGGCGGCTGGGCTTCACGCAGATGAACGTCGCCACGGTGAACGACCCGGGAGCGGCGCCCCCTTGAACGACGCTGCCGGCGGCGCCGCTGCGGCTCCGGAGCGCGTGCTGCTGTCGCGCAGGATCTACGCCCGGCTGCTGCGCTACGCCTGGCCGTATCGCGCCATGTACATGGTCGGCGTGCTGGGCATGGTGCTGTACGCCGGCAGCGACCTGATCACGGTGTTCTTTACCAAGACCTATCTGCATGATGCGCTGGCACTGCAGCAGCACCAGATCGTGCTGCGCTGGCTGCCGCTCGGGGTGCTGCTGATCTTCCTGTCGCGCGGCGTCGGCGACTACCTGGCGAATTATTTTCCGTTCTGGGTCGGCCGCCAGGTGGTGAAGGCGATCCGCGGGGAACTGTTCGCCCACTACCTGCAGCTGCCGACCGCGCAGTACGATCGCGAGTCCTCGGCGGTGAAGCTCAACCGCCTGACCTACAACGCCGAGATGGTGGCGGCGGCCACCACCGATTCGCTGACTGTGATGATCCGCGACTCGCTCGCGATCCTGTTCAACGTCGGGGCGCTGTTCTATCTCAACTGGCGCCTGGCGCTGTGCCTGATGGTGGCCGCCCCGGTGATCGCCTGGCTGGTGCGCAACGTCAACGTGCGCTTCCGGCGCTACAGCACCCGCATCCAGAACTCGATGGGCGACGTCACGCGCGTGTCGAAGGAGGCGCTCGATGCCCATCGCGTGGTCAAGGTGTTCAATGCCCAGCAGCACATCCTGCGGCTGTTCGAGGACGCCAATGAGCTCAACCGCCACACCAACGTGCGGCTGATCTCGGCGCGCTCGATCAGCAATCCGATCGTGCAGATGCTGGCGGCGCTGGGACTGGCCGGCGTGCTGCTGATCGCCAATCGCGAGATCGCCGCCGGCACCATGACGGTCGCCGACCTGATCCCATTCATCATCGCGGCGATGCTGGTGTCGCAACCGCTGCGCCGCATACTGAATGTCGCCGGTCCGCTGCAGCAGGGCATCGCCGCCGGCGCCAGCGTGTTCGCGGTGCTCGACGGGCCGGGTGAGCCGCAGGGTGGCACGTTCGCGCCGCCGCGCGTGCGCGGCGAGGTCGAATTTCGCGACGTCAGTTTCGAGTACGCGACCGAGAACGGCGCGGTGCTGCACGATGTGAGCCTCACGGTTCCGGCCGGCAGCACGCTGGCAATCGTCGGCCGCTCCGGCAGCGGCAAATCCACGCTGGTGTCACTGCTGCCGCGCTTCTACGATCCGACCGCAGGCGTGGTGCTGATCGACGGCGTCGATATCCGTGAATACCGGCTGGCGAACCTGCGCCGCCAGATGAGCCTGGTGAGCCAGGAGGTGGTGCTGTTCAACGAGTCGATCCGCAATAACATCCTGTTCGGCGCGACCGACATCGGCGAGGCGCAACTGCTGGCGGCGGCCAGTGCCGCCTATGTATTGGAATTCGCCGAGCAGCTGCCGGCCGGGCTCGACACCATCGTCGGGGATCGCGGCGTGCTGCTGTCCGGCGGCCAGCGCCAGCGCATCGCCATCGCGCGCGCACTGCTGCGCGACACGCCGATCCTGATCCTGGATGAGGCGACCTCGTCGCTCGATACCGCCGCCGAGCGGCATATCCAGGACGCACTCGATCAGCTGGTGCGCAATCGCACCACGCTGGTGATCGCGCACCGCCTGTCGACCATCGAGAGCGCCGACCGCATCCTGGTGATGAGCGATGGCCGGGTGGTGGAGTCCGGTGCGCACGCCGAGCTGCTCGAGCGGCGCGGTGTCTATGCGGAGCTGCACCGGTTGCAGTTCAGTGCCTAGCGCGGCGCTGGCGGCGCGTCTGCAGCGGATCTGGTATGGCGCCTCGCGGCCGCCGTGGCCGCTGCGGCTGCTGGCGCGCCTGTTCAGCCTGATCGTGCGCCAGCGGCGCGCCGCCTATGCGCACGGGCGCCTCTACAGCCGCCGGCTCGCCAAGCCGGTGATCGTGGTCGGCAATCTGACGGTCGGCGGCAGCGGCAAGACGCCGCTGGTGATCTGGCTGGCGCAGCAGCTGCGCGAGCGCGGTCTGTCCCCGGGCGTGGTGCTGCGCGGCTATGGCGGCAGCGTGGCCTCGGGGCGCGCGCCGATGATCGTCGCAGCCGACAGCGACGTGGCCGTGGTCGGCGATGAGGCGCTGGTGCTGCAGGCGCGCACCGGGGTGCCGGTGGCAGTCGGGCGCGACCGCGCCGCCGCCGCGCAGCTGCTGCTCGCCCGCGGGGTGGACGTGATCATTGCCGATGACGGCCTGCAGCACCTGCGGCTGGCGCGCGACTTCGAGATCGCGGTGATCGATGCCGCGCGCGGCATCGGCAACGGCTACCTGCTGCCGGCCGGGCCGCTGCGCGAGCCGCCCGAGCGCCTGGCGAGCGTGGACGTGGTGGTGCTCAACGGCGAGGGCGGCTTGCCGGCCGGTGTGGCTGGCGTGAAGCGTGCCTTCACGATGCGCCTGAGCGGCGAGTGGCTGCGCACGCTGGCGGGCACCGAGGAGCTGATGGCGCTGTCGAGCCTGGCCGGCCGGCGCGTGCACGCGATCGCCGGTATCGGCCATCCGCAGCGTTTCTTCGCGCAGCTGGCGGCTGCGGGGCTGGAGGTGATCGCGCATGCGTTCCCGGACCATCATCGCTATCGGGCGCGCGACCTTGCGTTCGACGATGATCTGCCGCTGCTGATGACTGAGAAGGATGCGGTAAAATGCCGGCCGTTCGCCGCCGCGAACCGCTGGTACCTGCCGGTGGCGGCGAGTTTCGCCGGCAGCGACGGCGGTGCGCTGCTGGCGCGCCTGCAGCGCTGCCTGGCGCCCTGAAGTCGCAGTCATCATTTTCCGCGGGAGAGTCACTTGGATGCACGTCTGCTCGATATCCTGGCCTGCCCGGTGTGCAAAGGCCCGCTGCGCTACGAGCGCAAGGAGGCGCTGCTGATCTGCCGCGCGGATCGCCTGGCATTTCCGATCCGAGATGACATCCCGGTGATGCTCGAGGATGAAGCGCGCGTGCTCGCTGCCGACGACGCGCTGCTCGATCGCTAGCCGCACATGTACCGCGTGGTCGTGCCGGCGCGCTATGGCGCCACGCGCCTGCCTGGCAAGCCGCTGCTGCTGCTGGCCGGAAAACCGCTGATCCAGTGGGTGTATGAGCGCGCGCGACGCTCCGGTGCGCAGCAGGTCATCGTGGCCACCGACGATGAGCGCATTGCGCAGGCCGCGCGCGGCTTCGGGGCCGAGGTGCGCATGACCGCGACCACCCATGCCTCGGGTACCGATCGCATCGCCGAGGTTGCGCGGCGCGAACACTGGGGCGACTCCGACATCGTGGTGAACGTGCAGGGCGATGAGCCGCTGATGCCCGAGGCGCTGATCGATCAGGTCGCCGCGCTGCTGGCGGCCCGGGCCGGCGCCGATATCGCCACCCTGGCCGCACCGCTGGCCTCGCTGGCCGCGCTGCTGGATCCGAACGTGGTCAAGGTGGTGGCCGATCTGCAGCAGCGCGCGCTGTATTTCAGCCGTGCACCGATCCCATGGCCGCGCGATGCCGCGCCAGCCGGCCTCGCCAGCCAGTCGAGCTTCGCGGGTTCACGGCGCCACCTGGGTATCTACGCCTATCGCGTGGCCGCACTGCAGCGCATGGCGGCGCTGCCGCGCAGTGAGCTGGAGCGGCTCGAGCAGCTCGAGCAGCTGCGCGCGCTCGAGCACGGCATGGATATCCGGGTCGCTGACGCCGTCGTGGCGCCCGGACCCGACGTCAACACCGCCGCCGATCTGGCCGCAGCCGAGGCGCAGCTGCGGGCGATCGGCTGAAGGCGCGCTAGTCCTCGCGCCCCGGGGGTTCCGGTCCCTGATGCGATGGAGCAGGCGGGGCCGGAGGCGCCGCGCTGGAGGGCGGTGCGGACGACCAGGCGACCTGCGGATGATAGTCCGGGGCTGCCGCCGGTGCCGCGCTGGGCATCGGCTGGCGCTCTTCATTCTGCGGCGGCTGCGGCAGTCGCGCCGTCGGCGCATCGTCAGGGATTCGTCCTGTCGCGTAGCTCGAGACGGCTGCCGGCGCAGCATCGTGTCCCGGGCTGTCGGCAGCGCCATGGTTGCCGGCGGTATCGGCGCCCGATCCGGTCCACCCCATCTCCTGCTGCCCGTTATCGTTCCCGAACCCGGACTGAGTTTCGATCGACAGCTCAGCGCCGCCGAGCGAGCCGCCCTGGCCGCCCATGCCCTGGTCACGATTTCCGGCTCCGCGGCGCCGGCGCCGCCCACCGCGGCGCGAACGGCCGGTGCGCGGCGGGCGATCACCAGGCAGACGCTCGCCAGGTGGTGAGCCGTCGGGGCCGGCCTCGCGCGGCTCGGGTGACGCGTCGCGCTGCGAGTCCATGGGCCGCGGTTCATCGCGCCGCGGCTCCATCGGGCGCGGTTCCATTTGGCGTGGTTCCGCCTGGCGCGGTTCCTCGCGGCGTGGTTCGTCCCGACGCGGTTCCATGTGGCGCGGTTCATCGCGCCGTGGTTCGTCCCGGCGTGGTTCGTCCCGGCGTGGTTCGTCCCGGCGCGGTTCGCGCCGTGGCTCGTCACGAGTGCGCTCAGCGCCGCCACGCGGCTCGTGCCGGGCGTCGTCGCGCCCGCGCCCTGAGTGTCGATCGGGCCGCCGGTCGCGACCGCGACCACCGCGCGAGCCCCGGTCGCCGCGCTCGCCGCCGCTGCGGCGCGGCTCACGGGCCGGTTCGCGCTCAGGGCTGGCGCTCGGGCGGACCTCGGCTGCGGGCTCGGTTTTGGCGGGCGAGGCGAACAGTCCCTTCAGCCAGCCCATGAAGCCAGGGCCGGGCGGGGCAGCCTCGACCACCGGTGCCGGCGCCTGCCTGGGCGCGGCAGGGGCGACCACTGGAGCTGCAGTCCTGGGCAGCAATGCCGCCACCGCCGGCTGCTCGGCGGCAGGCTTGCGATCGCGCTCGATCGCGTCGGCCACCGCCGGGGCGGCCGGAATCTGGTAGCTGACCTGGGAGTTCTCGGCCAGCTGCGCCTCATCGTCGCGCACCCGCCGGATCGAGTACTCGGGCGTCTGGATGTGCGGATTGGGCACGATCACCATCTGCGCGTGCGACTTGTCCTCCAGTGCACGCAGCGCATCGCGCTTCTCATTGATCAGGTAGGTCGCGACGTCCACCGGCACCTGCACGATCAGGCGCGCGGTGCGGTCCTTGCGCGTCTCCTCGCCGATCAGGCGCAGGATTGACAGCGCCAGCGATTCGATGCTGCGGATGCTGCCGATGCCGTTGCAGCGCGGGCATACCAGGTGGCTCGACTCGCCCAGGCTCGGCCGCAGGCGCTGGCGCGACATCTCCAGCAGCCCGAAGCGCGACAGGCGCCCGATCTGGATGCGGGCGCGGTCCATGCGCATCGCCTCGCGCAGCCGTTCCTCGACGTCGCGCTGGTTCTTGGTGGACTCCATGTCGATGAAGTCGATCACGATCAGCCCGCCGATATCGCGGATACGCAGCTGGCGCGCGATCTCATCCGCAGCCTCAAGATTGGTGTTGGCGGCGGTGGTCTCGATGTCGCCGCCGCGGGTGGCGCGCGCGGAGTTGATGTCGATTGACACCAGCGCCTCGGTGTAGTCGATGACCAGGCTGCCACCCGAGGGCAGCTGCACCTTGTGCGCGTAGGCGGACTCAATCTGGCTCTCGATCTGGTAGCGCGTAAACAGCGGGATGTCGTCGACGTACAGCTTCAGGCGCCGCTGCGTGTCATTCGGCATGAAGCGCTGCATGTATTCCAGGCCCTTCTGGAATGCACTGTCGTCGTCGACCAGGATCTCGCCGATATCGTCGGTCAGGTAGTCGCGCAGCGCGCGCGTCACCGCATCGCCCTCCTGGTAGACCAGGAACGGCGCGCCGCGGCCCTTGGCCGCCTCGGCGATCGCGTCCCATTGCGTGCGCAGGTTATCCAGGTCCCACTGCAGCTCCTCGACCGAGCGGCCGACGCCGGCGGTGCGAACGATCGCCCCCATGCCCTCCGGCACGTTCAGCTGGTTCATCACCTCGCGCATCTGGTCGCGATCCTCACCCTCGATGCGGCGCGATACGCCGCCGGCGCGCGGGTTATTGGGCATCAGCACCAGGAAGCGGCCGGCGAGGCTGATGAATGTGGTGAGTGCGGCGCCCTTGTTGCCGCGTTCCTCCTTCTCAACCTGGACCAGCAGGTCCTGGCCCTCGCTCACCAGTTCGCGGATATTGAGCCGGCCCTGCGGCTGGGCGCGGAAGAATTCGCGCGAGATCTCCTTCAGCGGCAGGAAGCCATGCCGCTGCGCGCCGTAATCGACAAACGCCGCCTCGAGCGAGGGCTCGACGCGCGAAATGCGCGCTTTATAGATATTGGCTTTTTTCTGTTCCCGTGACGGAATCTCGATGCTCAGGTCATAGAGTTTCTGTCCATCGACCATGGCCACCCGCAGCTCTTCCTGCTGGGTTGCGTTGACTAGCATTCTTTTCATTTGCCTCTGCCAGAATTGGATGAGAGGCCGTGGTTGCGGAAATGTGCGCTTGTGGGGGCACACTCCCGCAGCCGCCAGGTACAGCGGAAAACCCGAAGATCAATTGGCGCGTCAGATGTGTCATCGATTCTGTGTCATCGACTTGGTGCTATTTGACTCGTGGCCGCCGTTGCAACGGCGGCGCGCCGGAAAACCTTAAGGTCCACTGACCGGCGGCGCGCTCGTGGGCTCGAACTTTCGGAGGAGCAACTCAGGCGAGCGCGGACCAGATCGGCCGACTCATGCGCGATGGCCTCGATTTCGAGGACCAACTACCATGCGGCGCCAGGCCGCAGTCTCGTTGCCACAGCCCGGACCCGTTCCTTGAAGATTTGGGTATCCGGCCTTGGGCAACAGGTCGATTATAGCCACAGACGGTACTGGAAACAAACACTTGGAGAGCGCATTGACCCGGATCGACCCGCCGCCTGAGCCGCCAGAGCCGCCGGAGCGCCGCACCGCCGTCCGGCACGTCGGGATCGACCAGCAGGAGCAGGGCCGGCGGCTTGACCGGGTACTCGGCCGGCTGCTGCCTGGGGTGCCCCGCAGCCGCATTTTTCGGCTGATTCGCCGCGGCGAGGTACGGGTCAACGGGCGGCGGGCAAGCCCTGAACAGCGCCTCAGTGCCGGTGACTCACTGCGCCTGCCGCCGGTGCGCGAAGTGGCCCCTGACGCCCCGCGGCGCGTGCCCGCCGGCATGATCCAGGCCATCGAGCAGGCCGTGATCCATGAGGACGAGCGGCTGCTGGTGCTCGACAAACCGGGCGGGGTTGCCGTGCACGGGGGCAGCGGGCTGTCGTTCGGTATCATCGAGGCGCTGCGCGCCTCGCGCCCGGGGGAGACCCTGGAACTGGCGCACCGGCTCGACCGCGACACCAGCGGGCTGCTGCTGGTGTCGAAGAAGAGCTCGGCGCTGCGTGCGCTGCACGCGCTGCTGCGCGACGGTGCGGTACAGAAGAGCTACCTGGCGCTGCTCGCCGGCCGCTGGGAGCTGGGCCACAAGCGCATCGATGCGCCGCTGCGCACCGATCTGCGGGTGGGGGGTGAGCGCACGGTCAAGGTGGACGCTCACGGCAAGCACTCGCTGACCGAGTTCAAGCTGATCGAGCATTATGGCGCGCGCGCATCGCTGCTCGAAGCGATCATTCACACCGGCCGCACACACCAGATTCGCGTGCACGCGGCCTGGTGTGGACATCCGGTCGCCGGCGATGTGAAGTATGGCGATGACGCGTTCAATCAATCGCTGGCAGCGCTCGGGCTGACACGCATGTTCCTGCACGCGCATAGCCTGTCGTTCACCTGGCCCGATGGCGGCAGCGAGCACAGCTTCAGTGCGCCGCTGCCGCCAGCACTGCGCACGCTGCTCGATCAACTCGGCGGCAAAGCTGTGCGCGGCAGGCGGCCGGCACGACGCGCCAAGGGTTAGAATCGCGCCTGCAACCTTGGCGCGGGAGTGGGGCGATGAAGGCAAGCGTGGCGATGAGGGCGATGAAAGTCATGGCGGCACTGCTGCTGCTGGTGCCGGCGATCGCAGCGGCCGAGGGGCCATTCGATGGCACCTGGAAGACGCGCATCGAGTCCTACAAGATGAGCGGCAAGCCGGATGTGTTCGAGCTCATGCACGGCAGCTATCACTGCGCCAGCTGCGTGCCGGAGGTCAAGGTCAGGGCCGACGGCAGCGACCAGGGCGTCAGCGGCCATGATTACTACGATGCGGTCGCGGTGCGCGAGCTCAGCCCGACGTCGTTCGAGGTGCTCAACAAGCGCGCCGGCAAGCTGATCAGCAGCATCACCTATTCGGTCTCGGACGGCGGCGCTACGCTGGCCGCCAGGTTCACCGACTACACCGGCAGCCAGCCCTACAGCGGCGCGTTCACCGAAAAGCGCCTGGGCGCGGCGCCCGCCGGCGCGCACGCCGCGTCGGGCTCCTGGCAGCTGGACAAGGTCGCGGATGTCGGCGACGTCGGCCGCACCATCAGCTACGCGATGAGCGCGGATGCGCTGAAGATGAGCTGGAATGGCATCAGCTATGACGCAAAGTTCGACGGCAAGGACTACCCGATGAGTGGCGATCCCGGCAACACGCTGGTGGCGCTCACGCGGCTGGGCGCCGATACCATCGAGGAGATCGACAAGCGCGATGGCAAGGTGACCGACATCCTGCGCTCCACCGTTTCGAGTGACGGCAAGACCATGCAGGTCGTGGACACCGATCCGGTGCACGAGACCCGGGTCTCGTACCTGATGGACAAGCAGCCCTGAGGAGCCACCGGCGCTGCGTGCGCCAGCGCCAACAGCTGGCAGCTCAGGGCAGTTCGTAGCCGAGTTGCCGCAGCAGGCGGGCGACCGCGATCAGCGGCAGGCCCACCAGCGCGCTTGGATCCTCCGAGACGATGCGGCTGAACAGGCTGATGCCCAGGCCCTCGCTACGGAACGCGCCGGCGCAGTCGAACGGCTGCTCGAGCGCGATGTAGCGCTCGATTTCCGCATCGCTGAGGGCGCGAAAATACACCGTCGTGGTATCGACAAATTGCAGCGTCTGGCCGCGCTCCGGCGCCAGCACCGCCACCGCGGTATGGAAGGTCGCGGCCGCGGCGGACAGCCACTGCAGCTGCGCGCGAGCGCGTAGTGCATCGCCGGGCTTGTCGAGCAGCTCACCCTTGCAGACGCCGACCTGGTCGCTGCCGATCACTGTGCTCGCGGGCTGGCGCGCCGCCACGGCGCTGGCCTTGGCCAGCGCCAGCCGCACCGCGCGCTCCAGCGGGTTTTCTGCGGCCAGCACGACCTCATCGACCCCGGGCGCGGCCCAGTCGAATGGCAGCCGTAGCCTGGCCAGCAACTGGCGTCGATAGAGCGACGTGGAGGCCAGGATCAGCGGCGGCATGCGCGGCAGGAAAACGATTCTTTAATCAACGGCTTGAGGCCGCCGGGTTTTTTGACTTGCCGCGGCACTGAACCTATTATACGCGCCCCATGCCGGGCGGCGCCTCGAAGCTACGCGACGTCAGAAAGCTAGCGGACGCTCGCGCGACCATAGGCTTGGATATCCCCGTGGCGGAGCTGCCCGGTCTTCCGGGCGAGTTGATCGCAGGCGTCGGCGTGCTGCATGCGCATGTGCAATTCGGCCGCGAGCAGGGATTCATGGTGGCGCAGGTCGCGCTGCGCGGCGAGCTGGAGCTGATCTGCCAGCGCTGCATGGGGCCGATGCCGCTGCCGATCGAGACCAGCTCACCGGTGCTGCTGGTGGAGTCGGAAGCGGATGCGGAAGCCGCGCCGGTCGAGTGGGAGACTTACCTGGCGGCCGAAGGGCGCCTGAGTCTTGCGGCGCTGGCGGCCGAGGAACTGTTGCTGGCGCTGCCGGTGGTGCCGCTGCACGCCGATGGCAGCGGCTGCAAGGCGGCCGCCGAACCGGCGCCGGAGGCGCTCGCAGCCAAGCCGGCACCACCGCCGTCAGCTGGCGGACCGGTGGGCGCGGGCACCTCGGGGGCTGGCAGCGCGGCGGCGGGCGAGCAGGCGACGACGCGCCCGTTCGCGGATTTGCGCGCGCTGCTGGATGGCGGCGCGAAAACGAAAACGTAGTGGCAGGATTTGTTGCAGGAGTTTGGATCATGGCCGTACAGAAAAGCCGCAAGACACCCTCCAAGCGCGGTATGCACCGTTCGCACGATGGGCTATCGACGCCGGCGTTGTCGACCGATCCGCAGTCGGGGGAACAGCACCTGCGCCATTGCGTGACGCCCGACGGTTTCTACCGTGGCCGCCGCGTCATTGAGAAGAAGGCCGAGCCGGAAAGCGCAGAGTAACCTCGCGCCGCCTCGTCGCAGCGGGCCCCACTTAGGTGTACTCGCGCATCACCGGCACCGGCAGCTACCTGCCGGACACGGTTGTCAGCAACTTTGATCTCGAGACCCGCATGGATACCACTGACCAGTGGATCCGTGAGCGCACCGGCATCGAGCGCCGCCACATCCTGCCGCCGGAGCAATCCAACGTCGATATGGCCGAGCATGCCTCGCGCGCGGCGATCGCCGCGGCGGGGCTTGAGCCCGGCGACATCGAGATGATTTCGTACGGTACCACTACCCCGGACCTGGTATTTCCCAACGCCGGCGTGCTGCTGCAGGACCGCCTGGGGTGCCGCGGTGGTCCGGCATTCGCGCTGGAAGCCGCCTGCAGCGGCTTCATCTACGCGCTGGCGGTGGCCGACAAGTTCGTGCGTGCCGGCTCGGTGCGGCGCGTGCTGGTGGTCGGATCGGAAGTGCTGTCGCGCATCGTCGATCAGAACGATCGCAGCACCGCCATCCTGTTTGGGGATGGCGCCGGCGCGGTGGTACTGGAGGCCTCGGAACACCCCGGCATCATCTCGACCCACCTGCACGCCGACGGCAGCTACAAGCACCTGATGTATTGCACCGGCGGCCCATCGCACGGCGCACCGCCGGGCGCGATGGGGGCGGGCGATGTGGTGCGCATGGCGGGCAGTGAAGTGTTCAAGCTGGCCGTGACACTGCTCGGCCGCGTGGTTGACGAGACGCTGGCCGCCAATGGACTGGACAAGTCCGCGATCGACTGGCTGGTGCCGCACCAGGCCAATATGCGCATCATCCAGGCGGTGGCGAAGAAGCTCGACCTGCCGCTCGAGCGCGTGGTCATCACGGTACAGGATCATGGCAACACCTCGACCGCCTCGGTACCGATGGCGCTGGATGTCGGGGTGCGCGACGGCCGCATCAAGCGCGGCGATATGCTGCTGCTGGAGGCGCTCGGCGGTGGTGTGACCTGGGGTTCAGCGCTGCTGCGTTATTGAGGCAGCAACGGCGGGCGGCAATAGCACAGCACCCGGCAGGCCGAAGGATTGGCCGCTGCCGGGTACCGGCTCAATAAAAAAACGCCGCTGCAATGGCGGCGTTTTTTTGCTTCAAGGGCCGGTCGAGTTACTTCGAAACCGACTTCTTGAACATGCGATCGATCTTCTCGTTGGTCGCATCGCACGAAGCCTG
>Ga0181537_10002854_pt1 | contig 15023 bp, 17 predicted proteins | sample PEATcosm2014_Bin_39_FD_119765 | JGI IMG/M metagenome (GOLD analysis project Ga0181537, IMG submission 119765) | Peatland microbial communities from MTU Mesocosm Facility, Houghton, MI, USA - PEATcosm2014_Bin23_10_metaG | ecosystem: Environmental > Terrestrial > Soil > Wetlands > Peat | place... | reverse complement strand
GTGTGGTACGCGGCGGGACCGGCGGCGCTGACCGGCAACAACGCCTACGTCGGCAACTGGACCACCTACACCGGCGGCCAGACCTTGACCGGCAGCTACCACGCTCCGACCGGCACCGCCAACGCCGGCAGCCTCACCGTCCAGTTCTCCTCGCCGACCGCGGCCACGCTGACGCTGCCGGACGGCAGGCAGATCCCGATTCAGCGGTACAGCTTTTAGGCGTGCGCGTCAGCGGACGCGTCGTCGTCCGCAATCGCCAGCGTAAGCTGCGGGCGAACGCGATCGGGTTCGCCGGAAATCGGCGCCGGCAGGACTGACTTGCGTGCCGCGCCGCACGCGAGGTAAAACGCCTCGGCGTTGGGATCGGCGTCGATGGCGATGGACGAAGCCCCGCCGCGCGCGGCGATGGCGGCGGCGTGCGCCATCAGCGCACGGCCGACGCCGCGACCCATATGCTGCGGATGCACCCACAGATAATCCAGCTTCCAGACCGCGTCTGCAGGCGATAGCGCATAGCAACCCGCAATGGTTCCGTCGAGCATGGCGACGAAGGTCGGTTTGGCGGCGATGCCGGCCGCGGAGATTTCGAGGTCTTTGCGCCAGCCGCTCAGCACTTCGCCTGCATAACCCCAGTGTGCCTTCGACGCGAAGGCGAGGGAGGTCAGCGCCGCGGCCTCGTCCACACGCGCAGCCCGGATTTCGATGGTCACGGCCGGGGGCCGATTACTAGTTGGCTGGAACGGCGCGGAATTGCGAGGCATCCAGCACGATGGTCGCGTCGTAGCGGGTATCGCCAAGCGTAAAACCGAGGCGGCGTTTCGCCGGGAACGTCACCAGCAGGAACGGCCGGTACGCGACGTCATGGCCGTCGTAGGCAGTCTGGATCCAATGCGGCACTTCCTGGTCCTGGTGTTTGAGGACACCCGCCAGGATCGCCTGCACTTTCGCATAGGCCGCCGGGTCCTGCCGTTGCAGGGCTTCGAGCGCGCCGGGTGCGTTGAGATCGACTTCCCTGGGCGCGGCGCCGCAGGTCGCGGCCGCGGCAACGCAGCAGGCCAACGCCAGGGCAGAAACTGAACAATGCTTCATGTTTCCTCCTTGCGCAGTTGGAGCGGGCCTCGATACGGAAAGTTCAGCCGTCCGGATACACCGGTTGGCAAAGCACCGTCGATTTCACCGAGTTGGCGATGAAACATTCTTCATGCGCCTCATGGTGCATGGCGTCGATGTCTGCGCGCGTAGGCCGGCGCTCGCCCGAGAATACCGCCTCGGGATGCAGGGTAACGACCGCTACCGCCATTTTGCCCTGTTCGTTCTTTGCCATCTCGCCGATGGCGGTGTCGCGATAACTGTCGATGCGGAATTTGCGCGCGGCGGCGATCGACAGGAAAAACAGCATGTGGCAACTCGCGAGGGCGCCGACGAACGCTTCCTCCGGGTCCACCGCCGCCGGATCGGACATCGGCAGCGGCACTACGTGCGGCGACGAAGACCCGGCAAGCTCGGCGCCGCCGTCGAATCGCAGGCGATGGCGGCGGCTGTAGCGATTATCGGTAAACGCCTGTTCGCCGCGTTCCCAGATGATTTCTGCCTGGTGCTGCGCCATAAATCAGCAGGGCAAAGTGTCGATTAGCGGCATGGCGCCATATTACCCAATAAACGAAAAGATAGCGCCGGCATGGCCAGGGCTCGCCGGCAACTTGCGCCCGTTGCGCGCTGAGGGCAGACTAGCGCCTCGTTCCCGCCTGGCTTTCCAACCAGAACAATCGCCGGTGCTTCGTGCACGGGGACGGCGATGCCCGGCACACCCCCCAGGAGAGGTTCATGCGCAACTACAAGACTGCCATCGCCGTGCTGGGCGCCGCCCTGTTTGCCGCCGGCGCCTGTTTCGCCCAGGACAAGCCCAATCCGCTGGACGCGGTACCCGACAACATGCCGTTCGACATTCCGTACGGCGCGCCGATCTCGCTCGAACGGGCGGAGGCGCTGATCGCCGCGACGGTCGCGGAAGCGAAGAAGCACAACTGGAAAATGAACGTCGCGGTGGTGGATTCAGGCGGCAACCTGGTTGCGTTCCAGCGCATGGACGGGGCGCAGACCGCGTCGATCGCGATTTCGCAGCACAAGGCGCGCGCATCCGCCACTTTTCGCCGCGAGACCAAGGTGTTCGAGAATGGGATCCAGCAATCCGGACTTAACTACATCATGACGCTGGACGGCGTCATCGCCTCGCGCGGCGGCATCCCGCTGGTTGAAGGCGGCAAATTGATCGGCGCCATCGGCTGCTCCGGCGGCACCGGCTCGCAGGACGAGGTCTCGTGCAAAGTGGGGGCCGCGCTGCTCGCGAAGTAAGCGTCGCCGCGCTGCCGCGCGCTATTTTTTTGCGGCCTGTTCGATCGCCTGCTCCAGGTGCTGCAGGCCGAATGACACGTCCACCGCGCGGCCGTTGACGAAAAACCCAGGCGTGCTGCGCACGCCTGCCTGCCTGCCGCTGGCCAGGTGTTCCTGCACCCGCTGCAGGTATACGTGGTCTTTCATCTCGTAGTCGTAACGCTCGAGGTCGAGTTCCAGGTCCGCCGCGTACTGCCTGAGATTGTTCGGCTTCAGGTGCAGCGGGTGGGTAAACAGCAGGTCGTGCATTTGCCAGAATTTGCCCTGCGCGCCCGCGGCTTCCGCCGCTTCCGCCGCCAGTTCGGCGTGCGGGTGCACCTCGGTTAGCGGAAAATGGCGGAACGCGAAACGCACCTGGTCGCCGAAGCGGTTCAGGATGATTTTGACAGCCGTGTGCGCCTGCGCGCAGGCCGGGCATTCGAAGTCGCCGTATTCGATGAGGGCCACCCTGGCGGAAGACTGGCCCAGGACGTGATCGAACGGCTGGATGGGAGTGATATGCGGGGCGCCTGAACTCATGGGTGTGCCTTGGAGGTGTGGAGAATCGTAACCAATGTTACCTTCAATTCGGCCGCATTTCAGACCAGGCCGCGCGCCGCCAGCTCGGCCTTGACGTAGGCGTAGAACACCGGCGCCGCCACCACGCCCTGCAGGCCAAATGCCGCCTCCATCACCAGCATTGCGAGCAGCAATTCCCAGGCCGATGCCTTGATCTGCGAGCCGACGATGCGGGCGTTGACGAAATACTCGAGCTTGTGCACCAGCACCAGGAAAACCAGCGCGCCGAGCGCGACCGGCAGCGAATGGCTGAGACCGATCACCACGATCGCGGTATTGGAAATGAGGTTGCCGACGATGGGCAGCAGGCCGACCACGAACGTCAGCGCGACCAGGGTTTTGGCGAAAGGCAGGTAGACGTCGAGAATCGGCAGCACCACCAGCAGGTAGAGCGCCGCCAGCGACGCATTCAGCGCCGCGATGCGCACCTGGGCCAGCACCACGCGCCGGAACGATTCCTCCAGCACCGCGGCGCGCCGGTTCAAAGCGTGCGCCAGCGGCCCCGACTTGACCTCGGCGTGGGTCTCGCGCAATGCAATCAGCGCGCCCACCACCATGCCGATCAGCGCGTAGGCGATGGCGCGGCCGATGCCGCCGCCCATCGCTCCCAGCTCGGCGGCGTGGCTGCGCAGCCAGGCGACGGTCACCTCGCGCAGGGCGCCGGCGTCCGGCGGCAGCGAATCCTGCAGCCAGGCGGGTATGTTGGCGCGCGAACCCTCGATGATCTCGGCCATCCTCTGCATCAGCAGCGCGAGGCCCGCGTTGTGGCTGCGAAACGTGACCACGGCGCCGAATATCAGCAGCCCCATCAGGCCGACGATGAGCGCCGTCAGGATCAGGACCACGACAAAGCGCGCGCGCGCCGGCTGGTCGCGGAAGCCGAACATGCGCGGAGCGAGCAGGTGCACCAGCACGTGCACCAGCAAGCCCGCGAACAACGCCGGTATCAGGTGAAAGCCGACCGTCAGCAACAGCGCGGCCGCCGCCAGCACCAGCGACACGGTTTCGGCGCTGACTTCACCATTGATTGCGGATCGGTTCAAGTTGCGGTCCTGCGCGATTGAGCGCTGATTTGTTCCGTCGGTCGCCACGGCCCCTGCTTGCGGCCGGGACCCTGAGCTTGCTTGGCGGACCCGCATCTCAACCATTAATCCGGGAATTGTCAAGCGCGGGCTGGCCAGCCGCCGCCTCATTTTTAAAGCTTTCTCCGGCAGCGCCGATATTCCATTGAGGATACGCGTGGGCAGGCGAGCCGGAGGCGTGGGCCGCAATCGCCGCGGGATGGGGATATGATTCGGGATACGCCGGGATAAGAGTCGGGATATGAGTCGGGACAAGAGTCGAAATATGGATCGGGAACGCAAGGCTGCCTGGTGAACACGCTCAGCATAAAGTGGAGGGCCGCAATCGGAGCCACCGTGTCGGCGATCGCGCTGATCGTGCTGGTAGGCGTGATCCAGCGCCATTTCGTGCGCCAGGACATCGTCAAGCTGTTGTCGGATTCGCAATTCGCGCTGGCCACCCGGGTGGCGGATGAACTCGACAGCAAGATGCAGCTGCACCTGCAATCGCTGGCGCAGGCCGCCGCCGCGACTCCGGCAAACGTCCTGCAATCGCCGGAGCGTATTCGCGCCTACTACAGCGCGCGACCGGACTTGCTGGTGATGTTCGACGGCATCCTGGTCCTGTCCGCGAAAGGCGACGTCATCGCCGACCTGCCGGAGATTCCGGGGCGCAGCGGAGTCAACGCCGCCGACCGCGACTATTTCCAGGAGGCGCTGAGGACACGCCAGCCCTTGTACGCGGATCCGGTGCTTGGCAAGGCGACCGGCGAGCCGATCGAGCAATTCGTGGCGCCGATCCTGGGCGCGGACCGCCGCGTGCTGGCGGTCCTGATCGGTACGCTCAGGCTGAACAAGAAAAATTTTCTCGCCGGACTGAGCGATGCCAAGGTCGGCAAGACCGGGTATTTTTTTGTCATTACCAAGGGGCCGCAGCCGGTTTTCGTCGTCCATCCCGACCGCTCGCGGCTGATGCAGGCGCGGCAACCGGGCGCCAGTCCGATGGGCGACATCGCGCTGCGCGGTTTCGAAGGCACCGTGGAAGGCGTCAACAGCTACGGGGTGCCAGTGCTGGTGAGCTACAAGGCGCTCAAAACGACCAACTGGGTATTGGGCGCGATGATTCCCGAAGCGGAAGTGTTTGCCCCGATAGCCGAGGCCGAACGCCGCATTTACCTGGTGCTCGCGGTGGTGGCCCTGCTGGTGGCGCCGCTGGTGTGGTTCATCACCTGGCGCATGTTGAGCCCGTTGACGACGCTGCGCAACGCCATCCAGAACCTGCTGACCGGCGATCGCGTGTTTACCCCGGTGCAAGTGCTGCGCCACGACGAGATCGGCGATCTCGCCGCCAATTTCAATGTCATGATGGCGGACCGCGACGAAGTCGACGCCCGGCTGCGCGAAAGCGAATACCGGCTGCGCATGATCACCGACAACATGCCCGCGCTGATAGCCTACGTCGACCGCGGCCTGCGCTTTCGTTTTACCAACAAGACTTACGGCGACTGGTTCGGTTACGGGCCGGAGCAGCTGGTCGGCCGCAGCGTGCAGGATTTCGTCGGTCCCGAAATATTCTCCAACATCAAACCCTACCTCGACGAGGCGCTCAAGGGTGAACGCGTCACCTTCTCGCACGTCATGCATACGCCGGGCAAGCGCCGCATGGTCGAAGTGACACTGATCCCGCACTGCAGCCAGGGCGGCGAAGCCGCCGGCGCCTACACCCTGATCCACGACATCACCGAGCAGAAGACGGTCGAAGCCAAGCTGCGCCAGCTGGTGCGTTACGACACGCTCACCCAGTTGCCGAACCGTTTCAGTTTCAACGAGCGGTTGGCCGACGCGATTGCGCGCAGCGAGCGTACCCGCGCCCAGCTCGCGCTCATGTTCCTGGACGTCGACCGTTTCAAGGCGATCAACGACAACTTCGGGCACGAAGCAGGCGACGAAGTGCTGCAGGAGTTCTCGCAGCGCGTGGCGCAGGCGGTGCGCACCACCGATACCGTGGCGCGGCTTGCCGGCGACGAATTCGTGGTGATTCTCGAAGGGCTGCGCGACGCCAGCGAAGCGGAGCTGGTCGCGCGCAAAATACTCGCGGCCCTGGAGCCCGAGTTTCGCCTGCGCTCGGGGACGCTCAGGGTCTCCACCAGCATCGGCATCGCCTACCGCGGGCCGGGCCAGGTGGATGCCGAGGAATTGTTGCGCAACGCCGATCGCGCGCTCTACGTCGCCAAGCGCGAAGGCCGCAACCGCTATCACGTCGACGCACCCGGCGCGCCGACCCTGCAAACGGCCTGACGCCGCCGGCCAATCGGCTACTGCAGCAGGAAATCCTCGCGCACGCCGTCGAGCTTCTGATCGCGCTCGCCGATGAGGACGATCTCGGGAAACAGCTTCTTGATCGCCTGCAGATGGTGCGCGTGCATCCACCAGTTCATTTCGATCATGGCGAGGCGGGCCGACGCCAGCGGATAGTCGCGCGTCGCGAGTTCGAGCACGTCGTTCACGGCGCTCACGCGGCGCAGGCCCCAGCGATTGCCGCCGAGTACCACCATGCGTTTGCGCCCGCTGGGCGCCGGCACCCGCGAGACCTGGTCGAGGTGCGCGATCAGCGCGTTAAATGCCGCGTCGTCCGCGAGGCAGGGCGTCACCGCCAGGCACAGCACACGCGAACTGTAATGTTCGGGCGCCAGGCGGCTCGCGCAGGCGTCGTCGACCAGAAACTGGGTCTTGTCCTCCACGCCGAGATTTCTGGCATTGGCGCGGGCGTGCTCGATGAGGCCCCGGTGCTTGTCGGTTCCGATCACGCGGTAGCCGTGCTTGGCGAGATTGATCGCCCACAGGCCGCCGGCGCACCCGATGTCGAGGATGTGGCCGTCGTCCGGCGAGCCCAGGTTGTCGAACAGCCGCTGAAATTCGCCTTGCAGGCTCTCGAAGGGAATGCCGACTTCGCCGGACTGCGAATACATGTCGTCGGCAGGCGCGCTGTCGGACAGCAGCCGGTACCAGTCCTTTTTCGGCTGGGTGTCCATCCAGTTCAGAAATTCGCCGTAGTACGGCAGGAACTCGTTTTCGCGGTTGAGCCGGTGCGCCGCCAGCAGCGTGATGCGGGGCACCCAGGAATCGGCGTGCTGTTCCAGGGTGCGCTTGCCCTTGGCGTAGATCGCGCCGGCGAAAGACGGGTCGCGCAGGGCAGCGGCCATTTCGAGCACGTATTCCCGTGGAATGTCGCCGGAGTCAAAAGGCAGTTCGAGCAGGTTCATGCGATGCAGGCTGGGGTCGGACAGGCCGCATTGTATCGGGAACGCGAAGCGGAAACCATGTATTGCGCGGGCAGCGCGCGCGCCGCCGGCGCGCCAACGACAGCCCCGGCGCAACGCGCTAAGATGCCTTCGGTTCGGGAGACAACGCTTGGCCAACACGCTCAATATCATCGGCTGCGGCAGGGTCGGGCGCACGCTCGGGAGGCTGTGGTCCGACGCGCGGGCGCTGACGGTGGCGGACGTCCTCAATCGTTCGCCGGGCAGCGCGGCGGACGCCGTGGGCTTCATCGGCGCCGGGCACGCGGTCGAGACGCTGGCGCAGATGCGGCCTGCCGACACCTGGCTGATCGGAACCGGCGACGGCGAAATCCGCGGAGCCTGCGAGCGCCTGGCCGCGTCCGCCAGCCTGCGGCGCGGCGACGTCGTGTTTCATTGCAGCGGCGCGTTGAGTTCCGTGGAACTGGCGGCCGCAACGAAGTGCGGCGCGCTCGTCGCCAGCGCGCATCCGGTGGCAAGTTTCGCCGATCCCGGTGAAATGCTGCAGCGCTTCGCCGGCAGCTATTGTTGTGTCGAGGGCGACGCAGCGGCAACGGAACGGCTCGGCGCTTCATTTCGCGCGATCGGCGCCAGGGTAATAGCGATCGACGGCGCTTCCAAACTGCTGTATCACGCCGGCGCGGTGTTCGCATCGAACTATCTGGTGGCGCTCATGGAAACCGCGGTGCGCTGTTACGCCGAGTCCGGGATTCAACGCGCGACCGCGCTTGCGCTCATGCAGCCGCTGGTGACAGGCAGCGCGGCCAACGTGTTCGACCTGGGCACCGCCGCTGCGCTGACGGGACCGATCGCGCGCGGCGACTTCGATCTGGTCAGGGCACAATACGCGGCCTTGGCGGCGTGGGATCCCGCGGTGGCGGAATTGTACAAGTCGCTCGGCACTGCGGCGGCGCAGTTGGCTGGACGCGAACCGGAATTTTGAGGCGCCGCGGCTGACACGGTGCTCGGCGTCGCACCGGCAATGACCAGGAGGACCATCATGCTTGCTCGCAGCAAAATACTGTCGGCGGTGGCGCTTGCATCGCTTGCGCCGGCGATGCTTGAAGCCCAGACCCTTCCCGCAGGCAAGGCCAGGGCGGTCATCGAATCCTCCTGCGTGCAATGCCATGGGCTGGACCGCATAACGAATGCGGCGCACACGCCGGAGGAGTGGCGCGGGGTTCTCGACATGATGATCTCGGCCGGGAGCCCGCTGCCCAAGGCCGACATCGCCGAGGTCGCCGCCTATCTCGCGAAAAATTTTCCCGGCAAGCCGAAGGCTGCGCCGGTTGCGATGTCCGGCAACCGCAAGGTCTCGATCGAGGAGTGGGTGGTGCCGACGGCGGGCTCGCGGCCGCACGATCCGCTGGCGGGCGCCGACGGCTCGATCTGGTACACGGGACAGTTTGCCAACGTGCTGGGACGGTTCGACCCCAGGACCCGTGTGTTCCGGGAGTATCAGCTGAAAACGCCGCAGTCGGGGCCGCACGGGCTCAAGTTCGACCGCGCGGGCAACGTCTGGTTTACCGCGAACTTCAAAGGCTACATCGGCAAGCTCGACCCGAATACCGGCGACGTCACCGAGTACCCGATGCCCGACCCGGCGGTGCGCGATCCGCATACCCTGGTATTCGACCGCAAAGGCATTCTTTGGTTTACGGCGCAAAACGCGAACACGGTCGGCCGGCTCGACCCGGCGACCGGCGCGATCAAGCTGCTGGCGGTGCCCACCCCGAAGGCGCAGCCCTATGGCATGGTCATCGATTCCAGGGGCAGGGTGTTCTTCGTCGAGTTCGGCAGCAACAAGATCGCGAGCATCGATCCCGATACGCTGGCGATCCGGGAATACGCGCTGCCCCATGCCGACTCGCGGCCGCGCCGCATCGCCATTACCAGCGACGACGTGCTCTGGTATTCGGATTATTCCCGCGGTTATCTCGGGCGGTTCGACCCGGCGAGCGGAAAGGCCGACGAGTGGCCGTCGCCCAGCGGGCCGGATTCGCGGCCCTACGGCATCGCGGTTGTCGATGACACCATCTGGTACAACGAATCCGCGCCGCAGCCCAATACCATGGTGCGCTTCGATCCAAAGACGGCGAAATTCGAATCATGGATCATTCCGTCCGGCGGAGGCGTGGTGCGCAATGTCGATGTGACAAAGGACGGTAACCTGGTGCTGGCGTGCAGCGGGGTCAATCGCATCGGCTTGATGCTTACCGGCGAGCGGCCGGCTTCGAGGTAGGGCTGCCGTGAGCCTGCAACTGTCGATCGAAAACAGGGGCAAGTACCTGTACGCGGCGTTGTCCGGCGGCGCCGTCGACATGGCGCAGGCGAAGGAATTGTTCAAGCGCATACTGGATAGCAGCGTCGAGCACCGCGTGTCGAGGGTGCTGATCGACTGCCGCGGCGTCAGCACGGGAATATCGACCACGGCGCGTTTCGAATTCGCGGGCTTCATGGCCGAACAGCAGCGGCGGCTGTTGGCGTCGAGCCCGTCGACGGCGTCACGCATCGCCTTCGTCGGCAATCCGCCTCTCATCGACCCGGAACGCTTCGGCGAGACAGTCGCGCTAAATCGCGGAGCCAACGTCAAGGTTGCGGACAACATGGACGATGCGCTCGGCTGGCTGGACCTCGATGACACCAGGATTCGCGAAGAGCCCGCTGAATAAGGGTGTGGGTTGCCGCGCGAATCGCGCCGCGCAAAAAGGATACGCGCCGGGAACTCCGCATGCCGTGCGGGTTCGAAGCCGTTGTACAATCGCCGCGCGCGGCATATGACCAATAGATCCGGCAATAAACCCGGCAATGAACCCGGCAATAAACCCGGCAATAGACCCGGCAATAAACCCGCATGACAATTACCCGGCAACGATAGACGACAACCGGCAGCAGCCGGCAATAACCGATCGACGCGCAGTCGACCTCATCCCCCCATGACAACCGCAACCGTATTTATCAAGTCCCGCCGCGCCGCGAATCTCGCGGGCTTTGCCGCCTGTGCATCGATGCTCGGCGTCGGTTACTACCTGCAGTATGCCGTCGGCCTCGAGCCCTGCCCCCTGTGCATCATGCAGCGCATCGGCCTGTTCGCGACCGGCATCGCGTTCCTGGCGGCGGGGTTGCACCACCCGGCCCGCACCGGGGCGCGGATCTACGGTGTATTGATCGCCCTGATCGGCGCGATCGGCGGTTCGGTGTCGGCGCGCCACGTCTGGCTGCAGCACACGCCCGAGTCGCAGCGGCCGTCCTGCGGTCCCGGTCTGGATTACCTGTTCGAGAATTTCGGCCCGTTCGATGCGCTGCGCAAGGTGCTGCGCGGCTCCGGCGAGTGCGGCACGGTGGACTGGACTTTGCTGGGCTTCAGCATTCCCGAAATGACGCTGGCCGCGTTCGCGGTGCTGGTGGTGTGGGCGCTCTATACCGGATTTCGCCGGTAGCGGCGGTCAGACCAGTCCGTAACGCCTGACGAATTCGGCCGCGTCCACCGGCGGATTCTTGTGATCGGATTGCGCGTAGTCGCAGCCGATTTCCTTCAGGCGGTCCGCGGCGGCTTCGCCGGCTACCCCCACCGCCACCACGCTCAGGTCCAGATGATGGGCGAGTTCGACCAGCGACTGCACGATGCGCAGCGGCCGCGCCGCCGGGTCCGTCACGGACAGCGCCGATACCTCGAGCTTGATTTCCTGGAACGGCAGCGCGGCCATCTCGAATAGCGATGCCACCGTGAGTTGCGGGTCGTCGACCGACAGGCGCACGCCCAATTCGCGCAACCGCCCCAGCGTTTCGCGCGCGCCTGCATCGGCGATCAGGGCCGAAACGTCGGCGATCTCGAGCACCAGGCGGCCGGCTCCCAGGTTCCAGGTGCGCAGGGCGCGTTCGACGAGATCGGGCAGCTCCGCCTGCGCGAGTACGCGCGCGGTGATATTGACGCCGATGCGCGGGTTGAGGCCCGCGCGATGGCGAAATTCCGAGCAGTTTCGCAACGCCCGGTTAAGCAGGGACGAAACCAGCGCTCCCGCAATGCCCGCGGCTTCCGCCGCCGCGAAGGCGTCGGTCGCGCTCACCAGGCCGATGCGCGGATCGCGCGATTGCAGCAGGCTCTCCGCCCCCATCACGTTGCCGAGCCGCAAGTCGTACTGCGGCTGGAACACGAGGTCGAGGGTCTCATCGGTCACCGCGCTGCGCAACCGGTTTTCAAACAGAAAACGCGTGGCGCTGGAATCGACCCGGTCGTGGTCGTACAGCGCGACGTGGCTGGGGTCGGTGCGCGCCTGGATCGACCCGGCCTGCGCGCATTGCACCAGTGTTTCGGGGTCGTCGCCGTGCGTCGGCCACACCGCGATGCCGATGGCGGCGCGCGCGTAGACCTCGTCGTCGCCGATGAGAAACGGCGTGCTCAGCAGGCGCAGCGATTTCTCCGCCGCCAGCAGCGCGAGCGCGGGATCGTCCACCGCGGTGAGCGCGCACGCCAGCGTGCCGCGTCCCAGCTCGTCCAGCGGGTCTTCCGGCCGCAGCACCTCGCTGCGCAGCGCCGCGCTGATGCGGTCCCGCACCGCGTCACCGGCATGGTAGCCCCACAGAGCGTCGATATCGGCGATTACGCCGGTATCGATAAGCATGACCGCCAGCTCGCGTCCGCTGGCGCGGCGTTTACCGATGCAGCTGCGCAGGTTCTCGAGGAACGCGGCCTCGCTCACAGGAAGAACTCGCGCGGATCGATTTGCACCACGTCGTATTCAAGGGTGCGCAGGATCCGGTAGGGTTCGCTGGCGTTGGCTTTCGGCCCTTTCATCAGATCCAGCATCTTGTAAGGCGTGACGCGGTTGCGTTTGGCGTCTTGCACCACCATCACGCGCGGCTGCAGTCGCCGCACCACGTTCTGCGCGTACACCACGCCGATCTCGCCGGTGTTCATTTCCACCACGCTGCCCACCGGATAGACGCCGATGCACTGGATGAACTGCTCGACCAGCGCCGGGTGAAATTGCTTGCCGCGGCCCTTGTACAGCACGTTGAGCGCGTTCGCCGGCGTCATGTGCTCGCCGAACGGCGCCGGCGCGGTGAGCGTGTCGTAGGTGTCGACGATGGCCGCGATCAGGCCGAACAGCTCGATGCCGGCGCCGCGCAGCCCGCGCGGGTAACCGGTGCCGTCAAACCGCTCGTGGTGCAGCGACGCCAGCCCGGGCAGCTCCGAGGGCAGGCCGGGGGTGCCGCCCAGGATGTCCACCGAATGGTTGACATGGGCCTTGTATTGCTCGATTTCCTCGGCGTTGATCGGCCCGCTCGCGGCCAGCGCGGGCGGCAGCTTGAGCTTGCCGACGTCCTGCAGCAGGCCCAGCATGCCGAGCACTTCGATGCGGTCGTGCGGGAACTGCAGGAAGCGCCCGAATATGGTCATCATGACCGAGATTTCCACCGCGCGGCTGAGGGTCGCGCCGCTTTGCTCCTGCAGCTTCACCAGCAGCGCCATGGCGTCGGGATTGCGCACCACGCTCTCGGTGATGCTCGCCGCGGCCTCGCGCGTGAGCGAGCTGTCGATCGCGCTGCCGATCTCGATCGCGCGCGCGAGCTCCTTCATCACCGCCGAAGATTTCTTGTAGGCGTTGACCGCGCGCGGCAGCTCGGACTCGACGCTGGTGACTTCCTTGTACACCGTGCTGCCGCGCACCTTGGCGATGTCCTCCGGGGTGACGAGCTCGTCGGGCCGGTCCTGTTTCTCCGGGTCGACGAATACCGTCTTGCAGTATTTCTTGAGGACTTCGATCTGCTTTTCGGACTTGAGGACGAAGCCCTGGAACACGAACGGCGTCTCGGTCCATGGGCGGTCCAGTTTCGACACGTACATGCCGAACTGCAATTCGTCTACTGCGATTTCCTTGAGTTGCATGCGACTGGCTGGATGGTTGTTTGGTTGCTGGAATTCCTGTTCGGCGAAGCGGCCCGGACCGCGCTTACGCGGCCGCGCGGATTTTCTCGCGCATGCGGGCGAGGGTGCCCCCCTTCATCACGCAGCCCGGCAACTGATGGCCGACGATCTGCTCCGCCAGCAGCGCGGACTGGATTAGCGCCTCGAGGTCGATCCCGGTGTTGATCCCCATTTCCTCGCACATGAATACCAGGTCTTCGGTGCACACGTTGCCGGCGGCGCCGCGGTCCCAGCGAACGGGCAGCCGCCGAGCCCGGCCACCGCCGCGTCGAAACTGGCAACGCCCAGTTCCAGGCCGGCGTAAGCGTTGGCGATGCCCATGCCGCGGGTATCGTGCAGGTGCAGCGACACCTCCAGCTCGGGATATTTTTCCCTTACCGCGCCGACCACGCGCTTGATGGATGCAGGCGTGGCCCAGGCCATGGTATCGGCGAGCGAAACTGATTTGAGTTTGACGCCCCGCTCGGCGGCGATGTCGAGGCCGGTGCGGATGAAATGCAGGATGCGCGGAACCGGAATGTCGCCCTCGAAGTTGCAGCCGAACGCCGCCATCAGGCCCAGCCTTTCGACCTTGAGGCCGCGCTCGAGATAGCGCGCGAGCGAGGCGCGCTGCGCCTCGACATTTTCCTGCAGGCTGCGCTTCTGGTTGCGCAACAGGAACTTCTCGGACACCGTGAGCGAGATCGAGCCGGAAAGATCGAGCCTGCCGGCGGCAAGCGCGCGCTCCAGCCCCTTGTCGTTGAGCCACAGCGCGGTATAGCGCACGCCGGGCGCGCGCGCAAAGCCCTGCACCACCTCCTCGGCATCGGCCCAGCCGGGCACGTTCTGCGGCGGCACGAACGATGCGACCTGGATTTGCTTGAGCCCGGTTTTCGACAGGCTGTCGATCAGATCGATCTTGCGCGCGGTGGGGATCGGGCCAGGTTCGAACTGGAATCCTTCGCGCGGCCCTTCCTCGTTGATGCGAATCGAATTAGGCAGGTCGGACATAATCTGCTCCCTTGCGGCTCGAAGCTGGCCTGCGGCGCGCCGGATCACGGCGCCCCGGCTGGCGCCAGAGCGAGAGCGTGAGCATACGTCAGAGGCTGCCAAAGTCCAAGCGCCCGCGCGGGCGGGCGAAATTCCTTGACGGCGGGGGTGATCCCGTGTACAAAGGCGCACGCAGGACCATCAGGCAGTGAATTCGCTTATCCGACGCAGTCGCAGACTGTTCAGTTGCGCGCCTCCTCAGATCACCCTTTCCCTACCAGACGGTCTCGCTATCGGGCGTTTGCCCACTTTTAATTTTTTCAGGACTAGTAAAAATGAGTACAGGTACAGTTAAATGGTTCAACGACGCCAAAGGTTTCGGCTTCATCACTCCGGACGGCGGCGGCAAGGACCTGTTTGTGCATTTCTCGGCGATCCAGGGCAGCGGGTTTAAGACCCTTAAGGAAAACCAGAAGGTGTCGTTCGACGTTACCACCGGCGCCAAGGGCGACCAGGCTGTCGCAATCAAGCCTATCGACTGAGAATCGTGGACGTATTGCAGTAAAAATCAGGCCCGGTTCTCCGGGCCTTTTTTATGGCGCGGGCTGGCAGCCGGGTTCAACCCCAGGAACCGCCGCAGGCGTTCCAGTTCCTCCTCCAGCTCGCGTGCGAAGTCTCCATCCTCCGGCGCGCTGCCGGCGACATAGCCGAGCCTGGCGTCGAGCTTGCCGTGTGTGACTGAAACATTACCCCAGCCGATGATCTGGTCCCGCCACAGCATGGGCAAGGCGTAATAGCCGAGCTTGCGCTTGGGCG
>Ga0181537_10002853_pt1 | contig 15027 bp, 10 predicted proteins | sample PEATcosm2014_Bin_39_FD_119765 | JGI IMG/M metagenome (GOLD analysis project Ga0181537, IMG submission 119765) | Peatland microbial communities from MTU Mesocosm Facility, Houghton, MI, USA - PEATcosm2014_Bin23_10_metaG | ecosystem: Environmental > Terrestrial > Soil > Wetlands > Peat | place... | reverse complement strand
GGCCTGGGCGGCGTCATTGGTGATTTCCACGCCGCTTTTCAGGAGCGAGCCGAGCATGATTTCGGCGTCCACAAGGTTCTTGGCACAGCCCAGCGAAATCAGGCCGACCCGCACTGGTCGTTCAATGGAAGGTTTTTTCGTCACAGATGGGTCAAGCTACGTGAGACGCCGGGTGGCGTCGAAAATTATCTGGCGACGGAATTGGCGGTGTTTGTGTCGATGGTTTCCGGCGCATTGGTGGACGTAATCGTCGCGGGCCCTGCGTTGGTGGATACAGTTTCGGGTGGCAACTGAAGTTGGGTGCGCAGCACGGCGCGCGCGTCGAAGGGCATGCCCTGTTTGGGATCGAGCAGCTGATTGAGCACCTTGCGATTGATGTCGGCGAACGGCGGCAGCCCGACGCGCTGTTGCCCCTGAAAAGAGGCGACCTTGGTTTCATAGTTCGAGTAAATTTTGCCGGCGAGCAGTTTGAACCCGGCGTAGCGGTCATCCTGGCCAATGGCCAGTTCATAATAGGCCTGGGAAAGCAATCCTTCGACAGCGGTCATGATGCGGTTCGGGTCCGTTTCGCCGATGTCTTCCTGCACGCGTGCGATGGCATATTGGTCAAGCGTCATCTGTGAGGGCTGGGAGTGCGGATCGGTATCCAGGAGCGGCAGGTCGGGATATTTCTCACCCAGGTAGTGAAACCATTTCGCGGCCTCGGCCACGCGGTCGGCTTCGTAAAGAAAATAAACGGCGTCGCGCAGGAAATTCCGTTGCGCGGTCCGGATGCCGTCTTTCTGGCCGGAGTCGGGTTCCTCGGCGTACATGGTATCATAGGCGTCGTTGAGTTTGGGAATCAGGTCGAGGTCCGGGTAAAGGGCCCACGATCGATCAAAGGGATTGATGACCAGCCGCCCGTGATAGACCGCCTGGAGCATGGACTGGTAGATGGAGCGGCGAAGCGAGGTCAAATCGGATTTTTTGGCCACTTTCCCCGGATTTTCCGCCGCCTTTTCCAGGCCGAGCGCGGCCCAGTAGATGGCGCTCGCCTCCGGCAGGCGCCAGTCGAGCGGGCCCCATTCCGCATCGACTTTTTTTGCAAAAACCGGATCCATTTTATATTTATTCTGGAACAACCCGGCGCGGGCGCTGGCCTCGGCGGTTTGCGGGTCAATCAGCCCGTCGAAATTCGTTCCATTGGGGCCGAAAAACGGCGTCATTTCCGCGGCCCATTGTTCCTTGTAGTAGAGGTTGGCGTCGTCCATGTTTTGCCCCATCTTGCTTTGGAAAATCCAGCTCAACTGCTGGTAAAGCAGAACGCTGTTCGGGTTGTAGGCCAGCCCGTCGTCCCGGAGCAATTCGATCCCGCGCTCCACCCAGCGCCAGCGGTCGGAGAAGTCCTTGAAGTTCACCGAGATGTTCCAGGCCATGTTCCAGGCTTGAAAAAACCAGACCTGTTCGTAGTGCGGTTCCAGATCCGTGATCCAGTTGGCCAGCTGCACCATTTCAAAATATTTACCCGCTTGCTGCAGGTCGTTGGCGCGAATCCAGAGAAAATTGGAAATCAACCCGCGGAACCCGCCCAGCGCCACGGTCGTAAACGCGAGCAGCGGCGGCGCGTTTTTAAGCGGCGCGGTCTGGGTCAGGTCCAGTTCCTGCCGGTCGCGATTCAGCGACGTTTGCACCTGTCCGGAGCCGGCCAGCAGGGCCGCCGCCGCCAGCAACAACAGGATTTTTTTGAAACGACTGTTCATGGGAACCGGGGATCGGAAGTCAGGCGCGGCTTTTCATTGGTTTCCCTGCGCGGTGGCCAGTTCACGCCGCGCAAACAGGCCGATGCCAATCCCGCCGATGACGCCGCCCAGCAGCAGCACGATTTGCCCGAAAGCCGCGCCCAGCTCGCTCCAGGGAATGGCGCGGCCGGTGCTCAACGAATCAATCGGCGAAAAATCCTTGACCAGATTGATGAGCGGCAGGATGACCCGGTAAAGGGGAAGCAACACCATGTCGGCCGCGGAAGGGCCGGTGCTTTGACCGACGATGCCGGTTGTCCCCGAAGCCACCACGTTGGCCAGCGTTCCGCCGGAGAACACCACCACCAGCAGGGCCAGCGAAAAAAACGTGGCCACGGGAAACGACAGAAAACTGGCCGAGGTCAGCCCGATGGCCGCCAGCAGGGCCATCCAGCAAAAAAGAATTCCCAGGCCACGGGCGAAATTCAGCGTAAAACCGCTTTGGGGATACAACACCTGCATCCCGTCCTCAATCGGGAACAGCAACGTTGTGTTGTTGGCGTTCAAAAAGGCAATGGTCAGCACCCCCTGGCTGTTGAACAGGTCCGGCGGGATTTCAAACTCGTGGTACGTGTCCGGCGACAGGCTCATCGGTTCGCTGCGCCAGACGTTGGCCGTTCCCGGCACGCCGACCTGCCACAGCCCGACAAACGTGCCGGACGGGTTGCTTTGCGCCGTATTGAATTTTATGCGTAGTTGCAGTGGTTTGCCGTGCAGAAAATTTTTGGCGAACCCCAGATCAATCTGCCATTCGCGGGTATAACTGGGCGGCACCAGTTGATAAACCGCCTTGACCTGCTCGCGGATTTGCTGCCGGGCCAATTCCAGGTCTGCGCCCAAAATCTGGGTTTGCTTCAAACGTTCTTGCAACAGTTGCTCCGTCCGGGCGTCAATTTCCGCGTTCCGGTCCGGCGGTTGCGCCACCCCGCGCGCCACCAGCACCTGCGTGCGCAAAACTTCCTGTTCCGCCGCCGGCAACCGGGTGGCGCGCCATTGCAGGAGGCCATAGACGCTCGCGCCCGACAACGCCAGCAACGCGGCGTTCAGCGACACGATGCCCAGCCATTTGCCCAGCCAGATTTGCCAGCGCGCCACCGGTTTGGTGGCGACCACCTGGATCTGGCATTCCTCGATGTCCCGGGCCAGGGTGCCGCAGGCCAGCCAGAGCGTGGAAAGCCCGAGCAGCGCGGTGATGACGCTCAGGGTGTAGGTGATTAAAATTTGTGTGAACCCGCGCGCCGTGCCGTCGTCCTTGAGCAACAGCGGCAGCCCGACGACCGCCGCCAGCAACAGGACGGCGATGACCAGAAACAGCCGGAAGCGAAACGCGGCCTTCCAGGTCAACCAGGCAATGGCCAGTGTTTTTTGCATTTCAGGTTAAAGCCACAGATATACACAGATGCACACAGATTTATTTCATCATCAAAAGGAGGCTTTCTCATCTGTGTGAATCTGTGGCTGAAATCACTTTTTGTCTCCCAACAGCGACGACAATTTTTCATCTGCCCTGGCCAAATCCACCGGTTCTGACTTTGCGGCGGGAGCGGCCTTGGCTGGGGCCGCCGGTTCCGTTGCCTTGGTCAACGTTTCAAGTTTCTGTTCGTTGACGGCAGGTTCCGCCGGCGGGGCGAATGGCTTGGCCACCGGTCGGGCGGCTTCCGGCAGGGCCAGGCGTTCCAGGATTTTTTCCGTGGCCGGTGGTGGTTCCTGAGCGCCCGCCCGCAGATATGGCGCCACTCGGGCGCCGGAAATTGCACCGCTCGTTTCCGCCGCGGCCTGACGCGCCCGCTGCACCACGTCGAGAAAATAGCTTTCCAGGTTTTGCGTCGGGTTGTCCACGCGCACCTGGTCGGCGGCCACGTCGTGGCGGACGATTTCCAGGACACGCTCCAGGGTTTCGCGCGGCAGCACCGGCGTCGTGATGCGCAGTGTGTCCGGTGTGGCGAGCAGTTCCTTGAGCATGCCCATCGCCTGGATTTTGCCGCCGTAATAAATCACCACGCGGTCACAAACGTCCTCCACATCCGCCAGCAGGTGGCTGCTCAGAATCACCGTCTTGCCGCGGCGCGCCAGCGCCAGAATCAGGTCCTTCACCTCGCGGCAGCCGATCGGGTCGAGGCCGGAAGTTGGCTCGTCCAGAATCACCAGGTCGGGGTCATTGATCAGCGCCTGCGCCAGGCCGATGCGGCGTTGCATGCCCTTGGAAAATTCGCCCACCACGCGCGTCTGGACCTTGCCCAAGCCGACCATTTCAAGCAATTGCTCCGTGCGATTATTGCGTTCACCCCTGGGCAGGTGAAACAGGTTCCCAAAAAAATCGAGCGTCTCGCGCGAATTGAGGTAGCGATAGAGATAGGATTCCTCCGGCAGATAGCCGATGCGCGATTTCGTCTGCACGTGCCGCGGTGAATGGCCGAAGACTTCGATGTGTCCCTTGGTGGGATATAGCAAACCGAGCATCAGCTTTACCGTCGTGGACTTGCCGGAACCGTTGGGTCCGAGCAGCCCAAACACCTCGCCCTGCCGGACTTCAAAATCCACGTTGTCCACCGCGCGGGCCTTCGGACGGTTCCAGAAATCCTTGAAGACCTTCGTCAGCCCGCGGACGGAGACGACAACCTCGCCGGTGGATGGCGGATGGCGGATGGCGGATGGCGGATTTTGTTCAGTGACGGGCATAAACAAAAGCGGATGCTGCGACTCTACGCCATTCTGGGCGTCAATTGGCCGGGTGCGGCGCGCGGTGGTTCGACCGGTTCGAGGTGGTAATGTTCCAGTTCCTCGCCTTTGCGCACGAGCCGGGCGCTGTTGAAAATCACGATCAAGGAACCGACGTTGTGCAGGATGGCCGCGGGAATCGGGCCGATGTAGCCGAGCGACGTGACCGTGAGGCCGACGACGATGAACAGCAGGCCGAACAGGAAGTTCTGGTTGATGACGGCGCGGGTGCTGCGCGAGAGCTTCACCAGGAACGGCAACCGGCGAAGGTCGTTGTTCATCAGCGCGATGGTCGCGGTGTGAATGGCCACTTCGCTGCCCGCCGCGCCCATCGCAATGCCGATGTCGCCCGCCGCCAATGCCGGCGCGTCGTTCACGCCGTCGCCCACCACCGCCACGCGATAGCCTTTGGCCTTCACGCTGCGCACGAATTCAACCTTGTTTTGCGGCAGACAATCGCCCTTGGCCTCTTCGCAGCCAATCTCGGCCGCCACCCGCGTGACCACGGCCTGACGGTCTCCGGAAATCATCGCCACGCGCCGGACACCGTTTACCTTCAACCCGGCCAGGGATTCCCTGGCCTCGGCCCGGGTTTTGTCCTGCAAACCGACCCAGCCGACGCACCGGTGGTCGCGTGCGACAAAAATCAGGCTCCAGCCCTCAGTCTCGTTGAGATCCACGGATTTGAGAAAATCCTCGGTCACGCCGTTTTCCTTCAACCATTGCGCGCGCCCGACGAGCACGGTGGAACCATTGACCTGGGCCTTGACGCCCCGCCCGGCGGCCTCGCTGAAATCCTTGGGTTCGACAAGCGGCACGCCGGCTTCATCCGCCAGTTGCGCCAGCGCCTTGGCCGTCGGGTGATTGCTGTATTTTTCGGCGGACGCGGCCAGACGCAGGAGTTCGGCGGGTTTGATTTCGCCGGCCGGGGCCAGGCGGCTGACGGCGAGCTGGCCGGTGGTGAGGGTGCCGGTTTTGTCGAATACAAAGGCATTAATTCTGGCGGCCAGCTCGATGTCGGCGACGTTTTTGATCAAAATGCCCAGGCGCGCGGCCGCGGACAGCGCGGCGACCATAGCTGTCGGCGTCGCCAGGATGAAGGCGCACGGGCAGGAAACCACGAACACGGCAATGACGCGGTTCAAATCGTGGGTAAACGCCCAGACCAGCGCGCCGATGACCAGCACCAGCGGCGTATAAAAACCCATGTACTGGTCCACAATTTTCATGAGCGGCAGCTTGGTTTTTTCCGCCGCCAGAATCAGCTCGCGCACCCGGCCGAGGGTCGTGTCGGTGCCGGCGCGGCTGACCTTGATCTCCAGCACGCCGGTCAGGTTTTGGGTGCCGGCGAAGACCTCGTCGCCCGTCTTTTTGTCGGCCGGCAGGGATTCGCCGGTGATGGTGGCCTGATTGAAGGAGCCCTGGCCGCTGACGATGACGCCGTCCGCCGCGACGTTGTCGCCGGGGCGGATGCGGATCAGGTCACCGACGGCGAGTTCACTGGCGGCGACTTCCTCCTCGCTGCCGTCGGATTTGAGGCGGCGGGCCTTGGTGGGTGTGAGTTGAATGAGCGATTCAATCGAGGCGCGCGCGCCCTCGGCGGTGCGGCTCTCGATGATTTCACCGGTGAGCATGAAAAAGGCGACGATGCCGGCGATCTTGTAATTGCCGGACGCAAACGCCGCCAGCACGGCGATGGCGACCAGTTCATTGATGCTGAGGCGGCCGACGCGCAAATCCTTGATGGCGGTGACGACGATGGGGTAGCCGAGAATCATCGAGCCGAGGCAGGCGCTGGCGCTGGCGACCGCGCCGCCCTGTGAAAACAACGCGTCCACCACGTAGGCATTGATGACGAGCACCACGCCCGCGACGGCCTGCCAAAGATGCGTTACCGAGTGTTCATGGTCGTGGCCGCACCCGCACTCCGGTCCGTGCGCGTGCTCGTGTTCCTGACGGCTCAAAAACGATGTGACTTGCATACCAATTTACGATTTATGATTTGCGATCGCACTTCAAACCGCACTTTTATTTTACGGACCCGCCGCGCCGGTTTTTGGCCCCGGCGGCTCGCGGTTCAACAATAGCCTCAATTCGATGGGTTTGCCATTGGCGGTGGTCGGCAAATACGTCTTGAAATCCACGTTGGTCAGGGCCTGTCCCATCACCTGTACCAGCTCCTGCTGTCTGAACAAGCCGGGATTGATCTCGTAATTCGGCAACAGGGCGCTAAAGGCTTTCGCGTCAGCCTGGAGGGACTGGACGTAGCGTGTGCGCGCGCTCCGGGCCTGGTTGATGATGGTTGAAGCCTGCGCCTCGGCACTGTTGGTGGCCTGGTTTTCGTAGCTGTGCGCATCGTCCAAAACCTTGTTCTGATTCTGGCGCGCGGCGGTGACCTGGTCGAAAACGTCCTTCAATTGTCGCGGCGGGATGCTTTCCACGCTGCATTGTTTGACGGTGATGCCGAGTTGTTCCTGGTCGGCCAGGTCGCTCACGCGCTGTTGCACGGCTTCCTGGAACCCGGCGACGTCGCCGTAGAGGACATCGTCCACCTTGAAACGGGCCGCGGTGTCGAGCAGCGCGTTGTTCAGCGCGCTCTGGATGGTGTTGGAGGCCGAGGTAAACCCGAATACATAGCGGATCGGATCGTCCACCTGATAATAAAGCGTCGCGCGCGTGTGAATGATGTTGCGATCCGCGGTAATCACGTAACCGTCCACGCCCGGAACCAGGGAGGGGCCGGGCGGCGGCAGGTTGCCGCTCAGTTCCTGCTCCGGCGTTTCGGCAAACCAGCCAATGGTGGACGAAATCTTCTGGATTTCCGTGATTGGAATTTTGACCACTTCATCGATCGGATACGGAAACGACCAGTGCAACCCCGGTCCCAGCAAGGCTGCCTGCCCCTGGCCCACGGTTTTACCAAAGCGCAGAATAATGGCCTTTTCCTGGGTTCCGACCTGGAAAAAACCGGAACCAAGAAAGATCACCACCAGTGCCACCATCACAAACTTGACAATGGCAAAGCTGCTGCGCAACGCCTCGGCCAGCGCCTGTGAACTGGCGTCCTCCTGGGCCATTGGGGTCACGGGAGGCTCGGGCGCGGAATCGTGATGGTCGTGCTCGTCGTTCATGGTCAATGGCTGGGCGGATTGGTCAGGGTGCCATGGAACAAGTCAAACGGCGGAATGCGGTCATCGAAAAACAAGGTGGAACGCTGATTGAGCGCCTGTTTGATCGCATCAATACTCAACAGGAAATTGGCCAGTTCCGGATTTTCCTGGAAGACGGGCAGGGTTTTGGCGGCTTCCGCCACGCCCTCGCCCTCAATCCGCGTGGCCTCGGCCTGGGCGTCGGCGAGGGTTTCGTTGGCCTGCCGGTCGGCGTTGGCCCGGATTTTAATGGCCTCGGCCTGGCCTTCGTTTTGCGCCCGGCTGATGAGAATGTTGCGCTCCGACTTCATGCGGTCAAACACCGCCTGGGTGACGCTTTCGGGCAGGCCGAGCTGTTGGATGCCGAGAAACTCGATTTGAATGCCATAGTTGTTGGTCTGCAACTCGCCCTGGACCATCTGTTCCATTTCCATCTGAATCTGGTCGAATTGCAATTGCTGCGGGTCAACATTCACAAAATCCGCGAGCGGGTGTTTGCCCACGACGGTGATGTTGTCGCTGGCCAGCAGGCTTTCAAGCTGGCTTTGGGCGGCGATCACGGAACCATCCTTGAAACTGTTCAAAAACGCCGACGGGTCCGAAATTTTCCAGCCGACATAAATGCTCGTGATGAGACTGATCTGGTCCGCGGTCAGGGTTTCGCGGAATTTTTCCTGGAAGTTCTGGATGCGCTCGTCGAATTTATAGACCTGCTGGACCGGCCACGGCCACCTCAGGTGCAGCCCCGGTTCACAGGGCGGACCCGTGATCCGGCCGAACGTCGTGACCACGGCCACTTCCGACTGGCGGACTTGAAAGGTGAACAGCAGCAGCACGAAAATGACAATCAGCACGGCGCCGGTGATGAGGGTGATGAGGTTCCGTTTCATGGTGAATTGGTGGATGACACATTCAGGTTCAAAAGGTCTTCGCGGATTTTATCCTCGAGATCAAACTGGAGCACGTTGTACGTGTTGGTCACCAGCAGGATGTATTTGCGCGCGTTGGCCGTGGCTTCGGGAAACATGTGGAAATACGCGCGCTGCCGGTAGACCGAGGGCGCGGCCGCATACGCGGCCATCTGGTTGGTGAACAAGCCCGCCCGCGCAGACGCCGCCAGCTCGGTCTGCTGCCGCTCCGCCTCGGCCTGGCTGATGTCGGTAAAGGCCTGCGCCCCGGCCAGCGCATTGGTCTGGATGGCTCCGGCCACCGCGGCGTTCGTCAGGGCGATCCTCTGCTGGGTGGCCGCGACGACGTTTTCATAGTCGCCTGCCACCTTCACCGGCGGATGCAGGTCCTGCACCCCGACAAAAAGAATTTTAACGCCGAGCCGGTGCCGGTTCGCATCAGATTGAATTTTCTCATGCAACTGCCGGGCCGCCTCCACCCGCGATTGGGACAAAACCGCGTTCATATCCGCGCCCGCCAGGTAATGAACAATCGCCCGGGTGGCCAGGTCTTGAAGCAGGTTGGTCGGGTCGGCGTTCTGGTAGGCCCAATCCAGCACGTTGGTGATCTGGAACTGCACCGGAATGCTGATGTCGATCAAACCCACCGGCGCCACTTTCAGCCGGTCGCCGCTGTCGGCGGTTGAGTTGGTGATCGTCTCCGCTGCCCGGTTGCCGACGAGAAAATTGACCTCCTCGGTGTGAACGACGGTCCACAAAACCGTCGGCTCGGCTTCGCTTTGCGCCGTGGGCGTGAACCCGACGTTGAACGTCTGGATCAGGCCGGTGCGATAGCGCTGGACCTGGTCAACCGGCCAGGGCCATTTGAAATGCGCGCCCGGGTCCAAAACGGGCTGCCCGGTGGCCAGCCGGCCAAAATGTTCCAGCACCCCCTGTTCGCCCGGCTCGATGATCACCACACCGGTGGACAGCAGCAGCGCCGCCAATTGCGCCAGGAACAGGACGGGCAGGCTTTTTTTCAGCAATTGGAAAAACCAGGTCTCGGAAACCTTGAAACCAAATTGATAATCCAGCGCCTGGGCCGCTGTGGTAAACAGGCTCTCCGGCTGGGCCAGCAACCCGACGATCCGGCTGTCGTACAGCAGGCGGGCGACCTTGCCCTTCACCCGCGGGCGGTAGATTTCCAGCAGCAGCAGCATGAGGGTTTCCACCGCCATCAAACCCAGCAGGACGCACAAGGCGCGCGCCAGATAGAAATCAATTTGGGGAAACTCCGTCTTGACCCCGGCGATGCCGAGGGCCGTCACAAGGCAAATATAAGCGCCGGCCAGCAAAAAACTCGCGCCGGGCCGCAGCAACCGGTGATTGCCCAGCCGGGCAATGGTCACGGAGAAACGGCCGACCAGGAACAACACCAGCGCGAAAACACCGAACAAGGCGAGTGCCGGCAGGGCGCGTTCGGGGGCAATGCCGGCGGTGATTTTGGAAGCCCAGCGCCAGAGCAGATACGCGCCGCCGCCCTCGAGCAGCAACAACAGCACGCTGAAAGACGGCACCAGAAACTTCTCAAACAGTTCACGCGACTGGCGGGCGGGAAAACTTCCGGCGTCCTTTGTTTCAAACAGCGTGGTCGCGCCGCGGGTGCGGGCCAGTTCCTCCACCTCCAGCTTTTCCAGCCGTTCGTTTTCCTCCAGCCGCATCTGAAACCAGCTCGTAAACGCCACCAGCGTTCCCAGACCCAGGAAAATTGCGGCGGCCTGCCCCGCCAGCGAATTGACGTAGGCGGTCACGGCCAGCGCGGCGATGAAAATCACCAACGCGGCAGCCAGATTCACCAGGCCGGTCTTTTGGACGTTGCGTTCCATTTATTTTCGTTAAATCTTTAGATTGCCCAATCGTCGGAACCGGCCGGCCGGTTCAGCGGTTCAACCGTTTAACGATTTGCATCTCAGCTCAATTCCCGTTCTTCGAACAACGCCGTGCCAATGGCCAGCGCCGCGCCCGCGTAGCCGACGGTGTAGGCAAAAGCCTTGGCCACGTAATCCCAGTGGAAGGTGCTTTTGCCCATGTCCAGGGCGTCCGCGAGCCAGAAAAGCTGCCAGTTTGGGATGACGGTGTAAAGCGTTGAAGCCCACCAATTGCCTGCTTCCGCCCGCTGGCCAAAGAGATAATCGGACATCAGCCCGATCAGAAAAAATGCCGAACAAACCGCCAGCGTCGGAATGGTGTCCAGCCGCGTCGAACACGCCAGCGCCAGCGCCGCCAGAATCCATACGGCAAACAAAATTAAAATTCCCGCCGGCACCAGCCGCCAGTCCACGTGCGCCGCCGTAAACAGGCTTTGTTCCTGCTGGGTGAACCGGATGATGATGAAGGCGGCCAGGGTCGCGGTCACCACCAGGGCCAGAACCGCGTCGCTCACAAACGGCCGGCGCAGGAAAAAATTGCTGAACCCGCCCAGGGCATAGGCGACGGCGACGGCGGCCGCGAAAATACCGAGCGCGGCCAGGTCGGTGCTGCCATAGGCATCAAACGCCATCTTGCTGCACAGCAGCACGCCGATGAGGTTCACGTACGTCAGCAACATGAGCGCCGCCGCCAGGCCGGCGTATTTGGCCAGCAGGAACTGCGCGCGCCCGACCGGTTTGGACAGCACCGCCAGCGCCGTGCCCACGCGGATTTCGCGGGCCAGCGATGCGGAAGCGCTCAGCACGGCGCCGAACAACCCCGAGAGCAGCATCACCGCCAGCGCGCTGTTTTCAACCAGCTTGGGTTCGTCACCCAGGGCGAAGTAATAAGGCACCGCCAAAAAAAGTTCGAAGACCACCGACCCGGTCATCAGCAGTAAAAACACCGGCTGCCGGATCAGTTCCATGAAGGCGTTGGCGGCGATGGTGAAGAACTGTCGCATGCTAAATTTCCCTCAGGTTACGCAACTGGCGGCAAATTGCCAGCGGTTAATCCGTTCAACGCGCAGGTCATGATTGAGTTTTCAGGAAAATGGAGCGTCTGGCCGGCCGTTTCGTTCAAAATGAGGTTCAAGCCATCGCCCGCGCGATGGCGTTCCACCACCGGTCGTGCAATTCCGCCACCGGTACGCCGAATTCGCCATTGCTCGTCTTGATGGACAACTGATCACCGCCAACCCGGCCGATTGGCATCGCCGGGACACCGAGCAGTTTTGCGCGTTCCGCCACTTTCACTGCGTCCAGCGGTTTGCAGGTGACGACGACGCGGCTCTGTGTTTCGCCGAATAACAGGGCGTCCAACCGCGGCGTAGCGGCGTCTCGTGAGAGCGCCGCATTTCCAACTTCGGATTGATTGGCGGCACTCTGCCGAGGTGCCGCTACGCCAGAAAGATCAATTGTTGCCCCGATCAACCTGGGTGTTGCGCGTGCTACGAGCTGGCTGATGCAGCTTTCCGCCAGGCAGACCGCCAGTCCGCCTTCGCTGCAATCATGTGCGCTTTTGATGAGGCCCGACTGAATCAGGCCCAGCAGCGTGGTGTGCAGGGTTCTGGCCGGTTCCAGATCGCAACGTGGTGGGGTGCCGGTTTTCTGTCCGTGCACGGCCTGCAACCAGGCCGAGCCGCCAAGCCCCAGCAACGGGTCGTCGGCATCCACGGGTTCACCGAGCAGAATGACGGCATCGCCTTCATCTTTGAACCATTGCGTTGTGATGTGCTCCGGTTTTTCAATGAGGCCGACCATCGCCACGGTGGGCGTCGGATCAATCGGCCCGGCGGGACTTTGGTTGTAGAGCGAACAATTGCCGCCGGTGACCGGCGCGTTGAACGCCCGGCATGCGTCCGCCAGCCCGCGCACGGATTCCTTGAGCTGCCAGAACAATTCCGGCTTGAACGGATTGCCGTAATTCAAATTGTCCGTCACGCCCAGCGGAGCTGCGCCGGAACAGGCCAGGTTTCGCGCCGCCTCGGTCACAACAATTTTGCCACCCTCGTAGGGATCGAGATAAACGTAGGCGCCGTTGCCGTCCACCGTCAGCGCAATCAGCTTCGTAGGACAGGCATCTTGCCTGTCTCCATTTTCAGTTTTAGTTGGAGACAGGCGCGACGCTTGTCCTACGTCGGGAAGGGAATCCGCCTTTATGCGAATTACCGCGGCGTCGCTGCCGGGACAAACCGCCGAACCGTCGCGCACCATGTGGTCATACTGCCGGTAAACCCAGTTCTTCGACGCGATGGTCGGCCACGACAAAAGAGTCAGAAGATCGGCTTTGGGGTCGGTCGTCTGGGGAATTTGGTCAAGCCGGAACGCGCGAACTTCCTTCAAATACGCCGGTTCCTGGGCTTCGCGCTGATACACCGGTGATTCGTCGGCAATCTTTTTGGCCGGAATGTCCGCCACCACCTTGCCGTGCTGCTTTACCACCATGCGGCCGGTGTCGGTGACAAAACCGATCTCCGACCACGGCAAATCCCATTTGTCGAAGATGCGTTTTACTTCCTCTTCGCGGCCTTTGTGGACGATGATGAGCATCCGCTCCTGCGATTCCGACAGCATGAGGTCGTAGCTCGTCATGTTCGGCGCGCGCTGTGGAACCTTGTCCAGTTCAATTTCGATGCCGGTGCCCGCGCGGGCGGCGGTTTCGCAGGTCGAGCAGGTCAGGCCGGCCGCGCCCATGTCCTGGATGCCCGCAACCGCGCCGGTGGCCAGCAGTTCGAGGCACGCTTCGCACACGAGTTTTTCCATGAACGGATCGCCCACCTGCACCGCGCCGCGCTGTTGTTCGGCGGATTCCTCGGTCAAATCCTGCGATGCGAACGATGCGCCGGCGAGGCCGTCGCGGCCCGTGGGTGGACCGACGTAAAAAACAGGATTGCCGATGCCTTTGGCCGCGCCGCGCGCGATTTGTTCATGCCGGAGCACGCCGAGGCAGAAGGCGTTTACGAGCGGATTGCCTTCGTAGGATTTGTCGAAGTAAACCTCGCCCGCGATGGTCGGGATGCCGAAACAATTGCCGTAATGCGCGATCCCGGCCACCACGCCCGCGAACAGGCGTTTGTTATTTGCGATTTGCGATTTGCGATTTGTGATTTCAGAGTCGGCGCCTGCGGCGAAGGTTGGCTCGCCCTCGCCCCGGCCCTCTCCCCCGGGGAGAGGGAGATCGCTGGCGGAAGCCGTTCCTGAATTCGCCCGGGCTTTCCCGTTGCCGCCGGTTGCTTCTCCCTCTCCGCCCGAAGGAGGGAGAGGGCCGGGGCGAGGTGGGCGATTCTCCGTGATTGGTCCGAATCTCAATGAATTCACCGAGCAAATCGGCCGGGCGCCCATGGTGAAAATATCGCGCACGATGCCGCCGACGCCCGTGGCCGCGCCCTGGAACGGCTCAACCGCGCTCGGATGATTATGCGATTCAATCTTGAACGCGATCGCCAGGCCGTCGCCGATGTCAATGATGCCGGCGTTTTCCTCGCCCGCGCCGACAAGGATTTTCCTGGATTTGGTGGGAAAGGTTTTGAGCAGCGGGCGGGTGTTCTTGTAACTGCAATGCTCGCTCCACATCACTGAAAAGATGCCCAGTTCGGTATAGCTGGGTTCGCGCCCGAGGATTTCTTTGACATGGGCGTATTCCTCCGGCGTCAGGTTGTGTTTGGCAACCAATTCAGGGGTGATGGCGGGTTCAGTCATGGGGAAAAACTTCTCATGCTGCTCTGGCCGCAGTCCTGTTTTGCAACGCAGCAATCATGCTCTCAAAAACCCATCGGCCGTCGTCGCTGCCGAGCAATGGTTCGCTGGCGCGTTCGGGATGCGGCATGAGGCCGGCCACGTTCTGGCGCTGGTTGCGGATGCCGGCGATGTTCAGCAGCGAACCGTTTGGGTTGGCGCCTTCGGTCAGTTCGCCGGTGGCAGAACAGTATTGCCACAGAATCTGGTTGTTGGCCTTGAGTTGGCCCAAGGTTTCCTCATCGGCGAAATAGCAGCCTTCGCCGTGGGCGATGGGAATCTTCAGCAACTTGCCCGCTGGAATTTTGTTCGTAAACGGCGACTCGGGCGTGACGGTCTTCAGGAAAATATGTTCGCAATGGAATTGGAGGTCACGGTTGCGGACGAGCGCGCCGGGCAACAGGCCGGCTTCCGTGAGCACCTGGAAACCGTTGCAGATGCCAAGCACCAGGCCGCCGTGGTCGGCGAATTGTTTCACCGCCTGCATCACCGGGCTGAACCGTGCAATCGCGCCGCAACGCAGATAATCGCCGTAGCTGAAGCCGCCGGGCACAATGACGGCATCGGCGTCGCCGAGCGAGGTTTCCTTGTGCCACACGTAGCGCGCCGAATGGCCCAGCACATCGCGCAGGGCGTGAATGGCGTCCTGGTCGCAATTGGAGGCGGGAAATTGCAAAACGGCAAAGTTCATTTTGATTTACGATTCACGATTTTCGATTTACGTGCGAACCGATGGACGGCTCGTCAATCGTAAATCGTATATCGCAAATTCTTCGGGTCATTCAATTTC
>Ga0181537_10002852_pt1 | contig 15031 bp, 14 predicted proteins | sample PEATcosm2014_Bin_39_FD_119765 | JGI IMG/M metagenome (GOLD analysis project Ga0181537, IMG submission 119765) | Peatland microbial communities from MTU Mesocosm Facility, Houghton, MI, USA - PEATcosm2014_Bin23_10_metaG | ecosystem: Environmental > Terrestrial > Soil > Wetlands > Peat | place... | reverse complement strand
TTATGCGGCGCGCCGGGTGATGTCGCCACCGTTCCGGCCGAAGGAGCATCAGTCGAGCCTGTGGGCCGGCTTGCAATCGGGATCGCTGCAGGTCGTAGCCACCGATCACTGCGCCTTCACCACTGAGCAAAAACGGCTCGGCCGCGGCGACTTCACCAAGATTCCGAACGGCACCGGCGGTCTCGAAGACCGCATGCCAGTCCTGTGGACCGCGGGCGTTAATTCCGGCCGCCTCACCAAGGAGGAATTCGTCGCCGTCACCTCGGCCAACATCGCACGCATCCTCAACGTATTTCCGAAGAAGGGGGCGGTGGCTGTCGGCTCCGACGCCGATCTCGTCATCTGGGACCCCAAAGCCACCAAGACGATCTCGGCCAAGAAGCAGGTCAGCCGCATCGACTACAACGTGTTTGAGGGCTTCAAATGCACGGGCCTGCCGCGGGCGACGTTGTCGCGCGGCGAGATCACCTGGCTCGACGGCGATTTGCGCGCCAGCGCGGGCGCAGGAAAATATGTGCCGCGCGACCCCTTCCCCGCCGTGCACGTGGCCAACGCGACCTGGCGCGAACTCAACGCGCCGCGCGGCATCGCGCGCGCCGACGTGACGCCTTAGAACCGGCTGGCCACAATGTCTCCGATGCAAAACCTGCAAATCGACGCCCAGCGGCTCTGGGACACGCTGATGGAGACGGCGAAAATCGGCGCCACGGCCAAGGGCGGCATTTGCCGCCTCACGCTGACCGATCTCGACCGGCAGGTGCGCGACTGGTTCAAAGCGCGTTGCGAGGCGCTCGGCTGCACGGTTTCGGTCGATGCCGTCGGCAATATGTTCGCGCGCCGTCCGGGAAAAAATAACGATCTTCCGCCGATCGCCATGGGCTCGCATCTCGACACCCAGCCGACCGGCGGCAAGTTCGACGGCGTACTCGGCGTCCTCGGTGCGCTGGAAGCGATGCGCACGCTGCACGAAACCGGCTACGAGACCAATGCGCCGATCGAGATCGTCAACTGGACCAACGAAGAAGGCTCGCGCTACGCGCCGGCGATGCTGGCATCCGGCGTTTTCGCCGGCGTGTTCACGCCGGACTTCGCCTATTCGCGTCAGGATCGCGACGGCAAGAGCTTCGGCGACGAGCTCAGCCGCATCGGCTACAAAGGCAACGAGAAACCCGGCGCGCGCAAATTCGGCGCCATGTTCGAACTGCACATCGAGCAAGGCCCGATCCTCGAAGACGAAGGCAAAATGATCGGCGTCGTCCAGGGCGTGCAGGGCATGCGCTGGTACGAGGTCACGGTCACCGGGCAGGAAGCGCATACCGGAGCGACGCCGATGCGGCTGCGCAAGAATGCGCTCCTTGGCGCCGCGCGCATGATCGAGCGCATCGATGCGATTGCCCGCGAACACGCGCCCGACGCGGTCGGCGCTGTTGGCCTGATCGAGAACAGGCCGAACAGTCGCAACGTCGTTCCCGGCGAGGTGTTCTTCACCGTCGATTTCCGTCATCCGGACGACAAGGTGCTCGACGTGATGGAAGCGAAATTCCGCGCCGCCCCGCCCGAGGTTATGACCCCGTTGAAGCTTACTTATAAGGAGGCGCGCATCTGGGATTCGCCCGCGGTTAAATTCGCGCCGGACCTGATCGACTGCGTGCGCGTCGGCACAGAGAAAGCGGGCTTCAAGTCCCGCGACATCATTTCCGGCGCCGGCCACGACGCCGCCTATATCGCCCGCGTCGCGCCGACCACGATGATCTTCGTGCCATGTGCCGGGGGCATCTCGCACAACGAGGCGGAATCGACGAGCTTCGACGAATGCGCCGCCGGCGCCCAGGTCCTGCTCAACGCGGTGCTGGAATACGATCGACGGCTAGGGTGAGTAACTTTATCGACGCCGTCATGGCCGGGCTCGACATTCACGCGCTTCCCATCCTGTTCCAGGCATCGAGGCCGGCGATCTTGTAGGCCTCGGCGAGTGTCGGATAGTTGAAAGTGTTCTCGATGAAATAGTCGATAGTGCCTTTGAGGTTGAGCACCGCCTGGCCGATATGGATGAGCTCGGTGGCGCCCTCGCCGACGATATGAACGCCAAGGAGCCGCCGCGACTTCGTGGAAAAGAGCATCTTCATCATGCCAGCGTTGAGCCCCATGATGTGGCCGCGCGATGTCTCGCGGAAACGCGCAACGCCGCACTCGTAAGGAATGCCGCGCCGGCGCACCTCCTCCTCGCTCATGCCGACGGTGGAAATCTCCGGCACCGAATAAATGCCGTAGGGAAAGAATTCCGGCGGTGGCGGCGGCGCCATGCCGAAGGCGTGGCAGGCCGCCACGCGCCCCTGCTCCATCGAGGTCGAGGCGAGACTAGGAAATCCGATCACATCACCGGCGGCGAAAATGTGCGGCACCGAGGTCTGCATCGTCTTCGGCTCGACCTTGATATGTCCGCGATTGTCGACCTCGATGCCGACGGCGCCAAGATTGAGATTGTCGATGGCGCCGACGCGGCCGGCGGCAAACAGCAGCATTTCGGTGGTGACGGTGCGGCCGTCGGCGAGCTTGGTGGTCGGCCGTCCGCCGTCGCCGATCTCGATTGCGGTGACGGCAGAGCCGAGCCGCATGACGAGGTTGCGGTCGCGCAGATCGTGAACGAATTCCTCGACCAACTCGCGGTCGATGAAATCAAGCAAGCTGCCCCGTGGCTCGATCAACGTGACGGCGACATCAAGCGCGTTGAAGATGGTCGCGTATTCGACGCCGATGACACCGGCGCCGATCACGGTCAGGCTGCGCGGCAGCGCCGGCAGATCGATGATTTCGTCGCTGTCGAATACGGTTTTGCCGTTGAACGGCACATAGTCCGGCCGGTACGGCCGCGTGCCGCAGGCGATCAGAATATTGGCCGCCCGGTAGACCTGCGTTTCGCCCTCTTCGCCACTCACCTCGATCTCGTGCGGCCCGACAAAGCGAGCTTCGCCGCGTGCACTTTTGACCGCATTGCGGCTGAACTGATGCTCCAGCACCTCGACTTCATGATCCAGTGTCTTGCGTAGCCGCATTTTGAGGTCGCCGGCGCCGATATCGTGCTTGACGCGATAGGAACGGCCGTAGAAGCCGCGCTCGCGCCAGCCAGAAAGGTTGAGCACGGTTTCGCGCAAGGTCTTCGACGGGATCGTCCCGGTATGCACGGACACGCCGCCGACGCGGCGGCCTTTCTCGACCACCAGCACCGACTTGCCGAGCTTGGCCGATTGGACGGCGGCCCGTCTTCCCGACGGACCGCTGCCGATGACGATCATGTCATAGTCTTGCAACATACCGGCCTCGCCGGCATGCACGTTCAGTGCCAGACGGCACGACCAGCTACGCGCCGCTTCCCCAGGTCCGTCCCAACACGCGCAGCCAGTTGCGGTAGCAGATCTTCTCGATCAACGGCTCGGAAAAGGCGCGCTTGCGCATCGACCGCACCAGCTTTTGCAGTCCGGCGGCATTGCCGATTTCCGCCGGGATCATGGCGCCGTCGAAATCGGAGCCAATTCCAACATTGTCCTCGCCGGCATGTTCGAGCATATGCTCGACATGCTGGACGACCAATTCGATAGACGTACTCCTGTCGTGGCGGCCGTCAGGACGCAGGAAGCTCGCCGCGAAATTGACGCCGACCAGGCCGCGGGATTTGCCGATCGCGGCTAATTGCCGGTCGGTCAGATTGCGCGAATGCGGACTGATGGCATGCGCGTTCGAGTGTGTAGCAACCAGCGGCGCGTTGCTGATTTCGCCCACATCCCAGAAGCCGCGCTCGTTGAGGTGCGACAGATCGACGAGAATGTGCAACCGGTTGCAGGCGCCGATCAGCGCCTTGCCGAGGTCGGTCAGACCGGGGCCGGTGTCGGGTGACGATGGGCAGCGGAAAGGCACGCCGTGCCCGAACACATTCGGCCGGCTCCATACCGGGCCGAGCGAGCGCAGCCCCGCGGCGTGGAGCACATCCAACACTTCCAAATTCGCGTCGATCGCTTCGGCGCCCTCGATATGCAGCACCGCCGCCAGCGCGTTCTCCGCGATGCAAAGTTCGATATCGCCGGCACTGCGGCAGACGCGGACGCGCCCTTTCGACTCCCGCTCGATGCGAAACATGAGGGAGGCCATGGCGAAGGTGACCCGCTGCGCCTCCGCCATATCAACGGCGGGCGGCGCAGAGGTACTAGCAAGTTCGCTGCCGATGACTTGGCCCGTTTCGCCTTTGGTTTCCTGCGGCGGCGGATCACCGGCGGCGTGGTCTTTCCGTTTTGGCGAAGGAACGAAGATCGCGAACAGGCCGCCGGCAAATCCGCCCTCGCGCGCCTTGGGCAGATCCAGATGGCCTTTGTCCTCGCCCTTCAGGAATGCCGCGGCCGCGCCCTCCCCGCCACGCATATGCAGCCGCAACAGCACGTCGTTGTGGCCGTCGAAGATGGGGACGCGCTTGCGTGAGGGCACCGATCATCCTTGTGCTTCACCAAGCAAGATAGCGCGTCGAACGGATTTGCCAAAAGCGTAATCGGTCACTACCGCCAATGCCTGATATGCAACCCAACAAACGCGTTTTGCTCATCGCGGTGCTGGAATTCGACCGGTAGGAGCAATGCAAAATGTGGGAAAGCGAAGGCGGGTCGCTGGTCCGGCGGCTACCTCAGCGAGCGATCGTCAACGCGTCTCCGGAGCGGGCGGGCCGGCGGCGCGCTCCATAAGCTCGATAAGGCGCCCGAGTTTATCGTCGATTTGCCCGAGCCGAAACGCGGCGAACTCCGTCGCATAGGCGATACGTTCGTCGGCGCCCGGCATTTGCTCGTAACGCACGTTCGGCGCGAAGGAATTGGCGAATAGAGTCTTGTAGCGATCGCGAATGGCATTGGCCGTTGTGTCGTTCAGATTGGCCTGGCCCATTTTTTATCTCCCTGTCTGCCAGAGATCGAAACTGCAAAGGTGATGGCGCCACGCCGACTGTTCAAGTCTTCGAGCTCATACACCGACACCGATACCGATCCAGCTCATCACGATGACAAAAGACTCAATCGTGACAACGATCCAAGCCGTGACGCCGGCGGCGACAAATCCGGACTCAACAGCGAGCGAAACGGAAGGGCTCATGGTCCTGCCTCTGAGTAACGATGAATTTTCAATGCTATGACTGGCGTGACGCTGATCCCAAATCCTTTCGCCCGAGTAAAATTCACCCGTAAGTAGCAACACGAAGTTGCCGCGGAAATTTCTCCTCGGTCGTTGCTGTTGCGATTAAATTTAATGACAAACCTAACGCGGCGTTGTCATTAACGCCGCTACGGGTCGTCGGTTGCGATCTTCAAACGCTATCGCGTCTTCTCGAAAATTTCCCGGCCGATCAGCATGCGGCGGATTTCGCTGGTGCCGGCGCCGATTTCGTAGAGCTTGGCGTCGCGCAGGAGCCGTCCCGCGGGATAATCGTTGATGTAGCCGTTGCCGCCGAGGCACTGGATGGTTTCGAGCGCCATCCAGGTCGCGCGCTCAGAGGCGTAGAGGATGGCGCCCGCCGCGTCCTCGCGCGTAGTCTCGCCGCGATCGCAGGCCTTGGCGACGGCATAGACATAGGCCTTGGCGGCGTTGAGCGCGACATACATGTCGGCGAGCTTGGCTTGAATGAGCTGAAAACGGCCGATCGCCTGGCCGAACTGCGTGCGCTGATGGACATAAGGGATGACCAGATCGAGGCAGGCCTGCATCACCCCGAGCGGCCCCGCCGCCAGCACCGCGCGCTCGTAATCGAGACCCGACATCAGGACGTTGACGCCGTTGCCGACGACGCCGAGCACGTTCTCGGCCGGCACTTCGCAATCCTGAAATACGATTTCGCCGGTATCGGAACCGCGCATGCCGAGCTTGTCGAGTTTTTGCCCGGTGGAGAAGCCCTTGAACGTCTTCTCGACGATGAAAGCGGTGATGCCGCGCGATCCCGCGGTCGCGTCGGTCTTGGCATAGACGACGAGCGTGTCGGCCAACGGGCCGTTGGTGATCCACATCTTGGTGCCGTTGAGCACATAATGGTCGCCCTTGCGGACGGCGCGGGTGCGCATCGACACGACGTCAGAGCCCGCCGACGGCTCCGACATCGCCAGCGCCCCGACGTGCTCGCCGGAAAGCAATTTCGGCAGATAACGCTGCTTCTGCTCGGCGCCGCCGTTGCGCCGGATTTGGTTCACGCACAGATTCGAGTGCGCGCCGTAAGACAGGCCGATCGCCGCCGAAGCGCGCGAAATCTCCTCCATGGCGACGCAATGAGCGAGGTACCCCAAGCCCGCTCCGCCCCACTCTTCTTCCACGGTGATGCCGAGGAGCCCAAGCGCGCCGAGCCGCGGCCACAACTCGCGGGGAAATTTGTTGGAGCGGTCGATCTCGTCTGCGCACGGAGCAATCTTCGCCTGGGCGAAGGAGCCCACCGTGTCGCGCAGCATGTCGATATCGCTGCCGAGGGCGAAATCGAGGCCGGGAAGACTGTTCGAGATCATTACCCACGCTCCATCCTGCGGCCCGATCGACCATCGGGGATGCGCGCCAACGATAGCCGTTGGCCGCGTTCCTGTCAGCGCGGGAACGAAACGTTCAGCCAGCCAATGCGCGGGGCGAGCGGGCCAAAGCCCGGTCGATCTCCTCGGCCGGACCGGGCCGAGCGAACAAATATCCCTGCATTTCATCGCAGCCGGCAAGGCGCAAAAGCACGCGCTGTGCGTCGCTCTCGACCCCTTCGGCCAGCACTTTCATTCCGAGCGCGTGGCCGAGCGTGACGATCGACTGGATGATAGCGCCGCCATCGGCGGAGGCGCCGAGCGAGGCGACGAAAGCGCGGTCGATCTTGAGCCGGTCGAAGGGAAATTTTTGCAGATAACTCAGGCTCGAATAGCCGGTACCGAAATCGTCGAGCGCGATCCGCAAACCAAGTGCACGCAAGGCTTCAAGCCGCGTTTGCGCGTCCTGCGGGTTGTCGATCAAAACGCCTTCGGTCACTTCCAGCACTACGCGCGAGGGCGCGATGCCGGTCTCGGCAATGACGGTGCGCACCAGATCGACGAGCCAGCGGTCGCGGATCTGCAGCGGCGAAAGATTGACCGCGACCGACAGGCTCGGCCAGCGCGCGCCGTCTGACAGCGCCCGCCGCAGCACGATCTCGCCGAGCTGCGACATCAGGCCGTTCTCTTCGGCCAGCGGAATGAAGACCGACGGCGGGATGACGCCACGCGTGGGATGCGTCCAGCGCGCGAGCGCTTCGACTTCGACCATGGCGCCGCCTTCGGCGGCCACCACAGGCTGATAATGCACGTCGAACGCCTGCAGCGCGATGGCCGATTGCAGTTCTCGCAAGAGGAAGCGCCGCTCGGCGTAATCGGTTTCTATCTGCGGCACAAACGTTCGCGTGCGGCCGCGTCCCTCGCGTTTGGCGGCGCGCAGCGCCAGGCCGGCACGGCGTGCGACTTCCTCGGCCGTCGCGCCGTCCTCAGGCGCCTGCGCGATGCCGATGCCGGCGCTGATCTGCCACATCCGATCCATGAAGATCGGGCGCGACAAGGCAGCGCGAAGGGCATCGGTCAATGCGGCCGTGGCGCGCGTGTCGTCACCACTCATGACGACGGCGAACTGGTCCTCCTCGAAACGCCCCACCAGCGCGTCCCGCGGCAATCCGGTCTGCAGATGTTCGGCAATGTTGGTGAGCACCGCATCGCCGCCGGACCGCCCCAGGGTATCGTTGATCTCGCGAAAACCATCGAGGTCGATCAGCGCGAAGACGATGACACCGGAGCGGCGCTTGGCCAGCGCTTCGTCGAGATTTTCCAGTACCACGCGGTGATTGGGTAAACCCGTGAGCACGTCCTGGCTCGTGAGCTTGCGCACGGTCTCGGCGCTCTGGTCGAGCGAGTGGACGAGACGACGCGACGCGCGCACCGCAAGAAAGCCGCACAGGGCCAAAACGACGCCGATCGCCGCCAAAAGCCCCCACAGCGCGTCGACGGCGGCGACAAGAGCGCCATCGCCCGCCCAACTGAACCAGCCGATAATGCGACCGCGGCCGTCATGCAGCGACTGCACCGGGCGCCCGCTTTCGTCCGCCGGATTGGCATCGAAGCGCAAATCGCCGAGGCCGGCGCGGCGCGCGATACGCCGCAACTGCACGTCGTCGGGCGCGTCGACGTCGCCGAATTCTGCGTGAAACTCGTCGAGCGCGCGTTGCAGCGCGGCGTGCTGCACGGCCTCAAGGCGGCCGGCGCTGACTTGTGTGACGGCAAAGCCTACTCCCGCGCACAGCATCATCGAGCCGGCGAAAAGTAGCGGCGCGAACACCGCGAAGCGAGCCCGATTGAGGCGGTCGGCGTCGTTGCGGGGTAAATGCGCCGACGGGCGGTAGCGCCGCCGGCGTGCCGCCCACCAGTTCCGGGCTGCCGCAACGGCCATCATACGCACGCCCCGTCAGGATACCACCAAGGCCTAGGTCTAAGCCCGCCGGATTAACGGCGAGGAAAGACGAAGAGCCTGCGCCGGGCGAGTTTTCAACAACGGAGCGGTGGTGCGTTTGATGCTTAACATGACATTAATGGCGGCTCTCCGTATAGTGATTCAGGGGCGGTACCGGCGAGAGGGCAACACGACCGGCACCGATAACGGGGCATGCAAAGCCTTCGGGCATCGGCTTTCATTATTGCCGCTGTACTCGGCGTCGCCGCCGGCCTGGCCGGTGCGCTCGCTGCTGCCGTGCCGGCGCGTGCGCAGGAATGTCCCGGCAATCCCGATGTTCTCGGCACGAGCCGCGTGCTGGTTCTCGAACCCGGCACGCCGACCAAGATCGGCGTCATGCAATACCCGCAGACCTTGCCGCTGGCCGACAAGGAAGTCGTGCTGACCTTCGACGACGGCCCGCTGCCGCCCTACTCCAACCAGGTGCTTGATATCCTTGCCGCGCAGTGCGTGCAGGCGACGTATTTTCTTGTCGGCCAAATGGCTCGCAATTATCCGGCCGTCGTACGGCGGATCTACGAGGCTGGCCACAGCATCGGCACGCACAGCGAGGATCACCCGTCAGGCTTTCAGAAGCTGCCGCTCGAGAAATTGCGCCAGGAGATCGACGATGGCATCGCCGACGTGTCCGCCGCGCTCGGCGATCCGCAGGCGCTGGCGCCGTTCTTCCGCATTCCCGGACTGGCGCGCACCGACGCCATCGAGGATGAGCTTGCCGCGCGTTCGCTGATCGTCTTTAGCTCTGATACCGTCGCCGACGACTGGCACCGGCGCATCAGACCGCGCGACATCGTGCAGCGCGCGATGAGCCGTCTGGAGAAACGCGGCAAGGGCATTTTGCTTCTGCACGATATCCACGCGGCGACGGTCGCCGCGTTGCCGGAGCTCTTGAAGCAACTGAAAGACGCCGGCTTCCGCATCGTGCACGTGGTGCCCGCCGCGACGGACCAGATCGAGATCGCCGGCAAAACCGTCCGGGTCGGCGCGCTACTTCGGCGGCGGCGCGACCTTGACTCGATCGACGAATAAACCGGCATCAACGCAGCGTCGCCATATAGTGTGCCAGCGCCTGCATGTCCGTGTCGCTGAGCTCGTAGGTAACGTCAGTCATCGAGGCGACACCCGTCCCGACGCGCGCGCCGGTTTTATAGTCCCGTAACGCCTTGAGCAAAACATCCTCGCGTTGGCCGGCGAGGCGCGCCGCCGGACCGCCACCGGTAAAATCCTCGCCGTGACAGGATTTGCAGCGGTGTTGGACGGCCAAACTTGCGCCGGCCTGCGCGAGCGGGTCGGCGATGGAAGCCGATTGGGACTTGGGCGGCGACAGCGAGGCATAGTAAGCGCCGAGATTGCGAATTTGCTGGTTGTCCAGCGCCTCGGCAATCGGCCCCATGACTTCGTTCTTTCTGGTGCCGCCACGAAAAAAAACGAGCTGCCACTGGATAAAATCGTCGGGTTCGCCGGCAAGCGACGGAGTCAGTGGCGTTTGCGAGACACCGTCCGCCCCATGGCAACCGGCGCAACCCTCCGCAAGCTCCTTGCCGGCCGCCGCATCAGCCGCCAGCGCCGGCCCGTATTCGAAGGACCAAACAAACCCCGCGATAGCGAGCAGCAGCAGATTTCGCGTCTTCATCATGTCAGGATCAAAACATCGGGTCCAAGCCGGAGGTTCCGGCTTGGACCCTTAGGATGAAACCGCGATCGATCCAAAAACACGGATCAATCGCCGCGGATCACTTGCTGTAGCTGATCCGGTAGATGGCTCCGTTGTAATCGTCGGCGACCAACAGCGAGCCGTCTTTCGCCACGATCACGTCGTTGGGCCGGCCGAGATACTTGCCGTCAGCACCGATCCAGCCGGAGGCGAACTCCACCTCCTTGGCATTCTTGCCATCTGCATCGACGGTAACGCGCATAAGTCTGCCGCCCTGGTATTTCGACCGATTCCAGGAGCCGTGCTCGGCGACGATGATGTTGTTCTTGTAGTCGGCAGGGAATTGACTGCCGGTGTAAAACTTCATGCCAAGCGGGGCCATGTGCGCGCCCAGGTTAAGGGCCGGGGGAGAAAATTCCGAGCACTTGTGACCCATGGCGAATTTTGGATCCGGAATATCCCCCTGGTGACAGTGAGGATAACCGAAATTCTCCCCGAGCTTGGCGACGTGATTGAGCTTGTCGCCCGGGGTATCCTGGCCGAGCCAATCGCGTGCATTCTCGGTGAACCAATAATCGCCGGTGCGCGGATCCACATCGCCGCCGACGCTGTTGCGGACTCCAAGCGCGACGATTTCTGCGGTGCCGTTTGCCGGATTGATGTGCCGAACCTGCGATGTCGATGTCGGCGGAAGGCAGATATTGCACGGCGGACCTAAGGCCACGTAGAGCCAGCCGTCCTTGTCGAACGTCAGGTATTTCCAGCCATGCGGCACATAAGGCGGCATGTCATCATAGACCACCTGCGGCGCCGGCAAGTTGTCGAGATTCGCTTCAGCATTATCGTATTTGTAGATTTTGTCGATGTCGGCGACGTAAAGCGCACCATCACGGAAGGCAATGCCGCTTGGCATCCGCAATCCTTTGCTGATGACGGTCTTGATGCTCGTCTTGCCGCCCTCATTGACGACCGCCTGGACCGTGCCTTTGGCCAAGAACAGCGAACCGACAAACAGCGTGCCCTTATCGCCCCAGGCCATCTGCCGCGCGTCGGAAACGCCGCTTGCGTAGAGCTCGATCTTGAAGCCGGCCGGCAGCTTGATGTTTTTCAGCTTGGCTTCGATTTCGTCCTTGGTGAAACTGGTCGCCGGCGGCAGAGTATTGAGATAATTCGTGCCCTTCAGTTCCTGGGTCTCATCGCCCATGAACCAGTCATCCGGCGGATGGGTCCAGAATTGCTTGTTGTTGGAATCGTACTGCTTGAGTTCCTCGGTGCGAGCGCCCGATGCAAACAGGAACGCGGCGACGGCGACAGCAGCCGACGCGGCGAACACGGCACGTGTGCGCATGATCAAACCTCCCTAAAGAGCTTTTTTTAGTCTGGTAGCCCTGAGATGTTGACACCGGGCAAGGACGATAGCAAGGCGGCAAACAATCCGAAGATGCACGTGTGCGGTGCAGCAAAAGGCATTTAATGGATGCTCGCATGATTGTCACGATCTCCACTGCCGATGGAATCATGTTAGATTGCCGCCGGGAGAAACGGCCAGCCGGCGATGTGGCGCTTCCTAAACGGACAGCATTGCAGACCTGTTTGCTCGCTCCGTGGCGCGATGCCCTTAGCGCTGCTTGCCGCCGTGACCGTCTCCTGTTTGTTGAGCCCAACGCGCGAAACATGGGCGCAAGAAGAACAACTATTAAAGACTGGTGAGGTGAATCATCAGATCGTAATTCGCGAGCATGCGGGATGGAACATGGATTGCGGCGCAATCGCGCATCCGGCGCTTTATCTGAATGAACCGCCGCAACACGGTCGCGTCTGCGCGCGCATCGAGAGCATCAAAATCCATTCGATGTATGTCGGCACGGAGTCACAATGCATCGGACGCGTCGTCCGCGGCGTGCAGTTGATTTATCGTCCGGATACCGGATACACCGGCGGCGATGGCCTGCGATACGCCGCGCAATACCCTTCGGTTCTCAGAGCGATTTCGGTAGAGCTTTCAGTGACGGCCTATCCACCGGCAGCGCCAAGTGCGGCACCCTCCAGCATGACCACACCGATCCCGCAGCCGCGACAATCGTCCGGGCCGGTTCCGGCCTGCGAGGAATTGATCTTTTAGCGGATACTCCCCGCGATCAATGCGAGATCATCCAGGGCCGGCGCGCGGGAAAGCCCTTGGTGTTGCTGCGGCTCTTGTCGCCTCGGGTGTTCTTCTCATAGCGAAGCGATTTTCCGGAACAGCAACCACACCCGCTGCCGTGCGTTCGCTTCAGAGCCGACAACGCCTGCGGCGAAGATGCGCTTCGCTCGTTGGTCGCGTGCGCGAGCCTGCGCTCGGCCGTCATGGCCGCAAGATACGGCGCAGTCAGAAACGCCCGCGGCGCCTCTTTTCCACAGTCTGGACATTCGTGCGGGAGAGCGGAATCGGCCATCGGCCTCGTATCGGTGAATGGCCCGCAACGGGCGCAGAGATAATCGTAGACGGGCATTGGCTTTCCTCGTCAGATCGTCGTGGTACCGCGGAGACATCGGGGGCGGCAGGAACCGCCGTCCCCGCGCTCCGCCGGGAGGAACATCGCTTGACCGGCGGGACGTTATTTGTCCGGCGACATGGGAATGTCGATGCCGCCCTTGACGTGTTTGATGGGACCTTCCGATCCTGGCATTACGTCGAAGGCAAAGATGTCGGTTGGGAGCCACAATGTGGCGCAGGCGTTGGGAATATCAACCACGCCCGAGATGTGGCCTTGGCACGGCGCGGTGCCCAAGATGGCGTAGGCTTGGGCGGGCGAGTACCCGAACTTGGTCAGATATTGGATCGCGTTCAAACAAGCCTGGCGATAGGCGATGTGGACGTCGAGATAGTGCTGCTTGCCCTGCTCGTCGACCGAGATGCCTTCGAAAATGAGGTAGTCGTTGTAGGTCGGCACGATCGGCGACGGCTTGAAGATCGGGTTTTTGATCCCGTATTTGGCCATGCCGCCTTTGATGATGTCGACCTTCAGATGCAGCCATCCCGCCATCTCGATGGCACCGCAAAAGGTGATCTCGCCGTCACCCTGGCTAAAGTGCAGATCGCCCATCGACAGCCCGGCGCCCTTTACATAGACGGGAAAAAAGACTTTCGAGCCACGGGATAAATCCTTGATGTCGCAGTTGCCGCCATGCTCGCGTGGAGGGACGGTGCGCGCCCCCTCGGCAGCAATCTTGTTTTTCACGTCGCCCTTGGCAGTGCCGCAATGCGCCGTGGCCGCGAAGGGCGGATTTGCCAGCGGCGGCACGCGGCTCGGATTCGTATCTATGAGCGCCTGTTCGCGCGCGTTCCACGATTCCAGCATTTTCTGATCGGGCAGGCAGCCAATCAGGCCGGGATGGACGAGCCCGGCGAAGCTGACGCCCGGGACGTGCCGGGAATGGGTATACAGGCCCGAAATATCCCAAATCGACTTCTGCGCCAGCGGAAAGTGGTCGGTCAGAAAACCGCCGCCGTTCTTTTTGGAAAAGAAGCCGTTAAAGCCCCAAGGGCTTTCGGGCAGTATGCCGATATCGAGAATGTCGACCACAAGAAGATCGCCCGGCTCGGCCCCGTGTACGCCGATCGGTCCCGAGAGGAAGTGCACGATGGAGAGATCAATGTCGCGAACATCGTCAGCAGATTCGTTATTCTTGATGAATCCACCGGTCCAGTCGTACGTCTCCATCACGAAGTCTTCGCCCGGTTTCACCCAAGCGATGATCGGCACGTCAGGATGCCACCGGTTGTGGATCATCTCGTTCTTATAAGGAGACTCGGAAAGGTCAATCTTCACGATCGTCTTGGACATGGCAGCTCCTTCCGCGCAAATAGGTGAACTTCAACCGATCCACATCTGAATGTGGACATTTGTCTTCACACGGCGAGGAAGCGGGCGATCGTTGCCTCGTCGACGTGGTCTCGCGTATCGGTGTGCACGATACGGCCTCCTTCCATGACCAGAATGCGGTCGGCGATATCGAGAACGAAGCTCAACACTTGCTCGCAGACCACGATGCAGATGTTGCGCATGCTGCGAATATCGCGCAGCACCCGTGCCAGATCCTTGATGATTGACGGCTGAATGCCTTCCGTCGGCTCATCCAGCAACAGCACCTTCGGGTCACTGGCCAGCGCGCGGGCAATGGCCAATTGCTGCTGTTGTCCGCCGGACAGATTGCCGCCACGCCGCTTGGCAAAGTCGGCCAGTATCGGAAACAGATCGAAAATCTCCTGGGGGATTTCGCTTTTACCGGTAACAACGAGGCCGCTCTCGATGTTCTCCTTGACCGTCATGGTCCCAAAGATCTGCCGACCCTGTGGGACGTAAGCGAGCCCGCGGGCGACACGCTGGTAGCTCGGCAACGCACTCACATCGGCGCCGTCGACGACGATTTGGCCGGAACGCGTCGGCATCACGCCGATCAGCGATTTCATCAGGGTGGACTTGCCCATGCCGTTGCGCCCCACGAGCGTGACGATCTCGCCGGCTGCGGCCGACAGATCGATGCCGTGCAGGACCTCGCTTTGACCGTAGGCCGTGGACAGATTGTGAACTTCAAACATCATGCCCCTCGTCCTCAATGTCCGAGATAAACTTCCTTGACCTTCGGATTATTCTGGACCGATTGCATGTCGCCTTCGGCCAGAACTTTGCCCTGGTGCAAGACGGTTACGCGATGGGCGATGCTTTCCACGAATTTCATGTCATGCTCGATGACGATCACCGACCTGTTCTCGATGATCTCGTTCAGGAGCTCGGCGGTCTTTTTGCGCTCGGACACGCTCATGCCGGCGACCGGCTCGTCGAGCATCAAAAGTTCGGGGTCCTGTATGAGCAGCATGCCGAT
>Ga0181537_10002851_pt1 | contig 15031 bp, 12 predicted proteins | sample PEATcosm2014_Bin_39_FD_119765 | JGI IMG/M metagenome (GOLD analysis project Ga0181537, IMG submission 119765) | Peatland microbial communities from MTU Mesocosm Facility, Houghton, MI, USA - PEATcosm2014_Bin23_10_metaG | ecosystem: Environmental > Terrestrial > Soil > Wetlands > Peat | place... | reverse complement strand
GGGGATGTTGGTTTCCTCCGACTGATCCGGAAGGTCCTAGCCGAATTCGCGTCGCCGGGGCCCGGACCGGCCGTGGACGGTGGAGATTCTAGGGCCGAGCACGAGGCGACCCACTGTCCCGCTCAATAGGCGGTCTTCGGCGGCGAGATCAGCTGGCGCACGGTCTCGAGCAGGATCCTGAAGTCGAGGCCCAGCGTCCAGCGCCGGATGTAGATCAGGTCGTAGCCGATGCGCTTGTGGAGCAGGTCGGCCTCGGAGATCTCACCGCGGAAGCCCTTGCTCTGAGCGAGACCGGTTATGCCGGGCTTCACGAACTGCCGGACGTAGTACGCGTTCACGACCCTCGCGAACTGCTCGTCGTGCTCGATGAGATGCGGCCTCGGGCCGCTTACGCTCATCGTGCCGAGGAGGACGTTCACGAACTGGGGGAACTCGTCGAGGCTGGTGCGCCTAAGGAAGCGGCCGAACGGGTACACCCGCGAGTCGTTCCTCCGAGCCTGGTGGGCAAGCGTGCCCTCGGAAGGGGCCGCGTGCATCGTGCGGAACTTATAGATGACGAACCGGCGCCTGTTCAGGCCGGAACGCTGCTGGTTGTGGAACAGCGGGCCCGGCGATTGCAGCCGCTGCATGAACCAGACCACGAATGCGAGCGGCGGAAGGAAGAACGCGACGATCGGAAGGGAGACGCCGACGTCGAACACGCGCTTCATGAGCCGGTTGACGGGGTTGTCCAGGGGCTCGGTAAGGAATGTGGCGAATGTGAACGCCCCCTCGTGCTCGATGCACACCGGATGCTCGCCGAAATAGGACTGGACGTTTGCGAAGAAGCGCACGCGGCAGCCGTGCTCCTCCGCGCAGGCCGCGATCGCGCGGCCCTCCTCCGCCGAGAACATGCTCTGCGAGATCACCACCTGCCCGACGTCGTGCTCCATAAGCACGCGCCGCAGCTCGTGGACCGATCCGAGGTGGGCGAGCTCGCCCGGCTCGCGGCCCTGCGCGTCGTCCGACCCGAGCCAGCCCACGACCTCGATGCCGAGGAATCGGTGGGACGCTATCCAAGAGCCGACGCTCACGGCGTCGCAGCGGTTCGCGAGGACGATCGTGCGCATGCGCGTGCTGTGGATGAAGAACTTGATGATAAGCTTCGGGAGTATCACGTTCGCCGCGGCGAGGATGGGCGCCATGAGAAGGATGTAGCTGACGAGGAAGGCCCTCGAGACCTCGCCGTCTTTCGAGACGAAGGCGAAGGTGAAGAGGACGGCGACGAACCGGAAGACCTGGTGGCGGGCGTGGCGGATGGACTCCATCCAGGTCATGTCGCCGAGGCGGTTGCTCACGACGCCCAGGCCCTGGTAGACGAGCACCGAGGCGGCCACCACCGCCAGGATGTAGAACGACAGGCTTACGGTGCGCACGAGGTGGATCCATCCGGCCGCCTCCACGAGGCGCCACCATCCGAGGAACACAGCGATCGCGGCGATGCCCAGCGCGCATCCGTGGAGTGAGACTAGTCCGTTCTTCCGGTCACTGGTCATGGTTTGCTCCGGCTGATGGTCATCAAAACGCCGCCATAGTATCGCTTCTTCGCAATCTTCGAAATCGGGCCGCTCCCTGTCCCTTCGCTCAGGCCCTTGCGCCAAACCCCGTAAGGGAAACCCTTATTTCGGCCCTAATGGTCCAATCACTCTTGCCAGCGCCACGGCCGCATGGAACCTCCCACCCGATTGCGACACGAACGGGCATCCAACAATGACTACCGGAGAACAGTCCCCAGGGGAAGCGAGCTGGTTCTGCCTGCGTTCCCAGCCGAAGAGGGAGCACGCCGCGGCGATAAACCTTCGGGATCGCGTTGATGTTGAGGCCTTCGCACCTCGTATCAGGTTCCAGAATACCACGAGCCGCGGGCTTGTCGGGTTCGCCACCGAGGCCCTCTTCCCAGGCTACCTTTTTGCGCGCTTTTCCTACCCCAGGCAGCTCCGGCATGTCGTCAGCACGAACGGTGTCTCTGGCATCGTCCAGTTCGGCGGCCGGCCGCCCAGGGTGGAGGCCAATGTGATCGATTTCCTGAGGAGCCAGGTTGTCGAGAGCGAGCAGTCCTCGCCGGCGCCCGTCTTCGCCGAGGGCTCGTGGGTCAAGATCCTCACCGGCTGCTTCCGCCACAGCGAGGGCCGTGTGCTCAATTTCGACCCCCGCTCCGAGCGGGTGAGAGTCCTTCTCGAACTCCTGGGCCGCGAGGTTCAGGTGAGCCTTTCGGCGAGATCGGTGGGGTCCGCCCTCGGCCCTCGCGCGCAATACCCGGCCGGCCTCATGGCGGCCACCGCCGACGGCGGCCGCCGGGTTGCTTGTTAGCGTTCAATTAGGGGCCCCTCGGGGGGGCACCCACCTTCCTTTTGGCTGTCATGGCGCCGCCCCGCGCCAGGTGCGGCAGCTTGAGATGATGAAACACCACAGGCTTTACGCGACCCAATGGGGCGCCGTGGCCGCCCTCCTTTGCGCCGTGGCGCCCGGGGCGGTGGCATTCGAGGAAATCGAGAACGGCTCGCTCGTCCTGGCGACCACGGCCTCGGCCACCTACGACACCAACATCGAGGGCCGCACGGACGGGCCAGCCGACTTCATTTACTCCCTCTACCCGGACCTCCTCTACACGGAGAACCAGTCCCAGCTGAAGGTCGACGCCGGCACCGGCGTGACTATCGACCGCTACGAGAAATACTCCCGATACAACGCGAACGACGTCGACGGGCACCTTAACATGAGCGTCGCCGAGTCGGAGGGACTCCCCTTCAGCGGCGTGTTCGACTCCGCCTACACGGAGACCGACGACGTCGACTACTACCTCGCCGAGCGCGTGCGGGCTAAGGCGATCACCTCGATGCTGAACGGGCTCTATCCGCTCACGCAGCACCTAGGCGTGGGAATCAACGGGCTCTTCGACCGGACCGACCGCGGTGTCTACGGGACGCAGAAGACGGAGGGGGGCGGCGCGGCGCTGAACTATTCGGATTTCCTGCACCTGGCGAACCTCAGCCTGCAGTACAACCGCCTCGAGGCGGTCGCCTCGAGCGTGGATGGGGCCCCCGACATCGACCAGACCTCGAACAGCTACATGATCGTCCTGTCGCGCCCGATCTACGACACCATCAAGGCGTCGGCGACCTATGGTTACCGTTACCTCGACAGGTCGCCGGACGAGACCGACAACGGCGAGACGCGAGCCGACGGCGCCTTCTATTCCCTGAATCTCGACGGCCCCTTCCTTCCGCCGACCATGTTTCCCAAGCTGAAGAGCTCGCTCCTGGTGGCCTACGAGCGCGCAACCACCCCGGGAATCAACGACGAGGGCGACAACAGGCTCGTGGCGGCGGCGCGCCTCGCCTGGGAGGCGACCGACACGACAAGCGTCAGCTTCAGGGCGGCGCATGAGCAGGACCTTGCGAGCAACAACCTCACCGTCGTCTCGTCGACAGGCACTGCAGAGGTGACGCAGCGGGTCGGTCACTTCATCCTGGCCACCCTCGGCGGCGGGTACGAGCGGGACCAGTTCCTCGGGGCGGGCAGGACGGACGACATCGCCACGGCCTATGCGAGCGTCGAATACCGCGCCACAAGGTCCTTCGTCCTAGGGGCCAGCTATCGGCTGCACGACACCGCATCGAACGACTACGTGGCCGACTTCGGGCGCAGCGTGGTTCGGCTCTACGCCACGTACACCTATTGATATGCACTCAAACAACTGCCGCCTTCTGCTCCTTGCACCCCTTCTCTTGCTGGCCGTTCCGGCGCGGGCGGCGGACCCGTCGGTCCCCGCGCAGTCGGGCGCCGCGATGGACCCGTCATACCGCCTGGGTCCCGGCGACCTGGTCACGGTCCGCGTCTACGGGGAGGAACTTGACACCTCGCAGCCGCTTGACGATGCGGGCAAGCTCCGGTTGCCGCTTCTGGATGAGGTGAAGCTCTCGGGGCAAACGCTTCGGGAGGCCGAGCGTACGCTTCAGTGGCTGTACCGGGAGCGTGAGTTCCTCAAGAACCCCATGGTGAGCGTGACACTCGTCTCCGTCGCGCTTCGCGAGGCGTCGGTGCTCGGGGCGGTCCGCAACCCGGGGAACTTCACGTTCCCGAGCCAGTCGACCAGCATGAGCATCGTGGACCTGATCACGAGGACGGGCGGATTCCTGCCAATCGCGAGGTCCGACTCGGTCAAGGTGACGCGCCACAACGCGGACGGAACCGAGACCACGACCACCGTGGACGTTTCGAGCATGCTTTCCGGACACCGGCATGGCGCCGATTTCCAAGTACTGCCGGGCGACCACATCTGGGTGCCAGAGCGCCTGTTCTAGAAGCCCAACCAACGTCCAAAAATGAACGCGAAGAAGAAATCAGCGTCCGTGGCGCCGGTGAGCAAGGCTGCCGGACTCTCAATCACGCCCGCCGAGATCTGGCGGATGTTCAGGGAGCGCTGGGTCGTCGGCCTGCTCCTTGGGCTGTGCGCCGCCGCGGCGGTCGTCGTGCTCCAGATGAAGGAGGTGCCGGTCTACCGCACCGAGGCGTCGCTGCTCTTTGAGACGAGGAAGGACCGCGTCCTCAACATACAGGACGTGGTCGACACGGACGTGCGCAGTGCGAATGAGCTCAACACCCACATCGAGCAGATACGCAGCCAGACGTTCCTGGACTACGTCCTCTCGTCCTTCACCCCGGAGGAGGTGAAGAGGATCCAGGACCCCTACCGCGATCCCGAGCATCCTGACGCCGCGCCCCCGAGCATGGCCGCGATAATCCAGCCCAACGTGAACGCCTACGTCCGGCGCGGGACGATGATCCTCGGAATCGCAGTGACGAACCGCAATCCCGAGAACGCGGCGCTCATCGCCAACCGCTATGCAAGGCGCTACATAGAGTTCAACCTCGACCGGGCGAACACCGGGACAAACTCCGCTCTCGTGTTCCTCAGGAAGCAGGCCGAGGAGACGCGCGAGCAGCTTCAGGCGGCCGAGGACTCCATGCAGTCGTACCGCACCACCCACAATATCGCGGTGCTCGGCCAGACGCAGAACGTCGTCCTGCAGAAGGTGCCGTCGCTCGGCGCCGCCATCGTCTCCGCCCAGATGCAGGAGATCGAGCTTCGCTCCACCATGGACAAGATCGCCGAGTTCCGCGACAAGGGGAAGGACCTGCTGCAGATCCCCCAGATAAAGGGCTTCGGGCAGGTGTCGGCGCTTGCGGAGCGTCTCTCGGAGCTGCGGGCGCAGAGGGATGTGCTAGAGCAGACTTACCTGAAGGCGCATCCCAAGATGCTTGCCAACGAGCTGTCGATCACGGAAACGACGCAGGCACTGGGCCAGGGCATAGACGCGGCGATCGCCGACCTTCAGGTGCGCTACAACATGGCGGCCGAGTACGAGAAGCGGCTCACGGCGGAGCTGGACGACGCACAGAAGAAGGTCCACGAGCTCGACAAGATATCGGTGGACTACCAGTTCCTGGAGCAGGAGGCGGAGACGAAGCGTGCGACCTACGCTAAGATCGTGGACCGCCTCAACGACGCCAGCGTGGCGAGCCAGATGGAGAACGTGAACATCAAGACGTTTGATCCCGCGTTCGCGCCCTCGGAGCCTTCGGGCTCGCCCGCGCTCCAGACCGGCGTCATGGCCGCCGGACTGTTTCTCGGGCTCCTCCTCCTGGTCCCGATCGGGATCGGCCTGCTGGACGGCCGCGTAAAGACCTTCGCGCACGTGGAGCACACGCTGGGCGAGACGCTCCTGGGCGCGGTGAAGGACATAAAGGGACTTGGCGAGTCCGAGAGGGCCCACGCATTCCGGATGCTCAAGGACCAGGCCCTGAGCGAGAGCTACCGGGGAATATACAGCGAGATAGGCATCCGCTCGGATCTGCCGTTTCCCAAGGCCGTCCTGGTCACCAGCACGATGCCGGGCGACGGCAAGAGCTTCACGATAAGCAACCTTGCCGCGGTCTTTGCGGCTCACGGGCGGAGAACCCTCCTGGTCGACTGCGACCTTCGCCGCCCGGCCCTCAACAGGTTCTTCGGAATCGAGGACAGGGCGGGATGGACCCAGTGGATCCTTTCCGGCGATGTCGGATCGACAAACCTCCCGGCCAGGGTCACCATCGCCGAGAACCTGGACGTGCTTCCCGCAGGCGGCGCCGCGAAGAACCCGACCGAGCTCCTCGACCGGATTGCGGCCGTCGGCCTCTTCAAGCGCCTCGAGGAGGCTTACGACCTCATCCTGGTCGACACTCCGCCCGTCGGGGTGTTCCCGGACGCCCTCCTGCTGAGCAGGCAGTGCAACGAGGCCGTTTACGTGTGCCGGTTCGCGCAGGACCGGATCGGGGCGGTCAGGAAGGCCCTCAAGCACCTCCACGAAAGCGGGATCACGGTGCTCGGGATGATCATGAACAAGGTCCCCGAGAACCGCCTGCAGGGCCACGGCTACAGCGGCTACGGCTCATACCAGTCAAAGTATTACCGCGCCTACCAAAAGGCCAATGCCCTCAACTGAATGGGGCGACCCGGCCTTCAACTTTTCCCGCGCCGCGCGGCCGGCCGGCTCTCCTTCGGCGCGCTCACGTTGGCCCTCGTGATGGCTCCGCTGGACTTCGGATCCACGCGGACGCTCCCGTACCACATCCTTGTACTCCTCGTCGCCTTCGCGGGATGCCTGTGGGCGCTGGCCGACGGCCTTCGCGAGCCGTCGCCGGGAGCGCCTTGGCTCATGGTGGCCGGGGGCGGCCTCGTCGCCGCGAGCGTCCTCGCGTGGGAGACATGGCTACCCTTTCCGACCCCGCCAGACTTCACCCTGAGGCACTTCCATCAGATCGCGGGCCGGTGGCCGAGCAGCATCGTTCCCTCCGACAAGGGCTGGATATGCGCCTGGTGCGCAACGGCGGCGCTGGCCCTGCTCGCGCTCCACCGCTTCTGCCTCGACGGGGAAAGGCGCCTGGTGCTTGCGATCGCCATCACGGCGACCGGCGCCGTCGTCGCGGTGCTCGGCCTCCTGCAGAACGCGACCCACGCGCGCGGGATCTACTGGGAGCGGTCGGCCCGGATGGCGGGCGCGTTCTTCGGCCCGTTCTACCACCACACCTCCGCAGGTGCCTACCTGAACAGCGTCTGGCCGCTCGCCGCCGGCCTCGCGCTGCGCGGCCTGCACGGCACCGGCGCGCGGGACCGACGGCTCGGCCTGCTCGCGGGCGCCTCGGCGTTCGTCATCCTCGTTGCGCACGCGGGCCACATCTCGCGATTTCCCCAGGTCATCGCGGCTGTGGCCTTCACGGCAGGGGTCCTCTGGGTGCGGCCGTGGCGCCCGGCCGCCCGCGCCGGAGGGCCCTCCCCCGGCCGGCTCCCATTGGCCGCGGCAGGCCTCGCCGTGGCGGTCCTCGCCGTCGTCCTCGGCGGACGGACGGGCGACATCCGCTCGCGGTGGGGCGCCCTGCGCTTCTCGGAGCTCGCCGGCGCGGGCTCGGCGGCGTCGCCTGTGCCCCCGGCGCAATGGGACTCCGCCATGCGCCCGGACCTTTTCGTCCCGTCGAGCCACGCTGACTTTCTCCTCGGGGACCGCGGCGCCGCCTACCAGACCGCGATGCGCGCGGTCTCGGAGCGGCCGTGGTTCGGCTGGGGGCCCGCGGGCTGGATGGCGGCGGCGGCGGCCAATACGGTCGACCCGTTCATCCGGACGTTCTTCCAGATGATGCAGTTCGTGCACGAGGATTACCTTCAGGCGGTCGTCGAATGGGGGGCCGTAGGCGCCGCGGGCTGGGGAATCCTGATCCTTGGCGGCGTTGCCCGAAGCCTCGCCGTCCTCGGCTCCCGGCCGGAACTCGACTTCGTCGGGGCCGGCGCCGCGATGGGTCTGGCGGCGGTGCTGGCGCAGTCGCTGATCGATTTCCCTCTGCAGATCCCGGCCATACAGATGAACGCCGCCGCCCTCGCGGCGATCGCGTGGTCGACGCGGCCTCCGTCCGCCGCAAACGGACTCACGGGCAAATGAGCACCGCAGCCAGGGTTCCGAGCGTGATCATCCGGAAAAACCAGGCATGGCTGTATCTGGACTGGCGCGGGATCGTGGACTACCGCGACCTGCTCTTCGTGCTCGTGCGCCGCGACTTCATCGCGCGTTACAAGCAGACGATCCTCGGTCCCGCCTGGTTCGTCCTCAACCCCCTGATAACGACCCTCGTCTACTCGCTGGTCTTCAGCAGCGTGCTGGGCGTCTCCACGGCGGGAGTTCCTCCGGTCCTGTTCTATCTTTCGGGCCTCCTGAGCTGGTCCTATTTCTCAAACCTCGTCAGCACCGCGGGAACCACGTTCATCAGCAACGTGAACCTGTTCGGCAAGGTGTACTTCCCGCGGATGGTCGTGCCGTTCGCGCTGGTCCTGTCGAACATGATCTCCTTCGGCATCCAGCTGCTGACGTTCCTGGCTGTGCTCGCATGCCTGGTGGTCCAGGGCCGGTTCCAAGTGCATGCGGGCGGCCTGGCTATCGCCCTCCTGCTGACACCGCTCTACCTCGTGCACATCGCCCTGCTGGGCCTCGGCGTCGGTCTCCTCCTGTCGGCCCTCACGGCCAAGTACCGCGATTTCCAATACCTGGTTCCATTCGTGGTCAACCTCTGGATGTACGCGTCGCCGGTCATCTATCCCGTCAGCCACATACCGAAGAGATTTGCTTGGCTGGTCATCTTGAACCCCATGGCGCCGATCGTGGAGAACATGCGCAGCCTCTTCCTCGGCACTCCACCGATGGACACGTGGCTGATGGCGCTGTCAATCGGCGAATCGTTTGCGGTCTGCATTGTCGGCGTCCTGGTCTTCCAGAGGACCGCGCGCACGTTCATCGACTTCATCTGACACCCAATGGCCGAACCGATCATCTCCATCCGCAACGTTTCCAAGCGCTACCGCCTCGGTAAGCTCAACATGACGAGCTTCAGGGACGAGCTTCAATCATGGTTCCAAGGGCGGGGCGACGCCGGCAAGCCGGCCGGGCCGGCCGACTTCCTGGCTCTGAACGACGTCAGCTTCGACGTCGAGGAGGGGCAGGTCCTCGGCCTTGTGGGCAGAAACGGCGCGGGCAAGAGCACCCTCCTCAAGATCCTGAGCCGCATCACCGAGCCGAGCGAGGGCGAGATTCACCTTCGGGGACGGCTGGCCAGCCTGCTCGAGGTCGGCACGGGCTTTCATCCGGAGCTCAGCGGGCGCGAGAACATCTTCCTCAACGGCGCCGTCCTGGGGATGTCCAAGGCCGAGATATTGAGGAAGTTCGACGAGATCGTCGAATTCTCGGAGATCAGCAGGTTCCTGGACACGCCGGTGAAGCGCTACTCGAGCGGCATGTACGTCCGGCTCGCGTTCGCCATCGCGGCCCACCTCGAGCCGGAAATCCTGATCGTCGACGAGGTGCTGGCCGTCGGGGACGCCGAGTTCCAGCGCAAGTGCATTGACAAGATGGAATCGATGCGACGCACCGAGGGGCGCACGATTCTCTTCGTCAGCCACAATGCGGAGGTCGTCAACCGCCTGTGCTCGCATTGCGTTCTGCTGGAGCGCGGCGAGGTGCGTGCCGTCGGGCTCACCCAGGCGGTAATGGCCCAGTACCATGGTTCGGCCGCGGCGGTCCGCGGACCCGGACACTGGGTCAGCCTCTCTGGCGCCGCCCATGCCGGCACGCAGCGGGCGACATTCCAGAAGGTCAGGTACCAGAGGATCGACGACATCGGCGAGACCGTTCCCGAGGACGGCGCCATCTACCCCATGTCCCGGGTCAGGTTCGAGATCGAGATCGAGGCCCTGGAGGCCATCACGGCTCACAGCCTCGCCCTCACGATCTACAGCAGGGAGGGCGTGAAGCTCCTCAACTATGACACCGTGAGCAAGGGGATGCTCGTCCGGCTCCGGCCCGGCAGGAACTCATTCGAGATCCGAACGGACCCGATGCCGCTCAACCCTGGCGCCTATGCCGTCGGCTTTTGGCTCGAGCCCCATCGCGGCGCGCCGCCGGCCGACTGGATCGAGTCCGCCTTCCAGATGGAGGTTGCCGCGCCGAAGGGTGAGAACGCCTGGAACAGGCCCTTCAGCGACGGCCTGGTCTTCAGCCCATTCGAGATCACCACCGACGGGGAGACCGCGAACAGACTTTCGCTGGCCTAGGGGCACGCGGCGGCGCCGCGAGCCACGACATGCACTCAATCAGCATTCTGATGCCCGTCTACAACGGCGCGCGCTACCTCGGGGAGGCCGTCGAGAGCGTGCTGGCGCAGACCCATGCGGACTTCGAGCTCATCGCCGTCGACGACGGCTCGACCGACTCGTCGCTGGAGATCCTGCGGCGATTCGCCCTCAGGGACAGGCGCATCCGGGTCATCAGCCGTCCGAACACGGGCATTGTCGGCGCCCTTACGGACGCCGTCGCTTTGGCGACCGGTCCCCTTCTCGCCCGCCTCGACTCCGACGACATCGCGGCCCCTGACCGGCTGGAGCGCCAGGTCGCGTATCTCGAGGCTAACCCCGACTGCGTGGCGCTCGGCTCGGGCGCATGGGTCATCGACTCGCAGGGCGCCGTCGTCGACCTGATCGTGCCGCCCGCGTCCCATGCCGGCATCGAGGCCGAGCTCCTGAAGGGAAATGGCGCTTCCCTGCTGCACCCTTCGGCCGTGTTCCGGCGCGACGCCTTCGAGCGAATCGGGGGTTACGACCCGTCCTTCTGCCGCGCCGAGGACATCGATCTCTACTTCCGCCTGCTGCCGGAGGGCCGCCTCGCGAACCTGCTGGAGCCGCTCATCCGGTACCGCCAGCACACACACAGCACGAACTACACCGTGAGGGCCGAGCAGAAACGCCTTCTTCGCAGCATCCTTTACCGCGAGGCGGGCCGGCGCAGTCTCTCGCCCGAAGGGCAGACGATATCGGTCGCTCCGGCCGACCTTGGGGTGGCGGACCGCCACCGCCAATGGGCCTGCACGAGCTGCAGGCACGGAACCCCCTCGACGGCCCTGAAGCACGCCTTCCTTGGTCTCGTCAGTTCGCCCACGGAGCACCGGAGCTGGAGCGTGCTCAGCTATGTCTGCGGGCGTGCCTGGTCGCGTGCCAGGCGGCGCCCCCGCTCCGCGGCGGAGTCACCTTCGCCCAAGCCGTGAGCGCGTCGCCCAGACTAGCCGTCGTGGTTTGCACGCACAACCCGCGTCCCGCCTATCTTTCCGAAACGATGGAGGGCCTTCGCGCCCAAACGGTTCCCGTCGGCCTCTGGGATCTCATCCTTGTGGACAACGCCTCCCAGCCTCCGCTCGCCGCGTTCTGCAACCCGTCTTGGCACCCTCGCGCGCGCTTGGTCTCCGAGGAGCGCCTCGGTGTCGCCCATGCCCGCCACCGCGCGCTGCGCGAGACGACGGGATACGAGCTCGTGCTGTTCGTCGACGACGACAACGTGCTCGCCCCGGACTTCCTGGCCGAGGGGCTGCGCATCGCCGACGAATGGCCCCGCATCGGATGCTGGGGGGGCCAGCTCTTGCCAAGGTACGAGGCGGCACCCCCATCGTGGGCCGGGAACTACCTCAAGTACCTTGCCGTTTGGCCCATGCAGGAGGCGATGTGGGGAAACTGCCTCCACAGCTACGACCTGGTCCCCCCGACGGCTGGCTGCTTCCTCCGGGCGGCCGTGCGCGCCGAGTTCCTTAGGATGGTCGAGACGGACCCGAACCACCTCGATCTCGGGGCGCGCGGCGGCGACCTTCTCAGGGGCGAGGACATGGACATGATGCTCACCGCCCTCGATCTCGGTTTGGGCCTAGGGCGCTTCCCAAGCCTGCGACTGGAGCATATTATCCCCCGCGAGCGCCTTACCGTGGACTACATGGCGCGGCTCGTGTCGGGCATCGCGTGCGGGCAGAGCCTGCTCGAGTTCATCCGGTACAAGCGCAATCCGAAGCCCAGGCCCGACGGATGGAAGAGCATTGACGGCGTGATTCAGAACCTGCGCGTGCGCAGGCTCCCGCCGCCGCTGCGCCGCCTGCATTACGCCGAGATCAGCGGCCATGAAAGGGCTCGCGAGATAATCGCGGACTGGGGCCGCAGGGGGGCGCACGGGGCGTTGGCCACGGGCATATGAGCGGACACGGTTCAAACGGCGCGGCCGCAAGAAGCGGAGACACGAGGCGGGACGCGGTTTCGGTACTCATTCCCGCCTACAGGTCCTCGCGCTACATCGAGCGCACGCTCGGGTCCGTGGCCGCCCAGACGGACCGTCCCGACGAAGTGGTCATCTTCGAGGATGGCCGCACGGACGACCTTGTGGAGCGCGTCCGGCGATTCGCGGGAAACGCGCCCTTCCCGATCGAGCTTGCCGGGGAGATGAGGAACATCGGCGTCTCGGCGGCGCGCAACCGTATGATGCGGCGCGCGCGCGGGCGGATATTCGCCTTTCTGGACGCCGACGACGTGTGGGAGACGGACCACCTCGAGACGGCGCGCGCAGGGTTCGCGGCGGGGGCTGACGTGTGCTTCTCAGGGGTCACGTTCATAGACGACGCCGATCGACCGCTGGCCGGGGCTATCGAGCCGACGTCGGAGGACCTTGCAAACCTGGCGCCCTCGGTCTTCCGCTACAACTTTGTCCAATGCACCTCGACGCTCTCCCTTCGTCGGGAGTGGATTGAGCGGGTGGGCGACTTCGACGAGCGCCTCTCGCACGGCGAGGACCTGGACCTCTGGCTGCGCCTCATGCAGGCCGGAGCCCGTTTTCACTACACGGGTCGGTGCAGCTGCAGGTACCGCAAGCACCCCCAGAGCGCCATGCACGACACCATGCGGATGGTCGAACAGATGGGGGCGTTCTATGAGAAGCACCTGGGGAACGCGCTCATCCCGCGCCGCCAGCGCCGGGGGGCGCTCATCTCCAACCGGCGGGTGCTGGCGCGCCTGCACTGGCGCACCAACCCCTCGAAGGCGGCGCGCGCCTTCGCTCGACTGGCGCGCCTGCAGCCGTGGAACCCGTTCCACGCGGGGCTTTGGCTGATCGCACGCATCAGGGCGCACGGACCGGCCTGACCCCATGAACGCGAATCCTCCCCATGACGTTATCCTTGTTGGATGCGGGGCCGTTTCCCAGCAGTTCTACCTGCCTGCGCTTCTGGCGCTGGAGCGCCGCGGCGTTCTCGTCGTGAAGCATGTCGTCGATCCCAACCCCGCGGCCCTCGCGAAGGTCGCGCGCGCGTTCCCGCGCGCCCGCGCCGGCGCTTCGGCGGAGGGCGCCCCGCTGGAGCCGGGTTCGCTCGCGATCATCGCGTCCCCGCCCAGGTTCCACGCCGAGCAGACGATCGGCGCGATCGGCAGGGGGTGGCACGTGCTCTGCGAGAAGCCCGTCTCGACCACCCTTAAGGAGGCCGAGGCGATGGTGGCCGCGGCCAGGAGCCACGGCAGGCTGCTGGCCGTGGGGCTGTACAAGCGATTCTTCCCGTCCAGCCGGTACCTGCACGACCTCTGCCACAGGGGGCAGCTGGGCAGGCTCGTGAGTTTCACGGCGACCGAGGGGGGCACCTTCCGCTGGCCGGCCGCCTCCGTATCGTTTTTCGACAAGAGCCAGACGTTTGGGGGCGTCCTCGCCGACGTCGGGGTGCATCTGTTCGACCTTCTCGGTTGGTGGCTCGGACCGCCCAGCAGGGTCGTCTATGCCGACGACGCGATGGGAGGCATCGAGTCCAATGCCTGGGTCGAGCTATCGTATTCCGGCGGCGCCCGCGGGACGATCCACCTCAGCCGGGACTGGCAGACGGACCAGAGCTACCGGTTCCATTTCGAGTCGGGCCTCGTGCACTGGAAGGTCAACGACGCCAATGGGATGACGGTCCAGCTGAACGGGACGGACTCCGCGCTGAAGGCCACCCTGGTGCCCGCGATCTCCGCCGACGGCGAATATTCGGAGGTCGCGAAGTCCTCCAACGCGCAGAGCTTCATCGAGCAGCTCCGCAACGTCATCGCGGCGATCGAGGGTCGGGCGGAGCTTGTCGTGCCCGGCACGGAGGCCATCGGCTCGCTCCGGCTGATCCTGGACTGCTACGCGTCAAAGGGGTTTCTGGAGCAGCCGTGGCTTCCAGCAAGGGAAGCGGAGCGCGCCCGCGCACTGGCATGAAGGTCGCCGTCATAGGAGCCAACGGATTCATCGGGACGCGCATCGTCGAGTGCTTTCACCTCGGGGGCGGGCCCGAGGTGGCGGCGATCGTCCGACGACCGTCGTCGCTGGCGTTGCCCGCGCGGTTCGCCATGGACATGAGGGTGGCGGACGCCCTCGACGCCGATTCGCTGGCCGGCGGACTAGCTGGATGCCAGGCGGTCGTCCACGTGGCGCTGGGGGATCCCGCCCAGATACGCCGGATGCCGGGAGTCCTCTGCGAGGCGGCCGAGAGGGCGGGAATCCGCCGGATAGCCTATATGAGCAGCGCCTCCGTGCACGGGCAGAATGCCGCCGTCGGCACCCGTGAGGACTCGGCGCTGCACACGCGCCACGCCCTCGACTACAACAATGCGAAGGTGGCCGCCGAGCGGACGTTTTTCAAGGAATGCCGCAAGAGGGATCTCACGGGCTTCGCGCTTCGGCCGTCCGTTGTCTTCGGGCCGAGGTCGCGCTGGCTGTCCGACCTCGCGGAGGACATGCGGGCGGGGCGGGCGTGGCTCCTCAAGGAGGGCCGGGGAATCTGCAACAGCATCTACGTCGACAACCTCGTCGCCGCGGTGAGGGCGTGCCTCGTGGCCCGCGACGACGCAGCAGGCGCGTACCTTGTGGGGGACGCCGAGACGGTGACATGGCGAAGCTTCTACACGGCCCTCGCCACGGAGATCGGGGCCCCGACCTCGGCGTTCCTGAGCGTCGACCGGGTACCGGAATTCGGCATGACCTGGAGCGAGAGGGCGGGCCGCGTCGCGTCGCATCCCGTCGTCCAGCTTGCCCTGCCCCTGGTGCCGTTCTCGCTCAAGCGCAATGCGAAGAGAATACTGTCGGCCCTCGCCGCAGACCCGAAT
>Ga0181537_10002850_pt1 | contig 15033 bp, 11 predicted proteins | sample PEATcosm2014_Bin_39_FD_119765 | JGI IMG/M metagenome (GOLD analysis project Ga0181537, IMG submission 119765) | Peatland microbial communities from MTU Mesocosm Facility, Houghton, MI, USA - PEATcosm2014_Bin23_10_metaG | ecosystem: Environmental > Terrestrial > Soil > Wetlands > Peat | place... | reverse complement strand
TTGCGCTCGCGCGATGCCGCAGACCAGCAAAGGACAAAGGCCAAAACCAACAGCGGTCACCGTGATCAGCAAAACCCGGGTGGCAATCCGTCTTCGCACGAGCCCAATCCTTCTTGATGACCTGACGGACATCGCCTCTCCCGACTGCGTTGGGCGGGTGCGCCGTGGTTCCCGTTTGGGTGATGGTCTCGCGCGTGACCTAAACGGCGCCGTCTCAAATCACCTGATTAGGTTCGTGTTTTGGCGCTTCGAGTAGTGCCGTCGTTTGCGAGAGGATGGCGGCCTCTATCGCAACCGTCAATTGATACATGGCAACGGTCTGGTCTCATCTAACAGGGATAACAGGCAGCATGACCCCCGTTCGCGTGTGGATTCCTGCAGATGCAGGCGGAGGAAGTGCCAGCTCTCCCCTCCGGGATATCGCTAAAGCCGTCGCGCGATCGCTTCGGCAAACCCGCACGTTGACGCGCTGCCGCCGAGATCGGGGGTTCGGGTCCCGTCCTGGTTGATCGCGACGTCGATCGCATGGCGCAGCCGTTGCGACAAATCGGGCCGGTCGACATGATCGAGCATCAACCCGACCGCAAGCAGCAATGACACGGGATTGGCGATGCCTTTGCCGACAATGTCGGGCGCCGAGCCATGCACGGCTTCGAAAATCGCCGCGCCCGGCCCGATATTCGCTCCCGGCGCCATGCCGAGACCACCGACAAGGCCAGCCATCAGGTCGGAAAGAATATCGCCGAACAGATTGGTCGTGACGAGTACGTCGAACTGCCACGGATCGAGCACGAGCTGCATCGCGCAGGCATCGACGATGCGATCGTTCATTTCGACGCGGCCGTGATATTCCTTTGCCACTTCGCGGCCGACTTCGAGAAAAAGCCCGGTCAGCACCTTCAACACATTCGCCTTGTGGACGACCGTCACCTTTTTGCGCCCGTTGCGCACCGCGTAGTCAAACGCGAATTTGATGATGCGCGTGGCGCCCGCTCGCGTGTTGACACCTGACGCCATGGCGACGGCATGCGGGTCGTTGCCGATCGGGACATAGTGCTCGAAGCCGACATACAACCCTTCGAGATTTTCGCGGATCAGCACCAGATCAATATTGTCGTAACGCTGTCCCGGAATGATGGTCCGCACCGGGCGGACATTGGCGAAGAGCCCGAATTCCTCGCGCAAGCGCACGTTGATTGAGCGAAAGCCGCCGCCGACCGGTGTCGTCAAGGGTCCTTTCAGCGCCAGCTTCGTGCGGCGGACGCTCTCCAGCGTCGCCGCCGGCAACGGGTCACCGGCCGCCTCCATCGCGGCCAGCCCGCCTTGCTGCACGTCCCAGGCAAAGGGCGAACCCAGCCCATCGAGGACGATATTCACCGCCTCGACGATCTCGGGGCCAATTCCGTCCCCCGGGATCAGCGTGGCTTCAATGCGGCTTGCTTGCTGACTTGTCACTTCGTCCTCTTTTGCGGTGTCGAAAACCGGGCGTGCCGAGCCCCGTCCCGCTTGTCGGAGACCAAGCCGGAGAGCCGAAAGCGAACGCGTCTTGCGAAACTCAGGCCATCATTCGAGATGGGTGCGAGCGGCTAGCCGTCGTTCGCCTCAACCGGAACCAGCACGCGGCCCGGCACGAGCACGGCGCGCAAGCGCCAGAACATTGCCGCGACGGCCAATGTCGCCACTCCGGTCAGCAGGAACAGGCCCGGCACGCTGACCCCTGCCGCAATCAGCACAATGACCGCGATCGCCGACAGCACCATCGCCGCGGCGTTGACGACATTGTTGGCCCCAATCGCGCGGGCGCGGCGGCGCTCGTCGCCGGCGGTCTGCAACAGCGCGTAAAGCGGCAGCACGAAGACGCCGCCGGTCGCGGCGATTGCCACAAGATCGATCAGGATGCGCCAATGAGCCGGCGATTGCAGGAACTCGCCGATCGTCATCAGCTCCGCCGCATGGTTCAGGATTTCATGGGACGGGCTCGCCAGCCACAGATCGATTGAAAACAGCGCGAGGCCGAGCGCGCCCCATGGCGCGATGCGAGCGCTGATCCGTCCTTTCAGGATGCGGCTGGCGGAGAGCGAGCCGACCCCGACCCCGACCGAGAACACCGTCAGGAACAGCGTCACCACCGCCTCCTCGCAGCCGAGGTAATTGCGGACGTAGCTGGGAAATTGCGACAGATAGGTCGCGCCAACCAGCCAGAACCAGGAAATCCCGAGGATCGAGCGAAAGCGCGTCGACTCGCGTCGCGACTGCGCGATGAGACGCCCCGTCGCGGCGATGAAATTGAGCTGGATGCGCGCGTCAGGCGCGCTCGGCGGCGTTGCCGGGATCGCCCGGCTCGCCCCCCAGGCACACAGCGCGACGAGGACGATCAGCCACGCCACCACGCCCGCGCCGTGACTGGTCGCGATCAGCATACCGGCGATCGTGCCCATCAAGATCGCGAGAAACGTGCCGGCCTCGACCAGCGCGTTGCCGAGCAGCAATTCGTGCATGTCCAGGAGGTCGGGCAGGATCGCGTATTTGAGCGGGCCGAAAAACGTCGCCTCGATCCCCATGACAAACAGCAACGACAGGAGCACCCATGTGCTGTGGGTCAATATCGCCGCCGCGGCCACCGCCATGACGACGATCTCGGTCAGCTTGACGATGCGGATGAGCCGCGATTTGTCGCGGGAATCGGCCAATTCGCCGGCCGTCGCCGAGCCCAGAAAATACGGCAGGATAAACAGCGCACCGGCGAGCGGGATCAGCATGGTGGGCGGCACGCCGCGCGCCATTTCCGGCCGGTAAGCGAGCATCAACACAAGCGCGTTTTTCAGCGCGTTGTCGTTAAACGCCGACAAAAACTGCGTCGCGAACAACGGCCCGAACCGGCGCGCCACGAGGAGCGCAAACGGCCCGCGGCGCGTCGCTTGTGGCCCGATGGCTCTGGGCGCTGCGTCGTGCATTCCCTTATCTCGCATGTTTGCCGGCCGCTGACGAGGCCTGGCGGTACCGCTCCCCTCAGCGGCCCGTTCTTGTTCCAGCTTTTGATGACGGTTCCGCGTCGCTGGACGCCGATCGCGCGTCCTTCGAAACGCCCGCTTCGCGGGCTCCTCAGGATGACGGGTGTTTGTGGATGCCATCAAAGACGTCCGTCATCTTGAGGAGCGGCCCACCCGGCCGCGTCTCAACAGACGCAACGCCCGACAATGCAGCCCCGACAGGCGCGAGCGTGGACCGGAAAAGCACAATCTGCTACGCCTCGTCGCCACCATGGCACTCGTCCTCTACAATTCGCTGACCCACAGCGAACAACCGTTTCGGCCGATCGATTCGCAAAATGTGCGGATGTATGTCTGCGGCCCGACGGTCTACGACTACGCCCATATCGGCAACGCGCGGGCGGTCGTTGTGTTCGACCTGCTCTACCGCGTGCTGCGCCACGAATATGGCGCCGACCACGTCACTTACGTCCGCAACATCACCGATGTCGAAGACAAGATCATGGCGGCAGCGGAGGCGAGCGGCCAAACGATCTCCCAGGTGACCCAGCGGACCACCGCGCAGTATCACGAGGACATGGCGGCGCTCGGCAACCTGCCGCCCGATATCGAGCCGCGTGCGACCGAATACATCGACGAAATGATCGCGCTGATCGAGCGGCTGATCGCCTCGGGTCACGCTTACGCCGCGCAAGGCCATGCGCTGTTTCGCGTCGCCTCGTACAAGGATTACGGCAGGCTATCGCGCCGCAGCCGCGCCGACATGATCGCTGGGGCGCGGGTCGAGATCGCGCCGTACAAGGAAGACCCGGGCGATTTTGTGCTGTGGAAACCGTCAAGCCCCGACCAGCCGGGCTGGGACAGTCCCTGGGGTCGCGGTCGGCCAGGCTGGCATATCGAATGCTCGGCGATGAGCGAAAAAACGCTGGGCGCGACGTTCGACATTCATGGCGGTGGGCTCGATCTAGTCTTTCCCCACCATGAGAACGAGATCGCGCAGAGCGTGTGCGCGCACGATGGCCACGGCCCCCAGGATTTTGCGCATTACTGGCTGCATAACGGGATGCTGACCGTCGGTGGCGCCAAGATGGCAAAGTCGGAAGGCAATTTCATCACGGTGCGCGACGCACTGGCGCAAGCGCCGGGCGAGGTCGTCCGCCTGGCGCTGCTGGGCACGCATTATCGGGCCCCGCTCGACTGGACTGGCGAGCGTCTCCACGAGGCGCGGCAAACGCTCGACCGGTTTTACCGTGCGCTGGCATTGCCCGGTGCGCCCGCGGCTCGCGCGGTCGACGACGCGACGCGCGAAGCCCTCGACGGTGACCTCAACGCACCGCTCGCGCTGTCGCATCTGCATGAGCTCGCGGGGATGATCAACCGCACGGACGATCTTGCCGCTCGCGGCCATCTCCAGGCGGCGCTCGCGGCGGGCGGCCAAGTGCTTGGGCTTTTGGATAAATCGCCAGAGGAATGGCTGCGCGGCGACACCGTCTCCGCACAAGTCGAGGAACAGATCGCCGCGCGTGCCCTCGCTCGCACGGAACGGCGGTTTGCTGACGCTGATCGCATCCGCGATGAACTCGCCGCCGACGGCATCATCCTTGAAGACGGGCCGGGCGGCACGACCTGGCGGCGAGGTTAGTGACAATCTTTCCGTGTCGCCTCCCGGCGCAAGCCGGGATCCACCTCTCGGCGCCAAGGACGATTGGTAAATGGGTCCCGGCTTTCGCCGGGAAGCGCATGAAGTGAAGCGACGACATGGCCGGCACGAATCATAAAAAGCCGCAGCTGCTCGGCGGGCCGGCGATCATTCTCGTGGCGCCGCAGCTCGGCGAGAATATCGGCACGGCGGCGCGGGCGATGCTCAATTGCGGGCTCGGCGATTTGCGGCTGGTGGCGCCGCGCGACGGCTGGCCCAACGAAAAGGCCGTGGCGGCGGCGAGCGGGGCCGATGCGGTGCTCGACCAGGCCCGGCTCTACCCGGACCTTCGGTCGGCGATCGCCGATCTGCGTCACGTCTACGCCTCGACCGCGCGCGACCGCTACATGGTCAAGCGCGCAGTGACGCCACGTCTCGCGGCCGGCGAAATCCGCGCGCACCTCGCCGTCGACGAGCCTTGCGGCGTCATCTTTGGGCCCGAGCGCACCGGCCTCGTCAACGAGGACATCACGCTCGCCGACACCGTGATAAACGTGCCGCTCAATCCCGGCTTCTCGTCGCTGAACCTAGCGCAAGCGGTGCTGATCATCGGCTATGAGTGGTTCATCGCCCGTGAGGACCCACCCGCCGAGACCTTGCACACCGGCCACAGCCGGCCGGCGACCAAGGAAGAGCTTGTCCGATTCTTCGATCATTTCGAGGAGGCGCTGGTCGATAGCGGCTTTATCCGCCATCCCGACAAGCGCCCAAGCCTCTTTCGCAATCTGCGCAATTTCTTTCAGCGCGCCTACCCGACCGAGCAGGAATTGCGCACGTTGCACGGCGTCGTGACCTCGTTTATGGGGCCGCGCAAAGGCCCCGGCGACGACGCGTCCTAGATCGACTCGTGCACGCGCAAAACCTGAGTCACAATCGCGCGCATGCGGGTCCTTTATCATTGGCTGCTCTCATCGGCCTCGCGCAAGGTGCGCGTCGTGCTGGCCGAGAAGAACCTCGACTTCACGATGAAGGCCGAGAAGCCGTGGGAGCGCCGGCCCGAATTCCTCGCCCTGAACCCGGCCGGCGAGGTGCCGGTACTGATCGATTCGGACCATGTCCTCGCCGGCACCGAGGCGATCGTTGAATATCTCGACGAGGTCTATCGCGAAAAGATGCTGATCGGGATCAACCCGCTCGACCGCGCCGAGGTCCGCCGCCTCGTCGCCTGGTTTGATGTCAAGATGGACCGCGAGGTCACCGAGAACCTCGTCGGCGAAAAGATGATGAAGCGCATGGTCGGCGAAGGCCAGCCGAACTCGCAGGCGATTCGCGCCGGGCACGCCAACCTACCGCATCATCTCGATTATATCGGCTATCTCGTCGATCGCCGGCGCTGGCTGGCTGGCGACCATTTCTCGATCGCCGACATCACCGCGGCGGCACATTTGTCGACGCTCGACTACCTCGGCGACGTGCCGTGGGACCAGCATGAACTGGCGCGCGAATGGTATGCACGGATCAAGTCGCGGCCGAGTTTCCGGGCAATCCTCGCCGACCACGTGCCGGGTCTGCCGCCGCCCAAGCATTACGCCGACCTCGATTTTTGAGCCGGCTCGATTTTTGAGCCAGGCCTGGCTGCAACAATATCGTGCGTCCTTCGCGATGCGGCCCTCCGGAGGCCGCTCCTCAGGATGACGTAGGCTATCGATGACATTAGGAAAAACCGTCACCTTGAGGAGCCCGCAAGGCGGGCGTCTCCAAGGACGCAACGGCGTGTTCGCGGCGTTCGCGGTGCTCCTCGTCATCGTCAGCGTGCCGCTGTTCTCGACGGTGCTGCCGCCGCTGGTCGATTACCCGAACCACCTCGCCCGCCTCCACCTGATCGCCGAGGGCGGCAACGCCTTTTACGCCGTGCGCTGGGCACCGCTGCCCGACCTCGCCGCCGATCTTGTTGTTCCGGCCCTCGCGCGCGCGATGCCGCTCGCCTTGGCCGGCAAACTGTTTCTGGTCCTGACCTTCGCGCTGATCGCTGGCGGCACGCTATGGCTCAACCGCGCCGCGACCGGACGCTGGCGGATGTGGCCGCTGCTGGCGTTTTTGCTGCTCTACGACCGCATCCTGCTATGGGGATTTATCAACTATCTGTTCGGGCTCGGCGTCGCGCTTTGTGGTCTGGCGCTATGGCTCGATCTCGAGGACGGGCCGATCTGGTTGCGCGTTGGCGCGTCCACGCTCGTCGCGCTCGCCTGTTTCTTCAGTCACATCGCCGCATTCGGCGTTTACGCGCTGGCGATCGCCGGTATCGAGTTGCCGGCGGCGTTGAGCCAGCCGCGGGCCCGGTTTTATCGCGAGCTGCCGCAGCGGATCGCGGTTGCCGGCGCGCAGTTCGTGCTACCGGCGATCATCTTCCTCCGCTACGAGCCGCCCTCGCCGGGCGGCTCGATCAGCTTTACCCATATCTGGCGCAAGGCCGACCTGCTGTTCAGCGTCTTTGACGATTACAGCCGCCCGTTCGACATCGCCGGCTTTGTATTGCTGATCGCGCTGTTTGGCGTCTTGGCATGGCGCCGCCGCCTGCTGATCGCGCCGCGGCTAGGGGTGGCCGCCGCGTTTCTGCTCGCCGCCTATTTGCTGCTGCCGAGCCAGATGATGTCCGGCTCCGGTGTCGACCGGCGCCTGCCGGTGGCGCTCTTTCTCGTGCTGATCGCGGCGACCGCACCGGTGCTGCCACGCCGGCCAGCGCTGATGATCGGCATTGCCGCGGCCGCGGTCTTCGCCGCACGGATGGCGGTCATCGAAGCCGTGTGGCTCAACGCCGACCGGATCTATACCGATGACATCGCGGTCATCGACAGCCTGCCGCAGAGCGCGATGCTCGCGGTCGCCTATCCGCCACGCGACGTCAACGCCGGGGCGATTCCCGAGTTGCACGTCGCGACGTTGGCGGCGGCGCGGCGCGAGGCCTTTGTGCCGACCATTTTCGCCTATGCGACTCAGCAGCCGCTCGCATTGCGCCCACCCTATGACCAGCTGGCGGGGGCGACGTCGCCAAACTGGATCTGGGACGGCTTTGTCGGTCGCGATGCGATGGCGCGCGAAGCTGTCGCGACGGTGCTCCGCGACTACGACTTCGTCGTCTTCACCGACCGCGACCCGTTTAGCGTGCCGCCCAGCGCCTGTCTTGAGCCCATGCGCTCGACACCGCGCTTCCAGCTCTTCGCGCTGCGCCACGATCGCGCTTGCAACTGACCATTACCGACACAATGCGGGCCAATGGCGATTGCGTTGCCAACGCGACAACGCGATGCCGGGCGCATAAGGCCAAGTCGCGACGGCATGCCAGCCGGCGCCATCGTGTTTGACCAGCGCCGCCACCCCCGGCGGCAAATCGTCGAGCCCGGATGGTGTGCAGGAAATGACCGCGAGGTCGTAGCCCGCTGCCGCGACCGCGTCGAGCGTCGCCGCGTCGGCGGTCTTGCGCCGTAGGATGTCGAGCCCACGGCGGCGCGGCGGCGCGCTGGCCAGATAGTCGCTGAGTAATTGGCCGACATCGCCATCGTCGCCCGGCATCAGCAGCGCCAACCGGTCGTCGTCCTTCAGAGAGGGCTTCAGCTCCTCGGCCAGGTTCCAGACCAGCGGCTGCGGCATTTCGATATCGAAACGCAGCCGCTCGGCGAGCGCGACGGGCGACGCGAGCGCGAGAAAAATCACCAGCACGGCCGCGGCGCGCCGGACACGCGGGCCGCCCCATACCGATGGCGCCAGCTCGCGCACCGCGAGTGCCAATGCCAGCACCAGGATCAGCGACAGATGCGTGTTGTAGCGGAAATAGGAATGCGCCTCCGCTGCCATTTCGACCGAGAAATGGGCGACATAGGTCACCATCAGAAAGCCGTTGTAGAGGACGAACGCGGCGGCGCTGAACGCGAGGAAGCGCGTCGCCTGCGTCCAGCCTTGCCGCCGCAACAACACGCCAAGCCCGATAAACGAGACAATCTCGGCCGCGAAATAGATCGGCTTTTCCGCGATCGAGCCGACGATGCTGACAAAGGTCGCGGGGAGCAGCGACCAGTTCCACGCGTTGAGCGGCAAGGGCTCCAGCTCGGCGACGCCGGCGTGGGCGACGTGATAGCGCCAAACGATGTAGATCAGCGCCGCCGGCAGCAAGACCAGCGCGGTTTCGCCGATCACTCGCCGCTTGTGGGCGCCCGGCTCGGCGATGCCGACGACGATCGCCGCTCCGGCAAGCGCCACGACGAGGCCGATCCCCGACTGCTTGGTGTTGATCATCGCCGCGAGGATCAGCGACAACTCGATCGCGTGCGAGCGTCCGGCCCGCGCCTCGACAAAAAGGCACGCGGCGAGCAGCGCGGTCACCGCCAGCCCGGTCTCGCCGTAAGCCGAGAAATGGAAGCGCGGCACAAAGCCCGGATCGAACAGCGTCACCAGCAGCATGCCAAGCGCGATCATGCCCCATGACGGCGGCGTCGCCTGCCGCGTCAGCACACGGGCGATCGCCAACCCGCCGACCAACCGCAGCATCACATTGACCAGCGACATGCCCGAGGCCGGGTAGTTCGGCCGGACAAGCGAGCCGAGAAAGGCGAGAAACTGGGTGTCGTAGGGCGCGGCCGGGAAGAGCGAATAGCTCGGCGGCATGGCGGCTGTCGGCAAACGTGCGTAATCGACGAGATAATCGGCGTTCGGTAACAAATTGAGGAAGGTGTCGACCTGCGACGGGCGCACCGGCGCAATCACCAGCCACAAGGGCAACGTCACGACCAGCAGGCGGAAGAGCGCGACCCCATCGCCGCGCGTCAGCCGTCGTCCCGACGCGAGTTGCATGGCGAGCGCCGCGACCACGATGCCAACCGCTGGCACGCGCAGGCTCAGCGGCACAAACACGCCCCACAGGGTCAGGGCAAGGCACAGCGCGCCCCAGCCGGCGCCGATACGAAATTCCGCCGCGACGCGGCTGCCGGTAATCCCGGTGCCGATCAACAGCAAAACCGTGCCGATCCCCCAGGTGATGATGACCGCGACGAGGTTTGCAAACCCGGGAAGGTACAGCGCCATCACCCGATCTTATCGCCGGCGCAGCGGCTTAGCACCAGTCGGCGATGTCGCTGCAAAAACGAACGCCTGCGATCTTGACACGTTTTCCGCCGCCCGGTCTTTTGCCCGCCATGACAGCGTCGCCGACCGAGCTCACCCTTGCCACGCCCGAGAGCGAAGCGGTGGTCGGCGCGCCCGAGCTCTGCCTCGTGATCCCGACCTTTAACGAGCGCGATAATGTGCCCGTGCTGATCGCGCGGCTCGCCAGCGTACTGCGCGGCATCGCCTGGGAGGCGGTTTTTGTCGACGACAATTCGCCGGACGGGACCGCCGACGTAATCCGCGCGATGGCCCAAGCCGACCCGCGCCTGCGTTGCCTGCGGCGGATCGACCGGCGCGGGTTGAGCTCGGCCTGCATCGAAGGGCTGCTCTCGACCTCGGCGCCCTATATCGCGGTGATGGACGCCGACCTCCAGCACGACGAGGCGTTGCTGCCGCAAATGCTGCAGCGATTGCGGCACGGCCCTGAGGATCTGGTGATTGCCAGCCGCTATATCGGCAGCGGACGGTCGGACGGGTTGGCGTCGCAGGGGCGCAAGCGGTTGAGCCGCGCTGGCGTGCGGCTCGCGCGGCTGGTCACCGGGCTCGACATCAGCGATCCGGTCAGCGGCTTTTTTATGCTGCGGCGCGCGGTGGTCGATGCCGTGGCGCCGCGTCTCTCCGGCGTCGGCACGAAGATCCTGATCGACATCCTGACCTCTTCGCCGACAAAGCTGTCGGTCGCTGAGCTGCCCTATCGCTTCACAACCCGCCACGCCGGAACCAGCAAGCTCGATACGCTCGTCGCGATCGAATACGCGATGCTGCTCACGGAAAAGCTGAGCGGGCGTTTCCTGCCGCACAAACTGTTGCTGTTTTGCCTGGTCGGCGCGTCGGGCGTCGTCGTCAATCTGATCGCGCTGCGCTTGTTGCTCGACGTCTTCGCGGTGGGCCAACGTGGGTTTGTGCGCGCTGAGATGATCGCGGTGGCGATCGCGATGGTGACCAATTTCTTTCTCAACAACATGCTGACCTACCGCGATACGCGGCTGGTCGGCAGGCATGCGGCGTTCGGCCTGTTGTCGTTCATGCTGGTGTGCAGCATCGGCGCGCTGGCCAATGTCGGGATCGCCCGCGACGTTTATGCGCTGAGCGGATCATGGCTCCTCGCCGGAACTGCGGGAGCCGGGGTCGGCGCACTGATCAATTATACGCTGACCTCTGTCTTCACCTGGCGCCGCCGGCCGTAGCGAGGTTTGCGCGCTCTATCGTTTGGCGCCGGCTGCCGGCGCGGCGGTCTCCTCTTTGAGCTCCAGCCGCTCGATATTGGTTTTCGCTGCGGAATCCGCCGCACTGCCGGGGGCGAGTTCGGACACCCGCACCCAATCTTTTCGCGCGCCGCTGTCGTCGCCCTTCAAGCGCAGAATGTCGCCGCGTTCGAGCAGGGCCGAGACCGAATTCGGCGCGAGACCAACGGCCCGATTGATATCGGTCATCGCCAGATCGAGCTTGCCGAGTTCGCGATTGGCCGAAGCGCGATAGATCAGCGCGTCGACCCGGTTTGGCTGGCTTGACAGCACGCGATCGAGATCGGCGACGGCCTTGTCGAACCAGCCCTCGCTGCCCGCTGCCTCCGCACGGTCGACCAGCAAATCCGGATCGCCCGGCAGCAGGTTTAACGCGGCACTGTCGGCCGCATAGGCATGCGCCGCATCGCCGGCGAGAAGCCAGGCCTGCGATGCCTGGTCGAGCACCTCGGCGCGCAGCGAATTGGGTGCGTGCACCATGGCCTGCGCCAGGGATTCGAGGCGGGTCGCGCCCTCTTTGTATTGCTTCAACCCGACCAGCGCGACCGCATAGCAATGGTCGGCCGGATGGGCGCCGCCGCGACTCTGCCAGCGCTCGGCGAGATCGCGCGCCGCGCCCGGGTCGCTGCCGGCGAGGGTCATGCAATGCTGATAAGTCGCCTCGTCACCCGCGGCCGAACGCGGCGGTGCCCGCCCGATCGTCTTTTGGGGCGGCGTATAGGGTGGCACTGGCGGCGCGGGCGGCGGCGCGGCCGAAGCCGGTGGACCATCCTGCTCCGCGGCGCCCGCGGCAATGCCGGCGGCCGGGGCAAGGATAATGGCGCATGCCATCCCCCAGCCAATCGCCGCCGCTCGTCTCATCGCGATTGCGCTCCTCATCACGCCGCTATCGATACCACAAGGGCTTCTTTGCGTCCTTCAAGACCCGCAGCGGACCGGCGGCATTGCGGCAATAAAGCCGGCAAGGCTACGATGCCGTTACGGGAGGCAGGCGTTTAGTGACGGGGGACGTGCAGTCCATTGGCCTTTGACCGACCGCGCCAGGCGCGCTCCGGATTTGGGAATGTTGCCCTTGCGCTTTCCCACCGCAATTACCGCGTCTATATCAGCGGCAATGCGATCCAGCTGACCGGCACGTGGCTGCAGCGCGTGTCATGTGGCTGGCTTGCCTGGACCTTGACCCATTCCGGTGCTTGGCTCGGATTGATGTCGCTGGCCGAGTTCCTGCCGGTGCTGTTTCTGGGGCCGCTCGCCGGGGTCATGGCGGACAGCCGCGACCGGGTCGGCATCATCCGCATCACCCAGCTATGCGGCTGCGCGCAAGCCATCGTGCTGGCGATCCTGGTGTCGACCGATCTGATCACGATCCACCTGCTGTTCGTGCTGGTGCTGCTGCTCGGGATCAATCAAGGCATCGCCCAGCCCGCGCGGCTCGCGCTGATCCCGACCCTCGTCGACCGCGAGGCCTTGCCCTCTGCCCTGGCAATCAACTCGATCGTGTTCAACGGCGCGCGATTTATCGGCCCGGCGATCGCCGGGATCCTGATCGCGCGGGTCGGGATCGCCGTCGCCTTCGCCGTCAACGCGCTGACCTATATCGCCTTCCAGATCTCGCTCGCCAATTTGCGCGATGTCCCAAAGCTGCCGGTGCGCGCCGCGCAGAACGCACTGCGCGCCTCGCTCGAAGCCTTTTCCTACGCCAGCCAGCACCCCGGGATCGCACCGATGCTGCTGCTGTTCGCGGTGACGACGATCGGCACACGCGGTTTTGTCGAGCTGTTCCCCGGGTTTGCCGACAATGTCTTTCATCGTGGGCCGCAGGGCCTGGCGATGCTGACCTCGACGGTCGGGCTTGGCGCGATCTTCGGCGGCACCTGGATGCTGTTTCGCTCGCAGATCAGTGGCCTCACGACGATCGTCCTCGCCAACACGCTGATCATGTCGCTGGCGATCATCGCCTTTACGGCGACGGACAATTTCATCATGGCGCTGCCCTGCGTGTTTATCGCCGGGACAGCGATGGTCATCACCGGCATCGGTGCGCAGACGCTGATCCAGGCCTCGACCGATCGCGGCATGGCCGGTCGCGTCATGGCGCTATACGGCATGATCTTCCGCGCCGGACCGGCTTTGGGCGCGGTGGTGATGGGCACGGCGAGCGAACATCTCGGGTTGCGCTTGCCGCTTGCGATCGGCGCGGTCGTGTCGTGCGCATGCTGGGCGCTGACCCTGCATCGCCGCAGGGCGATCGTCGCATCGCTCGAGGATACCGAGCCCGCGCCGGCCACCGTCGCCGTGCCGGCGGAGCGTGGGGCATGAATGCCCGATAAGCACCTGCTCTGTTTTGGCCTCGGCTACACGGCACGCGCGCTGGTGCGGCGGCTTGGGATGGAATGGACCGTCACCGGCTCGACACGCCGCGCCGGCGATGGCGCGCTCGTACCGCCATCGGCCTTTGACGGGGTCACCCATGTCCTGATCTCCATCCCGCCGGACGAGCAGGGCGACCCGGTCCTCGATCGCCACGGCGCCGACATCGCCGGTCTGCCGGGCCTGGAATGGCTGGGCTATTTGTCGACGACCGGAGTCTATGGAACGCGCGACGGCGGCTGGGTCGATGAAAATTCAGCGTTGCGCCCGACTGGCGCACGCGGCGATCGCCGCGCCGCCACCGAAGCCGGCTGGCTGGAATTGTGGCGCTCGCGCGGTGTGCCAAGCCACATTTTCCGCCTCGCCGGAATTTATGGGCCCGGCCGCAGCGCCTTGGACACGCTGCGTGCCGGTACCGCGAAGCGCATCGACAGCCCCGGCCAGGTCTTTTCGCGGATCCATGTCGACGACATCGCCAACGTGCTCCTGGCGTCGATCGCCAGTCCGCGCCCGGGCGCGATCTACAACGTCTGCGACGACGAACCAGCCTCGCCCGGCGATGTAGTGGCCTACGCTGCTGGCCTCCTCGGCGTCGAGCCGCCCCCGCTGGTGCCGCTCGAAGCGGCCGACCTCTCGCCGATGGCGCGCAGCTTCTATGCCGACAACAAGCGTGTCTCGAATGCCCTGATCAAAGCCGAGCTCGGCGTCGCCCTTGCCTACCCCGATTACCGGGCCGGACTTGCGGCCATTTTGGCCGCAGGCGGCTAAGACTTGCCGAAAACGCCGGCGTCCGGCATCGTCGAGGCGCGAATCGAGGGAGGAGTGTGATGCCGGTTTACAACGTGTTGATGATGGGGGCCTCCTACGGCTCGCTGTTGGCGATCAAGCTGCTGTTCGGCGGGCACAAGATCACGATGGTCTGCCTGCCCAACGAGGTCGAGGCGTTCAACAGCGACGGCGCGCATGTGCGGATGCCGATCCGCGGCCGGGCAACGCCAATCGATCTCGACTCGCGCAAATTGCCGGGGAGCCTCACGGCCGCCGGCACCGGCGATGTCGACCCCAAGGAATACGACCTCGTCGTGCTCGGCATGCAGGAGCCGCAATACCGCTCGCCCGGCGTGCGCGAACTGCTCGATGCCGCCGCGCGGGCCAAGGTGCCGTGCATGTCGATCATGAACATGCCGCCTTTGCCCTATCTGGCGCGCATTCCCGGTCTCAATACCGATGCGCTGCGGCCTTGTTATACCGACGCGACGGTGTGGGACAATTTCACGCCCGGCAAGCTGACGCTGTGCAGCCCGGACCCGCAGGCGATCCGCCCGCCCGGCGAGAAAATCAATTTCCTGCTGGTCACCTTGCCGACGAACTTCAAATCCGCGCGTTTCGAAAGCGACGCCGACACGCAGATCCTCAAGAACCTGCAAGCCGATGTCGACGCGATCAAATACGATCCCGGCGACGGCACGCCGATCGATCTGCCGGTCAAATTGAAGGTGCATGATTCGATCTTTGTGCCGCTCGCCAAATGGGCGATGCTGCTGACCGGCAATTACCGTTGCGTAACCGCCGACGGCGCGATCGACATCAAGGACGCGGTCCACGCCGACCCGGAAAAATCGCGCTCGGTCTA
>Ga0181537_10002848_pt1 | contig 15047 bp, 18 predicted proteins | sample PEATcosm2014_Bin_39_FD_119765 | JGI IMG/M metagenome (GOLD analysis project Ga0181537, IMG submission 119765) | Peatland microbial communities from MTU Mesocosm Facility, Houghton, MI, USA - PEATcosm2014_Bin23_10_metaG | ecosystem: Environmental > Terrestrial > Soil > Wetlands > Peat | place... | reverse complement strand
TGGAATTGGAAGAACTGATCAAGATTCTGCGCCGCTGATCCCCGAGCGGCTTTTAAGCTCTCAGAGCCCATTTGGGCTATGATTCGCTCCCGGTCGGGGCGTGGCGCAGCCTGGTAGCGCACTTGCATGGGGTGCAAGGGGTCGCAAGTTCGAATCTTGTCGCCCCGACCAATACTTACACGCGATATGGTTCCTTCTGTACCCCCGTTTGTACCCACTTCATTTTAATAGGGAGCGTGCGAGGAGGTTGGTGCTTTTATGGCCGAGGATACGACGGACGAAGGTAAAGGGATTACGGTTGGCTTTCTTCGTAATACCGGGAAGTGTGACGGGCAAGATCAGCGATTCCATCACGGGCGCTAAAGGGGCGAACTGCGTAAGCGCGGCAAACAAGGTTGGAGACAAAATTCGCGGCCCAGACGGCAGCATCGGCACGATCAAATCCCTTTCGGGGACATCGAGCCGTTGCACCGATTCGCGCTACCCCATTCGGGCCGAAATCGTGTTCGCTGCGGACACAACAACACCCGCCGCACCGCCAAGCACCTACGTATCTGCCGTCCGGTTTCACCCGCCCCCAGGCTGGAATTCGGCACCCTTGTCGGAGGCCCAAGTCACGATTCGTAGCGTATTACCGGGTTTCGACGCAGAAACAAGGCCGCTCGGGGCTGGGCCTCGAGGATTTCGTGCGCGTCTTTTCGTAGCTACAATCTGATTGACAGGGGCTGTCTATGTATCTACAATTTGCTAGGTGGAAATCAGCTACGATCCGAAGAAAAACGCACGCAATATCGCAAGGCGCGGGCTGTCGTTCGATCGGGCACGTGATTTCGATTTTGATGGCGCAACGATCCTTGAGGATGACCGCATTAACTACGGCGAGACGCGTTGGCGCGGCTACGGTCTTCTTGATGGTCGATTGCACGCGCTGGTGTTCGTCGAGATCGGCGAGAACGCCATCCGTGTCATCAGTCTTCGCAGGGCAAACAAACACGAGGTGAAACTCTATGGCGGCTAAACGCAAAGTGAATCCAGAATTGATCGATGAGGAAAACCCCGAACTGACCGCTGCTGATTTCAAGCGCATGCGGCCGGCGAGCGAGGTGCTGTCGCCCGAATTTCTCGCGAACTGGAAGAAGGGCGGCCACACATACCGCCAGGTCTCGGATGCCGAGTACGAAGCGAGCAAGCGCCGTGGGCCGCAGAAGAAGCCCACCAAGCAGCTCGTGAGCCTGCGCCTCTCACCTGAGGTACTTGAGTATTTTCGGGCCACTGGCGCCGGCTGGCAGACGCGCATCGATACGGCGCTGCGTGATTTGGTGAAGAAACCGCGAAGGCGCCGCGCTGCCTGATTTCGCCGCGGCTCGCGATTTCCCATCGCGCGGCGCCGCTCAACGGCACTGGCGCCTCGTGGATGCGTTATAGGCCAAAAAATAGGCATAGCGACCGCGTTGAGAGCGCGCCTCAAGTGCGACGAAACCCATAGAACGTCGCGCTCAAGACATTGGATCGCGCCTCGGGATAGCCCATCCCTGTAGCCCGAAGCATCTAGTGACGGGTGGTGACGGGTCATCCGTATCTTTACCATCACGCGCGCGCGCATGGAAAAGAACCGGCGGAGCTGTCACTTGCCGTCACTTTGACCATGGCGGGCCCCCGGTCAGCAGTTCAATTCCCAGAAATAGCCGCACACCGCCGGTGCCGCGCTTATGCGCAAAGCCACGTCGCTCCATTTCGGCGGGAAAGTCCTTCGATGGCATCGACCTGGTCGCGCCGGCAAGCGCAATTAAATTGACGTGGGAGCTGTTCGGGGTCAGCCAATGCGCCAACCAGGCGCGAGCTCAAGTTCTCATCGAATAATAGCTTCAAGACACCGCAGGCAGTGCACTTAAACGCCGTTCACGTTCCGCGGCAAAACCAAGTACGGCCTGGATGTGCTCACGGCGCAACTCCGGGAAATCGGCCAGTATTGCCTGCTCATCCATGCCCCCGGCCAGATACTCGAGTACATCGGAGACGGTGATGCGCGTTCCCTTGACACAGGGTTTGCCGCTCCGGACGCCGGGGGTAATTGAGATGTAGTCCTGCCAATTCATGATGGATAAAGCATAGGCCAGGGTTAAGAATACGGCAAATCCAATGCGGGTAAACATTCCAATGCTTTTATGGTGACACGCAAACGTTTTGATCCCCGGTCGGCTCTGCCCGGAAGCCCGTTCTTGACTCACGTCGCGTTGCGTGAAGATCGAGTACAGCCGGGCGTTCATCCGTTCACCGTGCCGTGGCTGCTTCCGAGTCTGGACTTGCAACTGTCGGCACCGGTCACATTCTTCGTTGGCGAGAATGGTACCGGCAAGTCGACCTTTCTCGAGGCAATCGCCTGGTCGGTCGGCTTCGGCGCGCAAGGGGGCAACCGCGACCAATCGTTCGCGGAGAACGCCGATGGCTACGCACTCGGACGGGCTTTGCGCTTGAGTTGGCGGCAGAAAGTGTCCGGCGGCTTCTTCTTCAGAGCCGAGACATTCTTCAACTTCGCGACCTATCTCGAAGAGGCCGGCAGTTCATTCATTGCATACGGTGGCAAATCGTTGCACCAGCAATCCCATGGCGAAGCATTCCTCTTGATTGACCCGCCGGCGCAGATAGACTGCCGTCGGACCCCCGACCAATTACATTATTTCCATTCACGCCAGGCGCTGGCCCACACCAACATGCCAACCAGCAAAAAAGCGTAAGGCAAGACATAAAGACTACCGAGAAAATACCCCTCAATTGTAGTCACGAAAACAGTGCCGCCGCGGCCGTCCAGCGCATAAGTATGACCGGTGGATGGCTGGCTGAGGTGCGGGCTTACTGAATGCCAGTAGCGATTCAAAGCGATCCGCAAGACGATGCCGAGCGTGAATATGCTCAGGCAAGCGTAATAGATTTTTCTCTTGTTCGACATGCAAGTCTCGCCCTTGATGACAGAGCATCCAGCCTTTGGCTCGAGACGCTTCGAATCTGCACAACCGCTGAGCTGACTATTATCGGCCGAAGCTTGGGCGCTATATGGGCCGACAAGCCATGACTTGGTCCTGCCGATTCATGATGGATAAAGCATAGGCCAGGGTTGAGAATACGGCAAATCCAATCCGGGCAACATTCCACTGCTTTTATGGTGACACGCAAACGTTTTGATCCCCGGTCGGCTCTGCCCGGAAGCCCGTTCTTGACTCACGTCGCGTTGCGTGAAGATCGAATACAGCCGGGCGTTCATCCGTTCACCGTGCCGTGGCTGCTTCCGAGTTTGGATTTGCAACTGTCGGCACCCGTTACATTCCTCGTTGGCGAGAACGGTACCGGCAAGTCGACGTTGCTCGAGGCCATCGCTTGGTCGGTCGGTTTCGGCGCGCAAGGCGGCAACCGCGACCAATCGTTCGCGGAGAACGCCGATGGCTACGCACTCGGACGGGCTTTACGTTTGAGTTGGCGGCAGAAGGTGTCGGGCGGCTTTTTTCTCCGGGCCGAGACATTCTTCAACTTCGCGACGTATCTCGAAGATGTCGGCAGTCCATTCATCGCATACGGTGGCAAATCATTGCACCAGCAATCCCACGGCGAGGCATTCCTTTCGCTGTTCCAGCACCGCTTCGAAGACGGCCTGTACCTTCTGGATGAACCGGAAGCCGCGCTATCACCGCAGCGACAACTCGCGTTTCTGCGCGTCCTGCACGATCTAACTGCTCAAAAAATTGCGCAGTTCGTGATCGCGACTCATTCACCGATGTTGCTTACTTTCCCGGGCGCAACGATTTTCAGCCTCGATGGAGGGCAGATCCGCCAGGTCACGTACCAGGAGACGGATCACTTCCAAATCACCAGGGATTTTCTGAATGCGCCTGAACGATATTATCGGCACCTCTTGCAGGAGGGAGACTGAGCAAGTCGGCGGCGTCGCGATCGGCTGCTGGCGTGACTCACCAGCGCACCGACCCGCTGTGATCGGCTACGCGGCTAATACAGTCCTCGCCGCCGCCGCACTGCCGTTCAGAATGCACTCGGCTCGATTTTGATGTCCCCGGATTGCCCGGAGGCCACGCGATAGACCCTCGTCGCTCCCGCGATCATCGTCAAGTTCGCCGAGGCGCTGCCACCCCCGCACAAGCCATCATGAATTACGCCCGTTACGTGTTCACCGACTGGCAAGTACACCGTCACCGACTGACCGCTTCGAAGATCAGCGATGGGTCTGCCGTCGACGTAGATGCGCGCGGCCGTGGCCATCATCAGGCCGTTCATTGCTTGGTTCCAACGTACAGATACCCATCTGTTCGGTCGCTGTTGAGTGCCATGCTCGTCAACTGGTTCGTATTGGCGTCGAAATACGAGATGCCTGTAACTGTATTTGTGCCATTGGCGCAAACGCCACCGGCAAAAGTCACAGACATGTTGTAGACATTCCCCTTCGCCCGTGGTGATGCTGTACCGGTGTACGTGCAACCGCTCGCGCTGGTGCCGGTGAGTGCGCCGGTTTTGGAAAGAACCACGGTCGCGTGCTCGATGCCCCCCGAGGTCGCGGCAGAACCCGAGTAAGTTCCGGCAACTGTCGCGATGCTCGGTGTCAGCTCGTAGGCAGCGTCATATTTGCTGGTAAAGGTATAAGAGGACCCGGACGAATAGATGTACGTGCCGGCAAGCGTGATCTTTGCGGTATAAGTCCCCGCCAGGGTGAAGGCGTTCACGCCGAGTCCGTCCAGGTTGAAGTCAACGCCATCGGATGAATTGAAATTTCCGTTGTTGGATGTTCCACTTCCCTGCGTCGCACCGGCGATCACCGCACTGTTACCGACCGCAGAATAGATGTTCCAAAAAGTGCCATCATCGAGAACGAGACCCGATACGGTTCGTCCGGAGCTTGTTGCGCCGTTCCAGAGACCTTCGGCGGTGCTGGCGCTGGTGCTCGTGTTCGTGGTTGTCGAATTGCTTTCCGTCGCGGGGCATGACGCTACACATGAGCCGTTGCAACCTGAGATCATGCCGCACGCTGCGACCAGAAGCCCGATCGACGCCGCCAACCGGGTAGGGTCATACGCGGAAAGCCTTGAAACTCCGTTCATCTACCTGTTCCTTTCATGAGACAACCGGAGCCAAGGTACGTCCAATCAGTGCTTTGGGGCGTGACGCGGTTGTGGAACGCGGCGGAAGCGTCGCGATTAGTGTGGGTACCGGCGATCGCCTCTGCGCGGGCACGCGCGTGGTCTACACCTCGAATCAAGTCTGTAAGGCGGAAAACTCCTCAGATTTCACAGCGATGCTTGCGTGGTCGATGTGCCCGGCATCTGTCGACTGCGCGACAGCAGGGAGATTCCCGGTCAAGCGCTTCAGGCCTCCCCGACCCAATACGAGGCATGCGGACCCCCCGCAACGATGGTGACCCCGAGCGCGCGATATTGAAAAAGCCGCGGCTGGGGAGCAAAATCCATGCGACGAGCGCACGGGCGAAATAACAACTTTCAAAGATCGCGGGGGATCGCATGAAAATCATCACAGCACTCATCGCGTTGGTGCCAGCCATTGCTTGGGCGGGACCGTTCGACGGGACCTGGGTTACCGACGTCAAGACGGTCACGGTCACCGGCACACCCGATTCCTATCTGCTCGCAGATGGGATGTTCACGTGCAATTTGTGTTATCCGGGACTCAAGATCAAAGCAGACGGCACTGATCAGAAGGTCACTGGCCACGCCTATTACGACACGGCGTCTGCCAAGATTCTCGACGCGCACCGCGTCTTCATGGCGACGCACAAAGACGGAAAACTCATGGCTGAACGTACCTTCACGGTCGCGGCGGATGGCAAGACCATGACCGAGGAGTTTGTCAGTTACGACGGAGTGAAACCGACCAAGGGCAAGGTTGCCTACAACCGGGTCGCCGATGCGCCCGCCGGCGCGCATTCTCTATCCGGATCTTGGGAACAGCAGGGCGCCGCGAGTTCGTTCTCGAATGATTTGCTGACGGTGACGTACCAGGAGACCCCCGATGGGCTGAAGATGTCTACGCCCACCGGACTGAGCTACGATGCCAAGTTCGACGGCAAGGAGGTCCTCACGGCCGGCGATGTCGGCAAGACGATGGTTTCGCTCAAACGCATCAATTCGCGCACCATCCAGGAGACCGATAGTCGGGACGGCAAGGTGACCGACGTCAGCGTGTACAAGGTTTCTGCCGACGGTAAGTCGATGACGATTGTCGACGACGATAAGATCCACGGCACCAAATCGACGTTTACGGCGAACAAAAAGGCGACGTAGCGCTAGACTCGCCGCGCAGCTTCGAAGAGCTCGGTCAACTTTTTGGCGTTGCCCGACCATGTCAGTGCCGAATGCGCGAGTTCGGCGGCGGCGGCGGCGAGTTTGTTTCGAAGGGCACTATCGCTCAACAGCGTATCGAGTGCGGCAGCGGCCGCCTTCTCGTCGTTGGGCGCGACGCTCAAGCCATGTACACCATCCACGGCTACGTCATTGATGCCCCCGTCGCTGGCGAATACGATCGGCTTGCCGGCCATCATGGCTTCCGAAAAGACCGTACCGAATGGCTCGTTGCCGCCAATGTGAGCAAACAGATCGCACCACACCATGTGCTGCAATACCTCTCGATGACTAAGCACGCCGAGAAGGATGATTTGCGATCGGTGGCGCGCGTTCTCGAGGGCGGAGACCACATTTGGCCTATCGTCTCCATCACCCGCAATGACCAGCAGTGCGTTCGGGTGCCGGGCCGCAATCTGGTCGAAAGACTTGATCAGCAACGGCACGTTTTTCCGCTTGTAGAAAAAACCTACACAGAGAACTATCGGCCGGCCGGAAAGCGTCGACGGTCTTGCAATCTGATGTAGTTCCGGCGGGATGAGGTCGGCTCCGTTATGCACTGTAAGTGCCGGTGCGTCGGGAAATATTTCATGCATGGTATTTCGCATCCGGTCAGCGACCGCGATCCAACCGCTAATTCCGTCGAGCATTTGGGCGTAGAGGCGCCTACGACGGGGATTTTCCGCGCATGACTCGACTTCCCCGAAGCTATGTTCGGTGACGAAATATGGAACGCGAATTCGGCGCGCTACTTGGGCTGCGACAAAACCCCCGAGCTGGCCATGGTGGGCGAATAAGACATCCGGCCGGAACTGCGCTGCCAATTTCAAAAACCGATGCCCCGATAGCGCCCAGGCAATTCTCAGAAAAAACCCGGGATCGTCGCGGAAGCGCTGTGCGAGCGGTCCAACCGGGTAGATTGGCCAGCGGACATAGTGTGTTTCTATGTTGTCCCATCGGTGACTGGGCGGGCAGGCGGCCGAAGTGCCGCGTCCCAAAAGCTTGGTTACCAACAGCGGAATGGCCGGCAACGGCGAGATGACGCGCACCTCGTGCCCGGCATCCCGCAGCGCCACAATCTGCGAGAGCGCCCACGTACCGGCTGTCGGATTATTCGGCCTTGGAAAATACGCGCCGAGAAAAAGGATTTTCATTGCAACCATCCGAGTAACCCACCGCGCGCGTCGCCTCGGAGACGCAATGGTTGGCGGTTCATACTTTCCTCTCGCGATGGGAATTTGTCGAGGCGCCATATTTTCGCGCAAGTCGGTTAGAGTGGCGACCTCGCAGACCCGGAGAACGCACATAAAACTGTTGCATGTCTTACCTAGCGTTGACCCTGCGGAAGGAGGTCCGACCGAAGCAGTACGTCAAATGGGCAGCGAGCTCGAGTTGCTTGGCCATGTTGTCGAGGTGGTAACCCTCGACGATCCAAGCGCAGCCTACGTCCGGGAGTTCCCGTTGAAAGTACACGCGGCCGGTCCGCCGCTCGGAGGGTACGGATATACCAAAAACCTGGTGCCGTGGCTCAAAAGGCATGCGTCGGAATACGATGCGGTGGTCGTGAACGGGCTGTGGCGGTATCACGCCTTTGGAACGTGGCGCGCGCTGCTTGACAGTGGGGTTCCCTACTATGTGTATACCCACGGCATGCTCGATCCATGGTTCAAATCGGCTTATCCGCTCAAACACCTCAAGAAATGGCTGTACTGGCCCTGGGCTGACTACCGCGTACTAAGAGATGCCCGCGCGGTACTCTTTACAAGCGAGGAAGAACGATTGGGGTCGCGACAATCATTCTGGCTTTACCGCGCGCATGAACGCGAGGTGGCCTTTGGTACCAGCGCGCCGCCGAGCGACGGCGTGGGGCTGCGAGAACTTTTCTTGGCGGCGAATCAGGGCCTGCGTGATCGCAGAGTCCTTCTCTTCCTGGGCCGTATTCATTTCAAGAAGGGTTGTGATCTTTTGATCCGCGCTTTCGCAGCCATGGTCAAACGCGAGCCGACCTTACATTTGGTCATGGCGGGGCCTGACCCAACCGGATGGACACCGGCCCTCAAGGAACTCGCGGCTCAACTCGGAGCGGTGGATCGGATCAGCTGGCCGGGGATGCTGCAAGGTGAGATGAAGTGGGGCGCGTTCTACGCCGCGGAGGCCTTCGTCCTGCCGTCGCATCAGGAGAATTTCGGGATCGCCGCTGCCGAGGCTCTGGGTTGCGGCATACCGGTACTGCTTTCGAATAAGGTCAATATCTGGCGCGAGGTCGAGAAGGCGGGCGCGGGCCTGGTCGACGCTGATACGGAAGTTGCCACCCGCAGGGTGCTGACACGTTGGCTGGATTTGACTGCAGACGAAAGAGGGCAAATCGCCCTTCGAGCTCGCGAGTTATACCAGAATCGGTTTACGGCGAGAGCCATGGCTCAAGGGCTCGTGAGCGTGATAGAGAGCACGACGAAGCGCGCATCGCCGTAACTGGAACCAGCGATGTCTCACAGCAATCCGGAGCCGGCCTGCGTCTCGCGCCCGCCGCGCATTGCTCTTTTCAGTTTGCGCGCAATGTTGCGGGCAAATACCAAGTAGGGAGGCAGAGTCGTGCGGCAAAATGCGATCTTCAGCACGTACTTCTCGACGGTCCATTCGGCGCTCGATCCCGCGGGGAAGTAGATCGTGTCGCCGGCTGAAACTCGACGGACCTTGCCGTTCGGGTCCTTCAAGGTGACCGTGCCTTGCAGAATATGTAATGTTTCATCGAAGCTGTAAAACCAGTTAAATCTGCCGGCCGTACAGTCCCAGAGGTAGGTGCCCGCCATACCATCCGTGCTGCTCGACAAGCACTCCGTTCGCGCAACGGGGTTGCCGTCCAAGATCCATTCCGGACGTATCGGGTTAGGAACAAAGTTTCCGGTCGATACCCCAAACGTGACGGTGCTCTCGATCGTCATATGTCGCGAAATACTAACATGGCGAGGTGCGCACGACACCGCCGTTGGCATTCTTACAACGTGGCCACATACTCTCCTAGAAAGGAAGGTGACCCTCGAATCCGGGGTTAGGTATAGACTCCTGTCGTTGGTAGGAGACAGTTTGGAACTCTTGGTTAGGATGTACGTCGAAGTAGGGCTCTCCAGGGCAGACGCTGGGCTGTACCGGCATGGATCCGCGCCCGGACGTGCGAAGCAATTTATGGGTAGTCAAAAAGATCCTTTTCCCGGGTTGGTCTCGAGGACTCGTTGTCGTGTCCCCGTCAACCGCAGGCCATCGCGGGGGCGGGGCGGTCGATGAGTGTGAACCCAGGACGAATGACACCCCGCAGTACAGTTTCGCTATTTGCCCGAGTTCCTCTGAATTCCGAGCGCGCCATCATTCCCATCAATAATTGCGCCCTATCCGGCGACTCGCAGCTCCCGACGTTCTACTGTGTCCACTCCGCGTCCGGGGTCGCGGGCACGGATTTTCTCGATTTAGCTGAGCGCCTTGAGCCTTCCATTCGATTTTTCGGAGTTCAGGCACCGCCGAAACTGATGCCGGATACCGAGTTCGGGAAGTCGGTGGAGTCGGTGGCGGAGTATTACGCCAAGGCTCTGGCAGAATTTCAACCCAGCGGTCCGTTCCTGCTCGGCGGGTACTGCGTCGGCGCGGTCATCGTACTCGCAATCGCGGACAAACTGCGCGCGCGTGGGCGTGAAGTCGGTCCGCTGGTGGCCATCGACGGCGCTCCTGAGAACACTGGATTCGCGCTGCGCCGGTGGCAGCCGGTGTACTGGCTCGAGCTTTTTCGCAACATTTGGGGCTGGTTCAACCACGGGGACTTGATGCGAACCCGCACGCTGCATTCACTGGTGTGGAGCATATCCCACAACATGTCCGCAATAGGCAGGGGTGCCCTTGGCCTGGATCGCGGTCAGAAGTTCGGCGGCGGATATGCGATCGAAGGAATCATGGATGTATCGCGATTTCAACCCGTGCACAAATCGTTCATTAATCGCCTCTTCAATGCGTTGTTCGCGTACGTGCCGACGGAGTACGACGGCGAGGTCTGGGTATACGAAGCGACCGTAAAGCCGCTGCTGCATTTGCCGCAGATTGGACGCATATGGCGGATGTTCGCCCCGCGTGCGCAGGTCATCGAGATTGTTGCAACTCACATCGGCATGATGCACGAGCCCTACGTGGGTTTGCTGGCGAACGATCTGCAGACACGGATCTGTCAATATTTTTCCCGAGCCGCGCACTGAAACGAAAGCCCGCTCCATGGCAGGCCGTATGCGGATTGGTAGACGCCTAGTCATCGCCGCTGTCGGTGTCTTTGCGGCACTCGCAGTCGGTTATGAGTTCCGCGGTTACGTCATCCCGGTATTGGGCCGCATGGTCAACTATTTGCGCTCTTGGGATGCACCGGCGGGAATCCTCACCGTTGAAACGGGGCCCGCGGCGGCGGCGACAGTAGCGGCGTATGAATTTTCGACGCCGGCGCAAGTATCGGACCCGAGCTCGCTCGATTGGCCAAGCTATAACCGCACGGTGACGTCGGAGCGGTACTCCCCGCTCGACCAGATTAACCGTGGCAATGTTGCAGGGCTCAAAGTACTGTGCATCTACGATACCGGGCAGTACTCAGCGTTCCAAATGGGGCCGATAGTGGTCGGCGGAGCGCTCATTGGCACGACCGAGACGGATATCTTTTCGATCGATCCCGCGAGCTGCAAACAGAATTGGCGGACCGTCGAGCACAACAAGCAAAACTCCGTTAACCGCGGTGCCGCGTATCTCGACGGTCGGTTGTTTCGGGGTACCGGCGATGGACGGGTCCTGGCGTACGAATTCAAAACCGGCGCGCGTCTTTGGGAAGCGAGGATCGCCAACCCGGATCTCGGCGAATCGGTTCCATCGGCCCCCATTGCATGGAACGGCCTGGTTTTCATCGGCAATGCCGGTGGTGATAGGAAGGGTGTGAAAGGGCGGATGTACGCGCTTGATGCTCGTACAGGCAAGATCGTCTGGGAATTCTATCTGGTACCGAAGGGACCGGGCGACAGGGCCCGGGGACCCCAAGGGGCGACGCAGCTCGACACATCGACGTGGGGAAACCAGGCGTCGACGCCAATCACCGGCGGTGCGAATTGGACGTCATACACCCTCGACCCCGAAACCGCGGAGCTGTACGTCCCCGCTGGAAACTCCGCGCCCGATTTCGCTCCTAATTTGCGAAGCGGGATAAATCTCTACTCCGGGTCGGTGGTCGTGCTGGACGCAAACACCGGGGCCTACAAGCGGCATTATGGGTTGACCGCCGGAGACTGGCACGACTGGGACGTCTCCAGCACTCCCACGTTGGTGCGCACTCGGCGAGGCACGCGCTTGATGGCGGCGGCGCCAAAGGACGGCCGGCTGTACGGGTTCAATTTGGATTCGGCAGCCCTTATGTATCGCACTCCCGTCAATCGAATTGAAAACGCCGACGTGCTGTTCTCGACCACTACGCGGGTACACTTCTGTCCTGGCGGCCGGGGAGGTACAGAATGGAACGGGCCTGCCTATGATCCGCAATCCAACCTGGTCTTTGTCGGGGGCGTCGAATGGTGTTCGACGGCGACGCTGCAGACTGAGGCGGAAATCGCGGCAACGCGGCCCGGAAAGTATTGGGCAGCAATGGCGACGCATAATCCCTATCACACTTTCGGTGTCCAAGATTCCTTCCGGAATTGGGCGGGCTGGGTCTATGCCTCGGACGCCGACACGGGCGCGTGGAAATGGCGGGTCAAATCGAATTATCCCGTTCAAAGCGGGGTGACGCCAACGGCGGGTGGCCTGGTTTTCTTCGGCGATATGGGCGGGAACTTCTATGCGCTGGACACCGTGTCTGGAAGACAGCTGTGGTCCGGTAATCTGGGTGGAGCAATCGGTGGAGGTGTCGCGACTTATTCCACGGCCGGCGCCGAAAAGGTTGCCGTGGCAGTCGGATTTACTGGAATTCTTTGGCCCACGAAAATTGCAACCGGTAAAATCGTGATTCTCGGACTCTAGGTTCGATTCAAGGCACGCCGATACCGATCGCAGTGAGTAATGACTCAGCTGCGGATCTTGAGGACGCGGGTACCATCAATTTTCGCAGATGTCTTCGCTGCTCGAGCCACGAATCGTTTCCGGACAACCAGGCATCGAGCGCCGTCTGCAATTCCGCAAATGTTTTGACGATGGGGCCCGGCGCGTAGTCCTGCAACGGGTGGAGCAGCAGTCCGCGTGTAGTCTCGTACTTCTCCATGTCCGGAAAATAGAGTATTTGCGGTCGCTCGGTGACCAGGAAGTCGACATACACGGAGGATACATCGGTCACCAAAAGATCCACTTGTGCCAACAACTCGTAAAGACCGAGCCCTTCCCTGAACAGAGCTTGTTCATCGATCATCGCCCAATGCTCGTCATCAGAGAATTTCTTGCCCGCGTTTATGGACATCGGGTGCGGTTTGACGATGAGTTTGCAGCGATTGGTTTTCAGCCAGGTATGCAACCCTTGCGCGTCCGTCTGGGTGAGGCCGAGAATCGTGTGCGTCTCGGTGCCATCCTGAGTCTTGAGTCCGCGCGCCGAATTTCGGTAAGTCGGCAGGAAAAAGATCAGTCGATCCGCTTTGCCGCGCAATCGTGCCACGATATCCACGGACTTGGGACGCGCGCTCGTCAGGAAGTCATTCCGCGGCAGTCCCGTCGCGAGCAGCCGCTCCGGACCAAATCCGCTCGCTTTCATCAATACATCGCTGAAGAAGGCAGAAGTGCTGATGAGAAAGGTCGATTTCGGCAGGGTAGAACCGGGCACACCTCGCCATATTTTTTTTATCGGCATGCCATGCCATAAATTGACGACCAGCTTGCGCTTTGGCGGGGCGTAGTTGAACAAAGCGCCGTGTGTATAAAATACGCATGGCGCCCTCAAGTACGACCAAATCCCGTCAAGGGAATGGAGGCTCGCAAATCGGATTTTGACGTGCTCGAGCCCGCGCCGCCGTTGCCACTCGGAAAACGGGGCGGGATCCTGATGCACCAGCCAATCCAACTCGCCATCCCAATTGAGTTTCTTCAATTCGAGACATAGGGAGACCCCTTGATCATCGCCATCGGGAAGGGTAACAAGCACGATTCGCTTGTTCTTCGGGATGACATAATCGCAGACTTGGAAGAAAAAAGCGGCGAGCCAGGTCAGTGAGAGTTTTAGAGCGCCCGGTCCGTTTTTCTTCATCGTTCGGAGAACAGGTACTTGATATAAGTTGTTGAGATGCCGCTGGTCCGCGGCAGGTAAACAACTTCGCAGTGAGGCGACAGAAAGTCGAACTTCCCCTCCCAATCATCGCCAATCACGAACACATCAATTTCATTGGCGATTACGTCCTCCATTTTCTGGTCCCAGTTGTTTTCCGGGATAATTTTGTCGACATGTCTGATGGCATTGAGAATCGCATATCTCTCGGGATAACTGAATACGCTCTTCTTGCCCTTCTTTAGATTGAACTCATCCGTCGAGAGGCCGACAACCAGGCTATCGCCCAATGCTCTGGCGCGCTCCAGCAGTCGAATGTGGCCTATATGAAAGAGATCGAACGTGCCGTATGTAAGAACGCGCTTCATTGATGTTTCGTTTCCGCGAACAGGGATGGGAAATTCGCAATCCTCGAAGCCTGCGATCGAACAACGGCAGTTATTGTGGTGTCTTTACAATGCGAACGCAACCACCGAGGATCTCGACTGCGGCCTGCTCAGGCGTATATTGTCCAATCAGGTCCATGCATCGAGTCGCCACCGAGACCCGATCTTTGGAGAGGGCCGTTGCCGAAAGCATGGCCTCGCATAACGCCGGTATGTCGCCGGAAGGGAAAGAGTAACCGGTAAGGCCTTGTCGAACCAATTCCGGTACGCAGCCGCAAATGTTGCTCACCACAACCGGACATCCATAGCTCAGAGACTCATTGACCACGAGGCCCCATGGTTCCGAGCGGCTCGGCAGCACCAGCGCGGTGCTTCGCATCAAAAATTCTCCGAGCTCCTCAGCAGCTCTTGCGCCCAGGAATTCCACTTCGGTGCTCAGGCCAAGTTCTTTCGCACGTTGCTTCAGTTCGTCCTCGAGCGGACCTGATCCAACAACATCGAGCCTGGCTTCGGGCATGTGGGTAAGCACCATGCGAAAGGCGTGCAGCAAGTCGCCAAGGCCTTTCTCTTGCGAAAGGCGCCCGATGTACAAGAAGCGGTGCGCGGCGCGCGCGTTCTGCCGGTTGGCCTGATAAAATCGAAGTATGGCGGCCGCATCGTAAGAGTGCGGCAGGGCTGCGGCCTGGCAAGGGAAGAATATCTTTCGTTGATCGATACCGTAGCTCGCAACATACTCCTTGCTTCGAATGCCGTAACAAAAGAAGCCGTCGCAGCGGCGGAAGAAAAACGCTTTGGCCGCTTCTTTCCATCGGCTCTTCTGTTGATCGTAGGCGGTTGAATCGACGAACACCGCACGCTTTCGTCGCAGGATCATGCACGCAACCAGCATGGCCCAATATTCGACGCGGTGATAACCGGCGATGACCACCAATTCGTTGCGGTTTTTGAATACGTCTGCCGTGAGCGCCTTCAGCAATCGATATCGAGGAATGTTGTCGGAGGGGCCATGGAACAGCAGCTCGAAGGGGTACTGATGGTATGAGAGGTCGACGGCGCCGA
>Ga0181537_10002847_pt1 | contig 15047 bp, 11 predicted proteins | sample PEATcosm2014_Bin_39_FD_119765 | JGI IMG/M metagenome (GOLD analysis project Ga0181537, IMG submission 119765) | Peatland microbial communities from MTU Mesocosm Facility, Houghton, MI, USA - PEATcosm2014_Bin23_10_metaG | ecosystem: Environmental > Terrestrial > Soil > Wetlands > Peat | place... | reverse complement strand
CCGTACATGGACCCGATGAATTCCTGCGACCAATGGGTCTGGCGGAGAAAATCCGCCGTTGCGCGTTCGTCGTGGCAATCAGCAGCTACGGGCGCAGCCAACTGTACTTGAGGGTGCGCCACCAAGAGTGGCACAAGGTTCAGGTCGTCCATTGCGGCCTCGACAAAGCATTCTACGACATACCGCAGGTGCCTGTACCTGACACAGTACGTTTCGTCTGTGTCGGACGTCTCAGTGAAGAAAAAGGTCAGATACTGCTGCTTCAAGCGGTTGCCGCCTTGGCGGCGAAGGGAATCCGCATAGAACTAATTCTGGCCGGCGACGGTCCGATCCGAGGCGAGATCGAGAAATTGATTGAAGATTACGCCATAAGGACACAAGTGCGCATAACCGGTTGGATCAGCAGCAGCGATGTTCGCAGTGAAATTCTGGCGGCCCGCGCGCTGGTGTCCCCCAGTTTCAGCGAGGGACTGCCCGTCGTCATCATGGAGGCGATGGCGCTGCGCCGGCCGGTGCTCGCCACAATCATCGCGGGAATCCCCGAATTGGTGCGATCCGGCGAGAGCGGCTGGCTGTTCCCGGCCGGCTCCCTGGAGGAATTGACGAGCGCTCTGCAAGCCTGTCTATCGGCACCCATCGAGGGATTGCGGGAAATGGCCGAGGCCGGGTATCGCCGCGTGACAGCTCGGCATTCGATCGACACCGAAGCGGCAAAGCTGGCCGATCTGTTGCGTGCAGCCGGGCAGAACATCCATGTTTGAAAATATTCGTCAGGACTTCCGCGCCAACGGCAGCAGCTGGGGTGCGCAGGGTTTCTGGGCTCTGGTCATCTACCGATTCGGACGCTGGCGTTACCGCGTCCGGCCCGCTCTGCTTCGCAAACTATTTTCTCTGATCTATAGAATTTCATTCAAGATGGTGCAGATCCTCACCGGCATCGAGCTGCCTTGCGAGGCTCGAATCGGCCGCAATTTCGTGATTGACCATTTCGGCGGCATAATCATCAGCGGTTTCGCCAGATTTGGCGACGGCTGCCGCATACGCAACGGGGTCGTGGTCGGCTTGCGGCACATCGACGATCGCCGCGCGCCGTTCATCGGAGATAACGTCGAAATCGGCGCGGGCGCGAAGATTCTGGGCCCGATTTCGATCGGTCACAATGTAATGATCGGCGCCAATGCGGTTGTGATATGCGACGTGCCCAATGATTGCACGGCCGTCGGTGTGCCTGCGGTCATCCGGCGAAAATTTCCTCTGGATGATGATCTGCCGTTCGAATCGGACATTGCGGTCTAGCGGCAGCGCCGCAACACGCATTTACCGTGCCGGATTTCCTTGCGGCTGAGCCTCGCTGCGCGCCTCAATCGCTGAATACCGCACCGCGGGGAAATCCCGATTTTTCGGCCAAATGATGCTGTGCCTGATCAAATCGCGAATGAAGTGCGGAACGCCTCGATGCGTGCGCAACAGCGCAATGCGCTTGAGCGAACCGAGCGCATGCGCCAGCAGGGAGACGATGTCGATTGCAATTGCGTGAGCGGTTCCGAACGTCACGGCGAAATAGCGGCGCCGCGACGCAAACCAGTACGCCGGCAAGCGTTTGGGCCCTGCCGTCAGATCCGTTACTTTAGTGGCCTGGCCACCGATGTGCATTACGCGGCTTTCGGGTAGATACCAGGTGGGATATCCGGCTTGCTTCGCCCGATTGCAAAAATCAGTCTCTTCGAAATACAAAAAGTAGTTTTCATCCAGGCCGCCGATTTTGCTGAACACCTGCGGCCGGATCAGCATTGACGCGCCGCAAATCCAGTCAACCGGTTGGGCCATCTTGCTCATCTCCCGCGGTACCACCCAGCGGTGCAGCATGCGCGTGACAATTCCGAAATCCAGCCCCTCGATCAGCTCACTCGTGAGGGTCGGGAACCGAAACGCTATGGGCCAGTCGCTGCCATCGAGATTCTCGAACCCGCTGCCGACGATACCCACATCGGGCCTGGCTTCCATAAATCGAACCATCGATTCGATCGCATTCGGACGCACTTGCGCATCTGGATTCAACAAATAGATGTACGACGGCACACCGGCTGCGAAAGCGCGGGCGATCCCGAAGTTGTTGCCGTACGCAAAGCCGCCATTTTTCGGGGCCTCAACCAGCGTCACCCAAGTCGACCAGTCATTGATCCTGACCGCCTCCGCAATCGCCGGTAGATCTCCGGAGGCGTTGTCGACGACTATCGCGCGCAGTTTGATTCCGGCAATCGAGCGACCGGTCTGCAGCGAGCGCACGCTGTCGATCGTGAATTGAGCACATTTGTAGGTGACGATGACGACCGCAATATCCAAGTCAACCATGTTGCCAATCCGCCGCTGAAGATCCCACTCAAGCGCCTCACGCTCGCGGATTTCCCTAAGGTAATACGGCGCCTCGCCCTCGTGTCAGGTAGCCGAGGATAAACCATTGAGTTCGCCTATCGCCCCAGAAGGTAACGAAAATTTGCGCTACCGCACAGTTTGCCATACCGACTTTCCCGACACAACAAACGGTGTTCGCGCCACGATGTGAAGTGGCGCTCATCTGAGGCGTCTGCAGCTGCTATTTCCATTCAGGCGGATTATTGTGTTGGTTCTGTCTATAATGTTAAAGAGCTACCGCACGAGGGACCCCAACTGATGTCCGTTAGATCCACTGTCATATCGCAGTTTGAGCAGGTTGCGGTCGAGCAGAAGAGAAAATTATCGCGGCTCTCCGACGACCTCAAGCTCCTCGAATCCGGGCTTGATTCGCTCAGTTTCGCGCTCATCGTTGCTCGTCTGGAAGACAAGCTGGGTTTCGACCCGTTTGACGTACCCGAGGAGATGAAATTCCCGGTTACATTCGGCGATTTTGTAAAATTGTACGAAAACCATTCCCAATAACTCGACCCCGTCTGGATGCGGCCGCTGAGCGCTGCGCCACGGCAAGAGTGGACCGTGAGTTGCGAGAATGGACGCTGAGGAAAGCGCGGCTGTCGATCTAACCAAGCTGTGGGATGTTGCCGTCGTCGGCACTGGAATCGGCGGGGCGACTTTGGGGCATGCCCTGGCCAAGGCAGGCGCAAGCGTACTGTTTCTCGAGAAGGGCACCTCGATAGCCGCACAAGCGGACACGCCGGAGGCCATAACGCCGGACGAACGGATGGCTCAGGGTTGGTGGCCCCATCCGATAACCCAGCATTTTGCCCACGGCCGAAGCGAGCGATTATTTGCCGCCGTCGGCTGCGCGGTCGGAGGTTCCTCGATTCACTATGCGGCCGCCTTGGAGCGCATGGCGCCGTCCGACTTTGAGCGTTTGCAAACCTCACCGCAATTGCCGGGCTGGCCGGTGTCGTATGACGATTTTCTGCCGTTTTATCGGGCGGCAGAGACGCTCTACGGCCTCGGTGCGCCCGCCCACGGACCCGATGAAACGCTGCTGAGTGAATGGGATCGGGAGTTGCTGGCCGCGATGCGCCAGAACGGCCTCAAGCCGGAGCGGTTGCACGTAGCTATGCGCTACGACGCGGATTGCCAGGAATGCATCGGCAAGGTATGTCCGCGGCAGTGCAAAGCGGACGCCCGAACCGCGTGTCTGACGGATGCGCTCAGCCGCCCCGCCTGCAGCCTGCTCGAGCGCTGCGACGTTCAGACGTTGGAAGCCGACGAAAACACCGTCCGTTCGATCCGCGCGCTGCACCGCGGAGAGCCGATCGAGATTCGGGCCCGGATCGTCGTACTGGCGGCCGGCGCATTGCATTCGCCGCAGGTGCTTTTGCGGTCGCGGAACGCTTTTTGGCCGGACGGGCTCGCGAATCGCTCTGGGCACGTCGGCCGCAATTTGATGTTCCACACGTCCGACCTCTTTGCCCTTTGGGCGCCGCGCCGTTTCAATCGCGCGGGGCGTCAGAAGAAATCAATCTCCGTAAGGGACTTCTATGTTTCGGGCGGACGCCGGTTGGGATACGTTCAGAGCCTGGGGTTGGGTGCCGGGCGGGGAAACATCGCGGCTTTTCTCAAGGATATGCTACGCCGCCGCGGGCTGCGTCATGAGCGGCTGCTTTCGCTCTTGGTCAAGGTGCCCTCTCACATCGCGTCCTGGATGCTGGGCGAGGCCGGCATATTTGCGGCCATGACCGAGGACGACCCGCATCCGGACAACCGCATTGTGCTCGATCCCGCACAGCCGGACGGCGCCGCATTCACTTACCGGATCACCGATGATCTGCGCGATCGGGCGAACTCGCTGCGCGAGGCGTTCGCGAAGCACATTCGGCCGTGGCGGCTGATGCACCTGACCCCGACCCTTACAATGAATCACGGGCATCCTTGTGGAACTTGTCGCTTCGGCAATGACCCCGCAAGCAGCGTGCTGAATCGAGATAATCGCTCTCACGATGTCGGCAATCTGTACGTCGTGGACGCCTCATTCATGCCGCGCAGCGGCGCCGTCAACCCGAGCCTGACGATCGCCGCCAATGCGCTGCGCTGCGCCGCACCGATTACCCGCTCGTTGGGCATGAGTCAGCCCGACCGATAGTCATGATCACCAGCCTCAAGGAATTGATTGTCGTCCTGGCAATCGCTACCGTGATTTTCCGTTTGGGCAGGCCGATTGCGCTGCGCTTCACCGATGCACTCGATTACTCGCGCCGGCGCAATGTATGGTTCACGCTGACTGCAGCGGCATTTATCAGTCCGAACTTCTGGTGGTTCGCACTGCTGGCCGCGCCGCTGCTGGTCTGGGCCGGCCGCAAGGATAAGAATCCGCTCGCGCTGTACTTGCTGCTGTTGCAAGTCATTCCGTCGATCCCCGTGACGGTTCCATTGCCTGGATTCAACTTGCTTTTCGATGTGGATAATTATCGGCTGCTTTCGCTCTGCATCATGGTTCCCGCGGCGTGGCGGTTGCGGAATGACAAGGATTCGGCGCGGATTCGCGGCATGACCGCCATGGATGCCGCGATTCTCGTATACGGAGTGCTGCAAGTTGCGCTTTTCGTCGTCCCGGATTTACCCAACCACGCAATCATCGCGGATTCTTTCACCAATCAACTGCGACGTGCGCTGTTGTTCTTCGTCGACGTCTATGTTCTTTACTACGTGTCAAGCCGCTCCTGCGTCAGTCGACAGCTGATCGCGGAGGCGCAAGCGGCGTTCTGCCTGGCGTGCGTCGTGATGGCGTCGGTGGCGATCTTCGAAACACTCCGTCATTGGTTGCTGTATACCGATATCTCGTTACGTTGGGGCAACGATCTCAGTGTCGCAATTTATAAGTTTCGCGGCGGCTCGCTGCGCGCTCAGGCTTCTTCGGGCAATACGCTGGTGCTCGGCTATCTCCTGGCAATTGCGCTCGGCTTCTGGGAGTACCTACAGTCGCACATCAGCGGCAAATTTCCGCGTTATGCCGTTGCCGGGTTGCTGCTGCTGGGTATTCTGGCGACCTACTCGCGAGGACCGCTGATCGGCGCAATCGTAATTTACGTGATTGTTTTTTCACTGCGCCTGCGCAAGATGGTCAGGTTTTTGCTTGTCGGCGTCGGCGCGTTGTCCGTTGCGCTGCTGTTCAGCGACGTATCCCTCGGCGACCGCATCACGCAACTTCTCCCCTTTTCGAAAGGCCCGGCGGGTGAGGAAGCCAGCTATTCAATCTCCTACCGCCAGCGCCTGGCTGCACGGTCGTGGGAGCTGATTCAAGCGCACCCGCTGTTCGGAGATCAAATGGCGCTGCAAAAAATGCAGGATTTGCGCCAAGGTGAAGGCATCATCGACCTGGTTAACGCCTACGCGGACGTCACCGTGCTCTATGGAGTGGTGGGCCTGGGCATGTTCGTCGGCGTGATGCTGATTGCTCTCGCCCGGACAATTCGCACGGCAAGGATGTCGGCCCGCAACGATCCCGATCTCGCTCTGCTGGGATCGAGTCTGATCGCCTGCATACTCGGCACGCTGGTGATGATGGCCACGTGCAGCTTCATCCTGGGCTATGAAAAGCTGTTCTATATGATCGCCGGAATCGCGGCGGCGTACGCCAATCTCGGCCGGTCACCGCGGCCGGGCGCGGCGGCCCACCGTGTCGCGACCGTGCGCCGGAGCTCCGCCGAGTGCTGAAGTTCGCGCCTGTAAATTTCAAGGGCGATTTGTTCGCAACCGGCTTCAGCTTCGGCGCTCAGGCCGTGATCAAGCTCGTCAGCAGCATGATCCTGACCAGAATTCTGCGCCCTGAGGCGTACGGCATCATCACGATACTGTTGTCGATAGTGTTCGTCGTCGAATTGCTCGCGGACATGAACGTCACGCTTTTCATCATTCGCGAGCATAACGCCGAAGAGCCCCGATTTCTCAACACGGCGTGGACGATACGACTCGCGCGCGCGACCATCAACGCCGCCATCGTATTCCTGGGCGCGCCGTTGATTGCCACGACGTTCTACCACGCGCCGGAGCTGATCCTGCCGCTGCGGGTGTTTTCGTTCAGCTTTCTCATCGGCGGCATGGAGTCGATGACATTCCCGCTGGCGCTGCGGCGCAAACAGGCGCGCGTGGTGATGTATTCAGAATTGCTCGCAGCCCTGCTGTCCACGACGTTTTCCGTGATTTATTGCCGGTTCTCGCGGGACTACTGGGGATTGATTTACGGCATCTTGCTCAATCGGCTGCTGATCACCGTGTTCAGCTACCGGTTCTTCCCGGAACTCAGGCCAAGATTTTTCTTCGATCTGGCGGCGGCTCGGGAAATAATGAAATTCACGAAATTCACCATGCCGTCAAGCTTGCTGACCATCGCGATGACCCAGTTCGACAAAGTGGTATTCTTGAGGCTGTTCGATCTGCGGCTTCTGGGAATCTACGGACTTGCCGGCAACATTGCGGCTCCGATCGAATCGCTGGTCGCCAAGATCAGCAATCAGGTTCTTTATCCGCGCTGCGCGCATAACTTCCGCACCGATCGCAGCACTTCGCCCTTGAAGTACTACACCGAAAATGTGCGGTTGTTCGCCAGCATTCTCTTCGTCCCGGCCGCTATCGGCGGTGCCGCTCGACTGGTCATAGCGCTGCTCTACGATCCTCGCTATTCCCAGGCCGCCGATGTTCTGCAAGCCTTCATGCTGCGCGCCATGTTGTTGTCGTTGTCGACTCCGGCGGAAGATCTGATGATCGCCGCAGGCGTCTCGCACGTGATGCTGGTCGGCAATCTATTCCGGGCGCTCTGGATGTTCGTCATGAGCTTGAGCGGCTACTATTTTTTCGGTTTCATGGGATTCACTTATGGCGCGGCGCTGAGCCCGCTGCCGCCGCTGATTTACTATTGGTCGCTGCAGCGCAAGAGCGGAATGATGGTCGCGAAGTACGAATTCATGAAGATATCGTTCGCTGCGAGCGCCGCGATTGCCGCCTTCGTGGGCTCGAGTCTGCTGCTTGCGATCTGGCCGGCGGCGAGAATCAGCATCCGGCATTGACTTCGGGCGTCAGCGACGCATTTTTTGCGTCGCTTCCCGGTCGTGTCTGTCGACTGCCTCGATCGTCCACTCGGCACGCCGCCGGTACCAGTAGTCCGAGCTGTGATACCCCGCGGCGGTCCTCGCCAGCCGGGCAAGCTCAGCCAAATTCCCGCGATTTCGCTCCAGATCCGCCAGTCGCAGTGCCGATTCCTCGATTTGATCCCGCGGCAGCAGGTATGTTGCGCGTTCCTGTGAATGGCGCTCGAGTACGTAACCGATACCGAATGCGATCAAGGGCAACCCCGCCGCATAGCCGTCGAAAATCATCCGCGGCGTATCTTCCGCAGTGGGCGTGAACAGCAACCCGTCATAGGCGGAGAGGCGCTTCAACAACTGCGCGTCGTACGGCAGGGATCCCAGGAATCGAACCGATGCACCGATTCCGCAAGATGTCGCCAACGCTTCCAGGCGCGCGCGTTCCGACCCGTCGCCGATGATATCGAACTCAACGGCGGCGCCGGCGGCGATTGCCCCGGCGACGATCAGCAAGCTCTTGTCGACGCCTTTTCGCGGCGTGAGCCGGCCGCAGTAGACGAGTCTGAGCGGACGCGCGGAACTTAAGCCCGCCAATCGGCGCTCGAGGTCTTCCTCTTGAACGATATCTGCGGCGAAGTACGCGGTGTCATGGAACTCCTTGGCGTTCTTCGCATAAGCCTGGTAGCGCGCCATGAGGGCCGAGCCTTTCAGAAGTGACAAGTCGGCGCGTGCCACGCTCCATCGACAGAGACGCTCGAACGCCCATGAATAGGCCGCTCCCATCAGGCGCGCGCGCGCGCCGGCGTTGGCCTTGAGCTGCTTTTGCTGGACGACGATATCGGTGTCCTGGAAAAAGACGCTCGGTTTGCCCAAGCGTACCGCGGCGCGGAATCCCTCGAAGGCAATCGGCCGGTAGACGTCGTCCAAGCCGGTGTGGACGACCTTCGCCTCGGCGACCAGGCCGTTGAGTTTGGCTTGCCATCCCGCTCGATGCTGCATCCAATATTCCCGTGCGCGGCAACGGAGATCGAAGTCGGGAAACAACCTGAAATCGTCCGAGGAATCCGCGACCGCAATCAGCGGGTGCTCGATCACCATGCTGTCCGCCGGCTGGCTGGGCGCGACCACCGCGATCTGACCGTATCTCCCGGCAAAACTGTCACGCAGCAACTCGAGCGCGCGATACCATTCCGTCGTCAGCAGTTTGCGGCTGCCGTCGACGTAAATGGGAACATGGATGGCAACGAGGTACATGGTCGATCAGTACCTACGCAGCGCGAGTCGGTGCCACATCGGTCGGAAGCTGCAGTCAGTTGCGCCGGCCGGTGAGCATCGACTTCAAGCGCGAGCGCAGCGAACGCGCCGGCACAATTTCCTGATCCCCCTGGAAGGTGCGGCCGCCTTTACCCTGCTTCGACAGTTCCCAGGCGGTAAGCAGGCGTCCGAAAGCCACCGCAGGATCCTCACCGGTGTTGCCGCTCATCTGCGTGCGGTAAATGCCCGGAACCCACTCGTTGACGATCAGCGAAGATCCGGATGAGGCAAGTTCCACCGCCAAAGCGCGGGTGAAAAAACTGACCCCTGCCTTGGTCGTGCAATATAGCGTGCTGCCCGAATCCGGGCCGAGGTACGCAAAACTGCCGACGTTGAAGACCACGGCCGGACGGCCAGCCGGAAAAGTGCGCACGGCCGCCCGGCATCCAAACACCACGCCGTTGAGATTCGTTGCCACGCCGCTCGCCCAATCCGCCGCCGTCATCTCGCCCAGCACCTGATGCGGATAAACTGCCGCGCCGTTGATCAACAGATCGACCGCGCCGCGCTGGGCGACGATCCGGCCGAATAGTTGTTCCAAAGCGGCCGCGTCCGTCACGTCGAGCGTCGCACAGTCCACGCTTCCCGGCCCCGTGCACAGGGCCCGCGACTCTTCGAGTCCTTGCGCTGTCCTTCCGACGGCGACGACATGTGCGCCGCCGCCTACGAAACCGACCGCAAGCGCACGGCCGATTCCGGCTCCCGCACCGGTGATGATGATGGTCTGGCGGGCAAAATCAGGCATGGCAGCTTGGGCTCCTCGCGACGGCTCCTCGCGATACTAGGGCAAAATCGTCGGCTTGGGACTCGGTGTACTATACACTGAGACTTAGGGCACACTCGAATACTCAAAGCGCCCGTCGTCCACCCTCGCCTGTGCCGACGGTATTCAGGACACAGTTGCAATCGAGGAATAATGGAATAGTGGGGCGATGACTTACCGACCAGGCATCGACGGCCTGCGCGCCATTGCAGTGCTGGCGGTGATTTTCTATCACCTCAAGTTGTTCATCGGTTTCGGCGGCGGCTACGTCGGCGTCGACATTTTCTTCGTCATCTCCGGCTATTTGATCGGCGGAATCATCATCGATGATACCGCGAACGGCAGCTTCTCCTACGTCCAGTTCTATGCACGGCGTCTCAAACGCCTGTTCGCCGCGTTCCTGGTGGTCGGGCTCGCCGCGGCGGCGGTCGGTTATTGGCTTCTGTTGCCGGTCGACTACTGGCACGAAGGCAAGAGTCTGGTGGCCTGCACGGTCTTCTTGTCCAACGTGCTTTTCTACCGGGACGCGGGCTACTTCGATCCGGCTTCGATCACCAAACCGCTGCTGCACACCTGGTCACTGGGCGTCGAGGAGCAGTTCTATCTGTTCTTCCCGGTGCTGATGCGGCTCGCAGTACGCTGCGGCCGGCTTGGCGTGCCGGTCATGTTGGCGGCGATCGGCGTGTTGTCGCTGGCGTATTCGCAGTATCTGCTGGCCGTGCATCCGGCGGCATCCTTTTATTTGTTGCCGTCGCGCGCTTGGGAGCTGCTGCTGGGCGCGGCCGTCGCGCAGCCTCACGTTCGGGACCTGAGCATTCCGCCGAGATACGCGAGAATTCTCACCTACCTGTCTGTGGCCGGATTGCTGCTGCCCATTGCGTTGTACTCCGATGCCACTTGGTTTCCGGCGTTTGGGGCGTTGCCCTGCTGCCTCGCAACTGCATGGCTGCTGTGGTCGGGCCGACATGCAACGCGCTCGCGCGTGCAGGCAGCTCTGTCCTCCAGAGTTCCGGTCGCGATAGGACGGATTTCCTATTCGCTGTATCTGTGGCATTGGCCGATCTATGTTTTTATTGTCTACTACGAGGCCGGCGAGATCGGTTGGGTCGGCCGCAGTATCGCCATTTCGCTGACCTTTGCCCTGGCGGCGCTCAGCTGGCGCTTCGTGGAGCAGCCGATCCGCTACATGCGCCGTCCACCATCCGTGGTCTTTACCGGTGCGCTGCTCGGCTCCCTGGTGTTGGCCGGTGTTGGCTACGCGATTTGGCGTTCGGGTGGCGCACCCGATCGGCTTGCCCCGCAAACGCGCGGCATCGCTTATGCCGCCGGCGACTTCTTCCAAACTGCTGATCGATGCTGGTCGGAAGATAACGCGGTGCTGCCGGGGATAAATTACTGCCGGATCGGCGCCGCGAATGCAGCGGAACAGTTTTTGATTTGGGGCGACTCGCACGCGCGGGCGATTCTCGAGGGCGTGGACCAGGCTGCCAAGGAACAGGGCGTGGCGGGAACCCTCATCTTTGCCGGCGGCTGCATGCCGGCGTTCGACCTGCGCAAGGTCGAGAGCGCCACCGGTCCACGATCGGACAATGCTTGCGCGGCACAGAACATCGCCGTCAAGGCGCTGCTGTCCCGGCGCAGTACGATCAAAAAGATATTGCTGGTCGGTCGCTGGGCTTACTACAGTGAGGGCCAAGGCGTCGGCATCGACGCACAGAACCTGATTCGGATCACGCGCGCGACCGATCCGGCGGCGGATTCGGCGACGGCAACCACGCAGCAGGCGGCCATCGTCGCGCAAGCCCTGGCCGATACCGTGCGCTGGCTGCGCGCGCACGACTACGAAGTGTATTTGCTGGAAGATATGCCCGAGATCCCGGATTTTTCGAGCCGCAGGCTTTTTCAAACCGTGCGTGCGGGCCATGCGGACGCCGAGGAAGCCATCGCCCGCTTTGGCAAGGTGGCGCGCGCCGACGTCGAACGCCGGCAGCGGCGCTCCAATGAGGCGTTGGCGAAAGCGGCGGCCGACAACGCCGCCACCATCGTGCGCACGCATCAGCTCGTGTGCAACGCGGAGTCCTGCAGTGCGTGGTCCGCCTACGGACCGGCGTATTTCGACAACAACCATATCACGGGCTCAACCTCGCGACGGATTCGTGAGATCTTCTTGCCTGCGATAACGGTCGAACGGGCGCCGCGCCCGGCGCCTGCCATCAACTAATCGGAGCAACATGCGCGGATTCAACTATTCTGAAACTCCCCTCATGCGGGGTCTGGCGGGAGATCCGAGAGTTTGTTAACCGTGCTCGAATTTTTGCTGAGTGCGGCGGCGTGCGTTTTGCTGTTGCCGGTGACTGTGCTGTTTGTGGAGATTGTGTGCGCGGTGACGAAGCGCCCGATCCCAGTCGCGCTCGGCGAGCGTCCGCGTGTGGCCATTGTGATCCCGGCACACAACGAGGCGAACATGATCGCAGGCACGCTGCGCACCGTCGTGCCGCAACTCGCCCAGTCGGATCGGCTGATCGTGGTTGCCGACAACTGCACGGACGACACCGCAGCCATCGCTGCACAAGAAGGCGCGGAAGCCGTTCAGCGCACGGATCCGGTGCGGCGCGGCAAGGGTTATGCTCTGGATTTTGGCATTCGGTATCTGGAATCCGATGCCCCGGAGGTGGTCGTGATCATCGACGCCGATTGCCAGGCAGCGCCGGGCTCGATCGATCGGCTGGCGCGCGTTTGCGGCGAAACCGCGCGCCCGGTGCAAGCGCTGTATCTGATGAAAACCCCGCTCGGCGCCGGCACCATGACGCGCATCGCGGAGTTTGCTTGGACCGTCAAAAATCATGTTCGCCCGTCGGGTTTGCATAATCTGGGGCTGCCCTGTCAACTGATGGGGACGGGCATGGCGTTTCCGTGGTCGCGCATCGGCAGCGCCGCGCTCGCCACCGGTCACATCGTGGAGGATCTAAAACTCGGAATCGATCTCGCCCGCGCCGGGGCTGCGCCGCTATTTTGCCCGGAGGCGCTCGTCACCAGTCAATTTCCGGCCTCGAGCGACGGCGTGCAGAGCCAGCGCAGGCGCTGGGAACATGGCTACTTAGGGGTGATTCTCAGCGAAACGCCGCGCCTGCTCGCCGCCGCAGCCGCCGCCCGGAATGTGGATTTGCTGGCCATCGCCGTTGATCTTAGCGTGCCGCCACTGGCGTTACTGTTGCTGCTGGTGGTAACGGTTTGGCTGCTCAGCCTGCTGTCGTGCATCTTCGCCAGGGAGCTTTTGCCGATCGGCATCGCAAGTGTTGCGGCTGCGCTGCTCGGCCTGTCGGTGCTGATATCTTGGGGATTCTACGGCCGCCGCATCATTTCATTGCGCAGTCTGGGGTTTGCGGCGATTTACGCACTCTGGAAGATCCCGCTGTATGCAAAATTTCTGGTGTCGCGCGAAATGAATTGGGTTCGCTCGAAACGAGACGATGACTGACTTCTCGAGTCACCGACCTGTGTGCGCCGCCGTCGAGGCGCTGCCGAGCGCACCGCTGCAACCGGTCCACCAGCATGGAGTCGAGGCAATGAAGCTCTGCAGCGCCCGCCATTTAGGCGGAGCGTTGGCGAGCGGAGTGACCGTATCCATAAACGACTCGAGTGCACCCCACTCGCCGTAGGCGCTTGGCGCATAAATACTCGCGTAGATCGCGAACAACTGGCCGCCATTCGTCTTCCAGTTGTTCAGCAGCGTGGCATAGACGGTTTGCATCCGCGGATCTCGATTGGCTGCCACGAACAGCTTCTGCATCGCGGGAGTGGCCGCGCCGACGAGCGATTGACCTCCCTCATACGCAAGGTAAGGAAGATTGTATCGAGCCAGCGCCGCCTTGTACTGAGCCTCCCCGGCGGACACGTCCCTCAATGATTCGGTGATCGCGGCAAATAGCTGGGACAAGCCACCGTCCGCAGCCAAATTCCACGACGCCTGGGGGGTCACGAACAGGTACGGAGAAATGGCCACCGCTCCGATCCCATGGCCGGAACAAGGAGCATGCCCTGCGCCGGACCATAGCGGGCAATTCAGCGAGGTCTCGGCCGTGTTGAAATTCCCGGCCTGGGCACCCATGACGCAGGTGAGCCGCGACGCATCCGCGCCCCAGGCGGCTTTCCACAAATCGCACGTTTGAGCGGTACGCATGCCGTACCAATTACCGTTGTAGTTCGCCGCCGGGCCACCGCCGGGCCACAGCGCGCGCCCTTTCGCAGCGGCGTAGGCGTACTGTGGAAAACTCTGGTTCCAGACTTCGTTGCTCAATTCGACGTACGCGCGCTGAGTCGCGCCCAGGGATGTATGCACCAAGCTTGCCATGTGCATGATGTATTCGTCGGTGGCCTGGTGGGGCACATTGAGCCAGCAATCTGATGCCAACGCATTGCACAGCTCCACCGCCACTTCGATGGGTACGCCATTGGGGCCGCCCCATCCGGCATCGGTCGGCAGCGGACGATTCGCCCAATTCGCAAGATCGCCGCCGGCACTGTTCATGTTCAGCCATTGCATGAAGCGCAGCGCCCGAAAGTTTTGCATCAATGTCAAAAAATGCGGCGCAAACACCTTGCCGGCGGCCAGCAGGTCCTGCTCTTCGGCCTTCACGACCTGAATGTTCCGGATGTAGTTGCCGGTATGTTTGGGATCCGTGGCCGTGATTTGCAATACGATTCCGGCTGCGCTGGGCGTTGCGACATTGATGACATCGCGGCCCGGCGATGAACTCATCAGCGCGGCGTCTCCGGAATAGGCCAATGTCCCGCGGCCGGAATAGGTCACTACGTATTTCCCCGCCCGATACGCGGGGCCGGTTCCCGCGTCGGACTTCTCCAGGTTCCGCGCGAGCAATACCGATACATGATCGAACAACTGCGGCGTGTGGGAGTCGCCGGAGCGCGCGGTTAGCGTCGTCGGATAGCCGCCGGCATCAAGCTGCAAATACGCCTCCTCGCCCGTATCCCACGCAGTGACCGAACCGGTCCACCAGCCCGTGGGCGTCGATTGCGAGATGCCGGTGGTTTTGAACAGGTCCAAAAACGGCTGTTCCTCCGTGTAGTAGTTCACATTGAGCAAATTCATGGCGAGGGGCGACTGTGCATTCGCCGGGCTCGCCGCACGAGCAATATTGGAGCTGCCGCAGCCCAGACCCAGCAGCAGGGCGACCCCGATTACCGCCCCCCCGACGGCCGCCTGAGAACAAAATGTCGCGAGGCGAACGGCGCGGCGGGGCTCCATCATTGTGGTGCGCTGCGGATTCTCGTACAATTGGTGGGATTCCCCGTGTCCGAGCTTGGGGTTTTCCCTCACGTCACTCAACCTATGGCCATGAATTGGTGCGTTGCGGTCATTTATTCGCAACATATTGCTGGTTAGAATGGGATTAGACAAGCAGTCAGTCGGGCGCGATCAAATTAGAAAACGAGATGGAAGCCACGACTTGCGGATGCTT
>Ga0181537_10002846_pt1 | contig 15048 bp, 13 predicted proteins | sample PEATcosm2014_Bin_39_FD_119765 | JGI IMG/M metagenome (GOLD analysis project Ga0181537, IMG submission 119765) | Peatland microbial communities from MTU Mesocosm Facility, Houghton, MI, USA - PEATcosm2014_Bin23_10_metaG | ecosystem: Environmental > Terrestrial > Soil > Wetlands > Peat | place... | reverse complement strand
CGTTACGATGCAGGTCTTCGTCCGCGATCATTTCCCGGTGATCGCAGCACCCGTCCAACGTCACGTTGATGGAATACCTCAGCGGTCTCATGACTTCAGCCGCCAAGCTCCTTGAAGAACACGGTGGTCGCGCAGGGCCTGCCGTCCGGCCAAAGCGCATAGTTTGGGATCACCCCGCAGCGCTGCCACCCCTGGCGCGAATACATGCGCTCGGCGTCGCCCCCGGTGACGGTGTCCAGGACAAGGAGCGTCTTTCCCGACTCGAGCGCGCCGCGCTCGGCTGCCTCAAGAAGCGCAGCCCCAACACCCATCCGGCGGGCGCGCCGGTGCACCAGCATCTTCGCGACGTCCCCGCGATGCGGCTGGTTCTCCGGCTGCTGGAGGATGACCTGCGCCGTACCCACGATCGTGCCCGAGGAATCCTCGGCGACGAAGACAAGGCGTTCACCGCGGGCCAAGCTCGCCGCAATTCCGAGCCAGAAGGCCGAGGCCTTCGCGCGGGTCATGGGCACCATGAAACTGACAGACGCCCCTCCCTCCACGCAGTCGATGAGCACGTCGCTCAGTCCCTCGACCTCGCGGGGTCCGATTTCCTCGAGCCGGCGAATATGCACAGGTTCGGTTCTCATATGCCTGTTGGGTACGTCGGCTAGAGTGTGTAAAAGCTCTACAGGCAACGTCTAGCGGAAAGTCTATCCGGCGAATCGAAAGCCTCAGATCGGGAAGATCTCGGGCGATCCGATCGAGCGCATGAAAATTCCCGAAATAGCCGCTTGACCATTCTGGAATGATCGTTCTTATATGCGGCATGCCCAGGGCGAAAGAATTCGACGAAGCGGAGGTCCTCGACAAGGCGCTCGAGCTTTTCCGGGAGCGCGGGTTCAAGCACACGTCCTTCGCCGACCTGACCGGCAGCCTCGGCGTGAACCGCCAGAGCCTCTACGACACCTATGGGGACAAGCACACGCTCTACCAGAGCGCGCTCAAGCGCTACTCCGCGCGGTCCCTGGACATGGTCCGCCGAAAGCTGGAGGAGGCGACTCCGATCAGGCAGGTCCTGGCCAGCCTCATCGACGGCATGATCGCCTCGAACTGCGACGGCGGGTCGCCCGGATGCCTCATGGTCAATTCGATGGTCGAGCTCAGCACCCACGACGCGGACACGCGGGCGCTCGTCCAGGCGCATGCGGATGAGCTGGATCGGCTTCTCTCGGCGCGCCTAACGCTGGCCCAGCGCAAGGGGGAGATATCGAAGTCGAAGGATCCCGCTGCGATCGCGCGCTTCCTGCGGCACACGATGCTCGGGATGAGCGTCGCCTCCCGCGCGCTCGGCGAACGTGCGGGCCTGGTCGAGTCCTCACGCGTGGCCTTGCAGGTACTCGATTGATTTTTTTGCACCCTTTCTGGAACGAATATTCCATTAAACCATAAACATGAAAAACAAAACCATACTCATCACGGGCGGCACGACCGGCATCGGTCTCGCAACGGCCCAGCTTCTGCAATCCGAGGGCGCGCAGGTCATCGTGACCGGGCGCAATCCCGACACCCTGGCGTCCGCCAAGTCCGTCCTCGGGTCCAAGGCCATCATCATCAAGTCCGACTCCGCTTCCCTTGCGGACGCCCAGGCGCTTGGAGCCGAGGTCTCCAAGCATGCAGCCAAGCTCGACGGGGCGTTCCTGAACGCCGGCATCGCGCAGTTCGTGCCCTTCGCCGACACGACCCCGAAGCACTACGAGGACATGTTCAACGTGAATGTGCGCGGCGTATACTTCCAACTGCAGTCGCTGGCCGCCATCCTCGCCAATCCGAGCTCGGTCGTCATCACGGCCTCGGTCGCCGCGCAACTGGGGCTTGCGACCGCGAGCATCTACGCCGCCACCAAGGCCGCCATCGTCTCCCTCGGGAAGACGCTCGCCGTGGAGCTCGCCCCCCAGGGCATCCGAGTGAACGTCGTGAGCCCGGGCCCGATCAAGACGCCGATCTTCGGCAAGATGGGAGGACACGCTGATTCTGGCGTCGAGGACTACATGGCCTCGAGGCCGCTCGTGAAGCGCCTCGGCACCGGCGACGAGGTCGCCGGCCTCGTGAGCTACCTCCTCTCCGACAAGTCGAGCTTCGTCTACGGAAGCGAATTCCTGGTCGACGGCGGAGTGCGGTTTGCCTGAGGCCGAGTGTCATCCCTTCCATGATCCCAGCCGTGATAGTCCTATCCGCCCTCTGCTTGCTCGTCGCCTCGGACACGAGCAACGACAAGTGAGGGTGGCGGGGCGCAGAAAACGCCCCGCCCCTGAGGGCGCTAACGCCGGTCGAAGACGAGGGTCGTGTCCTGGTCGCCCCGGCTGGAGGTGGTGTGCCTCTGGAGCCTGAGCTCGTTCCCGCCGCCGGCGAGGGACCACGTCTCCTGGGTCTTCATGGTGGTCCCTGGGGCCCAAACGGGCAAAACGGTCGAGTCGACCTCTATCCCCGCGCCGTCCGGCGTGTGGCGCGCCGTCTCGATGCGGGGCGAGCCCATGAATTCCGACTTCGCCTCGGCGCCGTCGAGGGTCAGCTTGTCCTCGGTGATGCGGTCGTCCCCGTATTCGACGATGTTGGTCGTGCGGATGACGAGGTCGTTGCCCTTCTGCGTGACATCAATCCGGGCGGGAGCGAAGGCCGCCCCCATCCTTCCCAGCACGCTCTTGTCCTCGTCGAGCACCCAGGTCCCGGAGAAGTCCGCGGCCGGGGGCTCGAAGTGGAGGGGCGGTAGGCCGCTCGCCTTCCGGTACGGGGCGATCGCCGCCCAGTAGGCGGGATCCTCGAGGTTGAGCACCGCCGGGTCCGCCAGAAGCGCGGCATACTCCTTCCTCGGCGTGTTGCGCACCATGGAGGCCCAGGTCATGTAGTAGGTCCACCTCGGCTGCTGCCTCAGGATCTCGGGCGTCGGGGGGCTTCCCACCTCGGCCAGGGCGAGCGGCTTGCCCTGGGAGAGCGAGACGAGGCTCTCATAGTAGGCCTGCGAGAAGTCGCTGCCGTACACATCAAGCGCGAGCACGTCGACGAACTCGGGACCCGGGAAAAACTTCGCGTGCTCCATGCCGGGCTTGCTGGGGCGGTCCATGCTCCAGACCCAGATGAGGTTGTTGAGGTGGTGATGGTTCACCAGCCGGTCGAACATCTGCTTGTAGAGGGCGATCGTGCTGTATTGGCCGGTCCTTCCCCCCCACCAGAACCAGTCGCCGTTCATCTCGTGGTACGGGCGCCAGAGCACGGGGACGCGCGCGTCCTGAAGCTGCTTCAAGAAGACCGCCACCTCGTCGACCTGGGAGCACCAGCGGTTGTAGAGCTCCGTGCCGGGGGTCAGAACGTCCCTGAACTGCTCGTCGAGCAGCTTGCCCTGGACGCTCGTCAGCCGCTTCGGGTCGCTGCCCGGCAGCTGGCGGAACGTGATCGGCTCGTCCGCGGTGGGGGGAACCGCGTGCCAGCAGAGTGCCACGATCGCCCCCATCTGGTTCTGGCGGATCGCCTCCTGGACGATGTCCGGCCGGGCGAGGTAGGAGTCCGAGTCCCCGGCCTTGGCGTGGCCGAAGTCGGAGCCGAAGATGACGGGGGTCTTCCCGATGTACTTCGCGGCGAACTGCGAGTTCCGGCTCTTCGTGTTTGGGAAATTGTGCTGACCGGTCAGCGTGTACTTGCCGGAGATGTCATAGAGGAACTGGAGAAGCGCTGTCGCCTCGGGCGAGGCATTCGGGGTGACGGGCTTCGCGGCCACCCCATCCGCCGGGAGCCTCGGGAGCATCAGGAAAAGCGCAACCATTGCGACTCCGGCGGCCTTGATGAGGGGTTTCATGGGGAAGGGTTCCCACGATGGCCCGCATCGTCCCTTTCGGCAAGCGCGTCCGGGCTTGCCGGCGGGCGGCCCCCTACTTCTCGAGCCAGACCTTGCTGAAGTCGTGGTACCCGACCTCGTTCGTCGTCATCCCCCGGACGGCCGGATTGACGGCGTAGACGTTGGGCCGGAAATACAGCGGGATGAGGGGCGCCTCGCCGAGCATGATCGACTCCGCCTTCTGGAAGAGCTCGTAGCGCACGCCGTTGTCAGGCGTGTTCGAGGCCTCAAGTATCAGCCGGTCGTATTCCTTGTTGCTCCACCCGGCCCAGTTGTTGCCGCAGTCGGTGATCAGCGTCCCCAGGAACGTGGACGGGTCGGGATAGTCGGCGATCCATCCGGAGAACGACATGGTGTAGTTGCCGTCCTGCTGGTTCTGGAAGAGGGTCTTCTGCTCGACCTGCGCAATCGTGATGTGGACGCCCAGCTCCTTGAGCCACATGGCCTGGATGGCCTCGAGCATCCGGAGGGGCACCTCCGTCTCGTAGCACTGCACCTCGATCGAGGGCAGGCCGCGGCCCCCGGGGTAACCGGCCTCGGCGAGAAGCTGGCGGGCCAGCGCGAAGTCGTCCGAAATCTGAGCCCTCGCGGTGTACCCCGCGCAGTCGGGCGGCGTCATGCACCGGGCCGGCGGATAGAGGCCCAGGGTGACGTCGCGCGAGAGCTCGTCGCGGTCGAGGGCGTGGGCAAGCGCCAGCCTCAACTTCGGGTTGTCGAGCGGCGGCCGCCTCACGTTGTTGAACAAGTAGTAAACCGAAAGGACCTGGTCGATCCGCAGGTCTGTCGGCTGGTGCGCCCTGTACGCCGCGATCTTCGACATGGGAAGGGCGTAGGTCACATGGAGCTGGCCAGAGCGGTAGCTCAGCTCCTCGATGTCGGGCTTCTCGAACGGGAAGAACTGGATGCTCTTGAGGCGCGTGCGGGCCGCGTCCCAGTAGGTCGGGCTCCTGACGACCGTGATGCGCGCATTCGGGACCCACTCCGCGAGCGTGAAGGCGCCATTGCCCACCAGGTTGCCGGGCCTCGTCCACTTCGTCCCCTTCTCGTCCATCTTCCCGTACTTTTCGATCACCGGCTTGTGGACGGGAAGCCACGTCGTGTGGGCCGCGAGGGCCGGCAGGTAGGGCGTCGGCCGCTCGAGCGTCAACTGGAGCGTCACGGGGTCGAGCGCCTTCGCCCCGACAAGCGAGAAGTCGGTGATCTTCCCCGAGTTGAACGCCTCCGCGTTCTTGATCGGCCAAAGCACGTAGGAGTACTCCGCGGCGAAGGCGGGGCTCAGCACCCGGTGAAACGAGTAGACGAAATCGTCCGCGGTTACGGGATCCCCGTTGGACCAGCGCGCGCTCGGGCGGATATGGAAGGTGTACACCATGCCGTCAGGCGAAAGGTCCCAGCTCTCGGCCGCCGCCGGCACCGCCTTGGAGGTCTCGCCGTCGAGGCGGGTCAGGCCCTCAAAGAGCGTGTAGAGGGTCTGCGAGTCCGTGTAGGCGTACACCACGTTGGGGTCCAGGTCCGCGGGCTCCGCGGCGGCGTTGTAGAGGAGGGTCTGCGTCCTGATCCCGGAGTCGGCCTGGGTGTCCCTGCGGGCGCAGCCGGCGCAGGCGAGAAGAAACAGGGCGGCGGCGCACGACCGCGGGATCGGGCCCAGGAGATGGAGGACGGCTTTGACGGGGCTCTGCACTGCAGGCTTCGTGCCGACCGCGCAATCTTGCTGCGGCCTTAATCCTCGATGACGTCGAAGATGTTGCCGAAGGGGTCCCGGAAATAGAACGAGCTGCCGCGGTCGACCACGATCTGGCAGCGCGCACCCTTGAGGAGCTTCCGCGCCTTGGCGGCGTTCTTCACGGAGAAGGATGGGGTGGGCGGCTGCGTCTTCGAGGACCTGTTCACGTACAGCATGAAGGTCCCCGTGTCGTACTCGAGGCATGACCTCGACTTGCTCTTAAGCTTGAAGCCGAGGATGTCCGAGTAGAACCGCTCGGCCTTGGCCAGGCTTTTCAGGTGGATCGCGACGCAATTGTTGGAGACGAATCTCATTCGGTCCCCTGCGGAGGTTCAGGCGTGCGCGGGAAGGACGAAGAGGAGCACGGCAAGCAGGTGGCAGGTGCTCCCGCCGATGACCAGGGCGTTCGTGTAGGCCGTCCGGTAGGGCATGCGCCTGAAGGCCGACAGGATTGCGCCCGCGGTATAGAGCAGGCCGCCCGCCAAGAGGAGCCAGATGCCGCCGTGGGGAATCACGGCCACGAGCGGCTTGATCGCAACGACCACCAGCCAGCCGACGAAAAGCGCCATGACCGTGTTGGTGACCCGGTAGCGGGTGCCGACGACGAATTGGAGGATCGCCCCAATCCCGCACAGGCCCCAGACGACGCCGAAGAGCGTCCATCCCCACGGACCCCTGAGGTTCACGAGGAGGAACGGGGTGTAGGTCCCCGCGATCAGCAGGAACGCCGAAGCCCGGCCCAGCTGCAGCAGGAAGGCCTTCCCTCTCTCGGAGGCCCAAGCGTAGTAAAGCATGTAGATCCCATATAGCAGGAAGAGCGTGAGCCCGAACACGCTGAAGCTCACGATGTGCCACGCGTCCCCGTACCTCGCCGCGGAGAAGACCAGAAGCGCAAAGGCCAGGGAGCCCGCCGCCAGCCCGAGGCAGTACGTCACCCCGCTGGCGATACGCTCGCCCCGGGACGACTCGGGATCGGGGACAGGGACGCCCTTTGCGTCGCTGCGGTGGCGCTGCACGGCACGCTCGGCCGCCTCGTCCAGCATCCGGATGGGCCAGATCGGCCTCGGGCTCTTGAATTCCTCCGGGGTCCACTCGTCGCCGTCGGCATAGATGCTTTTCGGCATCAGGCAGGTCCCGAACGCCCAGTCGGCGAGCGGAAGGCAGAAGAATCCCGAGATCGACTCGTTGCAGTCGATCACGGCGTGGTGGCGCAGGTGGAAACTGTAGGCGGGGCGCCAGAAGAAGCCCCAGCGCTTGCTGTTGATCATCGGCTCCCAGCGATCGAGCGACCAGTGCTCGATCGCATGAACGAGCTCATAGATCGATAGCGACGAGGCAAGGCCCGCGAAGCCGGCGAAGAACCAGGGGAACGACGGCAGGCTCCACTGGAGCAGGGCCAGGAGCGGGGTGAGGATCACCGCAAACGTGAGCAATGTGTACCAGGGGAAGAAGGAGGCCTCGTGCTGGTCCTCGTCCAGGATCGGGTATTTGTTCTCGATGAACATGAGGCCCCGGCCGTCGCGGGTCGGCTTTCGTGCGATCCGCGTGAGCGCGTGGTGAAGCGTGTGCTGGCGGTAGAAGCGCCTGAGGAAGGGCACCGCGGGCTTGTGGAGCACGTAGCGGTGGAAGACGTACTCGATGAAGCAGTTGACCAGGCTCAGCGCCAGGAAGGCCACGACGCCCTTCCAGAAGGGGGCGACGAGCTGCGCCTGCCAGGTGCCCGGGAACCCGAGGCGGAGGATGGCAAGAAGGAGGGCGACGGAGCCGGCGACAGTGGCCACGAAGAGCGCCAGCGAGAACGGGGGGTGGTCGTGGGCCTCGGACGGTGATGTGTGTGCCATGGATAGGGTATGGGTATCGGGATTGGGCGTCTCCGCGGGCCCCCTGGGTCGCCGCGTCGCCCCCGGTCTGGGGCTAAGCTTTCCCTAAATACCTTATTTTCGGGTAGAAAAGCAATATTTTGATGCGTCCCCGGCACGTTGTTTCGGGGGCCTTTTTGTCCCCCGGGGCACGGGACCCTCCGGCCGGCCCATGGGATTTTCGGTTGCGAAAGCCGGGCCGTAGCCAAGGTTGCCCCCTATGAAGCTCTTCCCGAGGTCCCTGCCCTGCCTGGCGATGCCGATCGCATTCCTCTGCCTGCTCTCCGCGGGCTCCGCCGCACCGCGCCCCGAATTCGACTCCCACCAGGTCAACGCCGACGGGAGCGTCACGTTCCGCTATTATGCGCCGCAGGCGGGCGCCGTGACGATGAGCCTCGACTTCGATCATACGCCGATCCCGTTCAAGAAGGGCGCCGACGGAGTCTGGACCTACACCACCGGCCCCCTGCAGGCGGCCCTGCACATCTACGGCCTCTCGGAGGACGGCGTGGCGGTGATGGATCCGCTGAACGACGACGTCGAGGTGAACTACAACTTCAAGTCCAACTATGTGCGCGTGAAGGGAACCGCGCCGCAGCTTTGGGATGTCGCCGACGTCGGTCACGGCACCGTGCATCACCACGTCCTGCCCACGACCCTGATCAAGGGCCTTCCCGATGGCCTGGAGGATTTCTTCGTCTACACCCCGCCGGGCTACGACCCGGCGGCGCCGAAGAGCTACCCGGTGCTCTACCTGCTCCACGGCTGGAGCGGCACCGCGGCGGACTGGCTTTCCGCGGGGCAGGCCAATGTGATCCTCGACAACCTGATCGCGCAGCAAAAGGCGCTTCCGATGATCGTCGTCATGCCGCTCGGCTACGGCGACCTGGCATTCGTGAGGGATTTCAAGGTCTGGAGTGACCCTGCGGCGGTCGCGAACAACATCGAGCAGTTTAGGAGGGCCCTGGTCGAGATCGAGCGAACGGTGGACGGCACCTACCGCACCCTGCCTGACCGCGACCACCGGGCGATCGCAGGCCTCTCGATGGGGGGTGGCGAGAGCCTCGTCATCGGGCTAAACCATCCGGATGAGTTCGGCTGGATCGGAGGATTCAGCTCCGCCGTGGTCTACGACAGGTTTGACGGAGTGTTCCCAAACCTCGGCTCCCTCAAGGCGACTCCCCCGAAGCTGCTTTGGATCGCGTGCGGGACCGAGGACCAGCTGATCTCCAATAACCGGAAATTCGAGGCCTGGCTCGGCACAATGGGGGTCAAGCCGACGGCGGTGGAGACCCCGGGAATCCACAATTGGCCCGTGTGGCGCGACAACCTGATCCACTTCGCCCCGCTGCTCTTTCGGCAAACCTCGGACGGTCCGTCAATGGCCGCGAAAGCTGCTTACTTTCAGTGACTTGAGCTGCTCTTGGCTGCGGTGGTGGACCCTACTGGACTCGAACCAGTGACCTTTTCCATGTCAAGGAAACGCTCTAACCAACTGAGCTAAGGGTCCGCACCAACGGGTCGGAAATTAAGCAGGATTGACGCCGATCACGGCAAGGAAAATTCAGCGCGGGCCTCCGCCACGTCCCGGGCGATCTGGGCCTTCAATTCGTCGATGCCACCGAACTTCTTCTCGGGCCTGAGAAAGCGGATCCACTCCACCGCGATGGTGTCGCCCGCGGTGTAGGGGCACGCGACCAAGAGGTGGATCTCAAGCCGGGGCTCCGCCGCCTGCTCGACGGTCGGCCGCAGCCCGTAGTTGGCCACGGCCGGGAGCCATCCATACGACTTCGCCCCGCTCACCCTCACGGCATACACCCCGTAGCGCGGCCGCAGGTCCGGGGACCACCCCAGGTTGAGCGTCGGGAACCCGATCGTGCGCCCGAGGTGCTTGCCGTGCACCACCGTGCCATCCGCCGTGTAGACGTAGCCGAGAAGCGCCGCGGCCTCCTTCATGTCGCCCTTCTGGATCGCCTCCCTGATCCGCGTGCTGCTGATCGGCTCACCGTTCAGGTTCACGCGCGGCGCGCTGAACACCGAGATGCCGTGCCTGCGGCCCTCGGCGACAAGCAGGGCGACATCGCCCATTCGCCCCTGGCCGAAGCGGAAGTTCTCGCCGACGTAGATCCCGGCGAGCCTCGGGAGGTGGCGCTTAATGTAGGGGACGAACTCCTCCGCCGAGATGGACGCGAAGTCGCGGGTGAAGGGCTGGACCACGACGGCATCGACCCCGAGCGAGCCGATCTTCGCCAGCTTCGCCGGCAGGTCCAGGATCATCCGGGTGGGATCCTCGGGCTTGAAGAGCACGCTCGGATGCGGGTCAAAGGTGAGCACGACGGCGACCCCGCCGCTGTGGCGTGCCGACTGGACGGCGCTCTCGATCACCGCGCGGTGACCCAAATGCACGCCGTCGAACATGCCGATCGCGACATGGAGTGGGCGCTGCGGCAGCGCCACCCGGTCCAGGCTGTCGAAATGCGCGGGAACCCTCATAACGCGACGCTCGGGACGGCCTGGCCCACGGGGATGAGGATCCGCTGCACCTCGGGGAGCGAGAGCTTCTCGATCTGCTCCAGGGTAAGGGCCTGGGACACGTTGAACCGGTCGGTGGCGGTCCGGCGCAGCGCCGAAAGGTGCGCGCCGCAGCCTAGCCTTGTGCCCAGGTCGTGCGCGAGCGTGCGCACGTACGTCCCCTTCGTGCACTGCAGGCGGAACCGGATGCGGGGGCTCTCAAAGCCGAGCAGGTCCCAGGACATAACGCGGATGAACCGGGGCTCGCGCTCGACCTCCTCTCCCTTGCGCGCCCTCTTGTAGAGCGGGACGCCGCCGATCTTGATCGCCGAGAACATGGGCGGGGTCTGGTACTGGTCGCCGAGGAATCCCTGGAGGGCCGCCCGCAGGTCCGCCTCGCTTAGCGCGGGCACGGGCCTGGTCTCCATGACCTCCCCGTCGGCGTCCTGGGAATCGGTCGTCTTGCCGAGCTCGATCGTCCCCTCGTACTCCTTGTCCAGGCTTATGATGAACTGGGAGACCCGGGTCGCCTTGCCGACAAGGACGATCAGCAGTCCCGTCGCCATCGGGTCCAGGGTTCCCGCATGCCCTATCTTGCGGGTCCTCAGGATTCCCCGGAGGCGTGCGATGACGTCGTGCGAGGTGTGCTCCGCCGGCTTGTCGACGAGGAGCACGCCGTCGAGGTCTATCGGTTGGCCCATCATGGCCTACGACACCCCCTGCTTGGCGATCTCGGCGTCCATGATGCGCAGCCTCTCCTCGATCGCCGCGAGCAGCAGCGGCCGGAAGGCGGCGCCGCCCTTGGGCTGGTTCAATCCCGCGGCGCACGCGTGGCCGCCTCCCCCGAACTTTCCCGCGACCAGGTCCAGGCGGCACAGCGCGTCCTTGGCCCGCAGGCTCGCCTTGATGCCCCCGTCGGGCCGCTCCTCGATGAGGACGCCCACGTCGACGCCGTCGACGCACCGGGCAAAGTCGACCAGGCCCTCGGTGTCCTCCGCCGTCGTTCCCGTGAGCCCGTAGATTCCGGCGGGAAGCGTCCCGATGCAGACGCGCCCGCCGCACTCCATCAAGAGCGACGCGAGGAAGTGCTGCAGGAGCCGCAGCTTGCCCGCCGACTCGCGCTCGAAGAGCTCATATCCCGCCTGGGAGGGCGACGCGCCGCGCGCCACCAGCTCGCCCGCCAGGACAAAGCTGCGCTGAGAGGTCGAGCTGTAGCGGAACTGCCCCGTGTCGGTGATGATCCCCGCGAAGAGGGCCGTCGCCGTGCCGGCGTCGATCGGGAGTCCCGCGTCGATGAATACCCCGGCCAGGATCTCGCAGGCCGCGGCCGAGTTGCTGTCGACGATGTTGATGGCGCCGAAGCCGGCGTTGGAGAGGTGGTGGTCGATGCTGCCGTCCGGCTTGGGAAACCTCGCCTTCAGGCGCTCCCCGGCCCGCGCGTGGTCCGCGCAGTCCACGAACACCGAGGCTATACCCTGGGGGAGCAGGAGCGCCTCGTCGGTCCGGATGAACCTCGTCCCGCGGGAGATGTAGGAAAGCCGGCGCGGGACCGTGTCGGGGTTGACGCACACGGCGGGCGAGCCCCGGGCCTCGAGCACCCGGGCCAGCGCGACCTGGGAGCCGATGCAGTCTCCGTCGGGCCTGGCGTGGCCTATCACGGCCACCGACCTGCCGGCGATGGCGGCCAACAGCGCCTCGAATCTCCCCGAGAAATCGGGATAGTACTTATCCATGGTCCTCCTCGCTGGCCGGCCCGGCCTGCGCCTCGATCCCGTCCATGGCCTTAAGCAGGCGGGCCACGCGGTCGCTCGACTTGTCGAGGACGTACGTCAGCCGGGGCAGGAACTTGAGGATGATGCGCTTCGCGAGCTCGGCGCGGATCTCCGCCGCCCTCCCCTTCAGCCAGCGGAACCGCTCCGCCACCGTCTCGGCATCGCCCAGGATCGCCACGAACACCCGGCCGTCGCGCAGGTCCGGCGAGACCCTCACCTCGGATATCGTTATCCCGACCGCCTCAGCCGCGTGGCGCTGGCGCAGGATGTCGCTGATCTCGCGCTGAACCAGCTCGTTGATTCTTACGATGCGGTTGGACACGTTCTGGGGCCGGGGCCCGGCCGGTCAAAGCGAAGCCCTGACCTTCTGGGTTTCGTAGCACTCGATCACGTCGCCGACCTGGTAGCCGTTGAAGTCGTCCAGCTTGATGCCGCACTCCAGGCCCGCGCGCACCTCGTTCGCGTCGTCCTTGAAGCGCTTGAGCGTGCCCACCTTGCCCTCGTGCACGATCTCGCGGCCCCGGCGCAGGCGGGCCGCGGCGCCGCGGTTCACCTTGCCCTCGGTGACCAGGCACCCGGCGACAAAACCCTTCGCGAGCGGGAAGGTGGCGCGCACCTCGGCCGCGCCGAGCTTGATCTCCTTCACGTCCGGGTCGAGCAGGTCGGCCATGAGCTCGCGCACCTTGTCGGCGAGCTCGTAGATGATGTCGAAGGTCTCGATGCGGACGCCGTTGTGCTTGGCGAGCGGGGTGACGCCGTTCTCAAGCTTGGTGCTGAAGCCGAGTATCGTGGCGCCCGCGGCGGCGGCCATGATCACGTCGTTCTTCGTGACGAGCCCCACGTCGGTCGAGACGATCTCGAGCGACACCTTGGCGCTCTTGATCCCCTCGAGGATCTGGCGCACGGCCTCGGCGGAGCCGAAAACGTCCGCCTTGATGATGACCTTGAGCACCTTCTGCTGCGTCGCGGCGATGTTCGCGAACAGGTTCTCGATCGAGATGTCCTTCTGCGCCGAGTCGACGGTCGTCACGGCCTTCTTGAGGCGGTGCGCCTCCTCCTCGGCAAGGTTCTCGGCGTCGCGGGCGTTCTTCGCCGCGCGGAAGGTGGCCCCGCTGTCGGGCGTTCCCGACCAGCCGATCACGCGGACGGGCATCGACGGGGGCGCCTCCTTGATCGGGCGGCCCTGGTCGTCGAACATCGCCCGCACCTTGGCCCACTGGGCGCCGCACACGATCGCGTCGCCCGTGCGCAGGGTGCCCTTCTGGACGATCACGGTGGAAAGCGGCCCCCGGCCCACGTCGACCTGGGACTCGATGACGACGCCCGCGGCCTCGGCCTTGGGGTTCGCCTTCAGCTCGAGGACGTCCGCCTGCAGGAGGATCATCTCAAGGAGCTCGTTCACGCCGGTCCCCTTGACCGCCGATACCGGCACCGTGATCGTCTCCCCGCCCCAGTCCTCGGGCACGATCCCGCGCTGCTGCATCTGGGCCTTCACCTGGTCCAGGTTCGCGCCCTTCACGTCCATCTTGTTGACCGCGACGATCTGGACGACCTTGGCGTTGCGGGCATGCTCCAGCGCCTCGTCGGTCTGGGGCATGAAGCCGTCGTCCGCCGCGACCACGAGGACCGCGATGTCGGTGACGGACGCGCCGCGCGCGCGCATCTTGTTGAAGGCGGCGTGGCCCGGGGTGTCGAGGAAGGTGATCTTGCGGCCGTTGTGCTCGATCTGGTAGGCCCCGATGTGCTGGGTGATCCCGCCGGCCTCGCCCGCGGCCACGTTGGCCTTGCGGATGGCGTCCAGGAGGGTCGTCTTGCCGTGGTCGACGTGGCCCAGGATGACGACGACCGGCGGTCTCGTCTCCATGTCCTTCGAGTCGTCAGCGACCGGCTTCACCTTCACCTTGTCCTTCGCCTGCTGCTGCTGCGCGGCGTCTCCCCGGTGCTTGATGTCCAGGACGAAGCCGTATTTCTCGGCGACCTTCTGGGCCACGGCCTCGTCGATCGTCGAGTTCATGGACGCGAAGCCGCCTATCTGGTTCAGCTCCGAGATGAGCTTGAAGGGCTTCAGGCTCAGCGCGGCGGCAAAGTCGCGCACGATGACGGGCGGCTTCAGGTGGATGATCTTCAGGTCGCCCTCGATCGTGACGACGGGAGCCGACGACGCGGCCGGGGAAAGGACCGGAAGCGGGCGCGGGAACGACGGCCCGCGGACCGGGAGCGGCGGGGGCCCGGCGGCGGGCTTTGGGGCCTCGACGACGGGCGCCGGGGCGGGCCTCAAGGCCGGCGCGGGCGCAGGGGCGGACTTTGCGGCGGGGGCTGTCGCCTGGGAAGCGGGCGGCAGGACGGCCGGGCGCAGCGGGACGACCGGGCGGGGCGGCGGGGGGGTCGGTGCCTTGGCGATAGGGGCCGCCGGGCGCGGCGGCGCGCCGACCTTTGCGACGGACTCGCGCTCGCGGGCCACGTCCTGGGCCGTCTTCACGAAGATTCCCACGGGGCTCCTGGCCGGCGACGGGTCGGCGGCGGGAGCAGCCACGGGGGCGGGAACGGCGGCCTCCGCGGGCTCAGCCTTCGAGCCCAGCTCCTTCTCAATCTCCTCGACGTAGATTTTGCTTACCGTGCTCGAGACCGACTTCGTATCCGCCGCGACGTAGCCACGCTCCTTGAGCAGGGCAAGCATGTCCCTGCCCTCCATGTTGTGCTTCTTTGCCAGTTCGTGGATACGGATGCTCATTCGGCGGTCTTCGGGTTCGTCAGGTAGTGACGCGCTGGATCACGTCCTGCGCTTCCTCGGCCGTGAATCCGGCGCCCACCAGATCGTCCGCGACCACCCCCTCGAATGCCGCGGGGGAATTGATGCCCATGTCGACCAGGCGCCCCGCGATGGCGGGGTCGAGCCCGAGCGACTTGACGAGGGCGTTCACCGCGTTTCCGCGCGGGTCGTCGCCCTCGGCCTTGAACTCCTCGATGTCGATGCGCCAGCCGATCAGGCGGGAGGTAAGGCGCGCGTTCTGCCCCTTGCGCCCGATCGCGATCGCCAGGTCGTCGGTCGCCACCTTCAGGAGGATCCGGCGGTTGCGCTCGTCGATGATGATCTCGCGCGGGACGGCGGGCTTCAGGGCCTCGATGACCATCTCGCGGGGATCGGCGTAGTACTTGATGATGTCGATCTTCTCGCCGCCGAGCTCGCGCACGATCGTCTTCACCCGGGCGCCGCGGGCGCCCACGCAGGCGCCCACCGGGTCGACCTTCGGGTCCTTGGACGAGACCGCGATCTTCGTCCGGTAGCTCGGCTCGCGGGCGAAGGCCTCGATCTTG
>Ga0181537_10002843_pt1 | contig 15064 bp, 14 predicted proteins | sample PEATcosm2014_Bin_39_FD_119765 | JGI IMG/M metagenome (GOLD analysis project Ga0181537, IMG submission 119765) | Peatland microbial communities from MTU Mesocosm Facility, Houghton, MI, USA - PEATcosm2014_Bin23_10_metaG | ecosystem: Environmental > Terrestrial > Soil > Wetlands > Peat | place... | reverse complement strand
GGCGAAATGTAACTGAACATGCTTTCTTGATGCTCGTCGTGTCCTCGCATGTGCACTTAGACGCCTCACGGCCTGTTGCGTTGCCACCGACCTGACTTTTTCCGCAGCCTGTTTCAGCCTGTGAGCTTTTGTCGAGCCCAACAGCAAATCCATCCGCAATCTTCGGCGCCGGTCCTGTGGCGCCATTTCCGCTTTTCTCTTGTAGCGGCCGCCTTCTGCCTGCCCCGGTGAGACCGGGGAGGCGGGCGCCTTTGCCTTGGATCTTGGTAGCACAGGCTTTCAGCCTGTGAGCTTTTGTCGAGCCCAACGGCAAAGCTATCGACAATCTTCGGCGCCGGCCTTTGGTGGCATAGATTTCAGTCTGTGCGGTTTTCACCCAACGCATCCGTCGCATCCGCCACTCGACGTCACGCGTTCGTCCCCCCATCCACCGTCAAATTCGCCCCGGTTATATACGCCGCCTCCGGACTAGCCACAAACGCCACCAGCGCCGCCACTTCCTCCACCGTCCCATATCTCCCCAGCGCCGTCATCGCCTTCTGCGGTGCCGCCCAATCCCCCGCCGCCGGATTCAAATCCGTATCGATTGGCCCCGGCTGCACATTGTTCACCGTAATCCCCCTTTTACCCACCTCGCGCGATAATCCCTGCGTGAACATTTTCACCGCCCCCTTCGTCGCCGAATACGGCACCAGCCCCGGCGTCATCATCCGTTCTCCCACGCAAGACCCGATATTAATAATCCGCCCGCCGGTCTTCAGGTGCTTCAGCGCCGCCTGCGTCGTCACGAACACGCCGCGCACATTAATATTGATCACCCGGTCCAGCTCCTCCAGCGTCGTCTCCTCAAATCTTTTCGGAATCGCCGTCCCCGCGTTATTCACCAGGATGGTTCGGCGTTTTCCCGCCCCATCTGCAACTGGTCTTTGTCTTTCACGTTTGCCGCAAATGGATTGCTCCAATCGCTGAGGGCGATTCCCCAGTAGACTATCCCGCAAGTCGGGTCTTCAGAAAGTACAGCGTTAAATCCGGCGATCGCGCGGGAGAATTGAAACGAATGCAGCAGCGCCACGGAGCGGTTGAATTCCGTCTGTACGGATTCGTCGCACGAAGTTGCAAAGTGCACCGTCCCCAGCGTTTCACCATCCCCGTGCGCCGGTTGCCCGTTCGCGCTGGTACCCATCGCCAACAGCGTCACCAGCAGCGCGAAACGAAGATTCCATCTAGACATCAAGCCACGGGTGCCCATACTTTGACCTTCCGCAAACGCGTGTACCCGCGCCCAATCGCTGCGGTTGTAAGCACAGGCACTCTTGCCTGTGCATCTCCGTCCGCGCTACTAATTTTAGCATTCGGCGAAGCCCCTACCAGGTTCGCCCTCGACTTCCTAGTTCTCCCCCATGCTATGATTTCCGCATGCCCGCGCGCATCCTCGACGGCTGCAAAATCCGCGATGAAATCTTCGCAGAAATTCGCCCCCAGGCCGTCGAACTCCACCTCCGTGAACACATCCGCCCCGGCCTGGCTGCCGTCCTAGTCGGAGACGACCCCGCTTCACACCTGTACGTGAACAGCAAAATAGCCGCCTGCCATCATCTCGGCCTCTCCAGTTGGCTGCACACGCCCCCCGCCACCAGCACCACCGACGATCTCCTGAAACTCGTCAACGAACTCAATCGCGACTATCGCGTCGACGGCATCCTCATCCAGTTGCCGCTCCCCAAACAAATCGACACCAAGCGCGTCCTCGAAGCCGTCGATCCCGCCAAGGACGTCGACGGGTTCCATCCCATAAACCTCGGCAAACTCGTCAGCGGACGTCCCGGCCTGGTCGCCTGCACGCCCGCAGGCTGCATGGAAATCCTCCAGCGCTATCACATACCGATCGAGGGCGCCAACGCCGTGGTCCTGGGCCGCAGCGACATCGTCGGCAAACCCATGGCCCTCCTCCTTCTCCACGCCAACGCCACCGTCACCATCTGCCACTCCAAAACGCGAGATCTCCCGGAGTTTGTGAAGCGCGCCGACATCGTAGTAGCCGCCATGGGCAAAGCTGGCTACGTCTCCGCAGCCTGGATCAAACCGGGCGCCGCCGTCATCGACGTCGGGACCAATCGCGTCACCGACGCCGCCGAAGCCACTCGCCTCCTCCAAAATTTTCCGGAGCGCCTCGAAAAATTCCGCGCCAAGGGTTCTGTGCTTATCGGCGATGTGCATCCGGACGCCGTAAACGTCGCCGGCGCCATCACTCCCGTCCCCGGCGGCGTCGGTCCCATGACCATCACCATGCTCATGAGCAACACCATCAAAGCCGCCAAGCTTCGTCGCGGCGATTCCTCCGCTCCGCCGTCGGGCGAGCACTCCGCGAGCGAACCCTCGACGCCAGGCGCATCGTCCGCCACGTCATCCGCATCGGGCGCGAGATAGACTCTTCGTGCTGAAACTCGGACTCACCGGCGGCATCGCCAGCGGCAAAAGCTCCGTGGCAAAAATGCTCCGCGAAGAAGGTTTTACAGTCCTTGACGCCGACGCCCTCGCCCACCAACTAACCGAACCCGGCCAGCCCGCCTACCAGGAAATCCTCGCCGAGTTCGGCCCGCACGTGGCCCCCGCAGGCCGCATTGATCGCGCCAAACTGGCCGCCATCGTATTTGCAGACCGCGCCAAGCTCGACCGCTTGAACGCCATCGTCCATCCGCGCGTCCGTCAAGCGATGCTGCAGAAATTCGCCGCTTGGGAACGGGAGCACGGTCGCGGCGCCGTATTCGTGGAAGCCGCCCTCCTGGTAGAGGCCGGATTCGAGAGAAACCTTGACGGCTTGGTAATCGCTTGGTGTACCCCAGAGCAACAGCTGGCACGCCTCATTACTCGCGGCCTAACCGAGACCGAAGCGCAACGCCGCATCGCCTCCCAAATGCCCCAGGAAGAAAAGCTCCGCCACGTCAAGTACAAAATCGATTGTTCGCAATCCATCGAAGAAACCCGCCGCCAAGTCGCCCAGTTAGCCCAAATTTTGCGCCCCCCACAGTGAACCTTACCCCTTTGGAATCAACACTTACGAAAATAGCGCCTGTAACTCCATTAGAATGAACACTTCCGCAAAACACCCTATATAACTACCATAGAATGAACACTTACGCAGAAAGGGTGGAGGGGGTACTTTGTAATGGCCGCCTTCTGCCTGCCCCGGTGAAACCGGGGAGGCGGGCGCCTTTGGCCTTGGACGGCCTAATGCCGTCGTGGATTAGGGCCGCGCAGGATTTCACGACCTCGACGCTATAGACCCATAAGCCGGTTCGATTTGGGAAATTCTGCCGGGTTTACTACACTCAAGCCATGAGCGAAATCGACGAAATCTTGGTGGCCAACGAAGTGTATGCGCGCACCCATGAGTTGCGCGCCTTGACGCCGCGCCCCGCGCGCAAGATTGCCATCCTCACCTGCATGGACACGCGGCTATCCATCCGCACGCTGGGCCTGAAAACCGGCGACGCGCACATCATCCGCAACGCCGGTGGAATCGTTACCGAGGATACGCTGCGCTCGCTGGTCGTGTCCCACCACCTGCTCGGCACCGAAGAAATTATGATCATCAACCATACGGACTGCGGATTGATGCACACGAGCGAAGCGGACTTGCGCACGCGGATTCAGAATCGCACCGGCACTGCGGCGGTCTCGCCGGCATTCTTCTACGCGTTCCAGAATATTGACGAGAATGTGCGGCACCAGTTGCAGAAGTTGCGTACGCATCCGTGGATACCGGAAAGCGTGGTGGTGCGCGGTTTTGTGTATGACGTGCTGACGGGAAAGTTGCGCGAAGTTAAGCATGATTAGCCGCGCCAGCGAGTTAAGCGATTTGTAATTCTGTCGCGTCCAATGAACATGAAGTGTGCGGAAGATTTCCCTATACTAGTGCTGGCACCGATGTTTGAAACTCTAGTGCTTAAAACGCTGGTGGTTGAGACGAAGTAGAGGATTTGCAGGAAGGGTTGAGTTTATGTCCACGCGGAATGCGGCCAATCGATCGCGGTTGATATTGGCGGCGCTGGTGATTGTATTTGGAGCGTACTGGGTGGGCGCGCGATTTGGTCCACACCAGCCAATTAATGTGGGAGCGGTGCCGCCCGCGGGTCTAACTCCGCCTGCGGACAATCTTGCGGTGCCGGGCCATGCCGCCGCTGCGCCGCGAGATGGCGTGCTGACGGACGATGAGTTAATCAATGTGCGCGTGTATCGCGCGGCTTCCCCTGCCGTGGCGAATATTCTCACCAAGGCCACGCAGTACGATTTTTTTATGGATGCGGTGCCGGTGGAAGGCGCCGGCTCGGGATTTGTGATTGATCCGCGCGGATATATCCTGACGAACTTTCACGTGGTGCAGGAAGCGCAGAGCATCGAGGTCGTACTCGGAGATCAGACGCACTATCCGGCCAAGGTCGTTGGCGCGGATCAGCGCAATGACGTGGCGCTGATCAAGATCGATCCGAAAGGAAAGTCTCTGGTGGCGCTGAATTTGGGAGATTCCTCGTCGCTGCAAGTGGGGCAGAAAGTTTTGGCCATCGGAAACCCGTTCGGGTTCCAGTCGACACTGACGACGGGAGTCGTGAGCGCCCTGGGCCGCACGGTGCAGACCAGCCAGACGACGTTTATCGAAGAAGCGATCCAGACGGATGCGGCGATTAACCGGGGAAATTCCGGCGGGCCGCTGATCAACTCGCACGGCGAAGTGATTGGGATTAATTCGGCGATTTATACGCCGAGCGGTACCACGGCGGGAATCGGTTTTGCGATTCCCATCAACACGGCGAAGAGTATCGCGCACGATTTGATGACCGACGGGCGCGTGCACACGGCGTTTCTGGGCATCGAGACGCTGCCCGTGGGTGGATACCTCGCAGGAGCTCTCGACTTGCCAGTGCAAGAAGGATTGCTGGTGGAGACGGTGACGCCCAACGGCCCCGCAGCTAAAGCTGGCGTTCGTGGTGGCGACCGCACGGCGCAAGCGGGCATGCGGCGCATTTATATCGGCGGCGATATTGTGGTGGGCGTGGATGGACAGAAAGTGGCGAATCAATTTGACGTGAATATTTTGTTGAATCACAAGCGTCCAGGCGACACGGTGAACCTCGAGGTGTACCGTGGCGGCAAGAAGATCAGCGTGCCGGTGACGCTGGCGGAGCGGCCAGGCAACGGGCAGTAGTCCATCGATCACACAAGCACCGACCGACTACAACAAGCGTCGAGCAACCACACAGGCAAACAATCAAGCGGAAAAGATAGCGCGCTGGTGTGTGCGTTCGGCCTGGCTAAGGGAAAACCATTGCTCTGCTAGGTCGCGGACGCGTTCGAGTTCGCGTTGCATTTCCGCTTGCTTCGATTCGAGCATAGCCGCATCGGCATCGTGCGGGACGTAGATGGGCGGCGCGAAGAGCATGACGGTGCGGGCGAACGGCGCGGGCAACAGGAAATGGTCCCAGGTTTTCTTGAAGGTTTTTCCGCGGTCGACACCGATGTGAAAGACCAGGATGGGGCAGCCGGATTTGCGCGCGAGAATTACCGGGCCGGGCTTGGCGATGTAGCGCGGGCCCCGTGGGCCGTCGATGGTAAAGGCGCAGTCATGGCCTTCCGCGAGGCGGCGAGCCATGACGGCGAGTCCGCGAAGGCCACCGCGGGAGGAACTGCCTTGCGCGGTGCCGAAGCCCAGCCACTCGATGACCTTGCGGGTCCACTGGCCATCGAAGGCGGTGGTGTTCATGACCACGATGCCGCGATTGCGTGCCCACCAGACGACGGGAATGATGACGCGGTGCCAGAACGAGAAGATGCATCGCTGTTTTTGGGTGTAGACGCGTTCGGCGTGCTGCCAGCCGAGCACTTCGTAGCGCAGCGTGGGACCGAGGGTGCGAATTACGGAATAGACGACGGCGGCGATGACGGGAATTTGCGCGCGACGCTGCCAGGGGAGTTCGGGGAGGCGGGTATCGTAGTGCGTGTTGACGCTTTCCGGCTCGGGGGAGACGGTCTCGGCTGCATGCGGCGGAGGCATCGCATATAGTATAGACGGGTAAGTTTTTGGCGGAGCGGTTCGGGCAGCCGTGGCGGCGGTACTGAGCATCTCTCTCAAGGAACGATGAATCTCACGGCAAAATTGCAGAGGCGTGTGCGAAAGCGATTACGCGTGGTGCGGGCGTTGTGCATTGGCGGCGTGCTGCCGCTGGTGTGTGCGTTCGCGTGGCGGCGTGACGAGGCGCGAGCACAGCAGGCGGCACCAACCGCGGCGATGGCGAATCGGAGCACGGCGAATACGAACGCGTCCAATACGAATGCAACAAATGCCGGGGCGGCGGGGGCCAATGCGGGAGACCAGCCGGCGGCGAGCGCGATGCCGGCCGATAGCATCGGCGCGATCGAGGGCGACTCGATCGCGGTGAGCGGGCCGATGAGCGTGGAAGTGGTGCACGGGCAAGTGAAGACCGTGCTGCGCAGCGGCAGCGATGTGCGCGTGAAGTCCGGGACCGCGCGGATCGATCTGGTGGAAGGCGGATTGATTACGATTTGTGGGCCGGCGCACCTATCGGTGCTGAAGGCGGCGGGCGCGGTGACGGTGGCGCTGGATAACGGGACGGTGCACATCCACATCGGGCAAACGCCGATCGTGACGGTGTATACGCCGCAGATCAAGGCGCAGCCGATTGCCATCGGGGAGGCAGAGCAAGACTTGCTGGTGGGGTTCGATACGCCGGGAGCGATGTGTGTACGGGCGTCGCGGGGCGCGGTGCGCCTGGAGCAGCAGCTCACCGGGCAGAGCGTGGTGATTCCGCAACTCGGCGATGTTCTGCTAGTGAATGGGTCGCTCGATTCACTGCAGACGAGCAGCGGCGGGAGATGTTTGTGCGAGCTGGGGGAATTGCGAGCGCCACCCGAGACGCAAACGGAGGCACCGGGCGCGGCACAGGTCAGCCAACTGGCGACGGCGGAAGACATTCGCAAGAGGAATTACGATGCGAAGCCGGAGTTGCCGGCGCGGCAAGCGGCCAAGCCCACGCCGTATGAAGAGCCGATTTACCACGTGATCGTGCCGCCGCTGGTGTATATGGCGAACGGAAAGAATGAACCGACGTTCGATCCCGCGATGATTATTCTGGTGCGGCGCGTGCGGGTGCGGCCGACAGTGATTTTTCAGGGGCGTGTGCTGGAAGAGCCGACGGTGCAGGCATCGATATTGCCGAGCGTGGGCACGAGCGCGGGAAAAGAGGCTGCTGCGCCGGTTGCTGCGAAACCTGCGGCAAAACCAGCGGCCAAGCCGACGGCAACTCCTTCCATGGTGGATCGCATGAAAAGCTTTATTCACGATTTGTGGGGCAAGCCGTAAGCCGCGGCAAATTCCGCACGCGACAATTAGTAACCGGGAATTTGTGCTCGACGTCTCGACTGCGTCGCGGTGAACGCTGCACAGGCACGAATGCCTGTGCTACTGAAACCTTTCTGAGTGGCACGCTGGACAAACTTCACTCCTATTTTCCGGTTGGTTGATCGTCCGAATTAAATTCCTCCCATGTTGGTGAGAAGGGCAGCGGGATTGCTTGCAGCTTTGGTTGCCGGAATCGTGCCCGTAGGGCCCGTAAACGGACCTGTCCGTTCGGTCGGTAATCGTTACGCGTCCAAAAAAGCGTGTGCGGAGTGGCGCATGTAAACGGCTCTTATACTTCCGGTACGCAATGGCCACACCCCAGCAGTGGCCGGCAACGATCGCCAGGTGTGCAGGCAGGTTCCGCGCCGAAAGCGAGACTTCCCCGATGCCAACGCCAACATGCACGCAACTTCGCACGCAATTTCGCACGCGGATTCCCACGCGGAGCAACGCAAAACTGCGCCGGCGCGCGGGAAGTCGTGCGTCGCTGGCGGGTTTCGTTTGCGCATGGGTTCTGGGCGGATGCGCGTCGTCGCCATTTTCGGGGCCGCCGCCGCAAGTGGCGGTGGTGCTGAATATCACCAGCGGTTCGGTGCAAACGGGCACGACGGAGGTGTTCAAGGCGACGGTGCAGAACAGTTCGAATCCGAACGTGGTGTGGGAAGTGAACGGCGTAGTGGGCGGAAATAGTACCTTTGGGACGATTTCGAATGGAACGTATACGGCGCCGTTTACCGTGCCGACGCAGGCGGTGGTGACGATTCTGGCGATCGCGGCAGCGGATGCTACGAAGTCGGCGTCCGCGCAGTTGACGATCACGCCTCCACCGAACGTGACGGCGACGGTGTCGCCGGCGTCGGGAAGCGTGCAGACGGGGCAGCAGCAGAGCTTAAGCGCGACGGTGACGAATGATCCGCTGAATCTTGGGGTGACGTGGGCGCTATCTGGCGCGGGATGTGCGGGCGCGGCGTGCGGGGCGCTGTCGAGCACGGCGAGCGCTTCGGGCGCGACGATTACGTTTACGGCACCGGGGACTGTGCCTTCGCCGGCGACGGTGATGGTGACGGCGACAGCAGTGGCGGATACGAGCAAGTCCGCGGCGGCGACGATTACGATTACCGCGCCGCCGGCGATTGCGGTTGCGGTTTCGCCGAACACGGCGAGCGTGCAGGCACCTGGAGGGACGCAGGGATTCAGCGCGACGGTGATGAATGATGCGCAGAATAAGGGCGTGAGTTGGGCGCTGAGCGGCGCGGGCTGCAGCGGTACGGCGTGCGGAACGCTTTCGGCGAACGCGAGCGCTTCGGGCGTGGGAATTACGTATACGGCTCCAGCGAGTGTGCCTACGCCTGCGGCGGTGACGCTGACAGCGACGTCGGTGAGTGACGGAACGAAATCCGCGGCGTCCACGATTACGTTGACGGCGCCGCCGGTGATCAGCGTGGTGGTAGCGCCGGCGTCGGCAACGGTGATGGCACCGGGAGGGACGCAAGGATTTAGCGCGACGGTGACGAACGATGCGCAAAATAAAGGTGTGAACTGGGCGCTGAGCGGTGTGGGCTGCACGGGTGCGGCGTGCGGGACGCTTTCTGCGAACGCGAGTGCGTCGGGCGTAGGAATTATGTATACGGCACCGGCCAGCGTGCCAACGCCTGCGGGGGTGACGCTGACGGCGACGTCGGTGAGCGATGGGACGAAGTCCGCGGCGGCAGCGATTACGCTGACGAGCATGCCGGTCGGGAATATCAGTGTGACGATTTCGCCGAAGCGCGGAGGGTTGACGCTGGGGCAGAAACTGAGTGTGACGGTGACGGTGACGAACGATGTGGGCGCGGCGGGAGTGAACTGGAGCGCGTCTGGCGCGGGCTGCACGGGGAATGCGTGTGGGACGTTTACAAACGTGACGCTCACGTCGGCGACATTCGTGGCGCCGTCGAGCGCGGGCGTGGTGACGGTGACGGCGACGAGCAACGCGGATAATACGAAGAGCGCGTCGGCGACGATCGGCGTTACGGACCTGGCGGGAGTATTTACGTATCACAACGATTTGGCGCGAGACGGGGCGAATACGCAGGAGTACGCGCTGACGACCAGCAATGTGGGGTCGGCCACGTTCGGGAAACTTTTTTCGTGCACGGTGGATGGGGCAGTGTATGCGCAGCCCTTGTGGGTGGCGAATCTCTCGATTGGCGGCGTGATGCACAACGCGGTGTTTGTGGCGACGACGCACGACACGGTGTATGCGTTTGACGCCGATGCCGCGCCATGCCAGACACTGTGGTCGAAAAGCCTGCTGGGGAGCGGGGAGACGTGGGTGAATCAGAACGATGTGGGGACCGGGGATATTCAGCCGGATATTGGAATTATTGGGACGCCGGTGATCGATCCGGCGACGAATAAATTATTCGTGGTGACGAAGAGCGAGACCGCAGGGTCGGGCTGCGCGCCTGCGGCGAACTGCTTTCAGCGGCTGCATGGATTGAGCTTGCTCGATGGATCGGAGTCCGCGGGGCCGACGAATATCAGCGCGGCGATTACCGTGGCGGGGACGGGCGACGGATCGTCTGGCGGGGTGGTGGCGTTCAATACGCTGCGGCAGAATCAGCGGCCCGGACTGGTGCTGGCGAATGGCGTGGTGTATGTGGCGTGGGCGTCGCATGGGGACAACACGCCGTATCACGGATGGGTGATTGGGTTTGACAAGAATACGCTGCAGATGGTGACGACGTGGAACGCCAATCCGAATGGCAACGACTCCGGAATCTGGATGGGCGGCGGGGCGCCTTCGGTGGATGCCAGCGGGAACATGTATTTCCTCACGGGGAATGGGACGTTCGACGCGAACAGCGGGGGGCTGGATTACGGCGACAGCACGGTAAAGTTGAGTACGGCGTCCGGGCTCGCGGTGGCGGGATATTTTACTCCGGCGGACCAGCAGAATCTGGAGAATGGCGATGCGGACCATGGTTCGGGAGGCGCGGCGCTGCTAGTGGATCAGCCGATGGGCAGTCCGCACCAACATCTCTTGATTGGCGGGGGCAAAGAGGGAAATTTCTTTATGCTGGATCGCGACAACCTGGGCGGATACGGCGCGAACTTCAATCCTACGGATTCGAACGTGGTGCAAAAATTCGGGCTGGGGAATGGAATATTTGCCACGGCGGCATTCTGGAATAACGGATTGTATATCGCGGGCGTGGGCGGACACGTGAAAGCCTTTGCGTTTAATACGACGACGGGATTGTTCAATACGTCGCCGACGTCGCAGTCCTCGGCAGGATTTGGGTTCCCGGGGGCAACGCCATCGGTTTCGTCGACCGGGCTGACGAACGGGATTGTGTGGGCGCTGGACAACAGCGCGTACTGCACGCAGCAGTCGCGGGCATGCGGGCCGGCGGTGCTGCACGCGCTGGATGCGACGAACCTGGCGACAGAGCTTTGGAATAGCGGGAGTACGGCGGGGAACGCGGTGAAGTTTGTGGTGCCGACGGTGGCGAACGGCAAGGTGTACGTGGTTACGCGCGGGAATAATCAGGGCGGGGCGGCGAATACGACGAGCACGCCTGGGGAACTGGATGTTTTCGGGTTACTGCCCAACTGACCGGCCGTTTCGTTCGAGCGGCAGATTCCTTGCGAGATGATTCGCGCTGACGGTTAGTCGCATCGCTCAGTACTGACGCACGCGGGACGTTCCGCCGGATGTGGCGGCGGATCGTCGACGATGAGCCCGCCGCCACCGCAGCAGGTGAACGCGCCGCCGGGCAACTATGCGATTACGGTTACCGCTACATCCGGCAAGATTACCCATAACGTGAAGATCGCGGTGGTCGTGCAATGAGCCACCAATTTATGCTCAAGGGCATGTTGTGCTCGAGACTAGCAATAAGCGGGTTGTGAGCGGCGATGGAAGATAATTCCCAGTAGAACCCATGCGGCGAAGGCGACCCACTCGGCGCCGGAAAAGTGGCCGGGGATAATCGGGAGCAACTTCATCAGGACGAGCAGTAGCGAAACGAGCGCGCCGGACGTGGCGATCATCCGCAAGGTGGCGCGTTTCTCCACAAAATAGAAGGAGGCGCAGGCGGCCAGCCATCCGAGTGCCGCGGCCATGGAGCCGACTTCCGTCACGGGAACGAGCAGGGCATCGCCGATGGAGAGTCCGATGAGCGTGCCGGCGGAAATGGCCACGATGGACACCGTTGGCGTCAGGTAGCGCGGGTGGATCTTGCCGAAGGCTGCGGGAATGGTGCGGCTGCGGCCAAAGGCGAAGAGCAGGCGCGATGAGGCAATGAAATTGCCGTTGAAGATTTGCAGCAGGCCAGCGAGGGTTACGGCGAGAATCAGTCGCACGAGCCACACGGAGTGCGTGGCCGCGCCGAACGCGATGGCAGTGGCAAAGCGTTGGCCCTGCAATGCGGGCCACGGGGAGATGTAGGCGACCGCGCCGATGGAGAGTACGTAAAAACCAGCTCCGATTAATAGAGCCATGACGATGGCCTGGAAAAACTTTTGCGGCGGGAAGCCGGCGTGGGCTTCCTCCGCGGCTTTGGGAACGGACTCGAAGCCGGTGACGAAATACGGAACGATCTGGAGGGTCAGCAAAATCGAGGCCAGCGGGGCGTGCGAAAAGAGTGGCTGGAGATTGGCGACGGCGCCGGTACGGGCGCTGACCGCGACGAGCAGGACGAAGACCACGAGCACCGCCGAGGTGGCCCAAGTCTGCAGGATGCTGCTGCCGCGAATGCCACGGTGATTCACGTACGCGAGAATCGCGGTGAGCGCGATGCCCAGCAACAGTCGCGGTAAAAATACCAGCTCACCCGCTACGCGATAGAGCGGGAAGCTGTTGAGCTGCGGAAAAATGTACGCGGCCAGCTTGCCTACAACCACCGCTTCCCACGGGCAAACGATGAAATAAGCGAGCAGCATCATCCAGCCGGTGAAGTAACTGACGAGCGGCGGGAAGACTTGCGCGGTATAAGCGGCTTCTCCGGCGGCGTCCGGCAGACGCGCCACCCATTGACCATAGATGAAGCCTACGGGAACCAGCAGGATGCCGCCGATGGCGAAGCCGAGCATGGCGCCGAGCGGCCCGCCGCGGCCGAGCCAGTCGTCCATCAGGACGATCCAGCCGGTGCCGACCATGGTGCCGAAGCCCAGCGCGAAATAGTTCCAGAGCGTGAGTCTGCGCGCCAGGTTGGTCATTTACGGCGCGTCCCGCAGGGCATGCGGAAGGTTATAACGCAGTTGGCCCGCAGCGCCGAACGATTTTTGACGGCGCGGCGAAGGTCGTTAGGCGGTGCGCTGGGTGAATATTCCCGCGAAATACTGCTTGTTGCGGATGGCGACGATGGTCCAAAGGATCACCACGACGATGGCGAGCGGCAAGCCTGCAGGGGCCATCAGCAAGTGGAAGAAGAAAATATTGACGAGTACGGGCGCCAGGATGGCGAGCGCCAGCGGAACAAAACGGTTCACCAGAAGCAACACGCCGGCGATAATTTGCAGCGCGAAGATCACCACGTAATATTTGGAGGCAAAAAGCAAACCAAAAAATTGCCCTCCCATGGCCGGCGGCGGCGGTAGGTGAATGAATTGCAAGAAACCGTTCAAGCCAAAAACCAGGAATACCAGGCCTAGAAGCAACCTCGAGATAGTCGATGCGATTTTCATGTTTTTTTCCTTTTTGCGAGTTATGGAATCAGAGACTGGCGTGCGTTTCGACGCGTTCGAGCAGGGGAGCCAGGAATGCTTGCGGATCGACGGCGCCCTGCATGATCTGCGAGGTGCCCTCGGCGGCGATGATGGTCACGTCGGCAATGCCGACGAAACCAAATACCGCGCGGAGATAGGGGGAGACAAAATTCAAGGAGGCCATCGCGGTACCTTCGCCGTAGGCGCCCCCGCTGGCGATGAGCAGCGTGGCTTTCTTATTCTTTAGCAACCCTTTCGGGCCTGTGGCGTCATAAGCGAAGGTCTTGCCTACGCGTATCACTTGATCGATCCACAGTTTTAGGGATGAGGGGATGCCGAAGTTGTGCATGGGGACACCAAGGACCAATTCGTCGGCTTCCAGAAGCTCCGCGAACAGTTCATCGGAGAGCGCGAGGGCTTTCCTTTGGTCAGGGGAACGACCAGCCTCGGGGGTGTAGGCGGCGCCGATCCACGAGCCGTCGACGATGGGGATGTGCGTGGTGGACAGATCGCGCGAGACGACGCGGGCGCCGGGATGGGATTCGCGCCAAGCCTCGACGAACTTGGCGGTGAGCTTTCTGGAAACGGAGTGATCTCCCATAGGGCTGGAATCGAGCTTGAGAAGAGTGGGCATTGAGCAATTCTCCTTAGTAAGCAGATGCTGCATAACCAACAGTCGTTGTATACAGTAACACGACAACTGTTGTCTAGTCAACATTCATAGTGGTGTGCTATAATAGCTAAGTTATGGACAAAGCTGGAGTTACGATGAAACAGTGCGAGCAGATGGACCCCCGCATCCGCCGGACGCGACAGCTCTTGCTGGACGCGCTGAAGCGCCTGCTGGAAGAGAAAGAGTTCGACAAGATCAACATCCAAGACATTACCGAGGCGGCGACGCTGAATCGCGCGACGTTTTACGCGCACTATCCGGATAAGTTTGCGCTGCTGGAGCAGTTGATCCGGGTTAGCTTTCTGCAGCTGCTGGAGCAGCGAAAAGTGCGCTTCGATGGGACGTGTTCGTCGGCGTTTCAGGCGATTATCTTGGCGGTATGCGATTACCTGGCGGAAGTGCAGAAATCACTGTCGTCGAAGCAGCACCAGTTCGAGCCATTTGTGGAAGCTACGGTGATTGACCAGCTCCGGGTGGTGCTGATAGAGGGCTTTCGTGAACATCCCGTGGAACGGCGAATTCCGCAGGAGATGATTGCGGCTACGGCGAGTTGGGCGATTTATGGGGCGGCGAAGCAGTGGGTGAATACCGCAGAGCGCGTGCCTGCGGAAGAGTTTGTGGCGGTGGCGGTGAAGCTGGTACAGCCGATTTTGATGGCCGGAGCCGCGGCTGAGGCGGTGCCGCAGAGTCAGAGCGGTTGTGCTTGAATGCCAGCGTAGAAAACGGCAGCTGGTCTGCCGCACTCCAACTTTTACATGCCTTCGTAATTTGGGCCGCCGCCGCCCTCGGGAACGACCCAGTCGATGATTTGGTAGGGGTCGGCGATGTCGCAGGTCTTGCAGTGCACACAATTGGCAAAGTTGATGCGTAGTTTTTGGCCTTCGCCGTCTTTGGCCATTTCGTAGACTGCGGCGGGGCAGAAATACTGGCAGGGATTGCCGTACTCGGTGACGCACTTCGTCGCGCAAACATTCAAGTCGCGGACCAAGAGGTGGGCGGGCTGATCGTCTTCGTGGCGGGTGCCGGAGTGGTAGACGTCGGTGAGGCGGTCGAAGGTGAGCACACCGTCGCCCTTGAAGCGTTCGGGCTTGTGGCCGGCGGCTTCCTCGCGAGCTTTTTCCGGGCTGAGCTTTTTGTAGTGGGTATAGCCGGCGCGCGAGCGCATGGGATCAATCAGGCCGCGGCCGCCGGTGATTTGCTGCAGCGCGGTGTGGAAGAATCCGCCGAGCATGCCGTGCTGGAAGGATTGGTGGAAATTGCGGACCTGCCAGAGTTCTTTCTTT
>Ga0181537_10002842_pt1 | contig 15069 bp, 15 predicted proteins | sample PEATcosm2014_Bin_39_FD_119765 | JGI IMG/M metagenome (GOLD analysis project Ga0181537, IMG submission 119765) | Peatland microbial communities from MTU Mesocosm Facility, Houghton, MI, USA - PEATcosm2014_Bin23_10_metaG | ecosystem: Environmental > Terrestrial > Soil > Wetlands > Peat | place... | reverse complement strand
TTGTTAGTCTGCCGCCCCAGAAATTCGCTAAGCCGCGCCACCGTCCGTCCCTGCGCGTCCTCAATCACCGCCCCATACCCTGAAGGCCCAGGATTCCCCCGCGACCCCCCATCGCAATGCGCCGTAAACCAGGCATTCTCCCCACTCCCCGCAGCCGCCCCATCGTCAAAAAGATTTCCAGTCATAGCTACCCAGTGTATCGGTTCCAGTCCTGTCCGCACAGCACCCCGCCACCAAGCAGCACCGGCGCAGATTCTGGATCGGCGACGATAGGACCAGAACTTATACATCTGTTGCGCTGATCTGTATAATTCGCATCGACAAATCATTCGTATTGCGAGAATTCTGAGATGAGATCTGGCACGGAAAGTGTTCTCTGGTTGATCGTCGCCTACGCACTCGCGTGTGGAGTGACACCGTTGGAAGCGCAACCATCGAATGCGCCAGCGGCTGCTTTGGTTGGTCCTCAAGCGGTCAAGGTTGTGTTGAAGCAGTTCGCAATTAATCACCTTGCCTCCGATCCGATTACTCACAACCCCTTGCGCACCGATGGAAGCTGGTCGATTAGCAAGAACCGCCCCACGGCTTGCCCGCAGGTGGCCGCAACATGCGTGGAAGTGTTCTATGAGGTTCCAGATCAGTCGGCTAAATGCTCGTGGGTAATATCGCTGGATGAAAATGGTGCGGAGGGCAAGGTCATCGACGAGAATGACGACGCGGACAACTACATGGTCCGTACACTCACAGGTAGCGAAGCCGCCTCATTCGTAAAGTCACGCAACAAGCCAGTAGTTCCTCCGATCGGAGTCGCTGTGCATGTCAACGGCACTGTAGCTTTACAGGTGCTCGTAGGTAAAACGGGCGATGTTCAAAAGGTCTTATCTGTAAATGGTGCTCCGATGCTGCAGACGGCATCAATCGATGCTGCCAAGAAGTGGACTTTTTTGCCGATGACGATTGGCACTCGAACTGTTCAGTACCAAGTCCCACTTGTGTTTACGTTTTATCCGTGGATTGGCTCTATACCCGGCACGATCAAGATCGCACCTTAGGTTTCAGAAAGCACCAACCTTGGCCACGGAAGTTCCTGTCGGGCCTATTATCGCCAATCCGGAAACCGCACCCCACCCGCCCCACCGACCCGCTGACCCGCTGACGCGCTGACCCGCTGCCTAAAATCCGCTCACCAATCCACCCCCAACACGTCTCTCAGAAGCGGAACCATTGCAATCCATGGAGCAATCAATCGATGGCGGCAGATGCGGTGATCTATCCCACTTCCCCGATTGCAGTCCCGGCGCGCGCAGCATGGCCGGCCACAGGCCACATAGCCGCTTCGGTCCTGGAAAGGGTACAATCCCTCCCAGGTATGGCTGCAACCACCGCAATGGACGGAGCAAAGAGCGGCAGCGCCCAGGACCGCCTTCAGGCGCGCGCTCCCGAGATGGAACTCATCCGTCAGGCCCAGTCCGGTTCCCGCGTGGCCTTCGATGCCCTCGTCCGCCAATATGAGCACCAGGTCCTCCGCCTCGCCCTCCACCTCACCGGCTCCGAGCACGACGCCGAAGACATCTACCAGGAGGCCTTCCTCAAGGCCTACCGCTATATCGGCAACTTCCGCTTCGAGTGCTCCTTCTACACCTGGATTTACCGCATCGTCACCAACCTTTGCCTCGACCAGTTGCGTCGAAAGAAAACAAGGCGCGAAGATCACGCCGTGGTCATGGACCACTCCGGTGACGAAATTGATCTGCTCGCGTCTGTTTCCGACGAAAGGTCGTTTTCCAACCCCGCCCGGGAGCTCGATCGCAAGCTCCTCGGCCAGAAAATTCAAACCGCCCTCGGCAAGCTCACGCCCCGCGAGCGCATGGTTTTTGAACTGAAGCATTACCAGGGTCTCCGCCTGCGCACCATCGGAGAAATGCTGAACACCACGGAAGAGACCGCCAAGAACACCCTCTTCCGGGCAACCAAGAAGTTGAGATCCCAATTGGCGGAACTGCGTTAAAGCGCTCCTGGCAATCTCCATCATGGGGATGCGGATTTCTTGAGCGCGAACGTCGCAACAATTTTTGAGGCTGGAAGGACGTAACTATGAATTGCGAAATTGCACATGAAAGGATCGTCTCGGCAGCGTACGGCGAGCTGACCGATGAGCAAGGTCACGAGCTGGAGCGGCATATGGCCGGTTGCCACGACTGCCATACAGAGCGCGAAGAGTTGCTGGCCCTCAAGGTGCTGGCCGCTGCGCATCCCGTCGTCGAGCCCCCCGCTAACCTCGTAGCGCGCTCCCGCCTGCGCCTTGAGGAAGCCCTCGACGCTCTCCCTCCTAAGCGCTGGTATGAGTGGCTCGGCCAGCGCATGATGAACAACTTCGCCATCCTTTACGCCGCGCCCGTCGCCGCCTGCCTCATGCTGGTCGCCGGTGCCGGTGCCGGCGTCCTCGGCGGATACGAATACGCCCAGAGTCGCGCCGCCCGCGCCGCCACTTCCATCACAGCGCAACCCGCGTCCCAGTCCACGCCAGGTCAGGCCGGACCCGCTGAAATCTCCAGCATCTCCAGCATCGTCCGTCAGCCCAACAGCGAGATCGTCGAAGTTCACTACAACCAGGTTGTGCCCAGGCAGATGCAGGGCTCCCTCGACGATCCCGCCATCCGCGATCTCCTCATGCTGGCCTCGGAGAACTCCGCCTCCGCTGGCGTCCGTGACGACTCCGTCGGCCTCATGGCCGCTGAGTGCCGCGCCGGACACGGTTGCCAGGCCGCCGGCATCCGTGACGCCCTCATCGTCGCCCTTCGATACGACAAGAACGCCGGCGTCCGCTCCAAAGCCCTCCAGGGCCTCCAGCCTTACATCGCTGAGGATGTCCGCGTCCGCGATGCGGTCCTGGAAGCCCTGCTCAACGACTCCGATCCCCGCATTCGAACCGCCGCTATAAACATCCTCGAACCCGTTGAAGCGGACACAAGTGTGAGACAGGTCTTGCATTCTGTTGCTAATTCGGACCATAATCCCCAAATCCGGACAGTTTCAAGAGAAGTCTTGAGCCGTGCCCCTGAGATTCAGTAAAAACCGCCAACCTTCCGGCAATCGCACCGTCTCAAAGAGTGGATGCCGGAGGGAAAAAGAAAAAATAGGAGGATGAATATCAGTCTTGCAAAGGCACAGAATCGAACAGATCGGCGAGCTGTCGCTTCGGTAACATCGCGACACCTCAAAGGCTGCGGAGGAAATCATTGCGGACAGGGTCTGTAACAGGGCCCGGCTCCGCAAGTACGGGGAATTCACTGCGGATAGTTTTGTAACAAGGGCACGGCTTTAGCCGGGCCGAAAAGACCGCAAGTTGAAAAGTGGGCTTTAGCCCCTGCCAAAGCCTCACCTCCGCAAATGATCTGGATGACCGAACGCCTGAGCAAAACGAATATTCCCTCTACGGGAGACGAACAAAATGAAGTACCTTTTGAGGCAGTACCGCAATGCATCTCTGGCAGTCGTCGTGTTGTCCGCGGCCATCGCCGTCACCCCGCCCGGCGCACGCGCGCAGGGCGGCGGGCTCACCGTGTTTCTTCAGGAACCCAGCCCGGTCATCCTCCACGCCTCCACTACCCAGGGCTACCTCGGCGTCGATATCGCCGACATCGACCAGGACAAAGCCCAGTCCCTCAAGCTCAAAGAAGTCCGCGGCGCCCTCATCACCCTCATTGACCACGACGCGCCCGCCGGACAAATCGGCCTCAAAGTTAACGACGTCATCATCCAGCTCAACGGCCAGAACGTCGAGGGCGCCGAACAGTTGAAGAGGATGCTGCGTGAGATTCCCGCCGGACGGAAAGTGAGCCTCGAGTTCAGCCGCGACGGAAATGTGCAGACCGTGGCTGTGGAGCTGGTGGACCACAGGGTCCTGGGACACGACATCTGGAACAGGATCGGCAACAGCGGCGATGTCTTTGCTCAGTCAGAGAGCGGAATGGGCTATCTCAAGGGCGACGGCGATGTCGGTGTGCCCGGAGCCTTGCGCTTATCCATCTTCGGCAGCACGCTCAATGTCGGCGCACTCGTTGAGCCGCTCGCCTCGCAGATGGCCGAGTACCTTGGCGTCTCCAACGGCATCATGGTAAAGCAGGTGGCGCGCAAAAGCGAAGCCGCCGCGGCCGGCCTCAAGATTCACGACGTCGTTCTCAAAGTCGGCGCCGACCCCATCGCCAATCTCGCCGACTGGGATCGCGCCCTCCGCGCCAACCAGGGCAAGCCCGTCCAGGTCACCATCCTCCGCGACAGAAAGCAGCAGACCATCACCCTGCAGGTCGACTCCAAACACAAGGGCAGCAAGGTTGAAGAGCTCAACATCTTCCCTGACAGCGACTGCCCCCTAGTCGCCGAGGTTGACCCGGCAAAATCGCAAGAGCTGAGCCGTCAGGCCGAGGCCCTTCGCGATCAATTGGGGTCCCAGAACCTCCAGCTCGACACAAAGCAGGTGCAGGACCTTCAAAGGGAAATCGAGAAATTCCGCCACGACTTTAACGCTCAGGACTTCAAGGCTCAGGACTTCCAAGTCGACCAGAAGCAATTACAAGACCTTCAGAAGCAGATGGAAGAGTTCCGCAAGAACTTCAACCCCGGCGACCTCAGAATCGATCCCAAACTAGAGGAAGACCTGGAGCAAAAGCTAGACCAACTCCAGAACGACTCCCAGCCTGAGCCACACCAGATAGCTCCCTACTAGCCCTCAGCGGCGTTGCCGGCCACCGGACGGATCGAACTCCCGATCGAATGTCCAACCCCGCCACAAATGACCGTGCCCCGTTCTTGCGCCTTTTTCCTGGCGCAAGGGCGGGATAGCTCAAATCTCAACACACCAAAATGGCCCCCGCAAGCGCACTTTTCCATTTTCCCACTTGAAATCCACAGCCTAGCAGGTAGACTGCAAGTCAGAGGCAACGGCACTCCCCCCGGTATCATCCCCATCGTGCCGGCCTTCAAAAGGGGACAATATGGAGCCCGAGCAGGTCATTCAAATCCACGGCCACAGGCGGCGGATCGAAGCCTCGGACGCCGACCTTTCCGGATCGGCATTCGCTGACGTTAATCTTTCCGGCGCCACTTTCACCGATATCAACCTCTCTGGCGCGACCTTCGTTGATATCGATCTTGCCGGCTCTGCCATTGAAAACGCCAACCTTGCCGGCTGGCGCGTTCGCAACGTCAATCTTCACGGCGCGCAAGTCAACTCCGCCGACCTCCGCGGAGCGTCCATCATCAACAGCCTCATGGACGGCATGACCATCGACGGCATCCCCGTCGCCGATCTCCTCGCCGCGCATCGCACCGTCAACCCGTAAGCCGACCCCTGAGTTACTTCACGCCCTTGTCGGGGTTCCACACGCCCTGAAGTTTCCGCGCGTAAAGTATCTGACCAATGTGATACGCATTGTGCGCTCCCACGTGCGCAATCAGCGACGCGTTCTCCGCCAGTTTCTTGTCGTCCGCCGCCTCAACAGCCTTCTCCCAATCGGTCATCACCTGGTCCAGTTTCTTCACCAGGTCATCCCACTGCGCAGCCGTAAAGTTGTCGAACGTCTCATTGTTATTCCCGTCAAACGGATCCTGTTTCTCGCCTTTGAATTGCTGCAGGTTCCGCCGGTCCCAGTACCAAAGGTGATAGGCCAGTTGACCCACTGAGTGGTTGCCCTTCCCCGGACTCCACATAGCCTGTTGAGCGGTCAATCCCTCCACGGCAATTTTCGTCGGCACATACCAGTCTTCCTGGTCGTGCGATTGGTGCAGCTGCTCCAGCAGCACGCCGCGCAACGTAGTCGGTGGCGGCGTATTCTGCGCCCGTGCGGAAATCGGAGCAGCAGCCGAAACGGCAAACAGCATCAGCAAAGCTAGCTTTCTCATCGGTCTAGACCTCTCGGAAAAACGCAATGAGCGGAGTATAACCGCTCATCCGCCTCTATGTTGTCTCAGAAATGTCGCGAATCCACACCGCTGTGATCAGCCAACAAAACTCTGGGTCAAGCTCAAAGCAACACAACTCCGCCTGCAAGTTTTTCTCAGGAACGGCGCCGAAGCCTGGGCAACCAGCGGGGCACCTCTTTCGAGTACTGCAGATACGCCGCGCCCCACCTCTTCACCATGCTCGGCTCCTCATAAATCATTACGAACGCATGAGAAAGAAGCGCGAGCACGCATGCATATCCAAAAACGCGCCAGGATTTGAAAAGAAGACTCTCGCCGATTAGCATCAGCAGCAAGCTGAAGTACATCGGATGCCGGACCAGGCCGTAAACTCCCCTTGCTACAAGCATCGGTGGCCCAAACGAGAGACCAATCGAGGCAAAGTCCCATGCACACCAGAGATACCCTGCGGTCCCAGTAGCCACCAGCAGCAGTCCGGCAATACTGAGCGGAATGAAATCCAGGAATGGCCTTCCGGGGTGCATTGACAGTATTGAATACGGGCTCCAAACCGCAATAATGAACCCCACCAAGAGCCGGAACGTCATCAGCATCACGAAGACCCGTACTGCAGCAAACCGTGTGACCATCTTGTCCTGCGCTCCCATTCCGAGAGCCGCGTGCCGCAAATCGCAAAGTCAATTTGCTCGTCTATCTTCCCCTCACGCCTCGCCCGTTTTAGCCCGTTCCAGCCCCGCGCGATCCCACCCACCAAGCGTCGCCCCCGCCTCATACGTACTCCGGCAAAACTCCAGCAGCGCCTCGCTCGGCCGTTCCGCCTTCCGCACATCCTCATACATCAGCAGAAACTCCCCCAGCTTCCCGTCGTAATGTGCCCCTTCCGGCCGCACCCGCGCCTGCTTAAATCCCACCGGCTCCGGCACCGTGTAGCTGTAAAATGCCGCGTCCCCAATCCCCGCCCCCGGCCAGAAACCCACGCTGCTCACCTCGTGCGAATACGCCTCCCGCGTCATCGCATCCGCCCCCGGACGCTCCGGAGCCCGACGCCCCGAAAACCGGCTCACCGCCAAATCAAAGCTCCCCCAGAAAAAATGCACCGGGCTGCACTTGCCCAAATACTCCGTCTTAAACCGCCCAAACACGGAATCCACTGACTGCAAAATCCGCCAGAACCGCCCCACCGCCTCCGCGTCATAAGAGCCATGAATCCGGTCCTCATCAAACGCAATCGGATCGGGAATCTCCACCGGCATCCGCCAGATCTTCACCGCAATCCCCGCCCCCCGCAGCATCTCCATCACGTCCGCATAAAAATCCGCAACCGTCCGCGGCCGCAGCTCCAGCGTCTTCAAAACCCCATCTCTGGTCTCCAGCACCAACTCATGCCGCAAAAAATCGAACCGCAACTCAAACGACCGTTCCCCATACGGAATCCGCGAAGTCGTCAGCCCCCGCGCCCCAACATACAGCGGAACATTCCACCAGTGGTTCATCAGCGGCGTCAGCCCCAGCCGCACCTTCCCCACAATCTGCGTCCACATGTGCAGCGTGGCGTAAGTGTCCTTCCAGTCCTCCAGCCGCAACTCCGGCCAGCACTCCGCCAAATCAGAACAGTACTTCGAAATGTCCGCCATTCGATTGAACCTCGCGGCAAATCAAGATGCACGCAGTATAGCCTCCATGTGTCCTTTCGATGGTTGCATGACAGCGCGAAATATAGTATGTATATACACAGTGCGCTACGAATGGGATGAACGAAAAAATCATCAGAACCAGCGCAAGCATGGCGGGATCTCATTCGAGCTCGCGACATTGGTTTTTGAGGATTCCAGCTGCCTTATAGTTCTTGATCGCGTCGATAAAATCGGAGAGCAGCGCTGGCATGCTTTGGGGTCCATTTCCCTTCGTCCGGGAATTGCATTGGTTCTGCTCGTGGTTCATGTGTACAGAGTTCCCAGGGAGGATAAAAATGGCGAAGAGACAATCCGCATCATCAGCGCGCGCCGGGCTGAAGACCATGAGTACCGCCGATATAAGGAACAGGCCGTGGACTGAATCGGAGATTGAAGCGGTGCGCAAAGCGAGCGATGCGCAGCGCGCGGGCAGCCGCTTGCCCAAAGGGGAATACGAAGGTATTCCGCTGCTGACAGCGGAGCAGCTTGCCCGTATGGTCCGGCTCCGTGAAGTAAGACGCAAAGTGCCGGTCAGCGTCCGTCTCGACCCACAGGTCCTCGACTGGCTGCGCACTAAGGGCGAAGGACATCTCACCCGTATCAACGACATCCTCACCAACTTGATGGAAGCCGAACGCCGCAGCAGCTCGGGTAGTTAGAGCAGAATTACTGGATTTGCAAGAGAACGCAACGATCCCACGCCCAGCTCCCTATACCAGCTTATTCCCGCACTCCGGACAAAACTTCGTCCCCGCCGCGCACTCTGCCCCGCACTTCCCGCAGGCGCCCGCGGCATGCAGCGGCTTGCCGCACTCCGTGCAGAATTTGCTCCCCTGCGTATGCGCCCCGCACGACGGGCACATCGCCGCAGCCGCCGTAGCCGTGGCCCCCCCAGCCGTGGCCACAGTCGTCCAATCCATCCCCTTCGTCAAATCCAACTCATGCACCTTCTGCCGCAACTGCTCCACGGTAGTCTGCGCCTGCGCCGCGGCCAGTTCCGTCTGCACGTTGGGCGCGCAGTCATAGCAAAGCCCGCGCGCCTCGTTCCAGCACGTAGCCACGCACGCCCAGCGGCTGCACTTCGGGCACTCGCGAAAATTGACTTTAGCCTCCCCAATTGCATCGCGATAAGCCTGGTCATGAGCCGGCCCCTGTATCGCGCGCTCAATCTCGTAAGCCGAACTAGCCGCATTGCCCAGTATCCCGCCAAACAGCGATCCAGCCGCCCGCAGCGCGCTCCCCGCCATCCCCACAGCCGACGGCTTAAACTCCGACCGGAACCCGTTATTGCAGCGATCGCAGAAAAACTCAAACTGATAGCCCTTATCGGTCGAGTGGTCAGAGTAGTTCCGTGTGAACTGAATCAGGGACATAGCGTCTCCAAGGAATGCAATTTGCGAGGTAGGCTCTGCCGGACGGCGAGTAGGCCCATTATATCCAGCGCGAGCTGCGGAAAAAAACATCTTTCGGACGCGCTTTGTAACAAGGGCACGGCTTCAGCCGGGCCAATAAAGTCAATAGAGATGTCGGGCTTTAGCCCCTGCGGGCTTCTGTTGTGAAGGGAGGCGGGGGTTTCAACCCCCGCATAAAGCCGGCGAAATAGATTCGGGCTGGCAGGGGTGGGCTTTAACCCACCGATTATCCGCGAGCGGTCTTTCTGGATTGCAGTAAATTGTTACTGCAAATGCAGTAAGAATTTACTGCAATCCCGAGTCCCAAAGTTAGGATACGGCTGCTCATGTAGCTTACGGTATGATGAATAGACCTTGAAAAGAGACCGATGCCAGTCGCCGCCTCCAAAATGCCGACTCGCGATTGCCCACCGTTCCTCAGGTGGGCCGGGAGCAAGCGCCGACTTCTGCCGGAGCTGAAGAATTTCTGGACCAAGAATCACAAGCGCTACGTAGAGCCATTCGCGGGCTCAGCGTGCCTATTTTTCGCCCTGAGACCGCCCAAAGCAATATTGGGCGACCTCAACCCAGAACTAATATCCACCTATGTTGAGGTAAAGTACCGTCTCGATGCGGTGCTGAAAGAACTCGCGACGTTGCCGCCTTGGGACAAAGGAGAGTACATCCGGCTGAGGACGTTGGACACATCAAAAATGGCGCCACATGCGCGGGCGGCTCGTTTTATTTATCTCAACCGGTTTTGCTTCAACGGTATTTACCGGACTAACCTCAAGGGTCATTTCAATGTTCCCTACAGCGGAGATGGTTGCGGCGCGATACCGCAGGACCAAGTCTTTCAAAACTGTTCGCAGCAACTTCGCGGAGCACGATTTGTTCACGGAGATTTCGAGAAGGTCTTGAGAAAAGCGGAGAAGGGCGACCTTGTCTACATGGACCCTCCTTATGCCGTACGAGCCCGAAGAGTGTTTCGAGAATATGATCCCAGCACCTTCACCCTCGGAGATATTGCACGATTGCGCTCATGGATGGAACAACTTGATAAGGCCCGTATCGACTTCATCATGAGCTATGCTGAGTCCGACGAAGCAGATATCCTTCGGAAGGGATTTTCATCCCAGACCATTTCCGTTCGTCGCAACATCGCGGGGTTTGCCGCGCATAGAAAAATGGCGCAAGAAGTTCTTATTTCGAACAGGTGAAGGTAAGATGCCGGCCCTAAAACCATCCCAGCCAGAAGTGCCGCAAATTGTTCCAGCCGGACAGTTGCGAGAACTCACGCCTGATCAGATCAAGCCAAATGCTCACAACCCTCGACTTCTTTTTGACCCCAAGGAACTGTTAGAACTCAAAACCAACATTGCACAGCACGGGGTGCTGGTCCCGATCACTGTTTATCAAACGAAGGGGCAGAGCAAATTCTCAATTTTAGACGGCGAACGCCGCTATCGATGTGTGCAAGAGCTCACAGCAGAGGGACACCTTGGAAAACTTGGAAAACCGCTTGTCATCCCCGCGAATGTTGTAGAGCCGCCCAGTAAAGTTGCCGGGCTGCTTTACATGTTCTCGATCCATAACATACGAGAGGCGTGGGAACTAATGCCGACCGCCCTGAGCCTAAAGGTGGTGATGGAAGACCTTGGGGAGCAGGACAATAAGAAGCTAACGAAGCTAACTGGTCTTAGCGAGCCACAAATTGAGCGTTGCAAAAAGCTTCTCACGTTTCCTGAGGAGTTTCAGCAACTCTCGCTCGATCCAGATCCCAAGACTCGTATTCCACCTAATTTCTGGATCGAGGCTCTCCCCGTCATCGATCTCGCGCTGGAATCGTCGGCCGTAATTGCAAAACTTGGTCGCAACGGTGCAATCCGAAAACTCGTCGAAAAATACAGAGCGCGCAAGATCAAGAGCGTTATTCACTTCAGACGCATTATGGAGAGTTATGACCTCAATCGAGACGAACCGCACGCCCGCGAGCAGGTGCTGAGGCGAGTTGAAGAGTTCTTTCTTAACCCGACCATAGAGATACGCGCGGCCTTTGACGAGTTTGTTGTCGAGAAGAAGCGCGTTCAAACCGCGCTCAATGCTTGCGATTCCTTTATCGCTCAACTGCAGGGGCTCCGCTTGCGCCACACCACCGAAGACGAGGAACGACAGTATTTGCGTGACGCGCTTCGCCATGTGCGGGATTATTGCGAAAGTCTAGAACAAGAGTTGAAGGGTGGTGACGATCCGGATGTTGCTCGAAACCTTCTCGCGCTAGATGATGACGGAAAAGACGGCGAAGAGGGCTCTAGCCAACAAATATGACTACGCTCCTACGTTGCCTGATAGCGGGCTGGAAATTCCACGATTATGGGCCGATGCCAATTACATTCGCGCGTGCGAAAGCTTGGCTTTCGCAACTGAAAAGCAAGCGGGATCGACAGATGGCAGGCCGACTGTTAAATAGTGTCATCTACATTTCTGAAAGAGAGACAAAAAGAATACTTCTCCATCAAAACCAAGTGCTGATGGATGTGTTGGCGAAGGCTGGGCTTTCCTCGAAAAAGCTCATTTATGTTTCCGTGGATGAAGCTGGCAGCAGCAGCCCCGTGATGCTAAGCATTCTGCGGAACGGGGCGGGCCTAGAGCAGCGCGGCTGCAAGCTACTTGATTCCCGCGACGTCTTGGGAATCCGGGACGCTACCAGTAGCCTAGAGGAAGGCGCAATAGTGTATGTGGACGACTTTGTTGGCAGCGGAGATCAACTATGCACGTCCCGCACCAGCGCGTTACAGGGAGTTATTGGAAATTTCTCAGAGTTCCTCCTTGTTCCGTGCATCTGCGAGGAGGGTTTCAAACGGCTGAACGCGCTAGGGGTGACGGTTTACGCTGGACACATTCACGCGAAGGCTGAGAGACCGTTGCACGAGCATTCGCATGTTTTCGACCCTCCCACCAAGACGCGGCTGATCGAAATATGTAAGGGGATCCGACCGAAGTTTGGCCTCGGCTATCAGAACATGGCGACTATGGTTGTCCTATACAGAAACGCGCCGAATGGAATTCCCGCCGTTCTGCGTGGGTCGGACAAATGTAGGCCCTTCATGGGATTGTTTCCGCGCTACAGGGATCTACCCGTCAAAAAGTAGCCCCGCGGTCGACGCATACGCTCTGCCAGTTCCAATCGGTCGCTCGTTGGGCTAAGTCACCAATCGCGGCGAAAAGTCCCTAGCCGTGATCCGACAGCAAAGATGGCAACTCACCGGAAATCGAAACTGCGCGGCCGCATGAGCGCTCGACGCGCCTCGTCATCCCGCTTCCGGCCCGCAAACTCCGCCTCCCAGTCATCTCCACCATAAAAATCGCCCCAATCCGCAACCACCAAGACCGCCCCCACCCCAAGAATCCGCCCCAACACCGCCACCCCACATTTTCACAGGCACAAAAATGTTCATTTCCCAACCAACCAAACCCCGATTTTTTCCATTTCCCATCCAACTAAATCCGCCCCCGGTCCAATTAGATGGTTAATGATTCGCAAAAGCCCAACCATCCAGGCAAACGTTTGGCCCTCCGCCTCACCCCGCAAGCCGACATTTCGCCCTTCCCATAACCCTCCAAGCCAACATCCCAGTTCGGCCGGGCTACTGGCCACTAACCCCTGTCTCAGCGGGCTGCTAACCACTAGCCACTAACCACTAACCACTGCCTTATGATTCAATAGAACTAATGGCAACTCCCCGCAGATCGACCACCCGCGGCCGCCTCATCGCCGCCCAGCGCAAAGCCCGCGAGTACGCCATGGTCGCCCGCGCTCTCGCCTCCACCAGCCACCCCGTCCTCGTGCAGATCATCCCCAATCGTTTCTGCAACTTAAGCTGCGGCTACTGCAACGAGTACGACAAGGTTTCCGAGCCCGTCCCCCTCGACGAAATGCTCCGCCGCATCGACCACCTCGGCCGCCTCGGCACCGCCATGATTGGCATCTCCGGCGGAGAGCCCCTCACCCACCCAGACCTCGACGACATCATCCGCCGCATGAGGAAGACCGGCGCCATCGCCGGCATGATCACCAACGGCTATCTCCTCAATGTCGAACGGATTGAACGACTTAACCGTGCCGGCCTCGACCACATGCAGATCAGCATCGACAACCTGGTCCCCGACGAAGTCTCCAAAAAGAGCCTCAAAGTCCTCGACAAAAAGCTCCAGATGCTCGCCGAGCACGCCGAATTTCACGTGAACATAAACTCAGTAGTCGGCGGCGGATTCAAAGACCCCAATGACGCCTTAGTCATTGGAAAGAGAGCACTTGAGCTCGGCTTCGCCTCCACCATCGGCATCATCCACGACGGCAGCGGACAGCTCAAACCCCTCCTCCCGGAAGAAGCCCGCGTCTACTTCGAGATGAATAACCGCCACAAAGCCAACTACTCCCAGTTCGACCAGTTCCAGAAAGCCATCGTCGAGGGCCGCCCCAACGACTGGCGCTGCCGCGCCGGTTCCCGCTACCTCTACATCTGCGAGGACGGCCTCGTCCACTATTGCTCCCAGCAGCGCGGCTACCCCGGCATCCCCCTCGCCGACTACACCACCGCCGACGTCAAGCGCGAGTTCCTAACCGCCAAGAGCTGCTCCCCCAACTGCACCATCGGCTGCGTCCATAGAATCAGCCACATAGACCACTGGCGCGCCCCGCAAACCAACACTGTCTCCCCCGGCAGTCACGGCGCTGAGGTGCTGGTAAACATCCAAACCGGCAACTAATTCGCTGAGCGCGTGTCAGCCCCGTGCCCCATTCATTCGCCTTTTTTCTGGCGAATGAGTGGGAAAGCACCAACCTCACCGCGGCTTCAGCTCAAACTCCTCAATCGCCATCTTCGGCCCCTTCTCAAAATTCTCCCCATCCGGAAAAAACATCACTGTAATCTCATCGAACTTGCGAATCTTCGCCGTCGTCGGCACCGCAAACCGCAAAACCTCACTCACCGCCGAAGCCTTGATCGTGAAGTTTTCCGGTTCGCTCGACTCGACCGGCTGCTGCCCCAAATAAATCGTCTGCTTCCCAAGTGCACTGGAATCAGTCAGAAGCACGCCCGCCGCCACCCTCCCCGCACTGTTGTCGCGGTTCAGCACCTCCACATCGATCTCCCCGCATTGCCCCAATCGGATCGCCGATCCAAGTTCCTGATGCGCCTCCATCGTTAGCGCTAAATAGTTGTTCGCCTGAATGTCGACGGCCAGTGGGCTCCCGTGCGCCCGGTGGGCTTCCGGCCCCGGCTGCTTCTCCGGCGGCTGAAAATACCAATATTCACCATTGAAGCGAACCTTTAGGGGCTCTTTCAAACCCTTTAAGCGAACAACTTCAGGCTCCGGAATCGGCGCGACAATCTCCTTTTTCTCGGGCTCTGGCCACAGAATAATGCTCTCGTACCCCCCGATTCCAGCCGCAGCATTCTGCGCCACAGCCTTTTGTCGCCTACCGGAATCGTCAACAAACGCGCGGTTAAGTGCCGCATTTGCTTCAACTTGGTTGCGATGAGCAACCCCGTCAAGCAGCGCCCAAGCCGTCACCAGCACCGCCGGAATAGCCACCCATCCAAGCCGCAGCGCAGCCTGCCGCACCTCGTAGCCATCCCCGCCTGGCCTGCGCGCGGGGACAGTTCTCATCCACGCAAAAAGTGAAGCCCCCAGCGCAAGCCACGCAGCCGCCAAATAAGGCGAATGCGCCACCAGCGCCGCTCCAGCCGCATAAATTGAAAACGCAATCACATAGCCATGTGCTTCAAAAGGAGGCACATACAGCGACTCCGCAAACAGGTCGCCATCGTCCACACCAAACGGCGCAGCAATCCTTTGTGCAGGAGCAAACGCGTAATAAGTGGCGCCTCGAAGCCCGGCCGCCAGCACAAACGCTCCAATCATCGCAACAAATGCCACCGCCGGCGAAATCTGTTCAAAAAGAATCGCCATCGCCGGAACCCAAACCCACCCCGCAGCGCAAACCACGGCAAACAACGTAAACGGCATCGGTGCGCTATAGCGCAGCGGACTGGCCGGACTTCTCCAATAGAGCCACA
>Ga0181537_10002840_pt1 | contig 15072 bp, 17 predicted proteins | sample PEATcosm2014_Bin_39_FD_119765 | JGI IMG/M metagenome (GOLD analysis project Ga0181537, IMG submission 119765) | Peatland microbial communities from MTU Mesocosm Facility, Houghton, MI, USA - PEATcosm2014_Bin23_10_metaG | ecosystem: Environmental > Terrestrial > Soil > Wetlands > Peat | place... | reverse complement strand
GGACATTACCTACCGCATCATCCCGCCGACCGAATACGTCTCGGCGCTGCGGGTCGGCGGCATCGACGGCTTCTTCGGCGGCGAACCGGGTGGCCAGCGCGCGGTCTATGAGGGCGCCGGCTTCATCCACGCCATTTCGCGCGACTTGTGGAACGGCCATCCGTGCTGTTCGGTGACGGCGGCCGAAAGCTGGATCAAACAGAACCCGAATACCTTCATGGCGTTCTATCGCGCCATCGTCGCCGCCAGCCTCTATGTATCGGACAAAAAAAATCGCGCCGGAATGGCGAAAGTTCTGGCCCAACCGCAATACCTCAACGCGCCCGAAATCGTCGTCGACCAAGTGATCACCGGCCGCTACGCCGACGGCCTCGGCAACATCAAGACGGCCGACGATCGGGTCGACTATCAGCCGTTCCCGCAATATTCGGCGGCGGTGTGGCTGATGGTCCAGTTGCGGCGCTGGAATATGCTGAAGGAAGACATCGACTACAAAAAGCTGGCGCAGGAGGTCATGCTGGCGACCGACGCCGCCAAGATCATGCGCGATCAAGGCGCCGATCCGCCGCCGGCGGTTTTCCGTAAGGAGATCATCCTCGGCCAGGAATTCGACTCCAGCAAGCCGGAAGAGTATCTAAAATCGGTCCGCAAGCCGTCGTAACGAAAGTCATCGCCGCCGTGCGACATTGGCTCGGGCGTCCCTGGGTCGCCTCCGTGGCGTTCTTCGTCATTTTCATTGTCGTCTGGCAGGGGCTTACCGCCGGCGGGCCGGCGAATACCACAGGCGTCGATCCCGAATATGCCCGGCTGGCGGGTCAGAGCGCGGCGGCAACGCCGAGCGCGGCGATTCCGACGCCCGGGGCCGTCGCCAAGCGGGGCTGGGAACTGCTGAGGACGGCGTTCGACGACAGCAATCCGAACAATCTCGGCATCGCCTGGCACCTGCTGCGATCGCTCGGCCGGGTGCTGCTCGGCTTCGTGCTCGCGCTCGTCGTCGCGGTGCCGCTCGGTTTCGTGCTCGGATTGTTTCCTTATCTCTACCGGGCCGCCAACCCGTTCATCCAGGTGCTGCGGCCGATCTCGCCGCTGGCCTGGATGCCGCTGGCGCTCTACACTTTCCGCGACAGCAGCGTCTCCGCCATCTTCATCATTTTCATTTGCGCGCTGTGGCCGATGCTGCTCAACACCGTCGTCGGCGTCGCCACCGTCCGGCAGGAGTGGATCAACGTATCGCGCGTCTTCGGGCTCGATACATTCCAGCATGTCACCCGGATCGTGTTTCCGGCCTGCGTCCCGATGATCATGACCGGCATGCGCATTTCCATCGGCATCGCCTGGTTCGTGATTGTCGCCGCCGAGATGGTCGGCGCGCAGAGCGGCATCGGCTATTTCATCTGGAACGAGTGGAACAATCTTCAGATTGCCAGCATGATCGTGGCCATCGTGTTGATCGGTCTGGTCGGTCTTGGACTGGACTCCGGCCTGGCTTGGATCGGACGCACCTTAAGCTTTCGCGAGTGACGCTTGGCCTTTCTTTCCATCCATGACGTGTCGATGGATTTCCCGATCAAGGGCACTGGGCGCTTTCGCGCCCTCGATTCCATTTCCATCGATGTCGGCAAGAACGAGTTTGTCTGCCTGATCGGCCATTCCGGCTGCGGCAAAAGCACGCTTTTGAACCTCATCGCCGGCCTGCTGCTGCCGACCTCGGGCAGTATCTCCTGCGAACAAAAGCCGGTGCGCGGACCGGGCCCCGATCGGGCCATGGTGTTCCAAAGTCATGCCTTGCTGCCCTGGATGACCTGTTACGAAAACGTCCATCTGGCGGTGAAGCAGGTGTTCGACCGCTCGCTTTCAGCCACAGCGATCAAGGATAAAGCCGAACAAGCGCTAAAACTCGTCCGTCTCGACCATGCGATGCAAAAATATCCGTTCGAGATTTCGGGGGGCATGAAGCAACGGGTCGGCCTGGCACGCGCGCTTGCCGTCGAACCCCGCATCTTACTGCTCGACGAACCGTTTGGGGCGTTGGATGCGCTGACCCGCGCCAGCCTGCAAGACGAACTCGTGCGTCTGGTCGAATCGATCCGCTCCACCGTCGTCATGGTCACGCACGACGTCGATGAAGCGATCCTGCTCGGCGACAGAGTCGTGATGATGACCAACGGCCCCGCGGCCAGGATCGGCGACGTGCTCGACGTCGCCCTGCCGCGCCCGCGCGATCGGCTGACTTTGGCGGCGAGCCCTGAATACGCCGGCTATCGCCAGTACCTGCTGAAGTTTCTCTATCAGATCCAAGGCATCGCTTTGGAATAAGCCTGACGCCCGGCGGCGTCGCCACCTCTCGGTTTCGTCAGCCCAAGCTTTCCAGTTCGTCGATCAACCGCTCGATCACGCCGAGCCCGCCTTGCCAGAATGTCGGGTCGCGGGCATCGAGTCCGAACGGTGCCAACAGTTCGGAATGGTGTTTGGTGCCGCCGGCCGACAGCATGGCGAGATAGCGTTCGGCGAAGCCCTCATTGGCGTGCTCGTAAACGGCATACAGCGAATTCACCAGGCAATCGCCGAACGCGTAGGCATAGACGTAGAACGGCGAATGGATGAAATGCGGAATATAGGCCCAGAAGGTTTCGTAACCGGGCTTTAGCTCGATGGCGGGGCCGAGGCTTTCGCGCTGCACCTCGAGCCATAATTCGCCGATGCGCTCGGCCGTCAGTTCGCCGTTTTTGCGCTCGGTGTGAACGGCGCGCTCGAACGTATAAAACGCGATCTGCCGCACCACGGTGTTGATCATGTCCTCCACCTTGGCGGCGAGCATGGCCTTGCGTTCCTTGGCGTCGCGGGTGCCGGCCAAAAGCTTCTTGAAAGTCAGCATTTCGCCAAACACACTCGCGGTCTCCGCCAGCGTCAGCGGCGTCGGCGCCATCAGCGCGCCGTTCGGCGCGGCCAGCACTTGATGCACGCCGTGACCCAATTCGTGCGCCAGCGTCATCACGTCGCGCGGCTTGCCCTGGTAATTGAGCAACACGTAAGGATGCGCCGACGGCGTCGTCGGATGCGCGAACGCGCCCGGCGCCTTGCCCGGGCGCACTGGGGCGTCGATCCAACGTTCGTCGAAGAAGCGTTCGGCGATCGCCGCCATCTTTGGCGAGAATGCGCCATAGGCTTCGAGCACGGTGTTCTTGGCCTCGGTCCAGCCGACCGTGCGCGTCGGCACTTGCGGCAGCGGCGCGTTGCGATCCCAAGACGGCAGCGTCTTTTTGCCGAACCATCGCGCTTTCAGCGCGTAGTAGCGGTGCGACAGCCGCGGATAGGCGTCGCGCACGGCAGCCACCAGCGCATCGACGACTTCGCGTTCGACCCGGTTCGACAGGTGACGATCGTCGGCGATGTCGGCGAAGCCGCGCCAGCGATCGGCGATTTCCTTATCCTTAGCGAGCGTATTGGTGATAAGCGCGAAGGCCTGCACGTTATTCTTGAACGTATGCGCCAGCGCCTGCGCTGCCGCCTTGCGCTTTGGCCCCGAGCGGTCCTGCATCAGGCTCAGCGTCGGTTCGATGGCGAGGGTTTTTCCGGAAACCTTGAAACGCAGATTGGCGATGGTGGCGTCGAACTGCCGGTTCCAAGCGGCATAGCCGGTCGTCGATTTTTCATGGAACAGCTGCTCGACGCGATCCTCGAGCTGGTACGGCCGATAGCGGCGCACGTCCTCGATCCACGGCCGGTAATGACCGAGCGCGGGATCCCCCATCGCCGCTTCCATGACCGCATCGTCGATGCGGTTGAGTTCAAGCCCGAAGAATAAGAGATGGGTGGAGGCCGCCGTCATACGGTCCTGCACGTCGCCATAAAATTTGGTCCGCGCCGGATCGACGGTATTGCCGGCATGCATCAGGCCGGCATAGGACCCGAGCCGCCCGAGCAGATCGTCGATCGCCTCGTAACTGCGGACCGCCGCCGCGAGCGCCGCGCCGCCCTGCGGCGCGGCCGCGAGATCGGCGAGTTTGCCTTTATAGGTTTCCTCGAACGCGAGGCATTCAGTGTCGGCACGGTCGAGATCGCGTTTGATGGCCGGATCGTCAAGGCCGCTATAAAGATCGGCGAGATTCCACTCCGGCAAGGTTTTGAGGGATGTTGGTCGGGCCGGGCTACGGCCGTCCTGCCGTTTGGCGACGATTTTATCCGCTGCTCTTTGGGCGGTTTTGGCGGCCGTTCGCGTGGCCGTTCGCGTGGCCGTTCCCTTGGCGGTTCGCCGGACGGTCGTCTTGGTCATTTTCTTGGGCATTTTTTGCGGATGGGGCATGCGCTCAAGGATCCTTATCGCGCCAAGATGTGGCAAAGCACTAAGGCTGCCGCAAGGCCGCAGCACGCATTTTGAACCGCTGCGTCAGGTTTGGACTAAGATGCCTCATGGAACTCCATCCGAAACAGTGGGAGCGGCACCTGACGTTGCAGGACGGGCGGGGCGTTTATGTTCGCCCGATCCGGCCCGAAGACGAAGCGCTCTATGGTCAGTTCTTTACAGCGGAGACGGCAGTGGATTTACGGCTGCGTTTCTTCGGCGCGGTGAAGGACTTCAACCATAATTTCGTCGCCCCATTCACGCACATTGATTACGCAACGGCCATGGCCTTCATTGCGCTCGATGAAGCGACCGGCGAGATGCTCGGCGTGGCGCGGCTCCATGACACCGCGGACAACGATTCCGGCGAATACGCCATTCTCGTTCGCTCCGATCTCAAGACTCATGGCCTAGGATGGCATCTTATGCAGATGATTATCGCCTATGGCCGGGCGAAGGGGCTGCGTTGCATCGAAGGGCAAGTCCTACAAGCCAATACCTTGATGCTGGACATGTGCAGGGAGCTTGGATTTGACATCACAAGCAATCGGAATGAGCCGTCTATCTGCGATGTGAAGCTGTCGCTTTAGCGACTAACCCAGCCGCGGCAGCGCAAGAAGGGCAAGACCGGAAACGATAAAAATCCAGGCCGCAACGGGGCCAAGGATCCAGCGCGCGAGCTTCGATTCCGGCCGGAAGCCTGTGCCGTAAACAAACGCGGCGGAAACCCCCATCAGGAGGATCGGCAACGCTGCATGTTCGCGTGGCCCCATCCGCGGCCCAAGCGCGAACGGGTAGATGAAAAGCGTCAGCGCGATTACGGAGCCGGCAACGAGTGCAAGTCCGCGTGCCCAGCCCTGCCGCGAGCGGCCCGAAGCGGCTGACACCGCCGACTCAGCCGAAATGTTGCTCGGCATCGCTTGCCAGTTTCTTGGTTCGGACCGGAACGGTGCTAAACCGATCCGCCTGCAATTCAAACCACATGGCGTTGAGGACGGCGAAGCTGCACGCCAAGCCTACTCCGAGGATCCAGGAAAAGTACCACATCGACGTTCCTTTCTTCAGTAGATCGCCTTGCTTCAGTAGATCGACTTGCTGTGTTCCGCCACCCACTCTGCGGTGACCCGGCCGCGCAGCACCCGATAGACCCACGCGGTATAGACGAGGATGATCGGTAAGAAGACCAGCGTGACGCCGAGCATGATCATGAGCGTCAGCCGGCTGGACGACGCGTCGAAGACGGTGAGGCTCATGTTCGGATCAAGCGACGACGGCAGCAAGAACGGAAAGGTGCTGACACCCGCGGTCGCCACCGTTCCCGCGACGGCGAGACCGCTCGCGATAAACGCCAAGCCGGGACGGCGGCAATGCAGCAGCCAGACCGCAAGCGGGGCGCCGATATAGACTAGCGCCGGCACGGCCAACAGCCACGGGTAGCGGCCGTAATTAGCGAGCCAGCCGCCGGTCTCGACAGCGACCTGTTTGAAGGTCGGGTTCGAGGGCCCGTTGGCGCCAAGGCTCTGGGTGACAGCGTAACCGTCAAGTCCGAACGCGACCCAAATCCCACCGACGCTGAACAGCGCGATGAGCGCCACCGCCAGCCATTTGGCGATCGCCGTGGCGCGGCCGGCGACCGGCTCGCCGGCCTTCAGCGACAGATAAGTGGCGCCATGGAGCATGAGCATGGCGACACTGACGATCCCGCACAACAGCGCGAACGGGTTGAGCAACCCGAACAGCGTGCCGTCATAGGTCAGCCGCAGGGTGTCGTCGAAGCGGAACGGCACACCCTCCAGCATATTCCCCACCGCGACGCCGAAAATGAGCGCCGGAACGAAGCCGCCGATAAACAGCGCGCTGTCCCACACCGCGCGCCAGCGCGGATCGTTGACCTTGGAGCGGAATTTGAAACCCACCGGCCGCACGATCAGCGCGCACAAGACCAGAAACATCGCCAGGTAAAAGCCGGAAAAAGCCACGGCGTAGAGCGGCGGCCAGGCGGCAAAAATCGCGCCGCCGCCGAGGATCAGCCAGACCTGATTGCCTTCCCAGACCGGCCCGACGGTATTGATCGCGACGCGGCGGTCCGAATCGGTTCTGGCGACGAATGGCAGCAAGGCGCCGACGCCGAGGTCGAAACCATCCATCACGGCAAAGCCGATAAGCAGCGCGCCGAGCAATACCCACCAGATGACGCGAAGCATTCCGTAATCGAAGGTCATGGCTAATCTCCAAAGCGGGCTATTCGGCAGCGATTGGGGCGGTGCGGTCGCGGCTGAACGGCAGCATTCCGGGCCCACTTTGGCTCAGCACGGCCGAGGGACCGAGCCGAACGGTTTTGACCATCAGATAGATGTCGACCACAGCGAGCGCCGAATAGAACAAGATAAAGCCGATCAGCGTGGTCAGGACATTGCCGGCCGAGAGGCTGGAGACGGCGAGGAACGTCGGCAGCACGCCCTCGATCACCCAAGGCTGGCGGCCTACCTCGGCGACGTACCAGCCAAGCTCGGCCGCGATCCACGGCAGCGGCAGGCTGAACAGCGCCAGCCATAACAAGGGGCGCCAGCGGTCGAGCCGCCGCTGGCTCGCCAGCACGAAGGCGCCGGCGAACAGCGCAATGAAATAGAAGCCGAGCCCCACCATGATGCGGAAATTCCAGAACAGCGGCGAGACCGCGGGCACCGTGGACCACGCCGCCTGCGTGATTTCGGCGTCGCTTGCGGCGAGGATGTCGGGCCGGATTTTTTTGAGAAGCAGCGCATAGCCGAGGTCCGCCACGTGATCCTCGAGCTTTGCGCGATTTGCCTGGTCTGTCCGGTCATGCTTGACGGAATCGAGCGCCGCATAGGCCAAAAGCCCGGAGCGGATTTGGGTTTCAGCCTGCGCCACCAGTTCGGTGATCCCGGGCACATCCTTGTCGATCGAGCGCGTCGCGATCAGGCCGAGCATCCATGGCACCCGCACCGCGTAATCGGTGCGGTGAGTGTCCTGGTTCGGTATTCCGAAAACGGTGAACGAAGCCGGCGCCGGCTCGGTGTGCCACATCGCCTCGATCGCCGCGATTTTCATTTTCTGGTTTTCACCGGCGGTGTAGCCGCTCTCGTCGCCCAGCACGACGACGGACAGCGCCGACAACAGCCCAAAGCTCGCCGCGACCGTCGCCGACCGCTTGGCCAGCTCCAGATGCCGGCCGCGCAACAGGTAAAAGGCGCTGACCGCGAGAACGAAGACCGAGCCGGTCACGTAGCCGGCGCTGACGGTGTGAACGAATTTCGCTTGCGCCACCGGATTGAAGATCACCGCCATGAAGTCGGTGACTTCCATGCGCATGGTGTCGGGGTTGAATCGCGCGCCGACCGGATGCTGCATCCAACCGTTGGCGACGAGAATCCACAAAGCCGACAGGTTCGAGCCGAGCGCCACCAGCCAAGTGACGGCGAGATGCGCGACTTTGGAGAGTTTATCCCAGCCGAAAAAAAACAGGCCGATGAACGTCGCCTCGAGAAAGAACGCCATGAGGCCTTCGATGGCGAGCGGCGCGCCAAACACGTCGCCGACATAGTGGCTGTAATAGGCCCAGTTCATGCCGAACTGGAATTCCATGGTGATGCCGGTCGCCACGCCCATGGCGAAATTGATGCCGAACAGCACGCCCCAGAACTTCGTCATCTCCCGCCAGATCTCGCGGCCGGTCATGACATAGACGGTTTCCATGATGCCAAGCAGCAGCGCCAGCCCCAGCGTCAGCGGCACGAACAGAAAATGGTACATCGCCGTCAGGCCGAACTGCACCCGCGACAGCTGCACGACGTCCATGACGACGCTCATGAATTAGTCTCCCGAAATAGATTGAAGCAGGTGCGCCTCCACAGTGCTTGCGGTGACGTGAAGACGATAAGGACCGAACACCAACAGCCCGGCGGCCACGATGATGGCCGTCTTCACGGCCACGATCACGGCGATCTCGCGGGCAAGCGGGTGACGAAACATGATACCGCTTATCTCAACGTCGCGCGGCGCCGCCTTGATCGAAATCAAGGGCGGCGAACTTGCTGCGTTGGCGATCGGAAGGGAAATCGGTCACGATACCGCGGCCCGTTCCGTCGCTTCGTCCTCGACCGACGGAAAAGTCATGCCGGAATACGGCTCGACCCAGACCAGATGATCGTGCACCGCCTTGACGCCGGCGACGTTTTCGGCCGCTACGATCAGCCCCTGGCGTTCGCGCTCGTCAAGGATGCCGCCCCATAATTCGGCAACGCCATTCTTGACCACGACGTTGACATGCGGCGCCCAGGGCTGCTTGGCCAGCGCCGCCAGAATATTGTCGCGCATCGCCGCATCGCCGCCGGCGGGCGCTTGGCTGTCGCGGGCAAAGCTTGCCAAGGCGTGCAGCAGATTGGCGCGGCTGACGATGCCGACCATGCGGCCACCGCGCATCACCGGAAGCCGCTTGATGTGCCGGCGTTCCATCACGTCGACGACTTTTTCGAGCGAATCGCTTTCGTCGATGGAGCACGGATCGGGCGTCATGATCTCCTTGACCTTGCGGCCCGAGGTGTGCGCGTATTCCTGCGCCAAACGTCCCGGGCCGACGATGAACTCAAGCCATTTTGGCCGGCGGCGTTGCGTGCCGAGTTCGCCGCGGCGCAGAAAATCTCCCTCGGTGACGACGCCGACCAGTTCGCCTTCTTGATCGACGACCGGCAGGCCGCTGATGCGATTTTGCAGCATCAACTGCGCCGCCTTGAGAACCGGCTCACTCGCCGCCACGCAGATCACATTGCGCGTCATGACATCCTTGACTTGCATGACCGTTCTCTCCTTGCGTTCTAATCAACCGTTCATGCGGCTCAACGCCGCGCGATCGCGCAGCACGATGCGCCGCGACGTCGGCACCTCGATGGCGGCGCAGCTTTCCAAACACGTCAGTGTTCGCGAAACGGTTTCGATCGTCAGGCCGAGGTAATCGGCAATGTCCTGGCGCGACATCGGCAGTTCGATGCAATGACCGCCCGGCGCGCGCGCGGCCATTTCCAGAAGGAAGCTGACGACCCGCTCCTGCGCGCTTTTGATCAGCAGCAGCATGCGCTCTTGGACGCGCTGCAATTCCCGGCCGACCAGCGCGAACAGATCGCGGGCGATTGCAGTATTGTGGCCGGCGAGCGCGTTGAGCGTCGCGCGCTTGATCAGCAGTATTTTCGCGTCGGTGAGCGTTTCGGCCGACAGACTGTGCTCGTCGGCGAATTCGAGCCCGAAAATATCGCCGGGCAGATAGAACCCGCCGATCTGGCGGCGGCCGTCGCTCAGAATCTTGTAGGTCCGCACGGCGCCGCTGACGACCTTGTAAAGATACTCGGCCGGTTCGTCCTGGCCGTAAATTTCCGCATGACGCGGATAGGACATGGTGGCGCCCATCAGATAAATCGATTGGTCGATCGATTCGCCCTCGAACTCGCCTGCCGGCAGCGTGGCCCGGCGCATCGCAATCGCCGCGGGGCGGATCATCGCGGCGTGAATTGCGGTCTGTGGCTGCATGACCTGTACCTCCGGGAAGCGCTGGCTTCATCGATAATCCTAACGCCGGGGTTGAGAAATTCAGATAAGACCCCTAAGGGCTTTCCCGTAGGATCAAGGGGCCGGCGATCTCGGCGCGCGTCCGAATTTCCTGGCCGCCCCGCGCGCTGGCGGAATGATGACCGAAGCTATTGTAAAATCGACGCCATCGGACTCGGCCCGTGCTCGACCGCAAGTGTGGCGCGGCATCGTTGTCGCTTACGGCGTCGCCTTGCTGGCGATCGCCTTGGCCCTCGCCCTGCGCTGGGCGCTGGCATCGATTCTCGCCGGCGAGGCGTCCTACTTGTTCTTCCTGCCGGCCGTCCTAATCGCATCGGCGCTCGGCGGCTGGGGACCCGGCCTCTTCGCCACCGTGATCGGCCTCCTGCTCGGGCTGCTTTTCATCGCCGACTTTCGCGCGCTGACGCCGCCGGACGTCGTCAATGCCTTGGCTTTTACGCTGGTCGGCCTGGGCGCGGCCTGGCGGGGCGAACTGTTGCGGCGCTTCCGGCGCGCCGCGACGGCGAATGCCGAGGACGCCTTTGCGCGCGAAGCGCATGTCAAATCCATTCTCGACAGTATTCCCGAAGCGATGATCGTCATTGACGAACGCGGCGTCATGCAGTCGTTTAGTTCGACGGCGGAACGGTTGTTCGGCTACGACGCCGCGGAAGTTTTAGGACGAAACGTCAGGATGCTGATGCCGGGCCCGTATCGAGAGGGCCACGATGGCTACCTCGATCGCTATAAGCGCACCGGCGAGCGGCGCATCATCGGCATCGGCCGGGTCGTCGTCGGCGAACGGAAGGACGGTTCGACGTTTCCGATGGAGCTCGCCGTCGGCGAGATGCGAGTCAAGAATCAGCGGCTGTTCAGCGGTTTCATCCGCGACCTGACCGAACGCCAGCAGACCGAGGCGAGGCTGCAGGAATTGCAGTCCGAACTGGTCCACATGTCGCGGCTGACCGCCATGGGCGAGATGGCGTCGGCGCTCGCCCACGAACTCAATCAGCCCTTGTCGGCCATCGCCAATTACATGAAAGGCTCGCGGCGGCTGCTCGAAGGCAATTCGGACGACAGCGCGGCGGTTTTGCGCGACGCCATGGACAAGGCCGCGGAACAGGCCATGCGGGCGGGCGAGATCATTCGCCGTTTGCGCGCTTTCGTCGCCCGCGGCGAGACCGAACGGCGGGTGGAGGACGTCAAGAAGCTGGTCGAAGAGGCCAGTGCCTTGGCGCTGGTCGGCGTCAAAGACAAAGGCATTCGCGTGCAGTTTCAGTTCGACCCGCGCGTCGATTTCGTCCTGGCCGATAAAGTGCAGATTCAACAGGTCCTGCTCAATCTGATGCGCAATGCCATCGAGGCCATGGCGGATTCGGACAAGCGCGAACTCACCGTGGCGACGGCGCAAATGCCGGAAGACTTGGTGGCGATCAGCGTCGCCGACACCGGCGCCGGCATTGCGCCTGAGATCAAGGCGCAATTGTTTCAACCGTTCGTCACGACGAAACGCACCGGCATGGGCGTTGGGCTGTCGATTTCGCGCACCATCGTCGAGGCGCACGGTGGCTCGATCGTACCGCGGCCCAATCCCGGCGGCGGAACGGTGTTCAGCTTCACCTTGCCCGCCGTGACGAAAGAGGAGGCCGATAGTGGCGTCTGAGCAGGAAATCGTTCACGTCATCGACGACGACGATGCGCTGCGTGAATCGCTCGCCTTCCTGCTGCGCTCGGCCAAAATCGACGTGCAGAGCTATCCGTCCGCGACCGCCTTCCTCGACGCGCTGCCACCGCCGCGCGCCGGCTGCGTCATCACCGACGTGAGAATGCCGGGCTTGAGCGGCCTCGATCTGTTGCGGCGCTTGAAGGATCTCAAAGTCGCCATTCCGGTCATCGTCGTCACCGGGCATGGCGACGTGGCGCTGGCGGTCGAAGCGATGAAAATCGGCGCCGTCGATTTTCTCGAAAAACCGTTCGATGACGAAGTGCTGCTGGCGAGCGTGCGTGCCGCGCTGCGCCAACATGACGGCGTGATCAAGCGTTCCAGCGAACGCGCGGAAATCGAGAGCCGGCTAGCCGCGCTCTCCAATCGCGAGACCGATGTGCTCAAAGGCCTGGTGGCCGGCCAGGCCAACAAGCAGATCGCTTACGACCTCGGCATCAGCCCGCGCACGGTAGAAATTTACCGCGCCAACCTGATGAACAAGATGCAGGCCGGGAGCTTGTCGGACCTGGTGCGCATGGCGCTCGTGGCCGGAATATTGGGCGCCGGCTGAGGAATCGGAAGCCTCGCTCCACCCATCGGGCGGAAAGCCCGCAATGGGAGAAATCCCCCAAAAACGCGGCGGCGCTTCATTGAGCCATATCAATGCGGCCTCCGGAATATTCCGCCATTGAACATGCGGTATCGGTCGCGCCCCGGGCCAAACGAGACAGGCAAAGGCCATGTTGCCGCAGTCACAATCCGCAGTCGTTCCCATCGTCGCCGTCATCGACGAAGATGCGGCGGTTTGCAGCTCACTGAAATTCGCGCTGGAACTCGACGGCTTCGCCGTGCGCGCCTACCATAGCGCCGCCGAGTTCCTCCGCGCCGGCGATCATGGTTCCTGTCATTGCCTGATCATCGACCAAAACATGTCGGCCCTGAGCGGCATGGAGCTGATCGCAAACTTGCGCCAGCGCAATATTTTCACCCCCGCGATTCTCGTCACCGGCCGACCCAACGCCACGCTGAACGCGCGCGCGGCCAGCGCCGCGATTCCGATCGTTGAAAAGCCGTTCCTCGGCAACGCGCTGGTCGACCGTATTCGCGAGGCCTGCCAGGGTCATGTCGGCTAAGCCCATGCATCTCACCGCCGTTCCGATCGTGCACCCGACTGACTTCTCAGAGCTGAGCCGCGGCGCTTTCGCGCACGCCTTGCGGATCGGCCTTGCCGCGCATTGCAAACTCTATGTTGTGCATATCGCGGATCGTCAGGACGGCGATCAGGACGGCAACCCTTGGCTCGCCTTCCCTCATGTCCGCGAAACATTGGCGCGCTGGGGACTTTGCGAGGAAAGTGAGCTACCCGCGGCGGCGTTCGAGAGACTCGGCGTCGAGGTCGCCAAGGTCGAGATCGAGCCGCAGGATCCGGTTCGCGGGCTGGCGCGCTTTCTCGCCGGACATCCGAGCGGTCTCATGGTGCTGGCGACAGAAGGCCGTGAAGGACTACCCCGCTGGATCCGGCCGTCGATGGCGGAGGCGATGTCGCGGCGATCGGCAACGCAGACGCTGTTCATTCCGCCGCACGGCCAAGGTTTTGTCGATGCGCAGACCGGCCTGATCTCGCTCAAGCGCATCCTCGTTCCGATCGATCACCATCCGTCCGCCGCCGCGGCCATCGGCGCGGTCCGGCAATTCTGTCGCGCGCTAGAAGTCGAGGCGGAGATTCAGGTCGTGCACATCGGCACGGTGGCACCGTTGCTGGCGCCGGCATGCGGTCACGCGTACCGCATAGAGGTCGATTTGAAGACCGGGCCAGGAAGCGTTGTCGATGGCATTCTGCAAGCCGCGACGCGGGGGCGGGCCGATCTGATCTGCATGGCAACGGCCGGCCATGACGGCCTTCTCGACGCCATTCGCGGCAGCACGACAGAGCGCGTATTGCGCCAGGCGCCCTGCCCCGTTCTCGCGGTTCCGGCGGCGTAGCGTCAGGCGGGATATTCGCTCAACAACAGGCGCAGCGCCGCTTTGCCGGCGCGGTTGGCTTCTGTCATGGATTCGAAGAATACCTCGGAGTGCTCGATCGGGCTGGTGCGGCCGGCGCGATAAATCTCCCACCGCCACGATTTCGGCGGCGGCGCGCGGTGTTTTACCACGACGGAAAAATCTTCATGATCGAGCATGGGACGAGACATTGTCACATCTTACCGCAATATCCGTACAAAATAGCATAGTTCGGAAAAAGAAAATGACGAATCGCACTTGTTTAATACTTTCCGGCGCACAATTGTAACATGTACGAAATCGTCCAAACGCGTTGAATAACAACCCCTTCGAAGCCGAAATCGGGACCCGGCAGCGTGACGGTCTTTGTTTTGGCCGCCCCTTGGCGACGACCGCGTACCGCCCCCAGCCTGCTCGAACGCTCCTGGCGGTGAGCTAAACAGCACAGTTGCAGCTCTAAAACCAACCTAAAATGGGGGAGCGATCATGCCTACGGGCGGCGTTCGTGCCGGCCTCGCAATCAAAGCAGGTTTTTATTGCTTGGCGGCCGTGGTGCTCGTTTTTATCGGCATGCTTGCGCTGACGGTTCTGCACCCCTGATCGCTGCTTACCTAATTGCTGCTTGGAAATTCGATCGGTCATTGCCGTGCGCGCCGGCGCGGTTCGCCAGCGCGCTCATGTCATTCGATGTTACAACAGGAGATGTTTATGAAATTTCGTCCGCTCCACGATCGCATCGTGATCAAGCGCATCGATGCCGAGGCCAAGACCGCCTCGGGCATCATCATTCCCGATACCGCCAAGGAAAAGCCGCAGCAAGGCGAGGTGGTCGCGGTCGGCCCGGGCCGCCGCGACGAAGCCGGCAAACTCATCCCGATCGATGTCAGGACCCACGACCGGGTGCTGTTCGGCAAATGGTCCGGAACCGAAGTCAAAATCGACGACGTCGAGTATCTGATCATGAACGAGAGCGACATCATGGGTGTCGTGGTGGAAGCCGAGGCGCGCAAGAAAGCGGCGTGACGCGGTAGCCTATTTGTCATGGCCGGACGCGTTTCGGCGATGACGCGCTAAAACCGAAACCCGAATTCAGGAGTTAAATTCAAATGTCTGCCAAAGAAGTTAAATTTTCAGTCGACGCGCGCGACAGGATGCTGCGCGGCATCGATACGCTGGCCCATGCGGTGCGAGTCACGCTTGGCCCGAAAGGCCGCAACGTCGTGCTCGACAAATCCTACGGCGCCCCGCGCATCACCAAGGACGGCGTCACGGTGGCCAAGGAAATCGAGCTTGACGACAAGTTCGAGAACATGGGCGCGCAAATGGTTCGCGAAGTCGCCTCCAAAACCTCCGACATCGCCGGCGACGGCACCACCACCGCCACCGTGCTGGCTCACGCCATCGTCAAGGAGGGCGCCAAGGCGGTCGCCGCCGGGATGAACCCGATGGATCTCAAGCGCGGCGT
>Ga0181537_10002839_pt1 | contig 15073 bp, 15 predicted proteins | sample PEATcosm2014_Bin_39_FD_119765 | JGI IMG/M metagenome (GOLD analysis project Ga0181537, IMG submission 119765) | Peatland microbial communities from MTU Mesocosm Facility, Houghton, MI, USA - PEATcosm2014_Bin23_10_metaG | ecosystem: Environmental > Terrestrial > Soil > Wetlands > Peat | place... | reverse complement strand
TGGCGCTGAGCGTCGCAGCCCAGAAGGACATGCACGTAGTCCATGCCACCGGTTCTTTCGACATCAAGATGACTCCCGGCGAACCAACCGACTTCGAGAAAACGAACGACATTACTCGGTTTACATCCGATAAGACGTGGCACGGGGACTTCGAAGGCGTCAGCCATGGAGAAATGATTACTGGCTCGACCGCGAGCACCGGCTCCATGGCCTACGTTGCGATTGAGCGCATGACCGGAAAGCTTAACGGCCGACAGGGCAGCTTCACCTTCTCACACCGCGCCACCATGATGAAAGGCGACGCCCCTGCTGCCGGAGAACTGAGCGTGACGGTTGTACCCAATTCCGGCACTGGAGAACTGACCGGACTCACGGGCTCGCTCATGATTCATATCGATGCTCAGGGTAAACACACCTGGACCTTCGATTATTCGATCCCGTAGCCCTTCTCCCGTGGGCACGTCGGGAGTTCGCACCCGCCAAGTGACGAACAACACACACATCAACGTAGCAGCCTAATACCAATGCCTGGCAGGCCAGGTGCGACAGACAGGTGCGAAGGAGAAAGTCTTGACGAGTCATGCCCGTGGAACGTTCGAAGTGAAGGTAGCGCCGCAGGCTCCAGACGCCGGGGGCGATGAGGGGCTGGGAAGAATGTCTCTCGATAAGCAATTTCATGGCGACCTGGAAGCAACCAGCAAAGGGCAGATGCTGGCGGCCATGTCGAGCGTGCCGGGGTCAGGCGGCTATGTGGCGATGGAGCGAGTTACGGGAACGGTGAAGGGACACGGCGGCAGCTTCGTTCTGCAACACAGCGGCACAATGACGCGGGGCGTGCCGCAGATGACGGTGAGCGTAGTGCCGGACTCAGGGACGGGGCAGTTGGTGGGGCTGGCGGGCATGATGACGATCAAAATTGCCGACGGGAAGCACTCGTACGAGTTGGAATACACACTGGCGGAAACGCCATGAAGTCCATCTATTCCGGCTCTCGGCTTCCGGAGGGCCGACTTCCGCTTACGACGCAGAGCGAGATCAGTACAGATGGAAATTGACTTGGACTTGGATTGGGCCCATGGCGACGGGCTCGCCATCTTTCCGAGCGGGCTCGAACTCCCAGTTCGACACCGCCTCCACCGCCTTCTGGTCAAGGCCCATACCTATCGGCCGGCTGATTCGTATGCTCCTGGGCCGTCCCGTTTTGTCCACGACAAGGGCCAGGGTGATGGTTCCTTCATATTTTGTGCTGCGAGCTTGCTCTGAAAACTCGGGATTCGGTTGGTGCACGACTTTCGCCGGAGTGACGCTTCGGTTAGTTCCGGGGACGATTTCGCCGTCCACGGCGGTCGCGCCACTGTCAGCCTTCTCGGGTCCGCGGTTCTCTTCTGGCCGCGAGACTACGCCGGGAATCGCATCAAACTCCGGGGAGAACCGACAGTCCGGAAGGCTCTTTGCGGTTCTGCCGGTTGCCGCCGCCCGAACGCAAGGCTTCCAGTAGTCGGGCACGAGTTCTGCAAAACGATCTTCGGTGGTCAAAAAAACTTTGGAGAGCGCGGCTTCGGCCGTGTCGCCGCCCGGATCGACCGCTACGTCAATGCGGAGTTTCTTGGCGTCCTTACAACACCTCTTGTCTGCCTTAGTCTTAGTGTCGAGTTGCGTCAGCTGGAAACCCATTCCGCCGGCCACCCCCAAGTAGAGACGCTCCGCCTTGATCGTCAATCGCTGGTCCGACAGATCGAGGCCAGTGACTCTGACAAATCCATCCACAGTCCAGTCTCCTGGGTTGACTGAGCCGACGGGCATGCCTGCGGTACCGTAGGTCAGCCGCGCGCCTTGATAGAAGCTGCGAAGGACAAAAATCTTGCCTTTGTATTGATCGCGGAGGATCTCGAGATCGGTGGAGGCATGCACGCGAACCGGAGCGATAGCGACGGCAAGACTCAACATTGCGCCGACTTGAAGAATCCGGAGATAGCGCGGTCCGCGGTGCATCCTCGCGGATTGTAGCGCGATTGGCAGCCGTCAGAAAGTCAGAAAAGCCGCCGAGCTTCGCTCGACCGGACAGCCGAGGGCCGGCTGGTGTCGAGCTCAGGCCCTCGGGCATTGCGCCAGACGCACCAACGCCCGGGACGATTCCCGGGCGTTTCGCTGAAAGCTGAGAACTGATGGCTCGAAAACCGGCTTACCCGACGTGCCGATCGAGAGCCTGGGCGATGGCGTCTTTTGGTTTGTAGCCGACAAGTTGCTCAACCACCTGGCCGCCCTTGAAAACCAACAGCGTTGGGATTCCAGTAACTTTGTAGCGCATGGGCGTGGCGCTGTTAGAGTCGACGTCCATTTTGCCGACTTTGATTTTACCCTGATAGTCCTTGGCGAGCTCGTCCACGATAGGAGCGAGGGCGCGGCAGGGACCGCACCATGTGGCCCAGAAGTCGACGAGCACCGGCTGATCAGATTTCAAAACGTCCTGGTCGAAATTCGCATCCGTAACTTCGACAATTCCATTACCTGCCATGTTCTTTCTCCTCGTTGTCACGTTGCGCTGTCCGCGAACGCTCCATCGGAGCCGGCGTTGCTGGGCCTAGCGATCCGTAAAACGCCTCCCCGGGGGGAGGCTAACTAGCTATTTTAACACTCCACGTTTGATGCTGTGGAAGGGCGTAAGGTCGCAAAAGCCACCAAAGTCATATCCCAGGCGCAAAACGGACCTTGCGACCGAATAGGCAAGGGAGACTAAGAAACAAAGGGCCTAAAAGACAAATTTGAGGGCGGCCTGCATCAGCCGCGGGGGGGCCGCGCCTACCACCTGGCCAAATGTTGAGCTGTTGATGTTACCGTTGACCGCGGCGGGGCCGAAAAACTGGGCATGATTGAAGGCGTTGAAGGCCTCCATGCGGAATTGCAGCGACTTCGATTCGGTGAGCGCCACGTTCTTCATCAAAGCCATATCGTAGTTGTCCAACCCGGGTCCATAAAAGAAGCGGCGCCGGGCATTGCCCGGAGTGCCCAGGGCCTGCAGGCCAAACAATGCGGTGTTGAAATAGGATTGCCCGTTGCGCGGATTGGAATTCAGGTTCAGAGGGCCCGGCGTGTATTGCGGCTCATCCACGCCGTAGTTGTTGATGCCGTTCGGCTCCGCTCCCAGCAGAGAATTGTCGCCGTAGTTGAGCAGTGTTATCGGAAAACCACTGCTGTAGTGGGTGATGCCGGAAACGGTCCAGCCTTTGGCCCAGCGGTTGGAGGTGCCGAATAAATGCTCCAGGGGAAGCTCGTAGGCGTAGCTCACCACAAAGTTGTTCTTCACGTCGAACGCGGACAAGGCATAGCTGAGCCTGGGATTGACCGGGTTCACTTCTTCGCCCACATTGGAAGACTGATCGATCGATTTGCTGAAAGTGTAGCTGGCAAACAATTGCAGGCGCTTGCTGGTGTGGCGAAGGCTGAGCTCGAGAGCGTTGTAGTTCGAATTGCCAATCGTGGACTGGTTGGTATTGCTGCCGAAATTGGGGCCGAGCGGTCCGCGAGTCCCGTTCACGGTCTGCCCGGTGGCCGTCGTGAAGACGTTGCTCTCGCCGAACGGACCGCAGGTTGCGGATCCGGAAGCGACCTGGCTGGTCTGACTCAAACTCAAGCACAGCGCGGGGTCACCGGGGTTGGATTCCACCAGAACCAGCAGACGGTGGGACTGATTACCCACGTAGCTGGCGCCGAACAAAGTGTTGTCCCCAACCTGCCGCTCGAGGGAGACCATGTACTGCTCGGTATAAGGAATGCGGTTGTTGACGGGATAGGCAGGGATGCCACTGATCGGAATGTATTGCGACCAGTCGACATTCGGGTCGGGGTTACGGCTGGAGGAGTTCAAGGGCGCGAAGGTCACAGGAAAATACTGGCCCAGAGGCTGGCTATTGGAAGCAGTGACGAACGGGTTGGCAAACTGTGGTGGAGCGGGACTACTGTAGGTGGTTCCGTAGGGGGCGTTGGCCGCCAGGACTCCGATGGTGAGGGCCTCGATGGACGTGTAATACATGCCGAAGCCGGCGCGAATGCTGGTTTTGCCTGGACCGCCGAGGATTTTACCGAGAAGACTGTCGGAGGAAACGTCCGGCGAATAGGCGAGGCCGACGCGCGGAGAAAATTCATTGCCGGGAGGCGCCAGCGTACGTCGCACCCCCGGATCGGTGGGGTACAAGATTCCCAAAGGCGCGCCCGGAAAAACCACCGACTGCTTGCCCGGTTCCGTGGTCGAAATCTGGTTGTACTTTTCATACCAAGGTTCGATACGATCCCAGCGCGAGCCGTAATTAAGCGTGAGGTTCGACCTTACGTGCCAACTGTCCTGGGCGAAGACTCCGGCGTATTTGTTCCGTCCATAGAAAGGATTAAGCTGGCTCTGGTTGTACTGGCTGGGAATGCCGAGCAGAAAATCGGCGAAATCAAGACCAGTTTCGCTGCCGGTAAACAGGAAGTTACCGTTGAACTGGGCAATCGGATTTACGTTGACCTGATCGTAGTGAAACTCGCCCCCGAATTTGAAGGTGTGACGTCCGATTACCTTCGAAAAATTATCGAGCCATTGCACCGTATTGTTGGCCTGCTTCAGTTCGTTGGTATTGGTTCCGATCGAGAAATTGTTGAAGACGATGTTTTCGACGCCTTCGTTTTGCGGGGCGAGAGGCACTATCGTGGGCGTTCCCGAGGACGTCACAAAGCCCTGCGACACCAGGCTGACGCCCAATCCACCCTGCGGTTTGCCCAGGTCATTGAACGCCCGCATAAAACTGAAGTGGAATTCGTTGACCGTGGTCACGTTCAGCGTCTTCGTATCGCCCAGGCTCAGCAGTTGTGCGCGGCCCAGATACAGCGCGTTGAAACCCGGGACGCTCGCTCCGCCCTGGGCAACGGGATAGGGATTATTCAGCGAATAATCGTCCAAAAAGTAATAGCCTGAGATCAGTCCCCAGTTCGTGTTGGCGTCGAGGCGCAGCGCGCCCTTGTCGTCACGTAGCGCCTGGTTGCTGGCAGACGTTGCGAATTCATCCCCGGAAGAATTTGGAGCAGGAATGTAGTGCTGCAAGTGTTGCGCTGGACCGGACCACGCACTCTGGGGAATCGCTGCATTGGGAAAAACGCATTGCGAGGGAGTTGTGCACGAAACCGGATAATTTTCGATGATGTTGGGATTGGAACTGGGTTCCACTTCGCCCTGGGTGAAGTAATAAGGTTCTCCCGGCGTGACGGTGTATCCAAAGTTCGTGGTGAGGGTGCTGGCCCATCCGTCTTTCGAGCCGGTAACGGTCGTGGGAATCGTGACCTGCTTCGGGATTCCGTTAATGGTTCGAGTAACGGTCGTGACCAGGGAAGACGCCAGGTCCGACAAGTTCCCCAACCGATCCTGGCTGGAGGGCACGGGGATTAGTCCAGTATCCACTCCCTGCCGCTGGCGCGTGCCTTGATAATCGGCAAAAAAGAAAATCTTGTTACGCTTGATGGGACCACCAATGGTTCCGCCAAACTGGTTCTGAATGAAGGTTCCCCGGGTCGGGGAAAAGTAGTTGCGCGCGTCCAGATCAGTGTTGCGCAGGAACTCGAAGAGGTCGCCGTGAAACGCGTTGCTGCCGGACTTGGTCACAACGTTGACCTGGCCGCCGCTGAATTCACCATACTCGGCGTCAAAGTTGCTGGTGAGAATGCGGAATTCGGCAATCGAGTCGAGGTTTGGGATGATCGCGGTCCCCATATTCACGTCCTCTTCGGAATCACTTCCGTTCACGATGAAGGCGTTGGCGAATTCGCGCTGGCCATGAATCGAAACGGTGCCGGGATTCAGATCGCCGGAAGGCGAGAGCGCGCTGGCGCCTACGTCCTGCACGGTGTTGGAGGTAATGGAAGTGGAAGGCGTGACGCCGGCCTGCATCGACAAAAGATCGGTATAGCTGCGATTGTTCAGGGGCACGCTCGTCATCTGGTCGCTGTTGATGACTTCGCCCATCTGGCTGCTATAGGTCTCGACGTGAACAGCACTGTCACTCACCATGACTGCATCACTGCGTTGACCAACCTGGAGCACGGCATCGACCACGAGAAGACTGTTCGCGTCGACGATGACGCCGGTACGCCGGTACGGTTTGAAACCTGAGCAAGAAACCTCCACGTCAAAGTGGCCGACCAGCAGGACCGGGAAAGTGTAGAAGCCTTTATCGTCAGATTTCGTGGTCTGGCGGACACCGCTGTCCAGGTTGACGGCAGTCACTTCGGCATGGGGAATGACGGCGCCGCTCGAGTCTTTCACCGTGCCGGAAATACTTCCGCCAACGCCCGCCCAGCACCAGGGCGCCAACAGAACGGTGGATGCTGAAATCAGCAGCAGGACCTTCCGGCTTCGCCGCAGCGCATGGCGCAGCAGCGCCGGCACGGTCCGCAGCCGCATCGTCTCAAACGGTGTGATCTCCCACTTCATGGCCCGACTTCCTCTCCGCGTGCATCCTCTTTGGATTCTTCTATGAATTCCCTGGCTCGAATCCCGCTCCGGCGGGAAACGCGTTATAATGATTTAGTTGCAACTCGGTCGCAACTGAGCGAAACAAATGCAACTCCGTCGCAACTGACATCCAGACGAAAACTCGACTCGAACTTCTCTTTTTATTTGCAACAGAGTCGCAACTGGAACTACAGTGACAATCATGCCGGAAGCGCTCCGGCAGGTCAAGCATCGCTGAACGATTTTGTCGCAGACCGGTTGCGACTACTTGCCACAATAGGAGTCGTTGCCCATGCCTCTACCTCAAACCGAAATTCCCGGCCGGCTGCAGTCGCATTTCGCGGAACGCGGAATCCGCATGACCGCGCAGCGCCGCGCCATTCTGAGCGTGATGGAAACCGCCAGCAAACATCTGGATGCTGCCCAGATTCTGCGCAAAGCGCAAAAAATTGACGCCAGCGTTGACCGCAGTACGGTCTACCGCACTCTGCGTCTGCTGAAACGCCAGGGCCTGATCGACGAACTCGATCTGATGCACATACACGGCGAGGGACACTACTACGAACGCAAACTTGGCCGCGACCACATCCATATGGCCTGCCTGCGGTGCGGCAAGATCATGGAGTTTGTCAGCGATGTCTTCGAGAAACTGAAGCAGCAAGTCGAGAAGGACTGCCGCTTCCGCGTGTTGGTTTCGCGACTGGAAATTGGCGGGTATTGCGCGGCGTGCCGAGGCAGCAAATAGCAGGACGCGAGGGCGGGCAAATTAAAAAGCGCCCTGGACTCTTCAGTCAAGGACGCCTCGGCAGCCCTCCCCCAGAACTGCCCAACTACGAAATGAATACTATCGGCCTCACGATTTTGTGTAAACGTCACTTTGGTAACAGGTTTGCCCGGAGTGAATACAGGATCTGACTTAAGCACCGGCAATACGCGGATAACGACATTCGGGCCGGAATCGCACCGATGTGGCTTAGCCCTGCGCTAACCTCTTCGCGGCTCAGGCGACTTCCACCTTCTCGTCGAGCAGCTGCTTATTTCCCTCATCACTCCCGCTGAGCTCGAACGAGTTGGTCAACACGGCTTTACCCTTCTCCACGCTGGTGATCACGTAAGAGCAGCCAAACCAGTGGGCTTCGGCCAGATCCGTTTGCGACCACTGCGCCGGATGGTCGGGATGGGAGTGATAGAAGCCGATGATATCTTCGCTGCGCTCGCGGCCCTCACGCTGAATGCGCACCAGTTCGCGCGGGTCAATGTTGTAGCGATTTTGCGGTGAGTCCGTCCGGGTGTTACCGCAGCGCGCGATCGAGGTCACAATGCGCGCGCCGTCATCGTCCACGCGCCCCAGCAGCACACCGCAGCATTCGTGAGGATAGGTTTCTTCACCGTGCCGGCGGAGAGCTTGGTAATGTATGGGTGCGAGCTTCAGCATGTGGGGAAATGCAAACGTCAGAAGTCAAAATGCAGAAGTGACAACTTCTTCATTCTGACTTCTGACTTCTGACTTTATTCACCTTCCGTCCAGAATCTCTCGCTCAAATACTTGTCTCCGGAGTCGCACAGCACAGTCACGATCACAGCTTGCTGCTGTTTTTTCAATTCCAACTCCCGGGCAATTTTCAAACTCGCGGCCACGGCGGCGGCGGCGGAAACGCCCACCAGCAAACCCGCTGTACGAGACAGGCGGCGGGCCATGGCGTAAGCGTCTTCGGTGGCAACATCCAGATTCCCATCCGCCAGCGTGGCATCGTAAATTTTCGGCACCAGCGCGCTGGCCATGTGCTTGGCGCCTTCAATGCCATGAAAAGCGGAGTCGGGCTGCAACGAAATGCACTGAATCTTGGGATTCAGTTCTTTCAAGCGGCGTGTCGTGCCCACGAACGTGCCGCTGGTGCCCAGCATGGAGACGAAATGGGTGACGCTTCCCTGCGTCTGTTGCCAGATTTCGTTGGCCGTCCCGTGATAGTGGGCCTGCCAGTTGGCATCGTTTGAATACTGGTCGGCATAAAAATATTTATCCGGATGCTTCGCGGCCAGCTCCCGAGCCATGCGAATCGCGCCATCGGATCCATCCGCCGGATCTGTATATACAATGTCGGCGCCATAGGATTGCAGAATCTGCTTGCGCTCAAGGGAAACATTTTCCGGCATGCATAGCGTTACAGCAAAATCCTCCGCTGCTCCCAGCATTGCGTAAGCGATACCGGTATTGCCGCTGGTGGCGTCGAGCAAGGTCTTGCCGGCGTGGAACCGCCCGCTGCGCCGGGCCTGGGTGACAATATTGCCGGCCGCACGGTCTTTGACAGACCCGCCGGGGTTGTACCACTCGGCCTTGCCCAAGAGTGCTACACCCGGCAGGTCGGCGGTGACGGCGTCCAGGCGCAACAATGGAGTGTTGCCGATGCTCTGCAGCAGACTCTGGCCGAGGCTGGCAGCGCCGCTTCCCGCCTCTTTCGCGGCTGGGGCGGCTGGCGGGTCAAGCGTCCGCGCGAGCTTGGATGAAGTCTGAACCATGGTTGAAACTAAATCTCCGTGACTATCGTAATGTGCAACTGAGCTTAAAACACGGTATGTAGTATGGTGTTTGGATGAATCAGGGTTGCACAGCGATGCAACCGAAGTAAAGTTACATTTTTTCTAGAGTGCCTGCACCTTGTAAACCGCATCTAATAGACGAAGCAAGACGAAAGCAGATAGCAATCATGAAAAGCATCGAAGCTAAAACGTATGACGAGGCGCTGACCTGGCTGCGCGATAACGGATTCGATATCACCGAGGCGCCGGGCATGAGTGGGCGCGTGTTTCTTCGAAAGTACAACGTGTCCGCGGCGATCCAGAAAACTCCGGAAGACGGCGTGAAGATTTTTGCCTACCCAGGCTGCCTCATCGGCAGTGAGATTTCGAAACTGGTGAACCGCGGCTATCAGCAATTCCTGAAGACCTCAAAGAACGAAGTGCCGGCTTCGGCGGATCATCTCAAGGCGCTCCACTCCTTTGCCGAGGAACTCAAGATCGCCCTCGGATTGCCCAGCCTTTATAACGAGTCGCTGGGAACCGTGAGCGATTCTTACCAGTACGACCGCGTCAAGGACCGCGACGAAGCCGAGGTCGATCGCCCGAAGCGTCCCTGGGAAACGGCAGGCAAGCAGGCTGCGGTGGCCGCGAAGAAGGGCCGGGCGTGACAGCCAAGTTCGCCGGCCTGGGCCAGTCTTGGCTCCGTCCGTATTCGCTCCGCCCGTCTTCGCTCCGCCGGTCTTCGCTCCGCCGGTCTTCGCTGCGTCAATTCTAGCTCCGTCATCGTCAGCGCTCCGCGCTTCGGATTTTCTCCATGGCAGCATCTCGTGCGAAACTAGCCGCTTGCGGAGGTCGCGATGCGCAGCAGTTTCGCCGCTGTTCTTCTTTTTGCTCAACTACTTTTCTCTCCACTACTCATGCCAGGCCTCCCACCTTCCCCGCAGAAAGCGGTAGACCCGCTGCCCTCCAGTGCGGCTGCGGTCGAGGCTGTGCTGCGCACGCAGCAGGACGCCTGGAACCGCCACGATCTCGAAGCCTTCATGGCGGGCTACTGGAATTCTCCGGAGCTGACTTTTTTCTCTGGCGCGAACGAGCGCAAGGGATGGCAGGCTACGCTCGACCGTTACCGCGCTGCCTATGCGAGTCCCGGGCACGAGATGGGGAAGCTAGAGTTCTCCGCTCTGCGCATCGAAACGCTGGGCCCCGATGCCGCCTTCGTCCGCGGGTCGTGGCATCTGGCAATGTCGGACGGGAAGACTCCGCACGGGCTATTCACGCTTGTCTTCCGGAAATTTCCTGAGGGCTGGAGGATTGTGCACGATCATACTTCGGTGGCGGAGTAGGAACAACTTTTTCTACTTCAGTCCTTGACAGTGTGCCAGTGGTCGGCGTGAATGAGCGTGTTGAGCACGCGGACATCCTCTTAGGTAATTGCCTCCAAAAGGAGAAGTTCGTCGGCAGCTTAGAGCTCAAAGACGCTCTTCCCCATAAGCAGCGCGCCGCCTCCGGGGCAGGCAACAGCGTTTGCTGCAAGATCGTCACGATCCCCCACTGAATTCGTGAAACTCAGGAAGCTTCAGCGTACTCGATAAATTTCGTCAGCCCGACCATCCGCAGCAGCTTCTGTATCGTGGCAGAATTCATATCCCGTTACTTCTTCACGCGCAATTGGACGCGCGTTCCTTCGGGAAGTGTGCCGCCTACTAGCTCCACCACCCCGTTGCGGATGATGCCTTCAAATTCCTGCGGAGCTTGGGATGAAAACCTCGCGGCCGCAGCGGCCAAGGGCACATGGTCCTTCCCTGTAGCGAGATTCGCGGGGAGGAGCGTCCGCGGTGCACGGTCTGCGCTTACACGTCCCATGCCTTTGTCCATGGCTTCGTTGGCCAGACGGTCGGCTTCCTGATTTTGTTCGCGCAGGGCGTGACCGATGGAGAACCAATCCAGTTGCGCGATCAATTCTTGGGCGCGGGCGTGCAGGTCGCGCAGCGTGGGATTTTTTACCTTGTAGATGCCTTTGATCTGTCGAACCAGCAGCTCGGAATCGCTGATCAGTTTGAGGGCCTTGGGACCGCGCTCGAGCGCGTATTCGAGGGCGCCGATTAGTCCCTGATACTCGGCGAAGTTGTTGGTCTGATGGCCGAGATACTCGCTGAGGGCCGCGACTTTGCGTCCAGATTGATCCTGGATGACCACACCGTAGCCCGCGGGGCCGGGATTGCCGCGAGCCCCACCGTCGCTGTGGGCGATCAGGTAGGTGTCGGGAGTTTTGTCGCGGGAGACTTCGCGCTGGGGGAACAGAGGCTTGCCGGCGGCGGCGCGGGGCGAATCAGAGGACATGCGGTCGAGTTTACAACGAGAGCGGATTTGGCGAGAGCCTAAACGCCCGGGCCCGAGTCGTGCGGGAAGTCCGTGCGCGGCCGGCGCTAGGGCAAGCGGATAGGGATCCTTCGACTGCGCAATTGCTTTCGCGCGTTGCGAAAGCAACTGTTTCGTTTCAGAGGACAAAACGCTGGAGGTTAAGAATTCAGGCGAGTTCAGCGTCCTGCGGCGAGGCGCGTTGCCAGGCGGGCGGGAAGGTTGGCGGCGAAGATGCGGTCCTGGGCCGATTTCAGGTTGTAGGGAGAACGGTGAAAATGGACGACCTGGGCATCGGTGTCAAACAGGGCGAAAGCGGCGCGCCAGTCGCCATCGCGGGGTTGTCCGACGCTGCCCGGATTGATCATATAACGCGTTTCCGGTTTCAATTGCAGCGAAATCGATTCTGCTTGCCCCACGGTGCGGTATTCGGGACGGAAGCCGTCGGCTCCGGTTTCGTTGGCGAAAAATCCTCCCTGCAAATGGGTGTGCCCGAAAAAAGTGAGAGGCACGGACGAAGCGATCAGCGGAGCGAGGGCATCACCCATTGAGACCACATATTCATCTTCATCATTGGGCGAGCCGTGGACGAGCTGCACTTGGGAAAAGTCTTGCAGCGGCTGCGGACCTTGCGGCAGGGCGCGGAGCCAGGTGAGATTGTCGGCGGAGAGCTGATCGCGCGTCCAGACGGCGGCGGCGGCGGCCATGGGGTTGAAATCTTCGAGGGCGATCAGACCGGTCGCGGCTTTGTCGTGGTTGCCGCGGACGAAAATCTTCCCCAACTTGTGGGAGCGCTCGGTAACTTCGTTGGGACTGGCGCCGTAGCCAACGACGTCGCCGAGATTTGCCACCAAGTCGAACGAGGGAGCCGTTGCCAGACAGGCCTCGAGAGCTTCGAGGTTTGCGTGAATGTCGCTAAGCATCAGGATGCGCAATAGACACCAGACAAACTGCCGATTATAGACTAACGCTGGTATTTAGAAAGTTCGATAGGCTCCCCTACTAAGGAAAACGCGGGACCGGCGGTGAAAAGGATGGCACGATGGCAATTCCAGGGAAAGACTCCTTCGTCGGTGAAGGTGGTCATGCTGCTTTTTTTTGCAGCTTTGGGGGTGAATCTGGCCGCATTGTGGAGCATTCCAGAGTGGTCGCCGAGGGTGCCCGACGCGGTGCACTCGCTCCCCATACATTCAAACGGGGCGCGATTTAGTTCGTACAGCCCTGGTTGGCGAAGATTGCGCGAGATGCTAACTGGCTGCCGGCTGGGCTGGGAACGGTGGGTGTGGTGCGCCTTTGGCTGCACTGCGACGAACTGGATTGGCTACGCTAACCGCCCTCAGAATCGACGGAACCATGGGCGCGACTAGGCATTCACCACGGGGCAGCGGGCCCAGTGTCCGGCGGCGACTTCGACCAGCGGCGGGATCCCACACTTGCAATTCGGCACGCGAAAATCGCATCGGGGTTCGAAGGCGCAGCCCGACGGCATCGCCTGGAGCGGCGGCACCGTGCCTTCGATGGTGGAAAGCGGTTGAGCGCGGTCGGTCTTGAGATCAGGTACGGCGTGGAGTAGTCCCCGGGTATAGGGATGCGCAGGGGCCTGAAAGATGTGATGCTTCGCTCCGAGTTCTACCAGGTTACCGGCATACATCACGGCGACGTGGTCCGCGACTTGCGAGACGACCGCAAGATCGTGCGAGATGAAGAGCATGGCCAGTCCGAACTTGCTGCGCAGGTTGGAGAGCAATTCGAGAATCTGCGCCTGGATGGTGACGTCAAGCGCGGTGGTGGGTTCGTCGGCAATGAGCAGTTCCGGGCGGTTAACGATGGCCATGGCGATCATGACGCGCTGGCGCATTCCTCCGGAAAGCTGGTGAGGATAATCGCGGGCGCGGCGGTCGGGCTCGGGGATGGCTACATCGTTCATGGCGACAACTGCCCGCTGCCAAGCGTCGCTTTTCGAAATGGAGTTGTGCGCGAGCACGGCTTCGGCAATTTGTTCGCCGACGCGCATGACCGGGTTGAGCGCGGTCATCGGCTCCTGAAAAATCATGGCGATGCGGGAGCCACGAAGTTGGCGCATGGAGTCATCGGACAGGGCAGGAAGGTTGCGCGGAGCAGTACCATTGCGCATGTCGGCGAATAAAATCTCGCCGGAGACGCGGGCTTGCGGCGGGAGCAGGCGCATGATGGCCAGGGAAGTAATCGACTTGCCGGAGCCAGATTCGCCGACCAGTCCGAGAACGTCGCTCGCGGCGATCGCGAAGCTGAGGTTGCGGACGGCGGCTAGAACGGGCGAGTCGCCCGTTCCCACACGAGCCGTTCCCGTAACGGCGGGTGCAGGGAATTCGATGCTTAGGTTTCGTACTTCGAGCAGCGGGGGCACGGAGTCATGTTAGCAGTGGAGGGCAAGAGGTCGCCCTGTCGGGCGATGGACGGATGGACGGGCAAGAGGGCCCGTCCCCCCACGGGGCTCCTCCAGAGGAGGCTTGACTGCTTGAATCTTCCACGAACCGGGGCGCATCTTGTAAATTGGAGCTATGAGCAAGATTCACATTCCTACGCCTTTACGCCAGTATGTTGGGAAACAGGCCACGGTGGAGGTTTCCGCGACCACGGTTGCTGAAGCCATGAATGCGCTGGTGGCGAAGCATCCCGATGTGCGGCGGCATCTTTACACGGACGAAGGCAAGCTGCGCGCTTTCGTCAACCTGTATGTCAACGATGAAGACATCCGCTACCTGCAGAAGGAAGCAACGGCGGTGAGCGAAGGTGATAACATTTCGATTGTGCCTTCGATCGCCGGAGGCGCCGCTTGACCGGGAATTGCGAGACCGCGGACTTGAAACCTGCTACCACAATGCGCTGTTGTACGTGTTGTCCTGCCTAAAAGTTTTTGGTCTCCTGATGGCTCGCTCTGAAAACCAGTTTTAGAATCTGAACTCGAGGATTTATGGCCAGCACCGTCATCGAAGTTCCGGTAACTCTAAACAAAGACGAAATCCTGCGCTACTCGCGCCATCTGATCATGCCCGAGGTGGGCATGGAAGGGCAGCAGAAGCTGAAAGCGGCGCGGGTGTTGTGCATTGGCGCGGGAGGTCTGGGGTCGCCGCTGGCGTTGTATCTGGCCGCGGCGGGTGTGGGCACTCTGGGCATCGTTGATTTTGACGTGGTCGATTACACGAACCTGCAGCGGCAGATCATTCACTCAACCGCAGATGTGGGCAGAAAAAAACTCGATTCGGCCGCAGACAAGTTGAAGGGGATCAATCCGTTCCTGAACCTGCAGACATTCGACACGCGGCTGAGCAGCGATAACGCGCTCGAGCTGTTCCGTGAGTTCGACATTGTCGCCGACGGCACGGACAACTTCCCTACGCGCTATCTCGTCAACGATGCCTGCGTACTGACTGGGAAGCCGAACGTGTATGGCTCGATCTTCCGTTTCGAAGGGCAAGCCAGTGTGTTCGCGACCAAAGATGGACCCTGCTACCGCTGCCTTTATCCCGAACCGCCACCACCGGGGCTGGTTCCATCCTGCGCGGAGGGCGGCGTGCTCGGCATTCTGCCCGGGTTGGTGGGTGTGATGCAGGCAACCGAGGCGATCAAGCTGATTCTCGGAATTGGCGAGCCGCTCATTGGACGGCTGCTGCTGATTGACGCTCTGGGCATGAAGTTTCGCGAGTTGAAACTGCGCAAAAATCCCGACTGCCCGGT
>Ga0181537_10002838_pt1 | contig 15078 bp, 14 predicted proteins | sample PEATcosm2014_Bin_39_FD_119765 | JGI IMG/M metagenome (GOLD analysis project Ga0181537, IMG submission 119765) | Peatland microbial communities from MTU Mesocosm Facility, Houghton, MI, USA - PEATcosm2014_Bin23_10_metaG | ecosystem: Environmental > Terrestrial > Soil > Wetlands > Peat | place... | reverse complement strand
TGCGGAGCCGCCTTTGTTGCCTCTGCGCCGCGTGAAGCCGTAGCGTGCGATTGAGTGCCGCGAACGATTAGCGGCCGCCCGCGGCGTCCTCGAGTATCAGTTCCGCGCCTTTTTCGCCGATCACCATCGTCGGCGCGTTGGTATTGCCCGATGTCACCGTCGGCATGATCGACGCGTCGACCACCCTCAGCCCAGCGATGCCGTGCACGCGCAGTCGCGCGTCAACCACGGCGTCGGCGCCGCTGCCCATGCGGCAGGTACCGACGGGGTGGTAGATGGTTTGCGCGGACGTGCGGGCCCACGCCAAAATCTCGTCGTCGCTGCGCGCGTCGGGGCCCGGCGCGTGCTCGCGGATGATATGGCGGGCGAGGGCAGGCTGGCGCGCGATCTTCTGCGCCAGCTTGATGGCGCCGACGGTGGTTTCGCGATCCTTCTCGGACGACAGATAGTTGAGGTGAATGGCCGGAGCGTCGAGCGGGTTGGCGCTGCGGGGCACGATCCTGCCCCGGCTCTCCGGTTGCAGCGCGCACACCGACAATGTGATGCCGTTGAACTGGTGCAGCCCCTTTCCATACTGATCGGCGGACAACAGGATGCAATGGAACTCGACATCCGGCCGCGTCGCGCTCGGGTGAACCTTGGTGAAGATCCCGACCCGCGTCGGGCCGTTGGCCAGCAATCCCTTGTGCGTCAGGAAATAACGCGCACCCTCGATCGCCTTGAACAACGGATTGCGCAACTGGGTGTTCAGGGTCGGCCGGTCGACCTCGAAGCTCGGACGCACTTGCGCGTGGTCCTGCAGATTGGCGCCGACACCGGAAAGCCTGTGGCGGATTTCGATGCCGTGCGGACGGAGCGCGTCTTCAGGTCCGATGCCCGACAGCTGCAGCAAGTGCGGGGAGTGGATCGTCCCCGCCGAAACGATAATTTCGCGTCCGGCCCGCGCTTCTTGCTCGTCTTGCCCCTGGCTCAGACGATAACGGACGCCGGTCGCCCGCGTGCCGTCGAGCACCACGCGCGTCGCGCGCGCATCGGTGATCACGGTAAGGTTCGGGCGGCCCAGCGCAGTCCGCAGGAACGCGTCGACGGCGCTGCATCGCCGGCCGCGCGAGACCGTATATTGGAAATAGCAAACCCCGTCCTGCGTGGCGCCGTTGTAGTCCGGGTTCTCGGGAATGCCGGCTTCGATGGCCGCCTTGCGGATCGCCTCGGTCAGGGGGGTGCGGAGCGCGATGTCGCTGACCCCCAGCGTGCCGTCCCTGCCGCGCAGCTTCGGGTCTCCTCCGCCTTCGCGTCGCTCTTGGCGCTTGAACAGCGGAAGCAGATCGGACCAGCCCCATCCGGAATTCCCGGCCCGCAGCCAGGAATCATAATCCTCGGGTTGGCCGCGCACGTACAGCTGCGCATTGATCGAACTGCTCCCGCCCAGGACGCGCCCGAGCGGGTAGTAGACGCGCCTGCCGTTCAGCTCGGCTTCGGGTTCGCTTTCGTAACACCAGTTGACGGTGGGATCGCTGATCGTGCGGGCATAGCCGATTGGGATCTTGATCCAGCGGTTGGTGTCCGCCGGCCCGGCTTCCAGCAGCAATACGGAATATCGTCCACTGGCCGACAGCCGATCGGCCAAAACGCACCCCGCGGCGCCCCCGCCGACGATGATGTAGTCCCACTGGGCGTCCATGCTCTCCTCGGTTTTGTTGCGCGACGCTATCGCAACCGACTCGGCCTGTCACGGTGCGCCGAACCGCGTGGTGCAACGATCCTATTCATGCGCCGGACAGGCGGGCGCCAGTCCGAATTAACGATTGATCACCGGTCCGAAGCCTCTAGGATGACCCGGCCGATCGCGTTCTGGGGAGAGCTTGATCGAATGAAACGCTACTGGGCCGAATTCACCAGCGAGGAATTTGCTTCGCCGGCCATGCGCCGGATGATCGCCGTCCTGCCGGTCGGCGCGATCGAGGCTCACGGACCGCACCTCCCGCTCGAAACCGACACCACCATCAACGAAGCCGTGGTGGCGGCGGCCATTCCCAAGCTGCCGAAGGATATTGTGGTCGGGTTCCTGCCGACGCAATGCGTCGGAAAGAGCAACGAGCATACGAAGTTTCCTGGCACGCTCACTTTCTCGATCGAGACCCTGATCCGCGTCTGGATGGAGATCGGCGGCTGCGTCGCCGCGGCGGGCGTGCGCAAATTGCTGATCCTCAACAGCCATGGCGGGCAGATTTCGGTGATGGACATCGTCGCGCGCGACCTGCGGGCCAAGCACGATATGATGGTGGTGAGCGCCAACACTTTCTCCATGGGTTTGCCCGACGGGTTGTTCGCCGCCCACGAGCTGCACCATGGCATCCATGGCGGCGACAAAGAGACTTCGGTGATGCTGGCGTTGCGCCCCGAGCTGGTGAACATGAAGAAGGCGCAGCATTTCCATTCGCTCACCGAGGACATGGAACGCGACTACAAATTCCTGTCCATCCAGCCGCGCGGAAAGGTCGCCTGGCAATCGCAGGACCTCAATCCGATGGGCGCCGCCGGCGATGCCACCATCGCCACGGCCGAGAAGGGCAAGAAGGTGGTCGAGTGGGATTCGGACCGCTTGGTCGAACTGCTGGTCGAGATCGATCGGGCACCGCTCTCCTGGCTCGATAACAAGCCCGCCTGGTCGGTCGACAAGGGCGGCGGCTAGTGGCGGCTGGGCCCGACATCGCCAAACCGCTGGCGCGCTATGCCGCGTTCAAGCGCATGGGCGATTTCGTGTTCCTGTCGGGCATTATCGCGGTCGACCCGGCGCAGGGCAAAATCATCAAGGGCTTCGCCGACATTCCCGCCGAAGCGCGCGCCAAAATCGGCGAGACCGGCGAATTCTCGGTCGATATCCGCCAGGGGCCGATCCTGGCGCAAAGCTGGTACGTGTTCGACCGCATCCGCGCGACCATCGAGACCGCCGGTGGCACGATGAAGAACGTGTTCAAGCTGGTTCAGTATTTCCGCGATCTCGACGACTACCCATTGTTCAATCGCGTCCGTACCCAGTTCTTTCCCGACGATCCGCCGGTCTCCACCGTCGTTCAGGTCACGGCGATGCTGCCATCGCCGGAAATCCTGATCGAGGTCGAGGCGACCGCCTACTTGCCCAGGTGACCGATGCCAGGCGACCGATGCCAGGTGATCGATGACTGACCGCTCCGCCTTTCTCGCCGCCATCGGGGACGTGCCCGTGGTCAAGGACGCGCTGCGCGTCAAGCAGAAGAGCCGCGACTATTTCTGGTACAGCCCGGTTCTGAAGCGGCTTTACGACAACGTGATCGCCGACGCGGTCGTCATGCCCCGTAACGAAGCCGATATCCTGGCGGTGCTGAAGGCCTGCTACCAGCACGACGTCCCGCTCACCGTACGCGGCACCGGCACCGGCAACTATGGACAGGCGATGCCGATCCGCGGCGGGGTCGTGCTCGACATATCCATGCTCGACGATTTGCTTTGGGTGAAGCCCGGCGTTTGCCGCGTGCAAGCCGGCAAGAAGATCGTCGAGCTCGACGAGGGGCTCGCGAAGCACGGGCAGGAAGTGCGCATGTTCCCGTCGACGCGGCGCACCGCCACCATCGGCGGCTTCGTCGCCGGCGGGTCAGGCGGGATCGGATCGATCACCTGGGGCATGCTGCGCGAGCGCGGTAACATCCTCGGCGCTCGCATCCTCACCATGGAGGCCGAACCGCGCGCGATCGAACTGCGCGGCGATGACATTCCCAAGATCAGCCATTCCTATGGCGTGACCGGTGTGATCACCGAACTCGAAATGCCCCTGGCGCCGGCCTACCAATGGATCGACGCCATCGCCCTGTTCGACGATTTCATGGACGGCGCCCGTTTCGGCCAGGCCCTGGCCGAGGAACCGGGCATCCTCAAGAAGCTCTGCGCCGTCATGGCCGATCCGATCGCGCAGCAGTACTTCAAGCCGCTCGCCGACCTGATACCCAGGGGCAAGAGCTGCGCGCTGATGATGATCGCAGAACATGCCTGGGAGTCGTTCGCCCAATTCGCCAAGGACCGCGGTGTGGAAATCGTCTACCGCAAATCGGCGCATGAGGTCGAGGAGGAACGGCGGGTCCCGCTCTACGAGTATTGCTGGAACCATACTACGCTGTGGGCGCTGAAGGCCGATCCGAGCATCACCTATCTGCAGACCCGGTTTCCGCTCGGCACCAACATCGCACTGGTCGAGAAGATGTATCGGCATTTCGGAGACGAGGTGCCGATGCATCTCGAATTCGTGCGCGACGGCAAGGCATTCACCTGCTCGGCCCTGCAATTGGTGCGCTTCACCACCGAGGAGCGGCTCCATGAGATCATGGCGTATCACGACGCCAATGGCTGCCAGCAGTTCAACCCGCATGTTTGCACCCTGGAAGAGGGCGGCATGAAAAAGGTCGATCGTCTGCAGCTCGAATTCAAACGCCAGGTCGATCCCAAGGGTCTGCTCAATCCAGGCAAAATGCTGGCCTGGGAGGATCCCGACTGGAAGCCCAGCAATCCGACCAAGTCGCTGGCTCCGGCGGGCTAGCAATCATAGGGCGAGGCCGATGCTGTCAGCCCGCGACAACGAAACCCTGACCCGCGTCGGCCCCGGCACGCCGATGGGCGCGTTGATGCGGCAGTATTGGCTGCCGGCCTGCAAATCTTCGGAGATCGCGGCCGACGGACCGCCGCTGCGCCTCATGCTTCTGGGCGAAAAGCTGATCGCCTTCCGCGACAGTGCGGGACGCGCCGGCATCATGGATCACCGCTGCCCGCACCGTTGCGCGTCGTTGTTCTTCGGACGCAACGAAGAGGGCGGTCTGCGCTGCATCTATCATGGCTGGAAATTCGACGTCGACGGCAAGTGCCTCGACACGCCGAACATTCCCGGCCAGCCCGGCTTCAAGGATCGCGTCCACGCCAAGGCCTACAAGATTTTCGAGCGCGGCGGCGTGGTCTGGGTCTATATGGGCGCGCGCGAGACGGCGCCCCCGCAGCCGATGATCGAGGCGACGCTGGTCCCCGAGGGCGAGGCGCGCATCACGTTCACCATGCGCGAGTGCAACTGGCTGCAAGCGCTGGAAGGCGACCTCGACACCGCCCATTTCGGCTTCCTCCATATGGGCAAGGTCGCGCCCGAGGATCTCGACGGCGCCAACATGCATCGTTTCGCGGTCGAAGACCGGGCGCCGCGATTCGAAGTCAAGGAAACCGAGTGGGGCACGATGGCGGGCGCTTACCGCAAGGCCGATCCCGGCAAGGTCTACTGGCGGATCTCGCATTTCCTGTTTCCGTTCTGGGCGCTGTTTCCCGACGGCACCTTCGAGGACAACGTCACGGCCGACGCCTGGGTGCCGCTCGACGACACCCACACCATGTTCGTCAACTTCGCCTGGACCAAACGCACCGCGCCGCTCCGGACGCTCAAGGATGGCCGCATCATCCCCGGCCTCGAGTACCGCCACGATTTGCTGCCGCAAACCACCGATTGGCTCGGACGGTTTCGGCTGGCCAGCAATGCGGGCAACGACCATCGCATCGACCGCGACGCGCAGCGCAACGCGAGTTTCACCGGTGTCACCGGCATCACCATCCAGGATCAGATGGCGACCGAAAGCATGGGGCCGATCGTCGACCGCGAATTCGAGCATCTGGTTCCCAGCGACGCGATGGTCGCGCGCACGCGCCAACGCATGCTGGCCGCGGTGCGCGCGCTGGGCGAAAACGGAACGGCGCCGCCCGGTGTCGACGATCCGGCCGTCAATCTGGGCGCGCGTGGTGGTGCGTTTGTGGCGCCCGAGAGCCTCGATTGGCTGGAAGCGTATCGTGAACTACTGCAGATCAGTCAAAGACCAAAGCAAGCAACGAAGGCGGCCGAATAGCAGAAGCCGTCGGTGGGACAGAATGGACATCAATTTTGCTGGCTCGCAATGCCCGGTATATGATTTGCTGCGCTGCGGGGAGAAGCCGATCCAGGTTTGGGACTGTGCCGTTCTATTGTTCACGGGGAGACTTCGCAATGAACTCATCCAAGCATAGGTGGAGCGTCGGTGCGCTTGCGCTGGCCGGATTTGCGGCGGTTGCCGCTCCGCAGAGCGCCTTTGCGCTCGACAAAGTTACCTTCATCGCCGATTGGTTTCCCGAGGCCGAGCATGGCTGCTACTATCAGGCCAAAGCCGACGGGACCTATGAAAAGGCGGGCCTCGACGTCGAAATCAGGCCGGGCGGCCCGAGCATCAACAACGCGCAATTGCTGGCGACCGGTGCGGTCGATTTCGCGCTGATCTCGTCGGGATTCCAGATGATCTCCTATACGAAGGATAAAATCCCCATCGTATCGGTGGCGACCTTGATGCAGCGTCACGAGCAGATCCTGATGGCGCACCAATCCGCTGGCCTGAAGTCGCTCGCCGACATGAAGGGCAAGCCGATCATGATCTCGGCTTTCTCGAAGCAGGGATTCTGGGCGTGGCTGGTCGCCGCCTTCGGCTTTAGCGACGACCAGATTCGTCCCTACGACTTCAATCTTGCGCCGTTCATCGCCGACAAGAGCGTGATCGTCCAGGGCTATGTCACCAGCGAGCCTTTCGCGGCGGCCAAGGCCGGGGCCGATCCGCAAGTCTTCCTGCTCGCCGATTCCGGGTACGAGGATATCGGCGCGCTGATCGCGGTCCGCAAAGATTGGGTGACCTCGAAGAAGGACCTGGTCCAGCGCTTCGTCGATTCGACCATCAAGGGCTGTTACAACTTCTTCAACGGCGATCCCAAGGCGGCTTTCGCCCTGATCAAGGCGCAGAACGCCGAGATGACCGACGACCAGATGAAGTTCACCTGGGACTCGCTCAAGAAGTACAAGATCTTTACGTCTGACGAGACCGACAAGCTGGGCATCGGCGCGGCGACCGACGAGAAGTGGAAGTCGGTGTGGGACATCATGGTCAAGTCGAAGATCAACCAGGATGGCGAGGACTATAAGGCCGCCTACGTCAAAGACTTCGTGAACAAGAAAGTCGGGATGTAGGTCATTCGTAGCGGCTTGGTGCCGCGCGAAGCGGCAAAGGAAATGGCGCCGGGGTGCGATGAACGTGCTCCGGCGCATTTTGCCGGTGGCCGGCAAAAGCAGGGAGCATCGATGATGGGAAGGGTTCTTGCGACCATTGCCGCCCTGGCAATCGTGGCGCTGTCAGTCGCGACCGGCTCCAGTCCGGCTCTGGCGCTCGATAAGGTCGTATTCGGCACCGACTGGTTCCCCGAGGGCGAGCACGGCGGCTATTATCAGGCCAAGGCCAATGGCATCTACGAGAAGTACGGTCTCGACGTGACGATCGTGCCGGGCGGACCGCAGGTCAACAATCCGCAACTGGTCGCGTCCGGCACCGTCGACGTCGCCCTGCTGACGGCGCTCCAGGCGATCCGCTTCGCCAAGGAGAACGTCCCGCTGGTCGGCGTCGCGGCGATGTACCAGAAGAACCCGCAGATCTTCATGGCGCACAAATCCCAGGGCTTCAAATCGCTGGCCGATCTGAAGGGCCATCCGATCATGGTGTCGTCGTTCGCCCGCGATGCCTTCTGGCCATGGATGAAGATGAAATACGGGTACACCGACGACCAGATTCGCCCCTATGTCTTCAACCTTGCGCCGTTCCTGCACGATCCGACCGTGATCCAGCAGGGTTACGTCACCAACGAGCCGTTTACCGCGGCAGCCCAGGGCGCCGATCCGCAGGTCTTCCTGTTCGCCGACGAAGGATACAAGGACTACGCCCACCTGCTGAGCGTGCGCAGCGACATGATCGAGAAGCGGCGCGACGTGCTGCAGCGCTTCGTCAACGCCTCGATCGAAGGCTGGTACGCGTTCCTCAATGGCGACCCGACCAAAGCCTTCGACGCAATCAGGCAGGCGAATGCCGAGATGAAGCCCGAAAACCTTCAGCATTCCCGCGACGCGCTCAATCAGTACGGTATCGTCGATTCGGGCGACGCCAAGACCCTGGGCATCGGGGCGATGACCGACGAGCGTTGGCGGTCGTTGTTCGACGAGATGGTAAGCGCCGGCATGTACACGCCCGACGTCAATTACAAGAAGGCCTACGATCTCAGCTTCGTCGACAAGAAATTCGGGATGAAGCAATAGCCCGCCCTGATAACCCGATGACGACTTTCTCTCCATTCCCGTCCGGCGACTATCGCCTGGTCAACGCGCGCGTTCCGAAATGCCTGCTCGAAGCCAAAGACGGCGGCGACGAAAAATCCGACGCGCTGGTTTCTGCGACGCTGACGATTTCGGGCGGACAAATTCGCAGGCTCGAGCTCAATCCCATCCCGGCCGCGAATGGCGGGGAACCGCCGGCGATCGATCTCGAAGGCGGAATGGTTTGGCCAGCCTGCGCGGACCTGCACACCCATCTCGACAAAGGCCATATCTGGGGTCGGGCGCCGAATACCAGCGGCAGCTGGCGCGATGCGCTCGCCATCGTCGGCAAGGACCGCGAGGCGAACTGGAACGCCGAAGACTTGATGCTGAGGGTCGAGTTTGGCTTGCGCTGCGCCTTCGCGCATGGAACCGCGGCGATACGGACCCATATCGATTCGATCGGTCCGCAGTCTGCGATAAGCTGGCCCGCGCTCGCTCGTATGCGCGACCGGTGGTCCGGCCGGATCGCGCTCCAGTGCGTTTCCTTGGCCCCGATCGATTCGTACGTTGGATCGGATGGCGATACCCTGGCCGATCTGGTCGCCGATCACGGCGGCGTCCTCGGCGCCGTCGTGATCGACCATCCCGATCCGGCGTTGGCGCTCGATCGGGTGTTTTCGCTCGCCCGCGCGCGCGACCTCGACCTCGATTTCCATGCCGACGAAACCGACAATCCCGGCTCGAACGGTCTGGCGGCGATCGCCGAGGCGACGATCCGTTTCGGTTGGCAAGGGCGAGTCACGGCCGGCCATTGCTGCAGCCTGGCCCGCCAGCCCGAGCTGGAGGCGGCGCGGACCATCGCACGGGTCGCCGAGGCCGGCATGGCGGTGGTCTCGCTTCCCATGTGCAACATGTATCTTCAGGACCGCCAGTCACCGGGGCATACACCACGGTGGCGCGGCGTCACCCTGGTCAACGAGCTGGCGGCTTCCGGTGTGCCGGTTGCGGTCGGCAGCGACAATACGCGCGACCCGTTTTATGCGTACGGCGACCTCGATCCGGTCGAGGTTTTTGCCCAGGCGGTTCGCATCGCCCAGCTCGACAGTCCGCTGGGCGGTTGGCTGCGAGCGGTCACCGCCACGCCCGCAACGGTGATGGGAATCGCGGGGGGCGGAATGCTGCGCGAAGGGGCGGGCGCCGATCTGATCCTGTTCCGTGCCCGGAACTGGTCGGAACTTCTGTCCCGTCCCGGCGGGCCCCGGCTGGTGGTGCGCGGCGGACGGCCGGTCATGGATGGGCCGCCCGACTACCGCGAACTCGATCAGCTCAAGCACTGAAGCGTCGTCCCGGCGGGCGACTACACATCGGCCATGCGCGCGCGCACGCGCTCGAGAAACCGTGCCCGCTCCCCGGCGGTAGCGCTATCGATGCGGTAGAGCGCGAGCCACAGGGTCTTGCATCGCGGATGGCACTGGGCGCGCATGCCGCGCAACAGACTGCGCCGCGCCGTGTGGCCGCTGAGCCAGGTCAGCCAGCGCGGCGCGCCGCCCGTCGTGATGCCGATCATCAGTTTGACGTTGGTCAGCAAGGGGCGGAACTGGCGCATCCCTCCCTTCTTGAGGTGGAAGCTGGTCTCCGGCAGCCAAACGCGGTCGAACCACCCTTTGAGCATGGCCGGGAAGCCCTGGTTCCAGGTCGGAAACACGAACACCATCGCTTCCGCCCATTTGATCGCATCGACATAGGCCTGGACCGAATGCGTATTGACCCCGTGATCGTGGTATTCGAGCCGCCCCTGGCGCGACAGACGCGGATCGAATTCGTCGGCATAGAGATCGATCAGGCGAACTTCATGCCCAGCTTGCCGCAGGCCGGCCAATGCGGCATCGCGAACCGCCGCCGTGAAGCTTTCGGCGACCGGATGGGTGTAAACGACTAGCGTGCGCATATCGGCGCCGGGTCAGCGCTGCGCGCTCTCGTGCCAGTGCCGCAAGATAAAGCGCGAGAACAGCGAGAGAATGACGAAGATCGCGATGCCGGTCGCCGAAATCATGACAAGCGCCGCGAACATGCGCGGAATTTCCAGCCGGTAGCCGGTTTCGAGTATCCGATAGGCCAGGCCCGACTTGGCGCCCCCGGTGCCGGCCACGAACTCGGCCACCACCGCGCCGATCAAGGCCAGTCCCCCCGCGATGCGCAGACCGGCGAGGTAGAAGGGCATGGCGGCAGGCAGCCGCAGCATCAGCATGCTTTGCACTTTGCTGGCGCCATAGAGCTTGAACAGGTCGACAAGATTGCGGTCGGTGCTGTTGAGCCCCACCGCGGCGTTCGACACCACGGGGAAGAACGCCACCAGCCAGGCGCAGATCAGCAGCGCCAGCGACGTATCCTGCTTGGTCCAGATGATGATCAGCGGCGCGATGGCGACGATCGGCGTCACCTGCATGATGACGGCGTAGGGGAACAGGCTGCGCTCGATCCAGCGGGCGCTGGTCAACAGCATGCCCAGCAGCAATCCGCCCACGGCGGCAACCAGGAAAGCTTCGACGGTGATGGTCACCGTGACCAGCAGGTTGGGCAGCAGCGACCTGAAATCGGTGAACAGAGTGCCGATGATATTGAGCGGCGTTGGCAGCAGGTAGGGCGGGACATCGTTCACGCGGCAGGCGATCTCCCAGAACGCCAGGAACGCCAGCCCGAAAATGAACGGGGCGGCGAAACGCAGCTTGGACAGAATCTGTGTGTGGATCGCCTCTTCCGGCCTGACGGCGGGATTTGCCGTGGCGGGACCCTGGTCGCTCATTGCTCTTCCTCTCCGCCTGCGGCCATGGCCTTGTGCAGCCACGCCGATACTTCCCGGCAGTGGTCGTTATAGACATGCGAGGTCCGGTATTCCTCGGTGCGTGGATAAGGCACTTTGATGGCGAGGTCGGACATCAATCGTCCGGGATGGGAGGCCAGGACGACGATGCGGTCCGACAGGAAGACCGATTCATAGACGCTGTGGGTCACGAACACGACCGTCAGTTTCTGGGTTTCCCAAAGATGCAGGAGATCGTTGTTGAGTCGCAGCCGCGTGATCTCGTCGAGCGCCGCGAAGGGCTCGTCCATCAGCAAGACCTTGGGTCGCGTGACCAGGGCCCGCGCGATCGACACGCGCATCTTCATGCCACCCGAAAGCTCGCGCGGATAGCTCTTGGCGAACTTCTCGAGGTTGACCTGCCGCAGCAAATCCATTACCCGGTCGGCAACGTCCTTGCGGCGCTGATGTTTGAGCCGGAGCGGCAGGTAGACATTGTCGAACACGCTGGCCCAGGGCATCAACGTAGCGTCTTGAAAGACGAAGCCGATCTCGGCGCGCGGCCTGCCGCTGCCGTCATACTCGGCGGTCGGCCATTCGATCGAGCCGGCCGTGCAGGATTCCAGTCCCGCGATCATCCGCAACAGCGTGCTTTTGCCGCATCCTGACGGGCCAAGCAGGCTCAGGAACTGCGGCGAAGACGGGATTTCGAGGCTGAAGCCGCGGATCGCCTCGGTGCCGTTGGGATAGATCTTTGCGACCGATTGGATCTCGATCAGCGGGCGGCCCGCGGCCTTCCCGGATTGGGCCGATTGAGGCGTTGCGACGACGTTAGAGGCTGTCATTGAATCCGTTACTCACGCCGTGAACGAGTCGATTTACAAGGACCATCCGTCCACCTGTGCACCAAAGCCAACCGGCCGCGAGCGCGCAAAACATGTACCGCAATCGCCAGTCGATGCCCGCCTTTTGTGCAATCGACCTGCGAATGCCGTCCGAGGCGCCGCCATAGTACTGAAAAGCAATCGCCATGCCACGGGCTCGGCGCGGCGCGCTTGAGCGCGTCAGTAAGGAGTGGCCCCGCCATCGACATTGATCGCCTGACCGCGGATGATCTGCGCCTCGTCCGAAAGCAGGAACGCAACGACACGGCCGACCTCCAAGGGCTTTATGTGCCGACCCATTTGCGGCGGAACCATCATTTCGTAAATCTCGTCGACGGGCTTGGCCAGTTTAGGCGACAGGAAGGCCGCGACGTTCTTCAGCATTGGCGTGTCGACGCTGCCGGGGCAAACCGCGTTGACGTTGATGCCGTGCGACGCCCATTCGGCCGACAAGCTGCGGGTCAGGTTGATCACCGCCGCCTTCGAAGCGTTGTAGCCGGCCATATTGGGAAAACCGACCTTGCCCGCGTTCGAGGCGATGTTGACGATGGAACCCGGCGTCTTCTGGCTGATCAAGCGTCGGGCGACAGCCTGGCAGCATTGGTACAGGCCCGCGACGTTGACGCCGAACTGGGTGTCGATGCTCTGGCGGGATTCGTCGAGCGCTCCGCCCAGCGTGATCACGCCCGCATTGTTGACCAGCCCGTCGATGCGTCCGAATCGCCTGACCGCCGCGGCGACCATCAGCTGCACGGCGGCCTCGTCCGCGACGTCGCAGGCCACGGGATGCGTGCGGTTTCCGTCGGCGTCGATCTTCGCGGCCGTCTGCTCGACGGCGGCGATCCGCAAATCGCCCACGACCACTTTGCCACCGGCCTCGAGCAGTGCCTCGGCGATGCCCACGCCGAGCCCGCTTCCGGCTCCCGTGACGACGAACACGCGGTCGGCGAGCGACACTGAAGTCATTCTCCTGGCTCCCTCAATAGCTGGGATGGGTTGTCACCCCGCCATCCACGGTGATCGTCGCACCCGTCACCCATCGCGCCGCCGGCGAGCACAAATACAGGCAGGCGTCGGCGACATCTTCGGCACGACCCAGGCGGCGCAAGGGCGCGTGGGCCAGAAAACGCTTCACGCCCTCGGGCCACGCTTTCTCGATTCCGTGGCGCCAGATCAGTCCCGGCGCCACCGCATTGACGCGCACGCCGTGCGCGCCCAATTCCAATGCCGCCGACCGGGTCAGCATGATCAGCCCTGCCTTCGACGTGCTGTAATGACTGTTGAAGGCCGGCTCCAGGCCCGAAATCGACGAGATGTTGACGATCGATCCGCCGCCGCTTTCCTTCATGCGCAATGCCGCCGCCCGGGCGACGCGGAAACAGGCGCCGAGATTGACCAGCATCATCGTGTCGAACTCGGCGCTTGGCATGTCCAGGAACGCGGCGTGCGACTGTTTGGCCGCGTTGTTGATGACCGCATCGATCCGGCCGAAGCGCCGCATGGTCGCGTCCATCATCCGTTCGACGATGCTGTCGCGGGTGAGATCGCCGCCCACGGCAATGGCGCGCTTGCCGATTTCCTTGGCCAGAGCGGTCGCGCCGCTCTTGCCGGAACGATAATGAATCGCCAGGTTCGCGCCTGCCTCGGCGAAGCGGCGCACGATGCCGGCGCCGATGCCCCCGCTTCCGCCGGTGACGACCACCGTCTTGCCGGTGAAATCGAGCAACTCCTTGACGCTCGGAATGCTATCGGCCATTCCTCCCCCCTGTAGCGGCCCGGGTGCGGCTAGGGCATCAATTGGCCGCCATTCACCTCGATCACCTGACCGGTGATGTAACCGCTCAAGGCATCGGATGCCAGGAACAGGTAGGCGCCGACGCATTCTTCGGGCGTGCCAGCGCGACCCATCGGGATCGACGCTTCCTGGGCCTTGTACATTGCCTGAGGCGTGCCTCGTTCGTGGAACAGGGTGTCGATCAATCCCGGCGCCACGGCGTTGACGCGGATGCGGTCGCCGATCAGCTCCTTGGCCAGCCCGCGCGTGATGGTGCTGACGAAGCCCTTGGACGCGGCGTACAGCACCGCCCCGCCGCCACCGCCGTTGCGCGCCGAGATCGAGGTGGTGTTGATGATTACGCCGCCCTGCTTTCTGAGCCACGGCAAGGCGGCGCGACAGGCGCGAACCACCGAATGCGCGTTCAGATCGAAGACCGCGTCATCGAACGAATCGTCGCCCTCCGCGACGGGTTTGCGGCTGACCAGGCTGCCCGCATTGTTGATCAGTCCGTCGAGCCGCCCGAAATACCGCGCGGCGGCGTCCACGATCGCCGCCGGTCCCTTCGGCGTGGTGACGTCGCCCTTCACCAGGAATGATTTCGCGCCCGCCTTTTCGATGCCCTTTGCCACGCGTTGCGCGGGCTCGGGACTGGCATTGTAGTGGACCGCAACCGAAGCCCCTTGCTCCCCCAGGGCCAACGCGACCGCCGCGCCGATGCCGGTCGAAGCGCCGGTCACGAGAAACACCTTGTCCGTGAGATCAGGGATACGAAGGGACGACATGGAAGCTCCCGCAGCGATGAATGGTCATTGTTTCAGTCTCGTCGGACAGCGGCAACGGCCGAATTGCGCGGAAGCGGCTACAGGCTGATCGACCGCCGAGCCCAGGCCAGGTCCCAGACACGGGATGGTTCTTCGTCGAACACCAAGGCCGGGTCGGCGGTGGTTGTGGCCCAGGCGTGCAAAGCCATTTCCCGCTCGAGTTGACCGGGGCCCCATCCGGCATAGCCGAACGCCACCAGCACTTTCTTGGGACCCTGGTGGTGACCGATGTCCCGCAGGATCGACGGGCTCGAGGTCAGGGCGATGCCCTTGGCAACCGGAAGGGTAGCCTTCTGCTGATATTCGTCGCTGTGCAGCACGAAGCCGACGCTCGGTTGGACCGGACCGCCGGCGAAGATGCGCACGCTGCCCTCGACGCTCTTGTCGGTCTCGCCGATCGAATCGAGCAGCTCGGCCACCGTGTGATCTTCGACCGGCCGGTTGATCACGATGCCGAACGCGCCATCCTTGTCCTGCCGCACGATCAGAACGACCGTTCCGGCAAATCGGTCGTCGGGCATGCCGGGGGCCGCCACCAGCAATTGGCCCGCCACCGACTCGATGTCCGTATCCGTCGCGGGTGTGGTGGTCTCGGCGCAAAGCGACAGCGCCGGCCAAGCGAGTGCAATGGCGAAAATCGT
>Ga0181537_10002837_pt1 | contig 15080 bp, 11 predicted proteins | sample PEATcosm2014_Bin_39_FD_119765 | JGI IMG/M metagenome (GOLD analysis project Ga0181537, IMG submission 119765) | Peatland microbial communities from MTU Mesocosm Facility, Houghton, MI, USA - PEATcosm2014_Bin23_10_metaG | ecosystem: Environmental > Terrestrial > Soil > Wetlands > Peat | place... | reverse complement strand
GGTCCCTATATCGCGCTTCCGCCCGGTCGTTACGATGCGGTTTTTATCTTGGATATCGATACTGCGCGGTGGCGCGCATGGGCAAAACTGACGCCGCCGATCGTTCTGGATGTAGCCATAAACGGAGGAACCCACTGTCTTGCCCGGATGCCGGTCAGCCCGCGCGAATCCGGGCCGCTGACGGTGACATTGCCGGTCGAAGTGCCGGCCGCCAGTGAGGCTGGAGGCAAAGCCCCTCAGCTTGAGTTCCGGGTAAGGAGCTCGGGCGCGTTGAATTTCTCGGTGGTGAGTTTACATGTAAAACCCTCTGTTGCGTACGCCGCCGTTTCGTGACCATCCACCTCATCGTGGATATTGTAGCTCGTCAGCACGCGTTGGACAGAATCGACGGTTCTCAAAATCTGTGTCAGGGTCGTGCCCGATAAATCCGAGGTGGGGATATGGGGCTGATTTCAGAAGCTCTCTTCAAACATACCTCTCAATATTATGCGGTCCTGCCGTACAACCTGAACTGGCGCAAACGCGATTGGTCAAAAATCGCGCCGGCACTTAAAGACAATCCCATATGCGTGGTTGATGTTGGAGCACGAGGCAAGATTCCAGACGAAATTTCGCCGCTTTCAAGCTATATCGATTATTTAGGCTTTGAGGCCGACGAGAAAGAGGCCGCACGCTTGACCGCAGCCGGGGATAGCGGGTGTCTTCGCTTTCGCGTCATCAACGCTTTCATCGGAGCACGGGAAGGCCCGGTAAAATTCCATCTTTACCGCCATCTGGGCGAAAGCTCTTCACTTGAACCCGAGCCCTCCTACGGAGCCTTCAATACGGAATTGACAATTGACAGAACTATTACGATCAACGGCACGACTCTCGATGCGTTGGTGAACAATAGAACAATTAGCGAGGTTGATTTCATCAAACTCGATACGCAAGGCACGGAATACGAAATTCTTTCAGGAGGCAAAGAGGCTATTAAGTCGGCTCTGCTCATCGAGACGGAGGTGGAATTTCTTCCAATCTATAAAAATCAAAAGCTCTTTCACGATGTATCCCGCCTTCTCCATGAACACGGATTCTATCTCGTTTATTTGAATAGAGTGTTCGCAGCACGGCATCAATACGGTGGACCGTCGCGTGGTCAAATGGTATTTGGCGATGCACTGTTTGCCTTGCGCGAGGATGTCGCCAAGAAGTTGCCTATAGCCAAAAAACTCAAATACATCGTCCTATTAATGCAGTATGGCCTTATGGACTTTGCCCACAGTATTTACACGGACGATCAGAAAATTCAGAATTTAATGCCGGATTTAAGCAAAGAGTTCGTGCAATGGAAAGGCGGGCTGTTACCGTCACGCAAACGGGCCGCGCTCAAGTGGCTCGACAAACTTATTTTCCTTGCGCTGTATTGGCGGGGCACAAATCAATTAACAATGGATTCGGATCGGAGTTGGCCCATCCGCTGAATATTGTGTGGCCCGCGTCATGTGGCTTAACAACTATCTCGCCGCCAAGAATGTAAAGCGGACCGTTTTTTGTGGCTGAGCTTGAAGAATGTGAACCTCTGGCACAGTGAGTTTCTCGGTACTTGGTCTGCACGTAAGAAACGCCACCGCATGCGACTCGGTGGTGGTGGAGAAGCCGCCTCGAAACGGCGGACTCGCCTGAATCCCATCAAGAGGCCTCGGGCCGAAGATTGCTCTGATAGACCTTCATCACGGAGCCGTGTCCGAAAACCAGCGGATGCACCCAATACACCTTCGCCTGCAAGACATGGAAATCGTGGTTCATGATCCAATCGATCGGCGCGCAAATCGGCGTTTCCAGCGCGAGCAATCGCCGGACGAAGGAACGGCTCAAAAGCGCGCAGCAAGTCGTCCGGCATCGCGGCGGGATCATCTCGAAGAACACATCATTTACCTGCCTGTCTCCCGCACGCGGCAACAGGTAGGAGCCTCCGGCCAGGTCGATATAGTCGAAATCGGCGGGCAGATGAGCGGTCAGCCAGCTGAGATATTCGACCGAATGTGGAAAAAAAATCACGTCGTCCTCTGCGATGATCACATGCTCCGATCCGCCGTTGGCGATTTTCTCCCATGCCGAACGATGTTTCAGGATAAGGCTGACATCCGCGCTCCTGAGCGGGTGAGGCTTCATGAAGGGGTGACGATTGAATTCCTGATCCAGGTCGAGATTGAGATTCTTGTAGATTTCGAAGCATTGGACCCAACTGGCGTCCGGCAGAAGAACGCGACCGATATGATAGGGGACGATCATGGTGTGACTGATCGGCCCCACGGTTCTCCGGTACTGCGTTTCATCATAGGTATAGAAATCGCCTAAAGAAAACTCTCCCGCATCAAAATCAGTAATCAATTCTGGTTTTGGCAGCGCGTATTGAGAAAATTCCGCCTCCAGATACCGGCGTCGTTCGGCGTTTCTCTTGTAGTGCAGGATGTAAAACGGCGGGATCGCGGAAAGAGGTACGCCGGGGCCGGGTTGGCCGGTGGCGATGTCGGCGTAGGAACGCCCGTCAATCGCGTTCCCGCCCTGCCCTATCGCTTCCTTGAGCGAACGCCAGAGACCAGCATTCTCGGCGCTCAGCGCCGCGTTATCGGCGTAAAGGCGGCGGATCGGCGGCACAACCGACAGCAACGACTCGATGATCTGGCGTAAATTGGGCAATTGACGACCCGCTTCCCGTGTTTCGCTCTTAGAACAGTCAATCCGCCGGCGGACAATTGCGGTTAAAGGTCCTGATAGATGTCGAGCGCGAGATCGATGTCGTCGAACAGCTTACCGCGTCCCCGATGCAGGACCAGGGCCCTGGTGCAATGCGCCTTGATCGCATTTCGATCATGCGACGCGATTACCAAGGCGCGATCCTTCCGTTTTTCGAACAACTCATATTCCGATTTGCGATGGAACCGCTGGTCGCCGACCGAAATGACTTCGTCGATCATGTAACAATCGAACTCGATGATGAGCGACAGGGCAAAAGCCAGCCTGGCCCGCATACCCGACGAATAGGTCTTGAAAGGTTCGGAAAGGAATTTCCCCAGTTCCGAGAAATCCTCGACGAAGGCATGCACCTCGTCATAAGGCCGGTTGTAGATGCGCGCGATGAAGCGAATATTGTCGTTCCCGGTCAGATTGCCGTGGAGCCCGCCGGTGAGCGCCAGCGGCCATGACAGCGACATCGTCCGGGTTACTTTCCCGTGGGTGGGCGCCTCGACGCCGCACAGCAGGCGTATCAAGGTGGATTTACCGGCGCCGTTGAGCCCGAGCAGCGCCAATTTTTCGCCGCGACCGACGGAAAAAGAAACACCGTCGAGCGCGCGATGATAACCGTGATCGGTCCGGTAGTCCTTGACGATGTTCTCGGCCTTGATCATCCGAAAACAATATATTTTCGCGTGTCTCGAAGAATGCACAAACCAATCAACGTCACGAGCGCGCACCAGAACGCGATATAATACTGGCTCCAATATTGCGCCACATTGTCGCCGAAATAGCCGGCGCGCATCATTTCATAGCCGTGGACGCTCGGCCACAGCATGTAATAATCGCGCCAGCTGGCCGGCACCCATTGGGCCATGACATAGGCGCCGGATATCGGCCCCTGAAGAAGGGATATCGGCACCCAGAATTTCTGCACCAGTTCGCTGCGCTCGCTCAGCGGCATGATGATCGCGGTCGCGGCCGCCGCCCACCAGGCATTGTAAAAATATCCGAGATAGAGCAGGGAAAGGTCGGCGGGCAGGCGCAATTGGCCTAACTGATAAAGCACGTAGTATGTCGTGAAGAACGCGAGCATGTTGCCGATGATATCGACCGCGACGCGGGAAAGATAGATATCGAGCAGCGTGACGTGGCGATGGAAGAGCAGCGAGGAATTCTCGCGCATGTAATGCATCGAACCGCTGGTCATTTGTCCGTAGAGATGAAGCGGAATGTATCCAAGCAGCGTCAGCGGGACGATCGGCAGGTCGCGCATATAGGGACCGCTCAACAATCGCCACAACACGATGACGCCGACGGTGATCATCAGGGGTTCCACCATCAGCCACAGGAATCCCAGATGCTCGCGCCCATAGCGCGTGTACAGATCGCGCACCATGAGCGCGCCGATGACACGCATCTGGGTTTGAAAAGCCCTGAATAACACGGGGCAACCGCCTAAGCGGAGCCGTGTTCGCGAACGCCGGTGACCAGCAGCCAAGCTACGCCGTAAATCACCAGGCAGGTCACAACCGTCAAGACGAACGACCAGAACCGCCGCGGATAAAGCGGATAATCGGGCAGGTTCGGCTCGGAGATATGCTCGATGTAAAGGTGTTGGCTTTGCGCTTCGATGCGGGCGGTTTGGAGCGACATCATCGCCGAGGCGAGAGCCTGTTGCGCCAATTCATGCTGCAATTCCAATTTATCGAATGACGAGAACGAGGCGGAATTATCGCCGGCGCCGGCATTGTTCCGGTCCATCAGCGAAGGTTTTGTTTGGCCGAGCTGCGCGCGCTGATTTTGAACCGCCTCGAGATTTTCCTCGGCGAGCTGGACTTCGTTGCGCGCCACTTCCAGAGAGTTGTCTTCGGCTCGCGCGTTGAGTCGATTGATCAATTGCTCGCTATAGGCAAGGAGCGCCTGGGTTATCATCTGCGCGTCCTCGGGCCGATACGCCTTAACCTGCAGCCGCGTCAATCCGGTCGCGCTGTCATAGGTTACATCGACATAGTTCAAGTAGTGCTGATAAAGCTTCTCGAAACTCGAATTGCCGAACAGGCCGGGGAACCGCGTGACGAAATCAGCCTCGGGACGATTGAACACGTCGCGCAGGTGATCGTTGCTGTCGAGCAACCGAACGGCGTCACGTGACAGAAGAAAGCCATTGACCGAAAACGTGTCTTCTGAGGAGCGGACGACGCCGCTCGTCTGCAACAGCGACGCGAACGGGTTTTGGCTGGAGATGGATTGATTTTTGACGATGAAATCCGCCTCCGACATATAGAGATTGGAGGCGATGCCAAAATAAAACACGCCGGCGCACAGCGTGGGAAAGAACACGAACACCCAGAGCCATATGTTGAAGGTGCTGGCAAACTTGCGGATAAGTTGCCAAATCCCGGAACCCGGCGTCCCCAAGACATCCGCCGCCGTGGGCTGCGCCTTGAAGGCTTCGATTCGGCCGCCGATCGCAACGGCAATCCGCTTGCTCCATAAAGAGAGCCGAGACGAAAATTCCGATGCCATTGTCATAAATTAACCTACCGCGTTACCTCCGTATTGTAAATATCGGGGCTACTGGCGGCAGGTTTTGCGGATTATTGACCGGGTAGAACCGGAGCGCGTTCGCGCTTCGTTAGGCCTCAATTCGACTTTCCGGCGGCCAATCGTTCTGAATCGTGGAAATCGAAGTATCGTTCAACGTGATCACCAGCGGCGGAAAACATACGAAGGCGCTGAGACTGGGATAGAGAGGATTCAGTGACATATCCATGCCCCAATTAATTATGCCGGGAGCCTCGTTCCTGATCGGAATTGCGCGTTCTAGGAAGGCCGCCGCGCCCTTCGGCGAAACGGTATAGCAAATCGTTCCATAATTGGCGAAAAGCCTGAACGGTTGAGGTCTGAGCTCTAGATCCTGGAAATTGTGCCAGCCACGACGCAAATCCTCCTGGAAAAATTCCCCCGTGCAGCCGGAAATTCCCGGCAAAAGATCAAATTTCACATGGGCGTCGAAATTCCATCCCCACACCATGACGTCCCAATCGGGCGGAAGATCTGAAAGGATTTTTGAAGCCGATGTCTCGAAGCTGCGGTGGATAATCGCGTCGTCTTCGGCCACCGTTAGCGGCCGGCCGGCTTCAACCGCGTAGCGCCACCGAGATATATGGGAGAGCGCACACCCAATTGCACCATCCGCATAAGTGTCGGCAACCTCGCGGGCAAAAATACCCTTCGCCACAAGCTCATCCCGATCGACGGCTTTTCCGTCAATCGCCGCAACCCGGACCACATGTTTCAGATGGGCATTGGTGCGGCGGAACAATGCGAGGCGGTCCGGGCTGCGATCCAGGTTTATGAAATGGATACCGAAAGGCGCAAGATGGCTTTCGTTTCGCGCTTGAACCGCATCGGTTTTTACCGGCTGTGGACCGGCCGATTCGGGGCGTCCGCGAAGAAGCGCGTTCTCGTTCCTCAATCCGCAGAGTTCGTTCTGAACTTGGTGGAGCGATTTCCGAAATCGTTCCTCCTCGTCCTGAACTTTCTTGACCGCCACTTGAAGTCGCGCGTTCTCGGCATTCGCCGCAAGCAAGCCGTCGTGAAGCCGACGGATCGGCGGCACCGTCAACGCCAGCGATTTCGCGATCTGACGTAAACCAGGCATATCGCCTTCCCGCTTTGCAGCGTCAGGGGCTGGTCGTATTCTTGATAGCGACCCCGGTAAGGATCGGATTGGTCAAAGTGCCAAGCAGGATGAAGAATTTCTGCACGCTATTGGAGCTGGCATTCGCGGCATAGACGATGTCCTTGTCCTCAACCGGGAATTGCTGCGCCAGGAAATACGATTTCAAATTGCTCAGATCGAGATGATAGACCACTGGAACCGTTCCGGTTTCACCGAATTGCGGCGTCTTACCGTTCAGAATATCGACGAGCGACGCCGGCTCGGATCGTATGAGAAAAACACCGGCGGGGTCCGCCAGCAGGTCGTTCAATCCCGAGGATTTGGCCAGCGCTTGGGCCAGCGATATCTGTTCGGCGTTGAAGGGGATTTCGGCGTTCGCCGTGGTTGCGCCAAAAGTCTCGAACACTTTCGAGTGGTGCACCAGGGTTATTGTATCGCCCGGCCATGAATAAATATTCTCCGCCGGGTCATCCACCAGTTGGATCATGGGAACGGTGGCCGTAATGCCGTGGCGCGTCAGCTTGACATAGGTCGCGTAATCCGGCGCGCTCGAGCCGCCGGCGGCGGCGACGATGTCGAGCAGCCTCTCGCCATGCACCGAGAGCGGGACCAGCGCCCCATGGTTCACGTCGCCGATGATGGTGACGGCGTTGGCGAGGCTTCCCGAAATGTTGACGAGAATCTGGGGATCGACCGCCTTGCCCTGCAGGTGCCGCTTGATGTTGTTTTGCAGCGCGAACGGAGTGAGGCCGGCCGCTTGCTCCATGCCGTAGAACGGGATGCTGATCTTGCCGTCCCGGCCGACGATTTGATCGGGAATCGTCGCCGGGTGCGACCCGGCCGACATGCCGCCGGTTCCCGGAATGCTGCCAAATGTCTCCGCTTGCGAGAACAGGCCGTTGCCGCCCGCCTCCCAGATCAAAATCCCGACGCTGTCGCCGACGCTGATGGTGGGCTCGGGCGGTAAACCGTCATTGCCGAACAGCGCATAGAGACTTGGCGCCGGCTGGGAGTTCAGAATCTTGATGACGTGGTCATTGACGTCGACGAGGTGGAATTGGATCTCGCCGCCCTGGGTCGATTGGCCATTGATCTGGCTCACGGTCGGACCCGTTGTGGGCATAAAGGTGCAAGCCGAAAGCGCAATTGCGCTCAGGCACGCCGATACGGCACCCGCCCTGATGGACCCCCAACGCACCGGTATCAAGCCCCCAAATCCGCTTATGTTGCAGCGTTTTTTCTGCGTACCGATTTGAAAAAATATTATGCGCGAGTGGCAATCCTATTGCAACCGCCCGAAAATATCACAATTGAGATGGGATTTTTCTCGATCACGGCGGATAGCAGATCGAACCATTCTGGGCGGGACCAGCGATGATATTGCAAAAGCAGAAATCATTCTTTAGTTGCGGTGACGGCCATCTGGAACGAGCGCACCGCCAATCGGTCTTGCTGGGGTTCATGCTTTCGAAGTCGTTCCCCAATGAAACATCCTCCCGCGCTTTTCTTGCGGAATTTGGGCGGCGCCGCATGCAACTACCAGGCAATTGTCGATGGAATTCGTCGGGTGAAATATCTCGATTGACAAGCCGTTGCAACCGCGCGCGGCGATCATGTCGAGATATCGGCCGGCCTCTTTCACGTTGACATCCTCGATGATGTAAAGGCCGCCCGAGCGCACCCGGTCGAACGAGGCATCGAAGGTCGCTTGAGCGGCCTCGAAACCGTGCAATCCGTCGTCGATGAAAACATCGAAACGGGTTTCAAGCAAAGAGTTCCATAACCGCCGAATTGTCTCCGGGCGGGTCTGATCCATGAAGAAGGTTTGAATGCGCTTTTCCTCGAACAAAATTCGCCGGTCGATGTCACCGCCGTAGATCCGGGCGTCGGGAAAATACTCCCGCCAGCCTCGCAAGGAGGCTCCTGGAATGCCATGCACCCCCATGTTCGACGGCGTATCTTCGTGGTTGGTTCCGAGGCCAACCTCAAAAAGCGTCGATACCGGTGCGCGCAGATTTTCGAACAGCGCCGCGTAAAAGGGGGTGTAGTTGTGCCAACCCAGCCCTTTGTCGCTGCCATGCTCCAGCATGATGCGGCATAAAGGCGTGGCCGCCGTCGAGACGGCTCGCTGCTTGCGATATGCGGCCACGGCCGCGCCGAGCAGCTTTTTTCCCCGGCCGCAATAGCGAACAGTAGCGAATTTCTCGCCACCTTCGCGTCGTTTCGTCAAAAGTGGGGCGATACGCTCCGAAAAATAAATCTGCGCTGCCGGACCAGCGGCGCGACCCATGCTAAAGAAGCTGCCGTCGGCGTCGACCGGAACGGCAAATATCGCTTCCGCCGAAATGAAATCGGACAATAGAACCTCGGGCCGCTCGTCGAGAGCGATCACCCAGACGCCTTCCCAAAGTTCGATCGCGCCGCGCTTTTTCAGAACGGCGCCGATGGCCTTTGCCTTCGTAGTCAATTTGTTGGAGAACCCCACGAGATAAACCGCCATTAAACACCGCGCTCTGGTTCCGCTTTTCCGAAAGATATACTCATCGAAATCCAACCGCCCCCGCTACGGTAGCGGGTCTCGGCGGCCTTATCCGTGATGAACCGGGCAACCGGCGATCTTCGTCGAAGGCGCCCGCTCCCTTGCCGGTCCCGGGGCCCGTTTCTCGATCATCATCGGCACCCCGCCCTCGGGACGCAACGTCAGCCGGCACACAGGATTCACCACATGTCCGGGCTTCAGGCGCAGCCTGAAACGCTGCGCCAAAGTCGCCAGGCACAGAATGGCCTCGGTCGAGCCGAAGGACAGGCCGGCGCAAATGCGTGGACCGACGCTGAACGGAACGTAAGCGAACTTGGGAATGGCGCCGGCATTCTCGGGCAGGAAACGCTCGGGAATGAAATGGTCGGGGTTCCGCCACAGCTTCTTGTGCCGGTGCAACAGCCAGGGCACGACGAAAATCAGCGAGCCTTTTGGGATGCGTTCGCCGTCGAAACTTTCTTCCTGCAGCGCCTCGCGCGGCAGAATCGGCACCGGCGGATACAGCCGCAACGCCTCGTCGAATATCGCGCGCGTATAGACCAGCTGCGGGATGTCGGCGATGCCGGGAAGACGGCCGCCCAGAACCGCGTCGAGTTCGGCGTGAAGCTTGGCTTCGACGTCGGGCGCCTGAGACAGCAGATACCAGGTCCAGGCCAGGGAATTCGCCGTGGTCTCGTGGCCGGCCATGAACAACACGGCGGCCTCGTTGCGCAGGGCCCGGGGATCGAGCGCCTCGCCGGTCTCGGCATCGCGGGCGTCGAGCAAACGGCCGATGACCGAAACCTCGCTGCCGGCTTCGCGCTGGCGGTAACTGGCAATGATGGCGTCGAGTACGGCGTGAATGCGGCTCGCGGCGCGGCGGCTTGCCTGGCTATGCCAGCGCGGAAACCAATCCGGCAATCCCAGCAGCGACATGACGTCGATCTGCCCGATCCGTCGCTGATACTCACTGAACCCGTCGACAATCTCGCGGGCATGGTCCCGGCCCAACTCGCGCCCAAAGAGGGTCCGGCAGATGATTTCCGCGGTCAGCCAGGCGGATTCCTCGAGCACGTCGATGGCGCCGCCTTCCTGCGCGGCCCAGCGTTCGCGTGTCGCCACCGCCGCTTCGACCATGACCGGCGCGAATTCCGGCAGCCGCGACACGTGAACGATGGGAGCGACAATGCGCCGCCTTTTGCGCCAGGTGTCGCCATCGCTCACGAACAGGCCATCGCCGAGCAAGGGCGCCAACGCATGACGCATTTGCGGGCTCTTGCGCTCGAAACTGGCGTTGTGGAGACTGAAGGCGAATTGAACGGAGGCGGGGCTGTTGCACAAGAAGCCCCGCCGCATGAACAGTGACGTCGACGCGAATTCCACCTGGTATGCGTCCTCCTCCCACATCGCCAGAAAATTCTGCCGGGCGAGTTTCAGCCGCCGCCAGACCGAGGGCGTTTCCGGCAAGCGCGACGGATAAGGAGGGATAAAGGCACTCATCTCAATCGATGTCCGTCTCGCAAAAGCCAAATGCCCAATCATTGGCGCATGCGTGACCAGCGACGAAACATCCGGCGGTCATCGCATTATAACCGCGGGCGATTAAGATAAAGCAGGATTTTCTCATGCTTCCACCGCGACTTTTTCTACGCGCGGGATCGGTAAAATTTGATTCGTGTCGCTGCCGGCGATTGCGATTTCACGGTCCAATGAAGCCATGACGAAATGGGAAAAGGGACCAAGGTGAAGATACAGCGCCGCCATTTTTCCGATGGCGTCCAATGCTCCGGGATTTTTCCTGACGCCAAAATAGAACGTCCGCCCGAAATGCACCAGCGCTCCCGGTTGCCGCCGCGCGATGCGCCAGACCAATCGCCCAAGCAAGACAAGGTCGTGGCGTGAAATAAGCACCGGGCCGGCGCCGGATGGCGCAGCATCACCCGTTTCCAACGCGGGGCGGTCGAGCATTTCAACCATCGTCCGGACGCGTGCGTAATAGGCGGCCGGATGGTAAATGCGCTGGAGTATCTTTTTATAGTCTTCCAGGATTTCGCGGCGCGGGCGGATCGTGACGAAGTTCAGGCCGGTCGTGCATTGGTCGCCGGCGTCCTGCTCGCTATACCGATCCAAGGTATAGGACGGCGCGAATAGCCGCCCTTCCCGCTCGAGGCGACGCGTCAATTGGGTGTTGGACAACGCGTAGAGCAGCCCGACCATGCAAACCGGAATTGACGTCGTCTCGATGCATTCGACCATCGCGTCGGCAATGCTGCCTTTCTCGCCGTCGAAGCCGACGATGAACCCCGCCAGCACCGTCATCCCGGCGCGGTAGATCTTGTGTACGCTGTCGGCCATCACACGGCGCGTATTCTGCTTTTTCTGCATCGATATCAAGGTATCGGTATCCGGGCTTTCGATGCCGATGAAGACGAGGCAGAAATTCGCCGCGCGCATCAGGGCAAGCAGCGCATCGTCATCGGCCAAATTAAGCGATGCTTCGGTCGAGAATTCGAACGGATAGCCGCGCGCCTTTTGCCAGGCGATCAAATGCGGCAAGAAGGCCTTCACCGCCTTCTTGTTGCCGATGAAATTATCGTCGACGAAGTCGAGCTGGCCGCGATAGCCGAGGTCATACAAAACATCGAGTTCGCGCAAGATCTGCTCGACCGTCTTGGTTCGCGGCTTGCGGCCGTACAATTCGATGATGTCGCAGAACTCGCAGTTGAACGGGCAGCCGCGCGCGAACTGCACGCCGTAATAACCATAATCGCTGCGCTTGAGCAGATCGTATCGCGGGATCGGCGTCTTGGTGACGTCGATCTGGAATTTTTCGGCCTCGAACACGCCCGATCGCGCGCCCGAATTCCAGGCGTTGATGAAGGCGTCGATGACGCCTTCGGCTTCGCCGAGAACCTGGAAATCGGCGCGGGCATAGGCCTGCGGCGCGGAGGTCGCATCGGGTCCGCCGACGACGACAGGCTTGCCGCGTGCCCGGGCAAGCTCGATCACGGTTTGCGTATCGGGCCGCTGCGGCAGCATCCCGCCCGTCATCACCAGATCGGCCCAATCGAAATCGGCGTCGCTAAGTTCTTCGGTATTGCGATTGACCAGCCGGCAAGACCACGCGGAGGGCAACATTGCCGCGACCGTGATGAGGCCGAGCGGGGCAGCAGGAAACCGCGCCCCAAACACTTCGCAGGCGGCGATGAAGTTCCAGAACGATTGCCCGTTGAATCGCGGACAAACGAGCAGAACGTTGCAGCTGGGCGGTTTCACCGATGCCCCCTATGGCCAGTCTTGCGACCAGCCTTATGCGCGTCAGAATGCGTCTTTTCGCCCTATGCGGCAAGGAAGCTGGGAAACAGCTGCTGTGCCGATTTGTTCACCGCGACGCGTCGCGGTCACTTTAAATTTCCATTCCCGCGCCGATATTGTTCATAAGGCGGACGCGTGGGGGGCCGTCCGGACTGCCGCTTGATGCTGGGGTTGGCCTTTTCAGGCTCCCTATCGCGATCGACCCGTTGATCGGGTCCCTTGCCGGAACCGCTGGACTCTTCTTCTTCCATCTCTGTGGCTCCTGCGGGATTTTCCTTGCGGGAAAATCTTGCGGTAAAAACGGCGCAAGAACCAGACTCGGAAACTACCTAAGCGCCCAATCGACGAAACGAGCGGGCAATGTCCTGACCGCTTTGAGCCCGGAAGTGCTATGCTGGCGCGGCTTTCGTTGCCGTGCCCCGGATCGCTCCCGAGGAAGCCCGCCGCCGCTTGGCGTGAGGTTGGTTCCGCGAAACCGGATTGAGATTCGCGGCCGCGCCCTGGTCCCGGCATCGTCTCTGCAACAAGTGAGCTTGGAACGCTCAAACTCCGCGCCTGCGCGGCAGAAAGGTTTCGTTGATACCGCCGATCCTTCGCATCTCCGGAAAAAATCCGGTCGCTTCGCCTTGGGATACCGAAGACACTATTCGTGAGGAACTCTTCGGTATCGAGCGTCTGGAGCAGCATGCGAGGAGCTTGGCCGCCGCCCAAGAAATAGCCGCGCGGCCGTTACCGCGCCGTTCTCTCGCCGCCCGGCTGAAAGACAACGAGGCGGCGCTGCGCGACGCCTATGGCGTCATCGGCAAGCATGTGCGCGAAGGACAAGCCGCCACTCCGGCCGCCGAGTGGCTGCTCGACAATTACCATCTCGTCGAAGAGCAAATCCGCGAGGCGCGCGACGATCTGCCGCCGGGATATTACCGTCAATTGCCGAAATTGGCTCACGGGCCCTTCGCCGGATATCCGCGCGTGTTCGGCGCCGCCTGGGCCTTCATCGCCCATACCGACAGCCGTTTTGATGCCGAGATGCTTTGCCGGTTCGTGCGCGCATACCAAAGCGTTCAACCGCTCACCATCGGCGAGTTGTGGGCGGTCGCGATCACGCTGCGCATCGTGCTGGTGGAGAATCTGCGGCGCGCGGCGCGGCGCATCGTGATCAGCCGGAACATCCGCCGGGAAGTGGATGTCCTGGCCGACCGCCTTCTTGGCGTGAACGGGCGGGATGCCGAGCCGGCGGCCTCGGTCCTCAAAAAATACGAACAGGAGCCTTTGCCCGAGGTCTTTGCCGTCCAACTCGTCCACCGGCTGCGCGACCAGGACCCGAAGGTCACGCCGGCCCTGGTCTGGCTGGAAGAACGCCTGACGGCGCAGGGCACCACCGCCGACGAGCAGGTTTATAACGAACACCAACGCCAGGGCACGGCGAACGTGACGGTGCGGAACATCATCACCAGCATGCGCATGATCTCGGGCGTCGATTGGACGGAGTTGTTCGAAAGCGTCAGCCTGGTCGACGAAGCGTTGCGGTCCGGCAGCGACTTCGCGAGCATGGATTTCCCGACGCGCAATCTCTACCGCAGCGCCATCGAGGAACTCGCGCGCGGCTCGAAATTGACGGAACTGGAAATTGCGCGCGCGGCTCTCGCCGTTTCCTTTCCGGAGAACCCGGCGGAGCAAGAGGATCAAGAGGATGACGGGCGCGAGGCCGATCCCGGTTACCGGCTGATCGCCGGCGGGCGCCGGACTTTCGAGCGGTCAATCGGATTTCGCGCCCCGTTGCGGCGTTGGCTGGCCCGTTCCAGCGTCCGCATCGGCATCGGTGGATATGTATCCTGCGTCGTCATTGTCGCGGCGCTGGTTTTGCTGGCGCCCATGATGACGCTGCAAGGATTGCGCTTAGGGTTTTGGCCGCTGGTGCTCCTCGGCGCGTTGGGGGTGATTCCGGCGATTGATCTGGCGGTCGCATTGGTGAACCGGGCGGTAACGGGCTGGTTCGGCACGGCGATATTGCCGGGCTTGGCCCTGCGCGAAGGCATTCCACCGCAATTGCGCACTTTGGTCGCGATTCCGACCATGCTCCTAAACCAGGCCGCCATCGAAGAACAAATCGAACGCCTGGAAATCCATTATCTCGCCAGCCCGGAAGGTGCGGTTCATTTCGCTCTGCTGTCGGATTGGACGGATGCCGTGGCCGAGCACGAAGCCGGCGACGACGCCCTGCTCGATGCCGCAGCCGCGGGAATAGCCCGTCTCAATCGCCTGCATGGGCATGCCCCGGGCGGCGCACGCTTTCTCCTGCTTCACCGCCGGCGGCTCTGGAACGGCGGGCAGCGGCAATGGATGGGATGGGAACGCAAGCGCGGCAAGCTCCATGAATTGAACCGTCTGTTGCGCGGCGCCGCCGATACGACCTTCATGCCGGTCGCGGGGGAGCCGCCTCTCCCGCCGCCGGACATCCGCTATGTCATCACGCTCGACGGCGACACGCGCCTGCCCCGGGAAACCGTCCGCCGGCTCATTGGCAAGATGGCGCATCCGCTCAACCACCCGCGATTCGACGCCGACGGGCGCATCGTCGAGGGATACGCGGTGCTGCAGCCGCGCATCACGCCCTCGCTGCCGATCGGCCGCGAAGGCTCGCGGTTCCAGCGTGTCTTCTCCAGCATGAGCGGCATCGATCCTTACGATTCGGCGGTGTCCGATCTGTACCAGGATCTTTTCGGCGAAGGCTCCTATGCCGGCAAGGGCATCTACGATGTGGACGCGTTCGAAGCGGCACTCGAGGGCCGCGTGCCGGAGAACGCGCTTCTCAGCCACGATCTTTTCGAAGGGAGTTTCGCC
>Ga0181537_10002836_pt1 | contig 15086 bp, 13 predicted proteins | sample PEATcosm2014_Bin_39_FD_119765 | JGI IMG/M metagenome (GOLD analysis project Ga0181537, IMG submission 119765) | Peatland microbial communities from MTU Mesocosm Facility, Houghton, MI, USA - PEATcosm2014_Bin23_10_metaG | ecosystem: Environmental > Terrestrial > Soil > Wetlands > Peat | place... | reverse complement strand
TCAATCTCGCCGCCGACCGCTACAACATCGACCTCAAAATCCCATTCGAAGAACTGCCCCCGAAGCAGCAGCACATTCTGGTCTACGGCCCGCCCAAAGGCGAAGCGCCGCGCACCGGCTTCCACGGCATCCTCGCCTATCTCCGCGACACCATCACCGAGGCGCGCAGCGAGGGCTATCGCGACTACATGATGAACTTCATGTCCGCGACGCCCTGCCCGGTCTGTCGCGGCAAACGCCTCCGCCCCGAGTCGCTCGCCGTCAAAATCGGCGGCATGTCCATCGCCGACTTCACTGCGCTCCCGCTCAACCGTGCGCTCTCAGCGATCATCAATCTCACCTTCACCTCCCGCGAATCTCTCGTCGCCGAACGCATCCGTCGCGAAATTGCCGAGCGCCTCGAGTTCCTCTGCGCCGTTGGCCTCAGCTATCTCTCGCTCAATCGCAGCGCCGCCACGCTCTCCGGCGGCGAGGGCCAGCGCATCCGTCTCGCCACCCAAATCGGCTCGCGTCTCCGCGGCGTACTCTATGTTCTCGATGAGCCTTCCATCGGCCTCCATCAGCGCGATAATGAACGCCTCATCCAGGCCCTCGAGCAGCTTCGCGATCTCGGCAACACCGTCCTCGTCGTCGAGCATGATGAAGACACCATTCGCCACGCCGACTATGTCGTCGACCTTGGCCCCGGTGCCGGTCGCCTCGGCGGCCATGTCGTCGCCGAGGGCACACCCGCGCAGATCATGGCCTGCCCCGCATCCCTCACTGGTCGCTATCTTGCGGGAGCCGCCGGCATCCTGCAGCGCGCCGAGCCTCGCCCCCTCACCGGCAAATGGATCACCGTCAGCGGCGCACGCGAACACAATCTCCAGGACATCACGATTCGCGTTCCCCTCGGCGTCATGACCGTCGTCACCGGCGTCAGCGGCAGCGGCAAAAGTACGCTCATCAACGACATTCTCTACCGCTCGCTTGCGAAGAATCTCTATGGCTCACGCGAAGAGCCCGGCGCACACGAGTCCCTCGCCGGCGAAGATCAGATCGACAAAGTCATCCGCATCGATCAGTCCCCCATCGGCCGCACCCCGCGTTCCAATCCAGCTACCTATACCCAGGTCTTCTCTCCCCTCCGCGATTTATTTGCCATGCTTCCCGAGGCGCGCGAACGCGGCTACAAGCCCGGTCGCTTCAGCTTCAACGTCGCCGGCGGCCGCTGCGAGGCCTGCCAGGGCGACGGCCAGCGCCGCATCGAAATGAACTTCATGCCTGACGTCTATGTGCAATGTGAAGTCTGCAACGGGCGTCGCTATAACCAGGAGACGCTTGCCGTCAAATTCCACGGCCACTCCATCGCCGACATTCTCGATCTCACCATCGAAGACGCGCTCACCGTCCTCGCCGATGTGCCTCTGGTGCGCCAGAAACTGCAAACGCTCGTCGACGTTGGCCTCGGCTACGTTCACCTCGGCCAGAGCGCCACGACTCTATCCGGTGGCGAGGCTCAACGCATGAAGCTGGCTCGCGAACTTTCCAAGCGCCAGACTGGCCGCACTCTCTATCTGCTCGACGAACCCACCACTGGCCTCCACTTCGACGACGTGCGCAAGCTTCTCGAAGTCCTCCACCGCCTCACCGATCTCGGCAACTCGGTCATCATCATCGAGCACAACCTCGACGTCATCCGCAACGCCGACTGGATTCTCGACCTCGGTCCCGAGGGTGGCGAAGATGGGGGTCGGCTCGTCGGCGAGGGTCGTCCGGCCCACATCGCGCACACGCCCGGCTCTTACACCGGCCAATTCCTCGCCCGCTACTACGCCTCCCATGACGGCCATCTCGAGCCCGTCGACGATACTTCGGAATTCCTCTCCAACGGCAAGTATTCTGAAGCTGCATCCAATGGGACCGCGCCGCCTGTGGCCGACAAGAAGAATGTGAGCGCGCCCGAGCGCAAAAAATCCGGTCCGCGCAAAAAGAAGACAGGGATCGCATGAGCAGCTTGCCAGAGCAGTTTCCCGAGGATCCGGAGCGTCCCGCTCCAGTGGAGACTGCTGCGCCTGAATCCGACCCACTGCCTGCGCCCATCCCCGAGATCAACCCCAACCACTTTCATTTGTCAGACAATCCACCCACGTTTTCTCAAGACGATAACGTCCCTTTATTCGAGCAATTCACAAGCCCCGTTCCGAAGCCCGTCGAGCGCATCCCCAACTTCGGTCATCTAGCGATCCTGGCCCTGATAGCCCTCTGCGCCCTCTTCACTGCGGGTCTGCTTGCAAACGTCGGCATCTACTTTCATCTCTACGGCGTCACCAATGTCTCGCAGGCCGGCACCGAGATTCATTACGCGCTGGGAACTGAAGCGCTCCTTTACCTCTTCAGTTTTGGCGCTGCGCTGCTGGTCTTTCCCGCTTTATGGCATAAGGGCTTCTTCGATGGCGTCCAATGGCGCGGTCGGGCCGCTCTCAAGCGCAGCGGCATTCTCATCGGCGCCGCTGCAGCCTGCTTCGTCCTCGCCCTGATCAGTGGCTCACTCATGCCCGGCCCCTCCGATGCACCCATCGACAAAGTCTTTCGCATGCCCGGAGCCGCGTGGATCCTCGCCGTATTCGGTGTCACCTTCGCCCCCTTTTTTGAAGAACTGGCCTTTCGCGGCTTCCTTCTGCCTGCCCTCAGCACCACCTTCGATTGGTTCGCCGAAAAAAACCGCAACCGCCCGCCTCATCCCCTCGACTCCGACGGCCACCCTCAATGGTCGTTGCCCGCGATGATCGTCGCCGCCATCATCACCAGCATCCTCTTCGCCTTTATGCACGCCGACCAGACCGGCTACTCCATTGGCCCATTTCTTCTGCTCATCTGCGTCAGCCTGGTGCTTTGCTGGGCTCGCCTCGGCCTTCACTCCCTCGCTGCCAGCGTCATCGTCCACGCAACTTACAATTTCCTGCTCTTCTCCTTCATGTTTCTCGGAACCAGCGGCTTCAAGCACCTTGAGAATATGTAGACCTGCCTTCCAACCACTCTCCCTATTGCCTATTCCCTTCTGTTTGTCTACTGTCCTCTGTCAACTGTCCACTGTTTTCTGTTCCTTTACAATTTCCATTAATGACCACGCCCACCCACGCACAGCAACTTCTTGCGCTTCTTTCGCGCATCAGCTTCAAGCTCGGCCAATTCAAGCTCTCCTCCGGCGCCACCAGCGACTACTACATCGATTGCCGCACCACCACGCTCCACGCCGAGGGCGGGCGCCTCACCGGCCATGCCATTCTTGAATTGCTCGAGCAGCACGGCATCGAAGCCGAAGCAGTAGGTGGACTCACTATGGGCGCCGACCCCATCGTCTCCAATGTCGCCACCGCCAGCGCCTGGCGACTGCAATCAACGCCCAACGCACCACTGCTCCATGGCTTTCTCGTGCGCAAAGCTGAGAAGACTCACGGCACCGGTCGCCGCATCGAGGGTTTCTGCCGCGAGGGTGCGCGCGTGGTAATCGTCGACGATGTCTGCACCACCGGCGCTTCCACCATCAACGCCATCGAGGCCGCGCAAGAGGCGGACATGACCGTCGCCGCCGTGGTCTGCATCGTCGAGCGCGAAGAAGCCAACGGCCGGCCCGCCGTTGAATCCGCCGCCAAAGGCGCGCCATTCCTTCGCCTCTTCACCGCAAAAGACGTGCGCGCCGAACATGTGAAGCAGTTCAACCTTGCCGAAAAGTAGCGCCGCCCGCAAAGCTCAGCGCAAACAAAAAGGGCCTCGAGCAAATGCTCGAAGCCCTCGATGTGGATTTTATTACTCTTGCTATTCCGGTTAACGGCCTGATGGCGGTGCTGCCGGAGCCGTCGCCTGCTGCTGCTGATCGCCGTTGCTCATATTCGAGAGCAACTGGATCTGCACGCGGCGATTCTGCTTGCGGCCGTCTGCCGTGTTGTTCGGCGCCACTTCCTGGTCCTTGCCGATGCCGATCAGGTAGAAGCGGTGTGCCGGCACGTTGTACTTGGCCGCCAGATACTGCACCACCGCGTCAGCGCGGCGCTGGCTCAGGTCATAGTTGTATGCTGCCGACCCGATCGAGTCGGTTCCGCCCGTCACTTCAAGAATGAAGCTCTTCGCGGTTGTCAGCTGGCCCGCAAATTGATCGAGCTGGTCCTTGTCATCCTTGGTCAGCACTGCCTTGTCAAATCCGAAATTCACAGTGACGTTGGCCAGCGCCTTGTAGTTGTCGAGGCCCTTCACCACGCTGTCAAGCGAATCGGCGCGATGCACTGCATCGTTAGCCGCCGTCTCGGCTGTGCCGGCTGCCGTGGAGGCATTCTGCGCATTCTGAGTCGCAGCGTCGGCCGCGGTCTGCGCCTGCTTGATGCCCGACTGCGCGCGCTCGTCTGTATCTCGAATGGCCTGGCCATTCGCCGACGTCTTCGCTTCGAGCTGGTCGGTGTGGTCGATAATCGGAGCCGTCTGCGTCTTCACCCAGTTCTTGCTCGCGCAACCCGTCACTCCCGCCACTGCCATCGCAGTTACCGCCATCCACATCCCAAATCGGAAATTAACCATTGTTCCTGTCCTCCCATCGCCCCGGTCTCGCGCTCTGCGCCACACTCTAGGGCCGATGACACCTTCTGTTGTCTAAAGGAATTGCACCCGTTCCGCCAAACTCCGGCGAATCTGTATACCTATGATGCTGAGAGCCTTAGTCGAGTTTGCCACCAGCGATCCACAGCCTGCTTCGTGTAATTTTTACCGCTCACTGTAACTTTGTGCCATCAGACGACATACGGGCAATCGCACCGAGGAACGGCTATTCTAAGAGCTGGCAGACTACGCGCACTGATCCCCACCGATGGACCTCCTCGAGAAAATCCGCTCCCTCCCCACCCAGCCCGGCGTGTACCTCTACAAGAACGCCGAGGGCGAGGTCATCTACGTCGGCAAAGCCAAAAACCTGCGCTCCCGCGTCCGCTCTTACCTCCTCGAGGCCTCGCAGGCCAACGCCAAAACCGGCTCGCTCATGCGCGAGGCCATCGACATTGAATACATTCTCGTCGCCAACGAGCACGAAGCCCTCGCTCTCGAAAACAACCTCATCAAGCAGCGCAAACCGCGCTTCAACATCCTGCTCCGCGACGACAAAACCTATCCCTACGTCAAACTGACTCTCGCCGACCGCTTTCCCAAAGTCTTCGTCACCCGCCGTCTGCGCAACGACGGTTCCGCTTACTACGGCCCCTACTTCCCCGGTAACCTCGCCTATCGCGTCGTCGAGTTGATCCATCGCAGTTTTCTCCTGCCCAGCTGCAAGGTCGATCTTTCCCGGTTCCATCCCCGCGCCTGCCTGCAGTACTACATCCATCGCTGCCTCGGCCCCTGCGTCGATGGATTCACCACTCCCGAGGCCTACACCCAGGCCGTCCGCGACGCGCAGCTTTTCCTCGAGGGCCGCCACATTGAACTCGAGCGCGCCCTCACTCAGCGCATGATGGCCGCTGCCGAAGCTCAACAGTTCGAGGCCGCCGCTCGTCTCCGCGACCAGCTCTCCACCGTTCACCAGCTCCAGGAGAAGCAGCGCATCGCCACCGCCGAGCAGACCGACGAAGCCGATGTCTTCGGCTACCACTATGAAGACGGTTGTCTCGCTGTCAATCTCTTCCACATTCGCGCAGGAAAGATCGTCGACCGCCGCGAATTCTTTTGGGAAGACCTGCCCGATCTGCTCGAGCCCCTCGAAACCGAAAGCGCCGAAGCCGACTCCAGTGATCGTTCTCAGCGCGAGCCCCATGAAGTGCTCGGCGCTCTGCTCAAGCAGCTCTACATTGACCAGCAATACGTCCCGCGCTCGATCCTTGTCCCCGTCGACTTCGCCGATCGCGAAACCCTCGCCGCATTATTGTCCGAACGCACCGGCCATCGCATCGAGATCTCCGTCCCCCAGCGCGGTGAGAAGCGTTCCCTCGTTGATCTCGCCGGCCAAAACGCCCACCAGTCGTTTACTCAGCGCTTCCGCGTGCTCGAGCCTTCGCGCAAAGCAATTCAAGAGGCACTCGCCGATGTGCTCATGCTCCCCGAGCTGCCGCGTCGCATCGAGTGCTTCGACATCTCTCACATCCAGGGCGCAGAGACCGTAGCCTCTCTCGTTGTCTGGGAAGACGGCAAAATGAACAAGTCCGCCTATCGCAAATTCAAAGTGATGACCGTGCTCGGCGTCGATGATTTTGCTTCCATGCGCGAGGTGGTTCACCGCCGCTACAAGCGCCTCAAAGACGAAGACAAGCCCATGCCCTCCCTCGTTCTCATCGATGGCGGTCTTGGCCAGCTTCACGCTGCTGCCGACGCGCTCGAGTCCCTCGGCTTTACATCCCAGCCGCTCGCCTCGATCGCCAAGAAAGAAGAAATCATCTACCTCTATGGCAACGAAAACGAGCCCATCGTCCTCGATCGCCGCTCGCCCGTCCTCCACCTCGTTCAGCTCATCCGCGATGAGAGCCACCGCTTCGCCGTCGGCTATCACCGTCAGCGCCGCGCCATGCGTGATCGCTCCTCCGAGCTTCTGACCATTCCCGGAGTCGGCGCGCAAACTCGTCAGCGCCTGCTCACTCACTTCGGCAGCCTGCGCGATGTCCAGCAGGCAACCGCCGACTCGCTTGCCGCCGTCGTCCCCCGCAAAACGGCCGAAGTGATCTGGCGGCATTTCCACTCCTCCCAGCCCGTCGAATAGCACGCCTTCATGCTTCGTCGCGCCGGGAAGCTTTTCCTTCCTATTTAAAAAGTGCGTGAACTACCATTGAAACCAACGGAAAGATGTTCGCGTCAACTAAAATGAGATGGTTCGTTCAGCGAACTGACCTCATAACCCGGTGGAGGTACTGATGAAACTCCTGTTCCGGCTGATCTTCCCTCTTGCCGCAACCGCGGCGTTTGCCCAGCAGGCCTCAACGCCTCCGCGTCCTGCCTACGACGGTTCCAATTCGCCCTACGCCCCGCTCCAGATTCATGTCCTCGAAGACTGCCGCATCGTGCCTGCGCCCGACCCCTTCGATCCGCCCAAAAAGCAGCGCCCCTTCCGCGATGAAACGATCTGCCATCTCGAAAGCATCGCCAGCTCCCAGCACACTGAGGAAGCAATCCTCGGCAATCGGCTTGAGCGCAGCCTCGTCCGAATCTCAGAACATGAATTCGTGCTGCAGAATATCGCCCCGCGCCCCGTGATCTTCGTCGTCGAGCAGCAGGTTCCAAAAGACTGGTCCGTCGATTCCGATCCTCAGCCAACTAAAATGGTCGGCTCGACCGCCGTCTTCCCGGTGCATGCCGCGCCCGGCGAAATCGTGCACCTTCATGTTGGCATGCGTCATACAACGCAGATGAAGCCGCGCATCATCGACGCAAAATCGCCGCTCCCGACAGGCACTAACGGCAACTGAGCGCGACCAAAGCCGCCAGCCACGCTTCAACGCAGCCTTCAGCCCGCCCTCACCACTCCGTGGGGTCCGATCGAGAAGCTCTGGTTGCATGTCGGGCAGTCGTGCGCCAGCCCATCGTGGTTGGTAATCATCGTGGTCCCGCACGCAGGGCACTTCCCTATGTGCTCCGCCATGCCAAAGATCGGGCCCGCTAGCGGCGCCAGCACACCGAGAATCATCACCGGTATGCCGAGAAACACTCCCCACCCCGTCAGGCACAGCATCACTCCGGCAATGATCAGGATGGGTGCTGCAATCAACCCATAGAGCAATCCACCAAACGCTCCCCGCGCCGGTACGTGCTCTTCTTCCGGCGTCGCCAGGTGCTCGTGAGCGATCCCGACTCCGCATCGCGGACAGAAACTCCACTGCGGCGTGACGGCCATTCCGCATTTTGAACATTGAGCGCTCATCAATCTCCCGCTCCTTCATGGTCCAGCGCAGACGAGTCGGGACAGCCCCATCAAAACACCCCGGTTGACTCCCAAATTCGTCCGACGCCCGCGAGTGTAGCCCTCCGCTGTCTCCCTGCCCGTGATTCTCATCACGCTTCGTGCGCTCCGGCGCAATGCAACCGTCGCCAATCAACGTAACAAGCAACCGTCCGCCCGCAGCGCGCTTCTATCCATCCGAACGCACCGCGCCTCTCGCCGGGCCTGGCGTTCGCCTGTGGGCAGAGGCGTCAGATTTTCGCGATTTCTCTGGCTTGCCGGTGGCGAAGGAGAATCGCAATGGCAGCCACCGGACTCTGCCCCTTCACACGGCGCTAGTCGCATCCGCCCGCGCCCCGCCCTCGTGCTACCCTCACATCACCCCATGAGCCCCGCACCTGCCGCTCCAATCCAGCAGGCACCCGCAGATCTGCCCCGCGTCCTCGGCGCCAGCCAGGCTACGGCCATCGTCGTCGGCACCATCATTGGCAGCGGCATCTTCCTCGTCCCCAGCGAAATGATGCGCGACACTGGCTCTTCCTCGCTCGTCTATCTCGCCTGGATCGTCGGCGGCTTGCTTTCCCTGTTCGGCGCCATGACCTACGCCGAGCTCGGCTCCATGCTCCCTTACGCTGGCGGCGAATACGTCTACCTCCGCGGCGCTTACGGCGACATTCCCGCCTTCCTCTATATGTGGACCTGGTTCGCCGTCGCCAAGCCTGCCTCCATCGCTGCCGTCACCAGCGGCCTGGCGCGCACCCTCGGCGTCTTCTCTGCTTTCCACTGGCTCACCGCGCCGGTACCGGGCTTGCCGCTCGTCTGGTCACAGATCTTTGCCATCGCCGTCACCTGGTTCATGACCGGGCTCAACTATCTCGGCATCAAAAAAGCCGGCGACTTCCAGCTCGTCTTCACCATCCTCAAAGCCGTTCTCATCCTTATCGTTGCAGCTCTCTGCTTCGCCTCCGCGTCCGGTTCCTTCGCGAACTTCTCCACGGGTCTTCCACACACCGTCGGCGGCTTCAGCGGATTCATGCTCGCCCTCATCGCCACTCTCTGGGCCTACGACGGATGGAACGACCTCACCATGGTCGCTGGCGAGGTCCGTCACCCCGAGCGCAGCCTGCCCATCGCCCTCATCGGCGGCCTCTTCATCGTAGGCATCCTCTTCATGGCCACCAACGCCGCCATCCAATACATCCTGCCCGCCGCCCAGATCGCCGCCAGCGAACGCCCTGCCGTCGCCGCGCTCTCCGTCGTCGCCGGCCCCCGCGGCGCAGGCTTCGTCGCCGCCGCCATGGCCCTCTCGATTTTCGTCACCCTCAACGGCACCGTCATGTCTGGTGCGCGCGTCCCTTTCGCCGCCGCCCGCGACCGTCTTTTCTTCTCCCAATTCGCGCACATCAATCCGCGCTTTCAATCACCATCAACCTCCCTCATCGTCCAGGGCCTGCTGTCGACCATCCTTTTGCTTTTCCTCAGCCAGTTCCAACAACACTTCGAGCTGGCCGTCTTTGCCGAGTGGCTCTTCTACATGCTCACCACCACCACCGTCTTCTTCTATCGCCGTCGCCGTCCCGATCTGCCTCGCCCCTATCGAGTCTGGGGATATCCAGTCCTGCCCGCAATCTTTGTCCTCTGCGCCGCCGCCGTACTCGTCTTCAGCTATGCCGGCAACCTCGAGGGCTCCCTCATCGGAACCGTCCTCATCCTTCTTGGCCTGCCCGTCTTCTGGATCGTCCGCCGCCGCTACGGCCCGTCCATTCCCATGGATCAAAGCCACCCCATCTAATTTCCACTCGTCACTTTCCGCACCGCGTAGTAAGTTCATCTCAATCACAAATGCCCGATCCTCATCTCCTCGACAATCCCATCTGGAATTCCCTCATCATCGAGCACGCCTCACTCGCTCTCGGCGATGATCTTGCCCGCCGTTATCCGCCCGACATCGGCCCGCTCTCCGGCTTCCCTGATCCTTCCGACGATGCCTACTCGTCTCTCCGCTCCCTCGCCGGTCCCAGCGGCATCATCGTTCTCTTTCTCCAATCTCCGCCCCAGCCGCGCCCCGGCTGGTCGCTGGTTCGCGGCGGCGTACTCACCCAGATGCTCTGCCCCGACCCAGGCCGCATCGACCCCGCGCCCAATCCCGTTAGCGCCGAACTCCGCCCTCTCACCGCTGCCGACGTTCCGGCCATGGTCGCGCTCGCTGAGCTCACTGAGCCCGGCCCCTTTCGCACCCGCACCCACGAGCTCGGCCTCTTCTTCGGCGTTTTTGAATCGGGCCGCCTCGTCTCCATGGCCGGCCAGCGCACCCGCGTTCCTGGATTCGTCGAGGTCAGCGCGGTCTGCACCCACCCCGACGCCCGCGGTCGCGGCTACGCGCGCATGCTCATGTCTGCCGTCATGGCCGATATCTTCGCCCACGGCAGCCAGCCCTACCTCCATGCCTTCGACGACAATCACCCCGCGATCCGCGTCTATCAATCGCTCGGATTCGCAGAGCGCCGCACCTTCCACCTTGCCGTCCTCAAAAACGAGCAGTGACGATGCGCGGCGCCAGATAACTGCCACTCTCCTCGTCTACCATCGAGAGTGCCATGCCCTCCAAGCCCAAGCTCGGCCAGCATTTTCTTCACGACACGCAGGCCATCGAGCGCATCGTCGCCGCGCTGGGCGATTGTTCCCAAAATACTGTCGTTGAAATCGGCCCTGGCCGAGGCGCTCTCACCCGCATCCTCGCAGCCCGCGCAGCCCACGTGCTCGCCATCGAGCTCGACCCCAACTTCGCGACGCAACTCCGCGCAGAATTTCCCTCCGACCGCGTCACCGTCATCAGCCACGACGTGCTCTCGTTCGACTTCGCCGTTGCGACACTACAGGTCGGCCACAAGCTTGTCGTCATCGGCAACCTGCCTTACTACATCACTTCGCCGATTCTGCTCAAGCTCGCCGCAAGCCACGCCGCGCTCGATCGCGCCGTCCTCATGATGCAGCGCGAGGTCGCCGATCGCGTCGCTGCCGCTCCCGGTTCGCGCGACTATGGCCTCCTCTCCGTCACGGCACAGCTTTACGGCCCCGTCGAAAAGCTCTTCACGCTGCCTCCCAGCGCATTCTCGCCGCCGCCCGATGTGCATTCGACCATCATTCGCTGGCGCTTTGCCCCCCGCTTCGCCTCGCTCGCCATCGACGAGGCGGGCTTCATTGCATTTCTCCGTCAGGCCTTCGCGCAAAAACGCAAGACCCTCGCCAACAGTCTCCGCGCCGCAGGCATCCCTTCCGAATCCATCGCCCACGCCCTCGATCGCGCCGGAGTCGCCCCCCTGGCCCGCGCCGAATCCATCTCCATCGAATCTCTCGCCGCCATTTGGAAAAACATGCCCCGCGAGCCGTCGCAGTAAGCGCCGTTTCCACCCAAAAATCAAAAGCCGCGAGGAAAATTCCTCGCGGCCTTCGATTGCCTTGTCTTCGGTGTCAGCGCGACATTTTAGTGGTGCGATCCACCACCGCCCCCACCGCCTCCGCCCGCGTGACCACCGCCACCTCCGCCACCACCGCCGCTGCTCACGTGACCGCCGCCACCACCGCCTCCGCCACTACTACTGCGCGGAGCGCTGCCGCCACCACCCGATGGCCTGCTCGATGAACCGCCGCCGAACGACCCATGGCTCGGTGCCGCCGTCCGTCCGCTATAGCCGCTGTAATAGGTCGGAGGCCGCGCCATGGTTCCATACGGTCCACCCGCCGGCGCCGCAAAACTAGTGCGTGGCGCCATCATCGTGGGCGTCGAGCCAACGTAGCCGTAACGCGGGCCCGCGAGCGGACTCAGCGGTGTGCCGTGGCTGTAAACCGGGCGCGCTGCGATCGGCCGCAATGGCGTCACCGTGTTGCCCGCCAGGGTCACCGGCGCATTTCTTACTCGAACCGGCGGCTCCTGACCACCGGTGTGAATGCGATTGACCGATACCACCGGATAAGGCTGAAATTTACCGCCCGCCACCCGAATCGCGGCGCCGCCACCGGGACCAATCGGCCCCCCGCGCGGACGTTTCGGCGGAACATAACGGAACGGAGTGTAGCCGATGTTATAGCCCCATCCGCCGCCGCCCCACCAACCGTAGCCGCCGGGCGCCCAGCCCCAGCCAAATCCGTCGTAGTAGCTCCACAGCCCGGCTGCATACGGCATAAAGCCCCACGGTTCACACGAAACCCAGATGTAGCCAAACCCCGGCGTCCACATCCAGCTCCCGCAGCCGTAAGGATCCCATCCAGCACTCTCCGCCTCATACGGCGACCACACATAGCCCTGTCCCGGCACGTTATACCAGTTGCCGTTCGCGTCCAGGTCGCTCCATGCAGGATTGTTGCCGTCCGGCAGATTTGTTGTTGCGGTCGTGCGGTCGGCTTCCTCCGCGGTCAATGCCTGATCCCGGTCCGAGTTCCACGCATCCCAGGAGTCTGGTTCAATTGACTCCGCGAGCTGATAGTTTCCCGGCTCCGCGGCATTTAACTTTGCGCTTTCGCCACCATGCAGATCCAAAGAGAGCGAGTTCCCACCGTCCAGATGTGCATTGCCTGAGAAGACCGCCAATTCCCCCGGCGGGTCGTCGAGATTGACCCGCATCACCGTGAAACCGCTAACGCCCACCGTGTTATTGCCGAACCGCACGCGCATCTGGCTCGACTGCGTGTCTCCCTGAAACTCGAAATAGCCAAGCCCGCTGTTCAGCAGGATCTCCGTGTTCATCGACGCGCCCTGCTGCCGCAGCATGCTCAGCGTCATCGAGCTGTTAGGAGAAAGACGCGCCACGCTGCCGTCTTCAAACTGCACTTCGGCCCGGCCATCGTCGGCCGTCGTAATCTGGTTGCCTTCAAAGAGGGGCGTGTTGGCCAATGCCTGCGAAGCCAGCACCTGGCTCCCCTGCGCGAGCTGCACCTGACCATCAACGTTGCTGAGCCGGACTGCCCGCGCCGCCGGAGCTGCCGGAGCCGCCACAGGGGCATCCTGCGCGCTCGCTGCTAATCCCAACGCCAAAAAGCCTGCAGCCACCGTCGCAAGCCTTAATTCCCGTCCCGTTACACCTGACCAGAAACTGCCGATCCTGCTCATGGCGCCCCCGCTTTCCTTTTTCCTATGCTGGCTCAAAACAGCCGCTTCTTCTCAAAAGGAGCCAACACAGATTTGACACCTTCGAGGTTCCTAAAGTCGCGTCCCAATCCGCGTCCGAGCCCATTTATTTAGCGGATTCTGCCAAAAGCACCCTCGCTTCCCTCCTCACCCGATCCATAACCGTCGGGTCCTCCTCCAACTTCTGCAGAATTCCGCGAATAGCGCACATCTGTTGTAGTCGCCCGTCGCGCGATGCCTCGGTAAGGTACCCCATCTCGTGGTCCAGCCCTAACGGGTCGTGCTGCAAAAGCAGTTCCAGCCGCGCTCCCTCAATAATTGTCGAGGCCACCGCGACAAACGAGTCGCCCAGCGACTGTATCTCCTTGTCCTTCGAATAGTTAAACTCGCAGGTACCTCGTCCGTCCGGACCACTGTAGGAGATCTTTTTCCATCCTTGAAAAGCGACCTTCATATGGCTTTCGCAAGGTTCATCCTCAAGCGCGTGATGTCTCCGTACTGTCTCGAAGACCCGTTCCGCGTATTCCTCGCTCAATCGAACATCGCGGTCCACGTTCTTTGGCTCGATTTCGTCGCTCTGTCCTGTGGCAGCAGCAACCTTGTTGAAATCCGAATGAAAATGCGCGCTGCCATCTGGATGCAGCACCAGCGTCCAGGTCGACGGGGTCAGGCCGGGATTCGAAAAATCTACCCGCAGTTCGGGATCCGGCTCTCCCTGCGCCGCCGCTGCCGCCAGGGCCAACATCGCCACCGCCGCCAACGCCAGCCAACCCACCCTCATCGCGCCGCTCCCTGTTGCAGCAGCGATTGGGCGATGTGTATGTGGCAGATAGCCACAGCCAGCGCATCCGCCGCGTCCGGTGGCTCCGGCAACTCCCGCAATGCAAGCAGCCTTGCCACCATGAACTGCACCTGCTCTTTTTTTGCCAATCCGTAGCCCACGACACTCGATTTGATACGCAACGGGGCATACTCGGCAACTGGAACCCCGTAGGTCGCCGCCGCCAGCAGCGCCACTCCGCGCACCTGCCCCAGCTTTAGGGCCGACTTGGCATTCACTGAGTAGAAAACTTCCTCGACCGCCACTACTTCCGGCTGCCACCGCTCCATCGCCGCTGTCAGCTCGCGGAAAACCTGTGCCAGCCTCTCCGGCTGCGGTCTGGACTTGTCCAGACGAATGGCTCCCAGTGCGCAGCACGCCAGGCGCGGATCGCGCTCGGTGTCACAGGTCTCCACCACTCCAAAACCCGTCACCTCGGTACCACAGTCGATCCCGAATACCCGCATTGGCCTGAGTTTAACCTAGCCGCAAAAGGTCAGGCGCGCTCCCGCGTCACAGTTGCATCCGCAGCGTCACCCTCGACAGAGACTCTCCCTACTCGATCTTGGCCGCCGCAGCTGCCTATGCACCCTCAACAAAGACCTTCGGGACGTCGATGCCCAGGGCCGTCGCCAGATCGTGCTGATGATTCTGCTCCTGTGCGATGATCTGCCGCAGCTGTTCTGCCAGGGCGTAGTGACCCAGCGCCTCCGCCTGCTTCACTCTCCGGCGATAGTTCAAAATCGTCTCAGTCTCGTTGTCCAGGTCAAATCTGAGCATCTCTTCAGCTTTCTTCGAGAGTTTCACCGGCTTGGGAGTCGCCGTCGGCATTCCGCCGAGATAATCGATCTGATCGGCCAAAATCATCGCGTGCTGCAGCTCTTGCGCCGCGTGCAGCTTGAGCTCGGCAGCGATGTTCATCCACTGCGCGCCAGAGAGCACATTGCTGTAAACCGTGTAGGCAATGATTGCCTGATATTCGCGGGCGAGGTCCTCATTGAGCGCCTCGATCAGTTCCTTTACCGTCTTGGCATTCGCTGCATTTGCTTTCGTTTCGGGCATATCAGATTTCCCTTTCGTCAATCGGTCCAAGTCGTTGGTGAGAATCAGATTCCTGCCGCTGGTGAGACACGAACTTCGATGCCGATAAGCAGAATGCCGTTGGTTGGCTTGGTCAGCGCGCTCGGAAGTCCCCCCAAACGCAACAACGGCCCGGGATTCGTCCCAGGCCGCTGCCGGTGATCTGTTGGGATTGGACT
>Ga0181537_10002835_pt1 | contig 15087 bp, 13 predicted proteins | sample PEATcosm2014_Bin_39_FD_119765 | JGI IMG/M metagenome (GOLD analysis project Ga0181537, IMG submission 119765) | Peatland microbial communities from MTU Mesocosm Facility, Houghton, MI, USA - PEATcosm2014_Bin23_10_metaG | ecosystem: Environmental > Terrestrial > Soil > Wetlands > Peat | place... | reverse complement strand
ACGGCGGCGATCCGCACCTTGAAATCATGGTTCCGCTGGTGGGCGGCATCGAAGAGATGCGCAACCAGGCAACAATCATTCGCCGCATCGCCGAGACGGTGTTCAAGGAGAAGGGCGCGAAGGTCGAATTCATGGTAGGCACCATGATCGAGCTGCCGCGCGCTGCTCTTACGGCCGATCAGATCGCCGAAGAGGCTGAGTTCTTCAGCTTCGGCACCAACGATCTGACGCAGACCACCTATGGCATCTCGCGCGACGATATCAACCAGTTCCTGCCGGCGTATCTCAAGAACGGCATCTTCAAACACGACCCCTTTGCCACGCTGGACCAGGCGGGCGTGGGTCAACTGGTGAAGATGGCGACGGCCAAGGGACGCAACACGCGCGCCAACCTCAAAGTGGGCATCTGCGGCGAGCATGGCGGCGATCCTGAGTCCGTCAAGTTCTGCCACAAGATCGGGCTCAACTACGTTTCCTGCTCGCCCTTCCGGTTGTTGACGGCAAGGCTTGCGGCGGCGCAGGCAGCGCTCGAAGAAAAGCAGGGCGGCAACCTGAACACCGGCGCGAAGTAACCGCGCCCGGGCAACGAGAAACAGCGGGGGCGCGGCCGATCGGCTGCGCCCTTGCTGCATTTGGACAACTAAGGGCCTACACAAATCACTTGACCCGGGTGAGCGATTCCGCAAGAATTGCCGCACCTGCTATCCCATTGCACCGGCGAGGATCATGTTATGGTCGAGGAGTCGGAACAAAGTGACGCAAACAGCGCGCGAAGTGGGGCCGCCCGCGAAGATGCACGGCAAGCCGGAAAAGCAATAGAGCTTTACGCGATATTTCGCAACCAGATCGTTGCCGAGGACGTCCTGATTTTTCATAGAATGACTTGGCTTATGACTTCACAGGCATTTCTTATTGCCTTGTTAGCGGCAGTTTATTCCGGCAAGGTTTCTGCAACAATCTTTGGCCATGATGCGACTTCTTTCGTGCACTGGTTTCTCGCTGGTTTGGGCATTACGGTGAGTCTAGTCATCGCGTTAGGCATTCATGCTGCACAATGCGAAATTGAATATCTGGGCAAAACATATAGGAAGGCATACGGGCAAGAAATTGAAGCAAAGCGCGAATCGGATCGGAAAACGCCTCTTAACCTCCCGGACATAACGGGAGGCGGCAGGAATCACAAATCCGGCAAATTTCCTGCCTATGTTCTTCCCGCTCTCTGCTTCCTGCTTTGGATTGGAATTGCCTTTGCAATTCATCCGGCGGCGAACCAGGTGAAGGAAGATATCCCCTGCGGCCAATCGCCGACCAGTGTGTCCCCTCAGAGGTGAGTCCCATCCGACCAAGAAGGGCATGAGCCAAGCAACTGATGGGTCTCCAGCCCCTGTCGGGACGCGGCCCCAAGGCCTAAACCTGTCGAGCTACGTCATTACAGACACGACTTTTGCCTCAATTCTCTGCCCACCCGTCATCGCCTGATTCGAAAAACCGGCATCTAAGACAAGGGAGCCACCAGGGCCCGCGATGGCATAAGATAGATCGCCGGGTTGGCTGGCCTTTTTGCGTCCGAGGCACACTTAGAATGCTGATTCGTTTGGGTTACGACCTGGAATTTAACCTTCTCACCGAAGTACCGATGCTTGCGATGCTCAACGTGCACCCCTCGCGGGCGCTTGACCTGCTTGAGCCCGACGAGCTGCACACCGATCCCAAGCTGTTTGTTACGTCTTATTTTGACTCGTTTGGCAATCGCTGCTCGCGATTCGTGGCTCCGCCGGGAAAGCTGCGCCTGAGCAACTCAACCCTCATTATGGATTCAGGACGACCTGACCCGGTCAAGTCCAACGCATCGGAGTGCCCGATCGGCGATCTGCCGGAAGAGGTGCTGATTTATATGCTCAACAGCCGCTATTGCGAGGTCGACCGGTTCTCAAACATTGCGTTTGATCTCTTTGGAAAAACGCAACCCGGCTGGGCCCGTGTACAGGCTATTTGCGAATGGGTCCATGAGAGAGTGAAGTTCGACTACCAGGCGGCCCGCCCCACCAAGAGCGCGCTGGACGTGTTTACCGAGCGCATCGGCGTTTGCCGGGATTTCCAGCATCTGGCCATCACGTTTTGCCGCGCCATGAATATTCCGGCGCGCTACGCAACCGGCTACCTGGGAGATATCGGCGTTCCGGTGTGCGGGGCCATGGATTTCAGCGCCTGGTTTGAAGTTTTTCTTTCGCACCGCTGGTGGACGTTTGACGCCCGCCACAGCGTGCCGCGGATCGGGCGAGTGCTGATGGCCACCGGGCGCGACGCATCCGATGTTGCCCTCACCACTTCATTTGGCAATGCGGAACTCACCCGCTTTTTTGTGGTGACCGAGGAGGAGAAGAGCGTCCCGTTGACCGAGGGAACTCCGAATTCCGAGCTTGCCCCGGTGACTTGCGTCGACACCGACTAAGGCATTTTCTGCAATAGTGTGACCTCTTGAAGTCGTGCAAGGTCACCGCTCTCTTTTGGTCGCGTTAAGTTTACGGTTACGGCTTCGGACTACAGTATTTTCGAAAATGTTTTAGCGGGAACTCTCGCCACCCGGCGCGTAGTAGCCCTCGCGCGTCACCACGGAGAGATCGTCCTTTTTGGCTTTAAGCACGACCTTGTGATAGCCGCCGTCGTTGTCGACCATGTCGGGCGTATAGGTGAGCAGATACTGGCCGCGCAGTTCTTCGGCGATGATGCCGTAAATCTCTTCAAGATTGTCCTTCTTCTTAGCCTCAAAGAATCGGCCGCCAGTGCGCGTGGCCAGCTGCTCCATGATTTTTCTGCCATCGACTGGCGGTTCACCTGAACCGCCTCGACGGCCACCGCCCCCGCCGGGATAACCGCCACCACCACCCGGATAGCCGCCGCCCCCACCGCCGGGCCAACCTCCGCCCATGCCGCCGCGACGGCCTCCACCGGGGTAGCCGCCGTTGTCGCTGCGTTCCTGCTCGCCTTTGAAGTAGATGGTGTAGATGCTCACGTTAGCGTGGTCGGCTGCGTCGAGCGCCTCGCTCATCGACTCTTTGCTGCCGCGATCGACTCCGTCAGAGAAAACAACGAGCGCCTTGCGCCCGGTCTTCGGCTTCATCAGCTCGTCAGACGCGAGAAAGATCGCGTCATAAAGCTGCGTGCCGCCACGCGCGCCGTTAGACCGCTGGCGCTGGTCGCCGGTCGTCTCCGGACCCTGGCTATCCTCTTGATTGCGCGAACTAGGCGACATCTCTTCGATTTCGTGATGCAGCTTTTCACGCGAGCCGGTGAAGTCCTGCAGGAGCTCGACCTCGCGATCGAAGTGGAGCAGAAACGCCTCATCCTTGCTGAGGGCGGGAGGGCCGGCCGGCGCAGATTTTGCGGCGTCGGCAGCGGCTTTGGGATCGTCGGGCAGCATCTTGTCGACAAACTGATCGGCGGCCTTGCGCTCGTTCTCCATCGCACCCGAAACGCTGCGGCTGGTGTCGACGAGCAGACCCAACTGGAAGGGCAGGTCTGGATCGCGCGAGAAGCTCTTGATCACTTGCGGGCGGCCGTCCTCGGTCAGGGTGAAGTCGGCCATCTGCAGGCTGGTGACGAGGTCGCCATGCTTGTCTCGCACCGTTACGGGCAGCAGCACTTCGCGGGCCTGCACGTGCAGGGTCGTCACCGGTTGATCGCTCGCGGGCTTTTGATCGGCGGGTTGCTGGGCCAGCGATATTGCCGGCAGAATGGCCAGCGCGGAGAGGGCAATGAGGGGGAGGGTTTGAGGTTTGATCATGGCGATTGGGGACACCTGTCCAAGTGTATTCGCGACACACGCTCGGTGGGTTAGACGAGCGAAACTCAATGGGGTTGACCGGTGGCCGTACAAATTCAACGGTTCCTGAGATTTCCAGCCGAGCGCAGGCCTGAGCTCGCTGACAAGGATTGGACGGCCGCGAAGCATTTAAGTCCATGTGGCGCCCGGGACGCAGGACAGCGTTACAAAAGGTGCCGGCAGGGTGGTCGAAGGCCCGTGTGCGGCCGCCCATCTTCGCATCGAAGGAGACATGGTTTCGAGTCTCCGGTCCACGGTCAATCTGTTTATGTCGCCTCTCGGGATCGAGGTTCGACGGCGGGGCGCCGAGTCGGTTCTGCTCTCAAAATCACGCGAGAGGCTGCGGGACGCGGCAGAAGAGCTGGAAAAACTGGCGCGGAGTACGATCTTCCCCGGTCTGCCCTGCCGTGAAAACCGCACGCATCTAATGGCGCAGCTTGCGGGCACACATTTGTCTGAGGCGTTGCACCTGGTGTGGCATTTGAACAAGGCCCTGGCGCTCGATGGGGACGTATGCGAGTTTGGCGTTGCCCAGGGCGCCACATCTGCGCTCATGGCCAATGAGATCAGCCATACAGGCAAAACCCTTTGGCTCTTTGACAGCTTTGAAGGGCTGCCGAAGCCCACGGATCGCGACGTTCTGATCGATGATATTTTCAACCTCGGCTCGATCGAACAGTACCAGGGCAAGATGGCCTTTGGTCAGGAACAAGTGATTTCTCGACTGAACAGAATTGGCTTTCCGCTGGATCGGGTGGCGGTTGTTCCCGGCTTTATTGAAAAGACCAGCAAATACGCGAATCTGCCCAAGAAAATCTGCTTTGCGTATATAGATTTTGATTTCTATGAGCCGATCAAGATTGCCCTGGAACTGCTCGATGCGACGATGCCCATCGGCGGCGCTGTCGTGGTGGATGATTACGGCTTCTTTTCAGCGGGCGCAAAAACAGCCGTGGACGAGTTTGCCGCGGCGAACCATCCGCGCTATAGCAAAAAGCCTTCGCCGGAATGGGCCAGCAAGTTTTGCGTGCTGGTGCGGGAGCGCTAACAATAGCGCCTCGCGCCGATTGCCGGTGCCGACCGCACGCCTGTCAGGATATAGTCTGGTTAGCGACAATTCCCTCTGACAGGCAGCGATTGAAATGGCATCGAGCTCGCAAACAGCGCAGGCTTCGGCGGCATTAACTCTTCCCCAGCTGGTTTCGTCTCCGCTCACCAAGGTTGCGATTTTTCTTGTGGTCACGATCAACCCTGGAGAGGAGCATCGAGCAACGGTGCTCTCACTCTGCGCCGACCTCTCGGCGCTTCTTCGCGCGGTTGGTTTTCGCAATCTCGATGGAGCCTTGTCGTGCATTCTGGGGATCGGTTCTGATGCGTGGGATCGCCTGTTTGGCTCACCGCGCCCAGCCGAACTTCATCCCTTTCGTGAGATTCGCTCAGGACCACGCCATGCTGTCTCGACCGCGGGCGACTTGATCTTTCACATTCGCGCCAAGCAGATGGATTTGTGTTTTGAGCTGGCCGGGCAGATTATGACTCGTCTCAACGGCGCCGTGAGCACTGCCGATGAGGTCCAGGGTTTTCGCTACTTTGACCAGCGGGATGTGCTCGGCTTCGTGGACGGCACCGAGAATCCCGCGGGCAACGCGGCTGCCGATGCGGTATTCATTGGCGGCGAAGATGCGGCGTTTGCAGGCGGAAGCTATGTGATCGTCCAAAAGTATCTTCACAATCTTGAGGCCTGGAACAATCTGTCGACCGAGGCTCAGGAAAAGATTATCGGCCGCTCGAAAGTGTCGGATATCGAGCTTGACGACGCGGTGAAGCCGACGTCTGCACACAATGCCCTCACCACCATCGAAGAGAACGGCGTGGAAATTAAAATCCTGCGCGATAACATGCCCTTTGGGAGTCCCGGGCGCGGCGAGTTCGGCACTTATTTCATCGGCTACAGCCGCTCACCCCGGACCATCGAGCAGATGCTTGAAAACATGTTCATCGGGCGGCCACCGGGAAACTACGATCGCATCCTCGACTTCAGCACGCCGGCAACGGGAAGCCTGTTTTTCATACCCACCTCCACGTTTCTCGATAATCTCAGCCCTGATCAGGCCGCGCCGGCAGCGAGCGTTGCGCCGCAGCTCGCACCGACCGCCGCGCAAGCTGCAATTGACGTAACTTCCGCAACGTCGAAGAATGGTTCTCTCGGCATAGGTTCTCTCAAAGGAGAAGATTTCAATGAATAACTTGTATCGCGAGCTGGCTCCAATTTCTGAGGCAGCGTGGGCTCAGATCGAAGAGGAAACGACGCGCACGATCAAGAGGTATCTTGCCGGCCGCCGCGTTGTGGATGTGAACGGGCCTGCGGGCAACGCGTTGTCTGCCATAGGCACGGGGCATCAGCGCGCGATCGCGGCACCCGGAGACGGCGTGACGGCGCAACAGCGCGAAGTAAAGTCGGTCGTCGAACTGCGCGTGCCATTTGAGCTCGAGCGGCAGATGATCGACGACGTTGAACGCGGCGCAGATGACTCAGACTGGCAACCGGCAAAGGAAGCGGCGCGCAAGCTCGCCTTTGCTGAAGACCGCGCAATCTTCGAGGGCTACGACGCTGCTGGAATCGTCGGGGTCCGCCAGGGAACCAGCAACCCTAAAAAGCCTCTGCCGGCGGATGTCCGCCAGTATCCTGAGGCTTTTGCGCAGGCCTTGAGCCAGCTACGCCTGGTCGGCGTCAACGGACCCTATTCGATTCTGCTCAGCGCCGATGCTTATACCCAACTCGCCGAAACGAGCGACAACGGCTATCCGGTGCTCGAACACGTAAAGCGTCTGGTCGAAGGAAAAATCATCTGGGCGCCCGCCATCGACGGCGCTTTTATCGTGACCACGCGGGGCGGCGACTTCGATTTCCACCTGGGCCAGGACGCCTCGATCGGCTACCTGACTCACTCGGAGACGCATGTTCGACTTTATTTGCAGGAGACGTTTACGTTTCTCTATCTGACCTCAGAAGCTGCCGTGGCTCTCGACCCGCCGAGCAAATAAGAAAAGTTGCGGGATGAGGCGCGGGCAAACGAGCAAGGACTCGACGGCGTCGCTTGATTCGAGGTAGATCGCGATCAGGCCTTCTTGTTCCAGCCGTGGAAACTTGAAAAGTCGCCGGCGTTCCACGCTTCGCGGAGCCCGGGTTTGCTGAGGTCCCAGTCTGGACGAATCTCGCTCGTGACCACGCGCAGGTCTTGCCACAGATCGGCGATGGACGGACGCCCCCAAAACCAGTAGCCGTTATAGATTTTGTGGACCACGAGGCCGGGCTTGAGCACGAGAGTATGAGGAATCATCGGATTGTGCTCGGGGTCGGTGTACTCCGCGATATCGAGATCCTTTTGAACGATGCGGCCGGGGTCGGAGAGGAAAGTCCACTCGGCCCCGAGCGATAAGCGAAATTCCTGAAGCGTGTGGTGCTCGTCGGTGGAGATGGTGACGATCTGCGTGTAGGCCACGGCCATCTTAGGGTAAAACGCGACGAGGTCTCGATGCTGTTGATGCTCTTTGGGACAATAGTGGCCGCGCGCGAGCGTGAGCACCAACGGGTCGTCGCCCTGTAGCTCGCTCAGCTTGCGCGGCTTGCCGGTTTGATCGGACAATTCGTAGTCGGGGAAACGGCCTCCGGGGATGATATCGGGACGCATGATTTGACTCCTTCGATGGGTAGGTGTGGGCCAGCGTTCAGCGGACAGCTATAAGTGTGTGAGTCTGGATCCAGTCAGGCTGAGCGTTAGCCGTAGGTGAGATCGGTGCTCTGGCCAACCTCGATAATGTAGCCATCTGGGTCGCGGATGTAGCAGCGGATCTCGCCGTACTTGGGGATCGGCGGCGTGATGAACTCCGCTCCCCGGCTCTTCCATAGTTCGTAGCACGCTTGAATATCCGCGACACGAAAATTCATGAAGCTGCTGATGTGATTCGGGTCGGGTGTGCTGAGGGTTACGGTCGGCTTGTCTGGGGTCGGGCCGCCCCCGACGTTGACAATCAGCCAGGTATTCGCGATCTGAATATGCCCAGATGCACCCTTGCTGTCGCCTCTGCTTAGAATGCGGCCCCCGAAGACCCGTTCATAATAATCAGCCGATCGGTCGATGTCGGCGACGGTGATGAAATGCGTGACGGTGATCCCATCGCGCGGGGCTAACTCATAGCTCTTTTGTTCGATTGGTGCGCTCATTCATGACTCCCAATCCAAGCCTTAGGCGCGATGTGACGCGGTATGGGCAACCTGTTCCAAGTTCCCGAGTGACTTTGTTGCTCGCGTGCCAGGTCGTTTGAGGAGCTGTCGCTTCAGCTCTTGAGGAACGCAAGCAGGTCGGCGTTGATCTTCTCAGCCTGCGTAGTGGGCATGCCATGCGGAAAATCCTTATACGTAATCAGCGTCCCATTCTTCAGCAGTTTTGCCGACTTGGGCCCCGCCGCCGCATACGGAACGATTTGATCGTCCTCGCTATGCATCACCAGCACCGGAATCGTGATCTTCTTCAAATCCTCAGTAAAATCGGTCTGCGAAAAGGCTACGATTCCGTCATAGTGCGCCTTGGCGCCACCCATCATCCCCTGCCGCCACCAATTTGCAATATTGCCCTCCGACGACTTGACCCCGGGCCGGTTAAATCCATAGAAAGGCCCCTCCGGCAGGTCGCGATAGAACTTTGACCGGTTGGCCGCAAGCTGCGCCTGCAGATCGTCAAACACTGACTTTGGCAGCCCCTCTGGGTTGGCCGCCGTCTTCAACATCAGCGGAGGCACCGCGCTGATGATCGCAGCCTTGTACACGTCCTGTTGCCCGCGCCGGGCCAGATAGTGCACCACTTCACCGCCTCCCGTCGAGTGCCCGACATGGATCGCATCTTTCAAACCGAGATGCGCCGTGAGCGCCGCAAGGTCATCGGCGTAATGATCCATATCGTGCCCATCGGCCACCTGCGTCGAGCGTCCATGGCCACGCCGATCATGCGCAATCACGCGATACCCTTTACTCAAGAAAAACAGCATCTGGTTGTCCCAGTCATCCGCCGAGAGCGGCCACCCATGGCTGAACACAATCGGCTGCCCCGAGCCCCAGTCCTTGTAAAAAATCTCGACGCCGTCTTTGGTTTTGATAGTGGGCATACAGACTCCTTTGAGAGTTGGATAACAGCTCGCCGATTAGATCACACTCGCTCGTTCGGAGAGATGTGGGTTATGGCATCGGGAATGCGAACATCGGCTACGAAGACGAAGCCGGCCGAGGGTTAACCGTAAGTGAGATCGGTGCTCTGGCCGACCTCGATAATGTAGCCATCAGGGTCGCGGATGTAGCAGCGGATCTCGCCGTACTTGGGGATCGGCGGCGTGATGAACTCCGCTCCCCGGCTTTTCCATAGTTCGTAGCACGCTTGAATATCGGCGACACGAAAATTCATGAAGCTGTTGATGTGATTCGGGTCGGGGGTGCTGAGGGTTACGGTCGGCTTGTCAGGAGTGGGGCCGCCGCCGACGTTGAGGATCATCCAGATATTCGCAAGCTGAAGGTAGGGTGGCGCGTTGCCGTCGCCCATGCTCAAAATGCGGGCGCCGAAGACCTTCTCGTAGTAGTGAGCCGAACGCTCGAGGTCGGCGACCGTGAGGAAGTGTGCGACGCTGAACCCCTCGCGCGGGGGCATCTCATAGCTCTTCTGATCGACTTGTACGCTGTTCATTGACGACTCCTTTTCCGGGGATAGAAAAGCGTTGCCTGGACGTTCAATTCCGAAACGATCGATGCAGGTTAGTGGAGCAGCGATTGCCAATCGGCTGGAACTCTTCCCGCTGGTCCGGGCGCGGGCTGATTCAGAGGATGCGAATGCGGCGGAGGCAGCGCGGTGCCCTTGACCTCTGCACCCGTCTCGTAATCGAAGAACCAGTCCTCGCCCGGCTCGAAACTTGTGATGATTGAATGCCCAGTCGCCGCCGCATGACGGGACGCGTGCCGGCTCGGAGAACTGTCGCAGCAGCCGATGTGCCCGCACTCTGCACAGCGGCGGAGATGGAACCACCAACCATGCGGTGACGCGAGGCATTCGACACATCCAGTGCCGCTCGGTTTTGAATCGGGATTGATGCCACGCCGGACTTTTTTCATCTTCGACTCTCCTCTTTTGCCGCTTGTTTGCGGAATGACGTCAAGCCACGAGCAGGATCTTCCCGACGCCGCCCTTCTCTGCTTTTGCATGAGCCTCGGCCGCCTGGCTGAGGGGCAGCCTGAGGCCTATCGGGATGACCAGCTTGCCATCGCGCACTGCCTCGGCCATGAACTCGAGTGTCGGCCGGTCGAATTTCGAAAATACTTTCGCCACCTTTACCGATGGATATTCAGCGGCGTTCTGCGGGCCGCCGACAACCGACGCGTATACTCCCCCGGGCTTGACTTTGGCGATCAGCTTCTCGGCGGTTTTGCCGCCGACCGCGTCTGCCACCGCATCGAGCGGCGCCAGATTTGCGATTGCGGTGTCGTCGTCGGTTGCGACGAGCTGATCTGCGCCGACCGTCTTTGCGTCGTCGAACTGCCTCTTCAATACGCCCGCAATCACAGTCGCCCCGCGTGACTTTGCAGTGAAAACCGCCGAACGCCCGACGTTTCCGGCAGCGCCGACGACAAGGACGGTCTGGCCGGCTTTGATTTCAGTCGCGGAGAGGAGCTGATTGCCGGTCACCGTCACCAACGGCAATGCCGCCGCCTCAATCAAATCAAGGCCCTCAGGAATATCCGCTAGAACGTCAGCTCTTACGACGCAGAGCTCGGCGTAAGTGTTGTCTGCCATCGCGAACACACGGTCGCCGACAGTGAAGTTTTCCACTTCCGGTCCAACCTTTACGACGGTGCCCGACATATCGACGCCGATGAGTCCAGGGAACGTCATGGGGTAAAAATCCTTGGTCAATCCAGCGCGTCGCTTGTAGTCGATCGGATTGACGCTCGCGGCAGCGATCCGCACCAGCACCTCGCCGGAGCCAGGAACCGGATCAGGATACTCTTCCCACTTCAGAACCTCAGGGCCGCCATATTGATGGACAACAATTGCCTTCATCTCACATCTCCTCAGGTCGCGGCGAATCACTTGCTCTTCACGTCGAAGATAAACCCTCGCACCGCGATTGGATGCAGGGCATGCCGAGCCTGATTCAACGTGTCTGGTAGGGATGGAATATGTAGTCCTTGGCCTTGACGGCTACATGGCACGTGTTTCCGCAGTCCGCGTGGGCAGTAGGATCGGCAGTGAATTTGCCCGTCGCGGCGTCATAATTGAAAACCGCGTATCCCCAGCCGCCGGTTTTAGGAAATCTCTTGCTGTCCTTCTCCATCACAAACGCCTGCTTGAACACATCGGGCACATCGACCGCGAATGGGGCTTCGGTGCTCTTCTTCGGCTTCCACTGCAGCTTCACGATCATGGAACCCTCGGGAAAGAGCTTGCCGTTTGCCGGGACGCCCGCCTTGAATGCCTTGATCATCGACGGATTGGCCACGATGACCTTGAGCACCTCATCGGTGCGGGCCGAGGAGACAACAGACCAGTCCTCGTAACCTCTAAAGTCGGAGAACGCGATTCCGTCGGGCGAAACCAGCGAGTATTTTTCGTTGTGACTTTGCGCGTAAAGAATCGCGCCGCCGAGGACGGCAAGCAACGCCGCAGCCACAATGAGGGTCAAGGCAGCGATATGTCTTACGCCAGTGCGGGTTTTGATTTCTTGATCTTGCTCCACTTGCTCGAAAGATCGCCCTTTATGGTCAGTCATGGTGCGCCTCTTTCACAATCAAGTTATCCTGCAGCCGATCGACGTTCGTCTCGACCCTAACAGTCTGCTACAGAAATCTCAGTTTCCGCATGAAATCTGAGAAAGCATTTCGGAGGCCCACAATCGCTTCGCTCCCCGCGGGGGTTATGCAACAAATCACGGCAGAGCTCCACTGATTCCTGGCATCGGCAATTCGACTCAATCGCCTGCCTCTGGCTTGATAGCCTACAGGTGCATTTTGACGGCCTTTCCCGCGCCGAATTTCAATCGTCGCAGCCAAGAGGAAGCAGATGGAGCTCATGCGTACGCTGATGGATCGGGACCAGGACCGCATCGAACCGGCGCTTCCCGCCGGTTTGAGAGATCTCTACGATGGGAATCTGCCTTTCGGCAAGTCGCCGGCTGAGCGCCCTTTCGTGCTTGCAAACTTTGTCTCCACACTCGATGGCGTCGTCAGCTACGGCATCGAGGGTCTGGCTGGTGGCTCGACGATCAGTGGCTCTGACCCGGCTGACCGCTTCATCATGGGCCTGTTGCGGGCCTCGGCAGATGCCATTATGGTGGGCGCTCGCACGGTCCACGACACAAGCCCACAGAGCCTCTGGATTCCTGAGTCCACCTATCCGGATGCAAAGCGTTTGTACGCGGACTACAGAGAAACCGTGTTGCATGAGCCGGAGTACCCGCTGCTGGTGGTGGTCAGCGGCAGCGGCAAACTCGAATTGGAGAGAGCAATCTTCCGCACTCCGGGCGTGCGCGCACTCGTGATCACAACCTCAGCCGGGCGGGATGCGCTGGTGAACGCAGGCGCTGCCAAACTGCCATCGGTTCAGATTCATGCTCTGGATGCAATGGATGGAAAGCTGGCGCCAATAGCGATGCTGCAATTGCTGCGCGCGCAGTATGGGGTCGAACGGCTGCTGCATGAAGGAGGGCCAATGCTTTTCGGACAATTCATCGGAGCGGGATTGGTCGACGAACTGTTTCTCACTCTGTCGCCGCAGATCGCCGGCCGGACGCCTGGCGCGATGCGACCGGCGCTCGTGGAAGGAACGGCGTTCACGCCCGATACCGCTCCCTGGTTTCAACTGCTGAGCGTTAAGCAAAGCGCTGATCATCTCTACCTGAGCTATCGGCGGAATGAGCCGACGGCAAAACCGATGAGCGCGGAGTAGGTAGCCAAGCGCGTGGTGATCGAGTTTGGGGTATGAACAAAAAGCCCTCTCCCCGATCGTTGGGGAGAGGGCATTTTGAAGCCGGGACGCGATTTATTCGCCGTCGTCGTCGTCGGCCTTTTTGGGTGCAGCTTTGTTGAAGTCGCTCGCCGGACGAACCTTCTTCTCGCCGGGGAACGGGACTTTATAGGCGGTCATTTCGTACCAGATCATGTGGTTGACCGTGTTCGGATCTTCGGAGTCCGGCTTCTGGTACTTGCCGGCGAAGATCTCCGCCTTTTTCTTCATCCAGCCAGCCATCAGGGCCTTTGCCGCAGGGGTCATGCCCGGATAGGTGACAGGATTGACCGAAGCCATTGCGCCGGGAATGGAGGTTTCGGTTGGGGTCTGAGTCACGCCATAGTTGAGCGGCACGCCGTTGGGCACGTGCGCCCAGGGCAGGAAATTCTTCACGGGTGGATTGTCGATGAAGATTTCGCGCGCCGGCGACGCCACGAGGTCGTTCTGATTCATGGGCGTGATGCCGAGAATCTGTTCGATGGTGCGGGTAAAGTTGACCTGGGTGTAGAACGTGCTATCTGCGACGACGCCGGAGCCGGTGCCATCAGGGTTCACCTGCTGCTTGACGAAGGGGCTGATGATATAGCCGGGGCTGCGGTGACCGTCGACGTGGTCGACGCCGGTTTGCGCGTCGTCTTCCTCGATGATGATTACCGAATCCTTCCAGATCGAGCTGTGGCTGATGGCATCGACAAAGCGGCCAAGGGCCAGGTCGTTATCGGCTTGCATGGCAGCAGAGTTCGGCGGCCCACCGGTGTGGTCAGAGCTGATCCACATGAATTCCAACTGAGGCACCTTAACGGCCGCTACGTCGTGATTGAAGTCCTGCTGCCAGACATCGAAGCGGTATTGGTCGGGGATGTTCAGATCGAACTGCGGATAGTTTTGAACCGTGTCTTTGTAGAGGTTCGGGAGCGGCGTGTAAGAAGTGATGAAGTTGTAGTTGAAGAGCTGGCTTTCCTTGCCGGACTCATAGGCCTGCACGTCGTTGAAGAAATCGATCCACAACGGCTCGCAGCTTATCGACTGATTAAATGGCAGTTTTGCAGTGGCAGAGACTTTGCCACCACCACTGCTACCGGAACCAGCACTGGTATAACCCGTGTAGACATTGTTCAATGTGCAGCCGGGTACGTTAAACGTGTTGTACTCGATGTACTCACCGTAGTTTTTCACGCTGACGCCGGCTTTGGCCGCTGCATCCCAAAGGTGGCCTTTCTGCTGATAGGCAATCGCATCGCCGCCGTTTGAGGGGTAGTCGCGAAGCCAGTCTGGCGACTGAATGTCGTCGGAGTAAGGCGCCATGGCCTGAACAATCCAGTTGTGACCGTCGGCCGACTGACGGCTCGGATCGTAGAAGTTGTCGAAGAGCGGGAAGCGCTGGACGAGCGTGTGCGCGTTGGGCGTTACCTCAGGGTAGGGAGTGTAGGCCGAGTTGTCGCCGAACGTCGCCAGCGATGGGTCGCCGTTTCCGCCGACCACGTCGCCGAGGATCTGGTCGTACGTGCGATTTTCACGGATGATGACGAAGACGTGCTTGATCTTCGATGGATCGCCGATCCTTTCGGGGATTACGGCCTCTTTTTTATGCTTGTCGCCGCCGCCGGCCGCCCAGATATTCTCGGCCAGATCCCAGTGGTTGTTCTGGAAGACCTGGTGCGTCATTGCATCCAGGTTCCAGTGATTTGGAACAGGAACGATGCTGACGAAGCCAAGATCCTGGTGAGTGTTCAAGGCTTTCGGAGTACCAAATTCAGAGACAACGGAATTGTCAGTTTGTGGCGCGTTGGTTACGTCAGGCGCGAAGGGATTCGGGTTGCCCGTGGTTCCCCAGCCTTTGTCGTTGGCGACCAGGAGCTGCTTGTTGGCCGCGTCGAGCACAACCGAGGCTGGCGCATAGCCCACCGGGATCATGCCCTTGACGGGATCCGATCCCCACCAGTCTTTGAGGTCGACAACAGCGATGGCGTTGGCATTGTAGAGCGCGACGTAGGCGACGTTGTCCTTGGCATCGACGGCGATCGAGTTTGGACCGGCGCCGTATGCCGATTTCCATTCGCCGGGCACGCCGATCGGCAGCCCGAGGTTGATCGTTGCCACCACCGTGTTGCTGGCCGTATCGATCACCGAAATGGTGTCGTCATAGGTGTTGGCAACAAGCAGATTCTTGCCATAGAGGGCCATGCCTGTTGGATGGTGACCGACCTTAATTTCACCGGT
>Ga0181537_10002834_pt1 | contig 15089 bp, 11 predicted proteins | sample PEATcosm2014_Bin_39_FD_119765 | JGI IMG/M metagenome (GOLD analysis project Ga0181537, IMG submission 119765) | Peatland microbial communities from MTU Mesocosm Facility, Houghton, MI, USA - PEATcosm2014_Bin23_10_metaG | ecosystem: Environmental > Terrestrial > Soil > Wetlands > Peat | place... | reverse complement strand
TGTGAAGTACTACCTGGTGTTTCGCAGCTCCAGCGGCGTAGGCAAGAAGACCGTTGACGCCAACTTCAAGATCGATTTCTAGCGGAGTGCGGCTTGCACCCGCGAGCCGCCAACAGTTCGGCATTCCCACCGCTGCCCCGCAAATGCTCCGGCTGCTAAACTAGCGACTTGCCTCCCCGCAAGAAATCTTCGGAACCGGATGCCGCTGCGGCGTCTTCAGCAAGGGCGGACGCGGCCCACGGCCGCATCTTTCTGATCGACACCATGTCGTTCATTTTCCGCGCCTATCACGCCATGGCCCGACAACGGTCTATGTCGACCAAGAGCGGACTGCCGACCGCCGCCATCTATGTTTTCGTAAACATGCTGCGTAAACTGCGCGACGATTTTTCTCCCGAATATCTCGCCGCGGTCTACGACGTGGCCGCTCCCACTTTTCGCGACCAGCAAGCCGAGGCTATCACTTCCGTCCGCAAGTTCGACATCAAGACGCAGACTTTCACCGAGGTGGAATACAAAGGCTATAAAGCCAACCGCGCTGCCATGCCGGAGGATTTGGCGCAGCAACTTCCCTACATCCGGCGCGCGCTCGAAGCGTATCGCATCCCGATCCTCGAACTCGCTGGCTTCGAAGCCGACGACCTGATCGGCACGCTTGCCCGCAAAGCCGCGGATGCTTCACATACTGTCTACGTCGTCTCCAGCGACAAAGACATGATGCAGCTGGTCAACGACAAAGTTCAGATCCTGAATCCGCCGAAAGACAATCTGATTTGCGATGCCGCCAAGGTTGAGGAAATTCTCGGCGTTCGTCCTGAACGCGTAATCGACGTGATGGCCCTGCGCGGCGACGCCATCGACAACATTCCCGGCGCACCCGGCATCGGCGACAAGGGTTCGGTGGAGATCATCAGGCGCTTCGGCACGGTTGAGCAGGCGCTCGAACGCGCCGCCGAGGTAGAAAAGAAAACCTATCGCGAATCGCTGCAGAACAATCGCGAAGCTATTCTCTTTAGCAAGAGCATGGCCACCATCGACACCAACGTTCCGGTCGAGCTCGATGTCGAAGCCATGCGCGCCGGCCAGCCCGCGCTCGACGCTCTGCGCGAACTCTTTACTGAACTCGAGTTCACCTCGCTGCTGAAAGAGCTGTTGCCGGTGGTCGAAGTCACCGAAGCAAGCTACAGCGAGGCGAAATCCGCGGCCGACGTAGAAGATGTTCTCGAATCGGTGCCCGCAGGAAGCGCGCTCGCCTTGGCCGTCGAGCAAGCCGGACTTGTTCCGGAATCTCCCGAAGAAGAAGTTGAACCGGAACCACAAGAGTCGATGATGCTGGCGCTGAACCAGGAGACCTCGCCTGCGTTGCCGGAACCGGCCGTGCGGCGCGCGGCTATTTCTGCGGCTGCGGGGACGGCGACCACGGTGAGACTCGATGACAGCGAAGCCGGCTCGAAATTATTTTCGGCGCTCACCAGCTCTGCGACGCCGAAGGCTATTCACGATTACAAATCTGCGATTCACGCGCTCGCACCGCTTGGCATCGAACTGCAAGGCGTGCGGCACGATTCCATGCTGTATTCCTACCTACTCGATCCCACTTACTCGTCGCATCGCCTGCCCGAGGTCGCGCTGCGACGATTCAATCTCAAACTCTCGGGCGACCTTGCGGAATCTGCCGACATTACTGGCCGCCTGGCTTCCGCGCTGCGCTCCGAAATGGAGCAAGCGAACCTTGCCAAGCTTTACGAAGAAATGGATCTACCACTTGTTCCCGTCCTGGCGCGCATGGAGCAGGCGGGGGTGAAGATCGACACGGCTGCGCTGGCACAAATGTCTTCGGAGCTCGAACGCGAGAGTGCGGTCAAAGCGAAAGAGATTTACGAAATTGCCGGGAGCGAATTCAATATTAGCTCTCCGCGCCAACTCGGCGATGTCTTGTTCAACCGCCTCAATCTTCCCAAACCCGTGAAATACGGCAAGGGACGCACCATCTCAACTGCCGTCGACGTTCTCGAAGCGCTGGCCGAAGAGCATCCGATCGCCAGAAAAGTGCTCGACTACCGCCAGCTCACGAAACTGAAGTCCACATACGTCGACGCGCTTCCGGCGCTCATCAACCGCGCCACCGGACGCCTGCACACCACCTTCGGCCAGACGGGAACGGCCACGGGACGTCTTTCGTCGGCGAATCCCAACCTGCAAAACATTCCCATCCGCACCGAGCTCGGGCGCGGCATTCGCGCCGCTTTCACCGCCGAGCCCGGCCACGTGCTGCTCACCGCCGACTATTCGCAGATCGAGCTGCGCCTGCTCGCTCATTTCTCGCGCGACCCGCTGCTGGTTGAGGCCTACCGCCGCGGCGACGACATTCACACCATCACCGCTGCGCAAGTCTTCGGCGTGCCGCCGCTCCTGGTAACGCCCGATCATCGCCGCCAGGCCAAGGTCGTGAACTTCGGCATTATTTACGGACTCTCGGCGTTCGGACTTTCTCAGCAGCTCGGCATTGAGCCCGGCGAAGCCAAGCAGTTCATCGCAAACTATTTCGAGAGATACAAAGGCGTCCGCGCCTTCATCGACAAGACTCTTGAGGAAGCCCGCCGCGATTTGAAAGTTAGAACGCTTCACGGGCGTGTCCGCCCGATCCCTGACATTAACAGCAAGAACGCCAACCAGCGGGGGTTTGCCGAGCGCACGGCAGTGAACACTCCGCTGCAAGGCACGGCTGCCGACCTGATAAAAGTAGCCATGATCCGCATCGACGCGGCGTTGCGAGAGCGCGGGCTAAAATCCAGAATGACTTTGCAGGTGCACGACGAACTGGTTTTCGAAGTTCCCGAGAACGAAGTGGAGACCATGCAGTCGCTGGTCCGCGAGCACATGGAAAAAGTGCATACGCTGGCGGTCCCGCTGCTCGTGGAAATCGGCGTGGGTCCTAACTGGAGAGATTTGGTGTAGCTGGTCGGGCGACCTTGGGCGCGTATGCGAACGGATTTGAAAGGAGAGATCGAGGGTATGAATGCGAGCACGGGAATTGGAATCTCACGGCTGGGGCAGGTTGCCATCGTCGCGCAGGACGTAGAGCGCGCTGCCGCTTTTTATCAGGAGGTGCTGGGCTTGACGCTGCTGTTCAAAGCTCCGCCCGGGTTGGCGTTTTTCGATTGTGGAGGGGTGCGGCTGATGTTGTCGCGCCCGGAGAAACCCGAGCACGATCATCCCGGCTCGATTCTGTATTTTGCCGTGCCGGATCTTCAGGCCGCGCATCTCAAGATGAAGGCGAACGGCACGCGCTTCGAAGACGAGCCGCACCTGGTGGCGAAGATGCCGGATCACGATTTGTGGATGACATTGTTCCGCGATTCGGAGAATAATTTGATGGCACTGATGTGCGAGGTGAGGAAGTAGGCTTCCGGCTCTCCTCTGCTATCATCGCTGGCGAGGATTTTTAGGCGGTATGGAAGACGAAGAATTCGAAGACGACGAAATTCCTATTATTTCGGGATCAGGAGAAGGACTCATGGACGAAGCACCGGCCAGGGGCGCGGGTTCGCGCCGCGACGAAGATATTGCGCTTGACCTGATGAAATTCATTGCCATCACCTCGGGATACGGCAAGACCGCGACCACCGGCGGGGTCGGCTTTACCGGAGGCGGCTCGGCCGCCAAGCCGGAAGAATACGCGGCGCATTTGCTGGAGTTATATGGAAAGTGCCTGATCGCGGTGGAAGGCGGGAAGTAGAAGCGGTAACCGGCTCCGGGCCAGCCCTTCCGTAATCTCCTGTCGCGGGTGCGCGTGGCAGATACTTGATGCTGCATAGTTTGAACCGGGTTATTTCTAACTCGGTTATTTGAATCTGGATATTTGGTGCAGGTATGAAGTCTCTCCCCCCATCCCAGCCCCGTTTGCGGGCCACCAGAGTGCATTTCGCCGAACCCACTCCGGCGGTGCTGCGACTCAAAAACGGCCGCAGTATCCCGGGCAAATTGAAAGTTGTTTCCCTGACTGGTGGGTTGCTCTCGGTACCTCATCCAGTCGACACCGGAAGCGATGGCAGACTGATGATTCTGACCGCGGCCGGCATGGTGCTTGGTTCCGCGGAAATGTTGAGCCCGCTTTCCTGGGGCCTGCAACCCTTCCGTTTCGTTGCCCTGCAGCACGACGATCAGAGCAGGCTGCAAACTGTCATCCAGGGCGCGATCGACGAGGGCCGCAGCGGTCATGGGCAGATCGAGCGTTCTCGGGCCTGGTGAGCGGAGGCCGACGATGGCTTACCCGGCTCGGCATGAAGAACGAAAAACAGCATATGCTGGAGTCAGCACACGGTTACTGAGCGTCGTGTCTTTCGTCGCGTCCTCAGCTACATCGTGGGCCCAGTCTCCTGCCGACCCGCTGAAAACTTTCACCGCTCCGAACGGATCGCTCAGCTTTCGCTATGCAAGCCAACTCATACAGTGCCAGCAACAAGCGGACGGAGGATACAGTTGGATTCCGACGGAGAATTGCGCGGCTAGTTCCCGGTCTGTGACGACGAGGTCGCGCGGGAGAGCACGGCCCTCGCCCGCTTTGCATATCCCAAAAACAGATTCACGAACAGCGAGGTCTTCGAAGCGGCCACGTTTTCGGGGGACCATGGACCGAATCACGACCGAGAAGGACTGTTTATCCGGGCCGCCCGATAAGATATTCGTGGGGTGCAGAGGCGTCAAAATTCAAAGAGCTGCGTTTGCGGCATTCGAGTTCCGAGAAGCGGGAATGAGCCAGGGGGTGGGCGGGCACATTTATCGGACGTTTCATGGCGGAAGGTGCTACGAGCTCGGCATCAATGAGGCAACAGCTAGCCGTGCAGACCTTCGACCCTTCGGCAAGAGAGCTTACAAAAGGCGACTGGCTCCAGGCAGAAGGCGGACTGGAACCGGCGCGGGATTCGTTTCGATTTCTGAAATAGCATCCGCAACCGCCAACTTGGCGTTCGGGTTCTACTTTCACTTTCCCGCCGCGTATTTAATTCCCAGCTGATCAAACAAGAAACTGAACGTGTCGGCTTCTTCTTCGATCTGTTCGTCGAGGGCGGTGCCGAAGCCGTGCCCGGCGGCCGATGAAGTGCGCAACAGAATCGGGTGACCCGAACGGGACGCCGCCTGCAGGCGCGCGACCATTTTGCGAGACTGCATGGGGTTGACGCGGTGATCGTTTTCTCCTGTAGGCATGTAGATCGCGGGATAGGCGGCGCCGTCTTTCACGTGGTGATAGGGCGAGTAGGCGTAGAGCGCCTTGAACTGCTCGGGATCTTTCACCGTGCCGAACTCGGTGACGTTGAACGCGCCGTTGGGATCGAGTTCGACGCGCAGCATGTCGTAGATGCCGACTTCGGAGACGACCGCGCGAAACAGGTCAGGACGCTCGGTGAAGGCCGCACCCATGAGCAGGCCTCCGTTACTGCCACCGAGAATCGCCAGATGCTCGGGCGAAGTATATTTCTGGTCTATCAGATACTGGGCCGACGCGAGGAAATCGTCGAAAACATTCTGCTTGTGGGTGAGATTGCCGGCCGCGTGCCATTCCTCTCCGTATTCAGCGCCGCCACGGAGATTTGCATCGACATAGACGCCGCCCTGATCGAGCCAGAGGCGTGCGAATGACCCGAGAAAAAATGGCTTCTCACTGATGCTGTAGCCGCCGTAGCCGTACAGCAGCGTGGGGTTCGTGCCGTCGAGCCTCGTGCCCTTGCGACGAATGATGCTGAGGGGAACGCGCGTGCCGTCTTTGGAAGTGGCGAAGGCGCGGACTACTTCAGCGTCGTCGAAATTCACGGGAGGAGTATCGAAAAGCGCGGTGCGCGTGGCTTTGCCGCTCGCGGCGTCGAAGTAGTACCACGCAGCCGGCTGAATGTAGGTGGACGTGTAGAAGAGCACGTCACCGCCGCCGATGGAAACGACCTGGCCGACCGCAGAAACCGGCGGCAGCGGTACTTCTCCGACTTGATCCATTTCCGCTTGATTCCTGCCGGGCGCAGCGCCGCCCGCGCCGCGCTCAGAAGGCTTTCGCGCGAAGATGCGAACGCGCGAGGGGCCCCCGATGATGTCGATTACGTAGAGGTGGTTCCACGCCGGCACGAAGTTTTCGATGGAAGCGCGCGCGCTTTCGTCAGCTCCGCCGGAAGCGACGCCTGACGATTGCGGAATCACGACCTTGGCTTGCGCAAGATCGAGTTGCTCGAGCGAGAGGCGCAGGATCTGGCCGCGGGGTGCGTCTTTGCGCGAGAGTAGGTAGAGCGCAGGATCCACGCCGAACTTGACCGAGACCACGCCGTCCTCAAAATGCGTGAGTTGCGTCCACTTGCCGGCGGAATCCATCAGATAGTGAGCGAACTGGCCGCCATCGCCATTGGCAACCGCAACCAGCAGCCAGCGGCCGTCGTCGCTGGTGTGGAGCAGAATCTCGGCGATGCGAGGAAAATCCTTTCCGATGACGTAGGTGTCTTGTTTGGCGTCGGTGCCGAGCTTGTGAAAGTAGACCTGCTGGTAGAAGTTGGCGTCTTCGGGCGCACGTTCATTTCCCTGCGGATAACGCGTGTAGTAGAAGCCGGAGCTGTCGGCCTTCCACGCGATGCTGCCGCCACCAGTGGCGAAGTTGACGCGTGGGACCACGTCACCCAGTTCCTTGCCGCTGGCGACTTCGAAAACATGCGCGGAGCTGTCCTCGGAGCCGTTCTCCGAAAGTGCAGCCGCAATATACTTGCCGCCGAAAGAAGGCACATAGAAGTCCACGGAGAGCGATCCCTTGGCGCTGGAAGCGTTGGGATCGAAGATGACCGTCGCACTGGCCGGATCGTCAGCCGTGCGCATTACTACGAGCGCCGGCTGCTGTTGAGGCGGCTGATATTTTTCGGCGAACAGCATTCCCGCGCGGAACTGCAGGTCGTAGTACGAAGCGGAACTCGCGGCTACGAGCTGGCGCAGACGCTCTTTGATGGCCATGCGGGCCGGTATGTGGTCGAGATATTCGCGCGTGCGCGCATTCTCCGCGGCGCTCCAGGTCTTGACGGCGGGATCGTCCCAATTCTCGAGCCAGCGGTAGTCATCCGTGACTTTCACGCCCTGATAGTCGTCGCTAACGGGATGCCTGGGCGTGGCTGGCGGCTTCGGAACAGAAGGGCTTTGAGCGAAGACACCCAGACTCAACAAGCAAGCGGCAAACCTGAGCAGCGGGCGCGTGGCTTTCATGGAGTTGCCTTTCCACAACAGTAACTAGTGCAGGGTCTTGAAATAACCGAACCATGCAGCAGCCCGGTCCTGGACTGCGTCTCTGAGTGCGACTCGGCGCATCCAGAGAATCAGCACGAGAGGCAGCAGCAAGAATCCCCCGGACATGGCCGATCGCCACAGCAAGTCTGGATTGGTGTTGCCGTATAGTAGATGCGGCGCCGGGACGGAGGCCGTAATCGGTTCGCTTGTCGACTCCGCGAAGGAGAGCGCTACGAGCCCCAGCGTCAGTGAAACTCCAAACTTGTTCGTTCCCATACTCGACGTGGCGAAGGACGAAGATTTCGGTCACGATTCAGTTAGGACGGCCATTTTCGGACCGAGCCTCCAAGCATTCCAAGGAAACCCGGATGAATCCTCGGGGCTCGATTCCCGGGTCAAGTTCTATGCTTGCACACCGTGGCCCGTCCCAGTCCGGATTCGTGAAGGCGTCTATAAATCTCGTAATCCTGCCAGTCTTGCCCGCGTGCGGATGCGGCCTGCCGTCTGGACGAGTCGGTCCGACCTTGACGTGCATTCCTTCACCAATGCGCTCTCTTAGCGACTCTTTGATTACAGGTTGCCTGCGTGGTTCCCAGGCGCCATTTTCCTTGGCCGGTGGCTCACGCGGACCGAGGCCGACGATTTCGTCGAGGATTTCGCAGGACAGGCGTTCGCGCTCGGCGAAGCTGAGATGGAAGGCCTCTTTCTTGACTACGTTCCGGATTAAATTGACAGCTTCAACCCGGGCGACTTCGACAGCTTGGCGGAGTTTTTCTAGATCAAGGCGGTCGAGGATTTTGCCATGCAAGTCTGCTTTTACCCGCTGATACTCGCTCTCGCTCAGTTGACGATGGTGAATACCCCGCTCGGACAATCTTTTTGAACGCGGGCGCCGGGCACCAGTGAGACGAACGAAGGCGTCGCGGAGGTCGGCAGTAGTCACAGGACGACCAATGAACTCGCGGGCTCCCGTTCGCATGACGTTCACGATGGTTTGCGTCTGGCTAAGACTTCCGATGGCGAATACGGCGGAGTTGGGCAATTCTTGGTGAAGAAGTTCAATGGCGCGCATAGCCACGGCAAGATTATCACTCGGAATGTCGATTAGGAGCACATCGGGATTGGCAGCTTTCACAGCTTTCGTGACAGTATCAGATGACGCAACCGGGAAACCGGAGCAGGTAAGCACCGCGCGGGCCACGCCCGTAGCGTCGACCAGTCGTTGGAGCGTCGTGCGCTGCTCATCGTCAGTGGCGACGACAACAACGGAGAGCTCGGGCATAGCAGCCGCCGCAGTCGTTGGCAATACAGGGTCTCGCCGCACTGGTTGCGATGCTGTTTGCGGCCTCACGGGGGCAGCGATGAAACGGTATCCGCCACGAGAATCCGACATTGGCATGATGCTTCTCCGTCTCTATGCTGACATCTTACACAACGCCCCCGCACCCTACTTTCTTTTCAGTCGTTTCGATGGTTGTGCCGCATGCGCAGTGAAAATGGAATTACCGCTCGACAGCGATTTCCGAGCTCATGGCCTCCTCCACCCGGGTCTGCTGACTCATAGCACACGCCCCGGCAGCGTCAGCGCGGAATGTAGTCGCTCAGCTTGGGAACAACGCGGGCGACGAAGGGAAGAACGCGCTGTTGCGCCGCCTCCACGGTCTCACCGGGATGCATATCAGTAACGATCCGTACCAACGCTCCGTCGCTCCGGTTCATCACGATGGAGTCTCTGACCAAGTAATACTTGGCCCAATATTCGCTGGCAATACCCCTGCCATGAGCCCAAAACCAATAAAGCACGAGTATCCGATCGTTTCCTTTGGAAAGGAGATAGCGGTTTGCCAGAAACGGTCCCTGACCAGGTACGGAAACAGTGATGATGTCATTTCGGATTGGGGCAAAACCAGCTCCTGGCAAGCAATGCTGGGGAGAGTGCGGCGTTTCGCCGGTGCGTTGGCTAGGATAGTAGGCGATGAAAAGATCCATTCCAGGTTGACTGTCGTTGTTCGAGCGATAGTATCGCTGCAGAAACACGCCACGTCCCAGAACATCCAGAACATCTTGACTGATCGGAATGTCCATGGCTGCTGTCCAAGGCCCCAACTGCAGAGGAAGGGACGCCAGAGACGTACCCGGCGTCAAGATCGCGTTGTGCGGACGAGCCTGCAGACCAAGCGCCGTAGCCAACATGAGCACAGCCACAATTCCGAAGCGAAGCGAGCGACCCCTCAGGCTGATTTCGCCCGCGGGTTGCTCTTCGACACATAAGAGATCACGCGGCGCCACCGGACTGCTCTTCCAGAGCAGGATCACACGGTGAATTGCGAACAGCATGATCAATGCCACTACAAAGATCACGAGCCCGGAAAAGGTATGAAAAAATCCTTCCGCTCTATCGGGATTCCAGTACTGCACCACCAGGCCTGTTCCAAAAATGCGAAAACTGTTGGCTGCTACTGCAATCGGCACCGCAAGCGCCGCCAGTAACGTCCAAACCCAAATCCGGGTCTCCATCAGATAACCATAGACGATTGCCAGCGTGACCAGGGACAGAAGCGACCGAATTCCGCTGCATGCATCCGCGACTTCCAGAGGCATGGCAGCAAGCTGGATCACATTCCCTTGCAGCAACACAGGAACTCCAACCAGTCCTAACTGCGCAGTGGCCAGCCTCGAGGCCATCAACTGCAGCGGGAAGGTAATGTGGCTGGAGATGAGGGCGGGAATGGGAATCATCAAGAACAGGAGCGCCCAGGGGAACAGGATCGCGCGAAAGAACTTCCATCCCTGAAACAGAATGATCAGACCCGCAAGCAGGATCAGCAGTGATACCCGCGAACAAAATAATTCAGCTCCCAAGACTCCCAGAACGAGCACAAACAGGCCCAGCACAACTAGCGGAAGACCAGCCCATGATGGGGCTGACGCAATTGATTTCAGTTTCTTGCGGTCCTGCCAAAGAACAAACAAAGCAAAGAGTGGAACGAATATCCCGTGCTCGAAGTTCGGATCGTGGTGCGGACCGACCCACTGCAGGAAAAGACCGACGAGGATCGAAGCGTAAAGCCAGGCGATCAGCGGCAGCGGCGCCCACAATTCCCAACGTTTCTCCCACCAGTTCGGTATAATCCTCCGCCTTGTCTCCCAAGTTCGGGCTTTCGCATTCGCCGGCGCTTCCAAGCTGGCCACACGGCGCAACTCCATCCCGATCTTTCCGTATTCCTGCAAGCGCGCTTTGCAGGTCTCACACACCCCAATGTGCTCCGCTGCACTGTGTGGAATGCTTTGACCGTCGCAAAGTGCAGAGACAAACTCCGTCGCATCTTCGCACTTCAAGATTCTTGTGGGATCGCTCGACATGCACCCCTCACGATTTGCCTTGTACTGCATACATCCCTCCTGGGGGCTTTATTACTTGTTCAGCCAGATCCTTCGCAGCGCCTCCCGCGCCGCGAACAATCGTGACCTCACCGTTCCGACGGGTATTTCTAGAATCACTGCGAGCTCCGCGTACGATTGTCCTTCTACTTCTCGTAGCCACAGCAAGGCGCGTTGTTCCTCTGCGAGTCTCCGGAAGGCATCGCCCACGATCGAAACGGTTTCGGTCTGGGAAATGCTCCCCTGGTCCCCGGTCGCCAGATCCGAATCCCCCTGCTTTCGCCACCAATCCGCGGCACGCTTCCTCCCAATTCCGTAGAGATAGGCACGAAGAGTCCCACGCTCTGGCTGAAACCCGTTCGGCCGACTCCAAATCTGAGTGAACGTTTCTTGCATAATGTCTTCGGCCGCTTGACGATTGCCAGTAATCTGCCGCAGAAACACTTGTAGCCGGGGCGCATTCTCCCGGTAAAATGCGTCGAACGAATCGGCGTCTCCCTGCGAGATCCTCTTCCAAAGCTCGCGGTCTTCAGCCAATCGGCTATCTCCACTCTGTTATTCGGTCTTCCCGTTCAAAAGGTTCATCGAGCGACCAGAAAAATGCTGGCGTTGTCCCGGTTGCGGCTGCCTCTGCGGTGCGCGAAAGAAAGGGATGGATTTTGCTGGAAAGGCGGGTCTTCGGGTCCCTATTGTGGTCCCGCAGCCAGCGAAGGCGGATAGCTCGAACATCTATTCGTCTAAACAGATTCGAATAGAACGCTTGTGCATAGAGTAATATATCTTTTCTTTGCCCCATCTCAGGGCTCTTGCCTGATGCATTAATTTCCGCTGTTGCACTTCTGTCGGGTAGATCTTCTCCCACTCTGGAATAGCGTGATGCCAGGTCCGATCCGTGTGCCCGCGTCGCACAAGCCGATCTTGCAACCCTCTTGCCTGATGTTTGAATAGCCACTCGTACTCTTCGCGCTCAGCGCGGTCACGACGAGTTTCCCGGCCCATCAGTCGCGTATGGGGAATCAGCTCGGATGTTCCGCCCCTGCCACCGATTGGCCCGCTATTCTAACCCACTTTTTACCGCGCCACCTGACTTCCGCGGCGTAGCCAAGCGGGGAGTCCTGAACGCCGAGCGAGTTCAGTCAGATTCCGGCATAGTAGAGCAATCTACTTCGTGTGGCAGCGCCGCGTTCTGGCCGGGCATGGTCGATCATCGCTTTTGAACCTAACCAGGCCCGCTGAAAGCCGCCGAATAGAAAAACCGCGCCTGATAAAAGGGCGCGGTTTTGAACTGGGACTACGCGGAGGTGGTCGCGGCCATGCCGCAACTTAACGGCGCTTCTTGCCCTTTTTCTTCGCTGGTTTCTTGGCGGCAGCTTTCTTGTTGGCTTTCTTCGCCGGCTTTTTGGCGGCTTTTTTCTGGGCCGGTTTTTTCGCAGCTTTTTTCTTGGCGGCCGGCTTCTTCGCCGCTTTCTTCTTCGCTGCGGGTTTGGAACCTCCGCCGCCACCGGCAGGAGCTGGCGGTTTCGGTGCGGCCGGTTTAGGAGCGGGTTTAGGAGCAGGAGGCGCGGGCGTGGCTACCGGCGCCGGCGCGTGTGCATCCGGTTCGGGCAGCCCAGCTTCTTCTTCCTCTTCCTCTTCGAAATCTTCTTCCAGCGACTCGCTGTAAGCGCCGCTGTCGGCGAATTCATCTTCTTCGTCACGTCCGTAGAGCGTCGGGTCGTAAAACCTCATGGATCCTCCTGATCTTTAGTGGCGGCCCGCGACGGCTCGTTGCGGCAACGAACGCCCGGGCTTTGGGCACGAGAGAATTTAAAAGACCACCGGAACTTCTTCTGGAACGGCGCGCGATTATAGCACGACGTTTGCTGCAGTCTGCAAGGGCTGAAAACGCCTCACGCAAGTATTCTGTTATCACACGGCGCGGGGCGAAGGGAAGCACAATCGGCGCTGCAGGCTTCTCGGATGAGCGAAACCTTGGCGCCCAAGTCCAATTGTCGAGGTCTAAGGTCCCGAGTATTGGGTCCGCAGCAGTGGGTCCGAAGATTGGGGCCGAAGCTCCTACCGGGCTTGCTGCACAATCAAAATCATCCCCGGGCGGAGAATAGCCACGTCGCGGTTGTCGCGCTTGATGGCGGCGACGGTAGTTTTGTAGTAGGTCGCAATGGAGTAGAGGGTTTCGCCAGTCTTGACCTTGTGGTGGATCACCGGAGCCGCGGCGGTCTCGATAGGTTCGATCTTGGCCGACTTTGTGATCGGAGGCTTGGCGCTGACGGTTTGCGCTGCAGGCTTGGCAGTGTGTTTCCTGGGCGTTCTCGCCGAAGCCACTTCGCTGGTGTGCGCGCTCGGCGTGACCGGCAGATGCAGGGCTAGCACTTTGCGTCCGGAAAGGCTGTCGCCGCGCAGGCCGTTCCAGCGGCGGAGCATCTGCGGCGACACGCCGAAATTCTCGGCCACGGTTTCGATGGTGTCGCCGGAGTGAACTTTGTAACGCGTGATGCGCCGCGCGTAAGTGGCCGTATCCGAAAGCGGATGCTTTCCCGGCGCGACCGGAATCACGAGCTTGGTATCGGCTTCGAGTTCGGCGGGAGTATCGAGATGGTTGGCCTCGGCAATCGACCTGGCCGTGACGTGGTAAGTGCGGGCCAGCGAAGCCAGCGTATCGCCGGAATGCACGCTGTGATAACGCCACCACAGACGCATCTCGGCTGGAATCGCGGCCATCGCCGTCTCGTACTGATCTTTGGTTCCGGCGGGCACGTGCAGCTCAAACTTACCTTCATGCGGCGTGGTCAGCCGCAGCAGGCTCGGATTCAGCTCCTGCAGGTCTTCCACGTTTCCCCCCACGCACTCCGCAACTAGCCGCAGATCGACTGGAGAAGTCAGCGTCACGGTGTCGTAGTCCGCAGGACGTTCCATCGCAACTGTGTTCAACCCATACTGCGACGGATTCTTGGCCATGATGGTTACGGCCAAGATGATGGGAACGTAATTCCGCGTTTCCTTGGGCAGAACGTTGCGCCGGTAAAGCTCCCAGAAGTCGGCAAACCCGGTGCGCTTCACCGCAGACTGCACCGTTCCCGGGCCGGAGTTGTAAGCAGCCATGGCCAAATACCAGTCGCCAAACTCGTTATAGAGATCTTTCAGGTGATGCGCGGCGGCCCGGGTCGACTTCTCGGGATCCTGCCGGTCGTCGACCCACATATTGTGCGAAAGCCCGTAGCCGCGAGCCCGACTAGCCATAAATTGCCAGATGCCCCGCGCGCCCACCCGCGAAACCGCCAGCGGATGAAAACCGGACTCGGCTTGCGCCAGATAGATCAGATCCTGCGGCACGCCCTCCTCTTTGAGGATGGAAACCATCATGTCGTGGTAGCGTCCAGAGCGGGCAAATGCGCGCTCGAAGTTGCCCCGTCCGCGATTGGAAAAATAGGTGATGTAGCCGGCCACCTGGTCGGTCATCATGAGCGGCAGGTCGGAATGGGTCGACTTGATTTCCGCCTGCGCCTTGGCCCGCACGCCAGCGTCGGCGGAGGGCGTAATGCCGTTGGTCTCGTCGATGGGGGCGGGTTCAGATTTCTGCTGCCCGTCGGCATCGCCGGCGGCATTGTTCCCTTCGTCGCTGCCCGGGGTTCCCCCTAGCCCGTCGAAGCCCAGCTCGTTGACTCCCGCTACCACGCGGTCGAACTCCTTCTGCAGGCGGTCGTCGGAGCGGACATCCAGATTGCTGCCCAGCATCGCGTTGAAGGCGTTATCAAAATTCAGTTTGGCCGCGTCAGTATTGCCGGCCTTGTAGTTGACCACTCCAGCCTGGTATTCCTTCTCGACCCGCGCGACCAGGTCTCCGACTGGGTCGGAAGTGGCCGGCGTGGGGTTAGCCGGAGAAGCAGCTTGGGAAGAATCTTGCGTTGAGGCTAGCCCAGGAGCGACGGCACCAGCCTTTTGGGACGAATCCGGCGTGGCTTGTTGACCTTGCGCGGCAGCCGAACCCGAACCAGCCGGTTTCGCGGCAGAAGCTCCGACGGCGCTCAATGAAGGTGCAGACCCCGGTGGCAGAAGCGATACCGGCTTCTGCGCACTCTGGCATCCGGACCACGCCAAAACCAAGCAGGCCAGGATGGCAGTCCGTAAAGGGGGTTTTGCGAGCTTCATAATTCTATACAAGCCTCATATCCTCTATAAGATGCGGGATTCTTCCTCGACGTTGGATTGGCTCCAGCCTAATCAAAATCGTATCTGCCCGTCAGCCTTGGGTCAACGTAGAAAAGGCAGTTTGGAGGTTACCTTAGACACCACTCGTAATGGTCTCGGCGGCGCCATGGCGCCATTAGGTCCGCATTACCTTAAGGCCCAGCCCGCCGCATCCACTCAACTTCGAACCGTCACGACCTAGGTGGCGACGGCCACCCCGGCCGTCCCAGCCCGGGCGAAGCCCAGCGCCATCCTCCAACTGCCGAAGGTCCAAAGGT
>Ga0181537_10002833_pt1 | contig 15090 bp, 12 predicted proteins | sample PEATcosm2014_Bin_39_FD_119765 | JGI IMG/M metagenome (GOLD analysis project Ga0181537, IMG submission 119765) | Peatland microbial communities from MTU Mesocosm Facility, Houghton, MI, USA - PEATcosm2014_Bin23_10_metaG | ecosystem: Environmental > Terrestrial > Soil > Wetlands > Peat | place... | reverse complement strand
GTGGGGTGTTCGCTCGGCTCCTCGCGGCTGTGGTTCACCATCGGCGGCGGCATCGTCAACGAGGTGTACTTTCCGCGGGTCGACGTACCGCAGATCCGGGATCTCGGCTTCATCGTCAGCGACGGCCAGGGCTTCTGGGTCGAAGTGAAGCGCCTGTGGCAGCACGAGCTGCAGCTGGCCGTACCCGGGGCGCCGGCCGTGCACATCGTGCACCGCCACGAGCGCTTCGAGCTCACCCTGCGCGTGACGCCCTGCGAGCACCGTGATGTGCTCCTGGTCGAGGTCACCCTCAGTGGCGATCCGGCACTGCTGCCCTACGTGCTGCTCGCGCCGCACGTGGGCGGCACGGGCGCCAACAACGTGGGCCGGGTGCTCGAATATCGCGGCCGCCGCGCGCTGACCGCGCAGCAGGGGCCCTATGCCCTGGCGCTGCTGGCCGTCACGCCCGAGCAGAGCGAGGCCTTCGGCCAGGTGAGCGCCGGCAATGTCGGCACGAGTGACCTGTGGCAGGACTTCGCGCACAACGGCGCGATGACCTGGTCCTACGACAGCGCAGGTCCGGGGAACGTGGCGCTCGGAGCGCGACTGCCGCGCCACGCGGTGCTGTCGCTCGGCTTCGCGGGCAGCACCGAGGCAGCTGCCACGCTCGCACGCACCGCCCTGACGGAGCCCTTCGCGGTCTCCTGGGAGCGGCAGCTCACCGCCTGGACGCGCTGGCATGCGACCAACGCGTCCGAGGAAGCGCTGGCGGCGGACCTGCCGGATGAGTGTGCTGCCCAGGTGCAGATATCGACCACGGTGCTGCGCGTCCACCAGGACAAGACCTACCCGGGTGCCATGGTGGCGAGCCTGAGCGTGCCCTGGGGCAACACCCGCGAGGAGCGCGAGGGCTACCACCTGGTGTGGCCACGCGACCTGTGCGAGAGCGCCGGTGCACTGCTCGCGGTCGGGGCGCTGCGGGAGGCGCGCAACGCGCTCGGATACCTGATCGCCACGCAGAACGAGGACGGTCACTGGAACCAGAACCAGTGGCTCGGGGGCACCGGCCACTGGCTCGGCGTGCAGCTCGATGAGACCGCATTCCCGGTGCTGCTCGTGGCCGCGCTGGATGAGCGCGCGGCGCTCGCCGGCACGCAGGTGCGCGACATGGTGCTGCGGGCACTCGGGTTCCTGGTGCGCCAGGGCCCGGTGACCGACCAGGACCGCTGGGAGGAGGACGCCGGCCTCAACACCTTCACCCTCGCCGTGTGCATCGCGGCGCTGGTGGCGGGCGCGCCGTACCTGCCCGCCGAGGCCCGCGACCTCGCGCTGGCGTTCGCCGACTACTGGAACGCGCAGCTGGATGAGTGGACCAGCGTGCGTGATATGCCGCTCGCGCGCCTCTACGGCGTGCCTGGCTACTACGTGCGCGTCGCCCCGCGCGAGTCACTCGCCGGCGACCGCGCGGCACCGGACCAGCTGCTGCCCATCCGCAACCTCATGGTCGACCCGAACCTGCCGGTGAGTGCGCAGGTGAGCGTGGATTTCCTGCAGCTGGTGCGCTTCGGGCTGCGCAGCCCCCAGGACCCACTGATCCTCGGTACGCTGAAGATCGCCGATGCGCTGCTGAAGGTGCAGACCCCGTGCGGCCCCTGCTGGCACCGCTACAACGAGGACGGCTACGGGGAGCACGACGACGGCAGTGCCTACGATGGCACGGGGCGCGGCCGCGCCTGGCCGCTGCTGAGCGGGGAACGCGGGCACTACGAGCTGTGCGCAGGCCGCGACCCGCTGCCTTACCTTGAGACCATGGCGCGCATGGCCTCCGCCGGCGGCATGCTGCCGGAGCAGGTGTGGGACAGCGCTGCGATCCCGTCCCGCGGACTGGCCCCGGGACGGCCCACCGGGGCTGCCATGCCGCTCGTGTGGGCACACGCGGAGTACCTGAAGCTCGCCGCCTCGCGGGAACTGAAGCGGCCCTTTGACCGCCCGGCGGCCGTGTGGTCGCGCTACGGCGGGGAGCGCCCCCAGCTGCGGCGCCTCATCTGGACCGAGCAGGCGCCCCTCACCCAGATCCCGGAGGGTTGTGCGCTCACCATCGCGCTGCGCGCGCCGGGCGCGATCCGCTGGGGCCTGGACGGCTGGGCGGATGTGCGTGACCAGGAGACGCGTCCCAGTGCGCTCGGTCTGTACCTCCTCGACATCGATACCCCGCGCCTGCGCGCCGGGCGTACTCTCGACTTCACCTACCGCCGCGGCGGGGATTGGGTGGGACAGGACTTCCATGTGCTCGTGAAACCGCGGTCCGCCGCGGGCGGCTGAAGGCACGCGTGCCCTTCACCCTCGCACACCCGGCCGCGATCCTGCCGCTGCGCGGCCTGCGTTACCTGCGCACTGCGCCCCTTGTCATAGGCGCCATGGTCCCGGACCTGCCGTACTTCCTGCCCTCCAACCTCGAGCGGCACGTGCCCGAGACGCACGAGTTCACGGCGTCCTACGGCACCGACGTCGCGCTCGGCTACCTCATGCTGCTGGCGATCCTCATGCTGCGCCGGCCGCTGACGGCGCTCTTGTCGCCACGCTCGCGCTGGCTGTGCCTGAACGCGCTCGCGCCATTCCGCACGCAGTGGAGCGCGTGGGTGTTCGCGGCGCCCGCCATCCTGATCGGTGTCTGGTCGCATCTGCTGTGGGACTCCGTCACGCACAGCGATGGCTGGGTCGTGAGGCGCGTCTCGGCCCTCAGCGCGCCGGTGACCTTCGCCGGCTACACCGGCCCCATGTGTCACGTGCTGCAGTACATCAGCTCAGGGCTCGGGCTCATCATCGTGGCGGTGTGGTTCTGGCGGCTGCCGGCGCCGGCACAGCCGCCGGTCGCCGACGGCGCCGCTCGCTCGGCGGTCGGGCCCATCCTGGTGCTGGTAGCGACTGCGGCCGTGCTGATCGGCGCCGTGCAGGCGATGGGCTACTTCCAGCGCACCTCACTCATCTACCTCAGCACCCACATGTTCCTCACCCACAGCCTGGCATGGTTCGCGGCCCTCTACCTGGCCGCCGGCATCGTGATCGCGCTCGAGCACCCGGCGCAGCCGGCCGCTAGATGATGAGGCTCCAGATGGCGAGGCCCGCGCCGGCGAGCGCACACAGCGCCCCGAACACCGGGAAGAAGCGGCGCTTGGCGAGGAAGTAGAGCGAGGAGAGCACCAGGCCGAGTTCGAGGAAGCCCTCGCTCAGGTCCAGCCACAGCGCACGGGCCTCCATGTGCTTCACCTCATCCTCGAGCGCGCGCGCCTCGCGGTTGAGGTCCTCGGATTCGTGCTGGTAGCGCGCCTCGTCGGTGCGGAATTTCTCGATGACGGGGCGCACCCGCTCCGCATCGCTGCCGAGCGCCTCGGCGAGCTCCGCGCCGACCTCCTGCAGGTGCGCGCGCTCTTTCTTGGCCTGGTAGAAGGCCCACTTATCGTTGGCTTCCGTGCGCGTGATGATGGTCGACGAGTGCGCGCGATGCGCGCCGATGGTCGCCAGCGCGAGCACGATGCCGATCAGCCCCACCAGCACGCCGACGCGGCGTCCGAAGTCGTCGATTTCGTGGCCGTGCCCGGTGTGTATCTCAACCTCTGCCATGGTCGCTGCCTGTCCTCAGGATCTGCGGGGCGTGAATCTTACGCAATTTTCGCCGCCGCTTACTTGCCGGCGGGGCGGCCGAACTCGAGCGCCCAGTAGGTGCCTGCATCGCTGTGGGGGTTGACGGCAAAGCCGACGCCCACCTGCGTGTACGAGGGGTCCATGAGGTTCGCGCAGTGCTCGGGGCTGCGCAGCCAGCCATCGACCACCGCCTCGGGCGCTGGCATGCCACTGGCGAGGTTCTCGCCCGTCTCGCTCCAGCGGTAGCCGCTGCGCGTGATGCGCTCGTGGGGCGCCGAGCCGTCGCGGCCGGTGTGGTCCATGTAGCTGAAGGTGGCCATGTCCTGGGCGTACTCCTGCGCCACGCGCTCGAGCGTGGCATTGCGCGACAGCGGCGGCACCGCCGGCAGCAGGGCGCTGCCGCAGCGCCGCGCGCTGGCGCGCGCCGCATTGACGAGGTCGAGGACCCGCTCGCTGAAAGCACCACGGTCGGTGGCGCCCACGGTGGCGAGCGGCTCGGCCAGGATCAGCCACACGTCCGTGCCGTCGCGCCAGACGCCGATGTCCCTGAAGTTCGCCTTGGTGCTCTGCGCGCAGAACTGCGTCTCGGTGATGTGGCGGACGTTGCCGTCCGGGGGCACGTCCCCGATGGTCACCGAGTAGGCGCTTGCCGCGCGGTAGCCGGTCTGCAGCTGCGCGCTGTGCAGCGAGGCGCCCTGCGCGACGCGCCGCGCCACCTCATCCAGGGCCGCGTTGCGCTGCAGGGGCGCGGCCCGCGTGCCGCCCGCGCAGCCCGCGGCGCGCACCTCGTTGACTGAGTCCACCACGTCGGCATGTGCGCCGAGGCTGAAGAAAGACGCCGCCAGCAGCAGCAGGTGCCACTGGCGTCTGCGGATCGGGTCGGTCATTGTTCCCTCATGGCGCCGGGCGCGGAAAACCAGACGCAGCAATTTACAACCACCGGCTGGCCGTGGCGACCGGGAAACACCTTCCGCTTCCTGCACGAGAACGCAGACTTCTTCGCGCGCATGCTCTGTGCCATCGACGGCGCCCGCAGTTACGTGCTGCTGGAGATGTACCTGATCGCCTCCGGCGCCCTGGCGAGCCGCTTCATCACCGCCCTGTGTGCCGCGCGCGCCCGCGGCGTGCGCGTGTGCGTGCTGCTCGACGGCTTCGGGGCGCTGGGCCTGCGGCGCGCCGACCGCCGCCGCCTGCGTGAGGCGGGGGTGGAAGTGCGCTTCTTCAACCCCCTCGCCGCCGGCAAGGGCCTCCGGAACCTGCTGCGCGATCATCGCAAGCTGCTGCTCGCCGACGGCCGGCTCGCCTTCGTCGGCGGCGCGGGCCTCACCAACGAGTTTGCGCCCGAGGCGCCACGCGGCCCGTGGCGCGAGCTGATGCTGCAGATCGAGGGGCCGGTGGTCGCCGACTGGCAGCGTGCCTTCGCGCGCACCTGGCGGCGCCTGGGGCCGGAACTGGCGATCCCCGCGCCCGCCGCGTGCCCGCCGCAGCCGCATGGTGCACCCGGGCGCCTCGCGCTCAGTGAGGCGCGGCAGCGCTCGGTACTGGCGAGCGGGGTGCTCAGACGCATCGACCGTGCCTGCGTGCGGGTGTGGATCATGAGCGCCTACTTCGTTCCCTCGCGTCGCTTTCGCAAGGTCCTGCGGCGCACCGCGCGCCGCGGCGTGGACGTGAGGCTGCTGCTGCCAGGCCCGCGCACCGATCATCCGTGGGTGCGGCAGGCGGCGCGCCGCTTCTACGGCAAGCTGATGCGCAGCGGTGTCAGCATCTGGGAGTACCAGCCCCACATGCTGCACGCCAAGATGATCCTGTGCGATGACTGGGTGTCGGTCGGCTCAAGCAACCTCGACCGCTGGAGCTTCCGCTGGAACCTCGAGGCCAACCAGGAGATTGCCAGCGCCGCGGCGGCGCAGGCGGCCGCGCAGCTGTTCATGGCTGACTTCGCTGCCTCGCGCCAGATCAGCCGGCGCCACTGGCGCCAGCGCGCACGCCTGGACCGCCTGCGCGAGAGCATCGCCGGGGCACTCGACCGGCTGCTCGACTCCTGGCGTCATCGCTGACCCGCGGCGAGCGGCGCCGGTGCGAAGAGTTCCGTGGTACGCACGAAGGCGAGCAGGAAGGGCTCCATCACGCGCATCTGTGTCTGGTAGTCCCGCAGCGCCGCGAGCTTGCGGTCCTCCTCGGCTGCGGTGAGCGCGACGGGGCGCAGTGCGAGCGCCACAGCCACGGGCGGCGTGGTGAGGGGAATGCCGGGCAGCAGGCCCCGCGGGCTCGGCCAGCCCTCACCCCCGTGCACGATCCAGTAACGCACCGCGACGCTGCCGAGCGTGTGGGCGGCCTCGATCGCGAGCAGGCCGGCGGCGTGGTGATCCGGGTGGGTGTCGAGGGGGCTCGGCGCCAGTATGAGCGTCGGCTGCAGCCGCCCGAGCACTGCCGCGAAGTCGCGCTCGAGGGTCTCGCCGGTGTAGGGATGCCCCGGGAACAGCGCCTGCGCGTAGGGGACGGCGCTCGCTTGCGTGAAGCGCGCCCGGTAGGGATGCGAGCGGTACTGCGTCAGCAGCGCCAGCAGGCCGCCGTCGGGGTAGCCGAGGAAGAGCTGCCCCGCCGCGGGCACTCCCAGCGTGTCCATGGCCGTGCGCGCCTCGGCCATGCGCCGCGCGCCGTAGGAGCGCATGCGCTGCGGATCGGCGAACAGGCTCCTCTCGATCACGAGCGAACCGAGCTGCGAGCCATCCCCGCTCGTGAGCCACAGGACGTTCACCCGGCCGCCGGCCTCGAGCACCTGCTGCATGACCCCGGCACAGCAGAGCGTCTCATCGTCCGGGTGGGGCGAGACCACGAGCAGCACGGTACGCGCATCGAGCAGCGGCAGGGCCGGCACCGGGGGTGGCGCAGCTGCGGCAGCCACGGGCGCGCTGGCGGCGCCGGGCAGCAGCGCCGTCAGCAGCAGGGCGGGCAGGGCGGAGCCGGAAGCAGACTTTCTCACGCGGCGTGAGTGTCGCACGCGGCTACCCCGATTCGTTAGAGTGCCGCACCGCAGCTGCGCCATGAGCACCAGGGAGATGCCCCGCATGTCAGAGATACCCAGCCTGTCCTACCACGATCCGAGGTTCATGGATTCCGATGAGGCGCGCCCGATCCGCATCGTGTCTGAGTACCTGGCGCCGCTGCGCGCCCTGGCTGCCGCCGAAGTCACCGCGACGGTGGTGTTCTTCGGCTCCGCGCGGGCGCGCAGCGGGGGTCCGCTGGGGCGCTACGTGGACGAGGCGACGGAGCTGGCGCGCCTGGTCACCGAGTGGAGTTGCGCGGCCTATGGGGGCACGCTCGTGGTGTGCTCGGGCGGCGGACCGGGGATCATGGAGGCGGCCAACCACGGCGCCAGCCTCGGCGGCGGCCGCAGCGTCGGCTTCAATATCGGCCTGCCGCACGAGCAGCGGCCCAACCCCTACATCACGCCGGAGCTGTCGTTCGAGTTCCACTACTTCTTCATGCGCAAGCTGTGGTTTGCGCACCTGGCGCGGGCGCTCGTGGTATTTCCCGGTGGCTTCGGCACCTTCGATGAGCTGTTCGAAATCCTGACGCTGGCGCAGACGCAGAAGCTGGATCGCTCGATCCCGGTGTTCCTCTACGGCGCCGCCTACTGGCAGGAGGTCGTCAACTTCGAGGCCCTGGTGCGCCATGGCACCATCGCGCGCGAGGATCTGAAGCTGTTCGAGTTTGTCGATGACCCGCAGTCCGCCCTCGCACTGCTCAAGAGCCGGGTGACGCTCGAGCCTGCCGCCACGCCGCATCCCGCGTTCGCCCGCTCGCGCTGCCCCGGACACCCCTAGATCGCCACCGTTCGGCTCGCCGCCGGCTCGCTCCACCGCCCGCAGCCGCGGCACGCAGCACACCCGTGCCTACAATCGCGCCTGAAATTTAACGCGCCGTCACGGCGGCACGACCGGGGAGAGACAATGAACCTGCGTTTACTGATGATGAGCGCGCTGCTCGGGGGCGCGGCAGCAGCGGCGGCCGCGGAGCCGCCGGCCTGGATTGCGGCAAGCAACGCACAGGCCAATAAGCTCCTCGAGGTGCAGGCGAAGTACGCACCCGAGCAGGCCTCGGTGCTCGGTCTGGAGCGCTACGATGCGCAGATCTTCGACATCAAGCCGCGCACCGTGGAGCGCCAGGATGCGGATCTCACGGCCCTCGCGCAGCAGTACGAGGAGGCACTCAAGAGCGAGTCCGACCCGCTGGTGCGCCAGGACCTGACCATCCTCCTCAAGGCCACCCGGGACCAGCGCACCACCAATGAGCTGCAGGAACGCCTGCTGCTGCCGTACTTCGACCTGCCCCAGGCACTGTTCGGGGGCTTCAATCAGCTGCTCGAGAAGCGGGTCGCGAAGTCGCGCTATCCGGCCGCCCTGCTGCGCCTGAAGCGCTACGCCGGCACGGCACCCGGCTACGAGCCGATCACGAAGCTGGCGCGCGATCGCATCGAGGAGCGCCTCGGGGACCCGCAGCTCGTGTTCCCCTGGTCGGTGGAAGTGCAGGAGGAACTCAAGAACCAGAACGAGTACCTGGAGGGCATCCGTGATCTGTTCCAGAAGAGCGGCCTCAAGGGCTGGCAGAAGGACTTTGCCACGCTGTCCGCCCAGGTCGACGCCTATGGCAAGTGGGTGCGCGCCACAATCCTGCCGCGGGCACGCGCCAGCAACCTGCTGCCCCCGGAGATCTACGCCGACAACCTCAAGCAGTTCGGCGTCACCATGGAGCCGCACGAGCTGATCGAGCGCGCGCTGTTCTCGTTCCAGCAGACCCGCGACGAAATGCAGGCACTGGCGATCAGCATTGCGCGCACCCACGGCTGGGCTGACACCGACTACCGTGCGGTGCTGCGCGAGCTGAAGAAGGATCGCATCCCGAACGACAAGCTGCTTCAGACCTACCACGAGCGCCTCGCGAGCATCGAACAGATCCTGCGCGAGCAGAAGCTCATCACGCTTCCAGAGCGCGCAGCCTCGATCCGCCTCGCGACCAGCGCGGAGTCAGCCTCAGTGCCGGCGCCGCACTTCAACCCGCCGCGCCTGCTCGGCAACACGGGCGAACAGGGTGAGTTCGTGCTGCCGACCTCCAATCCGAACGCGGAGTCGAAGGCGGAGCTGGATGACTTCAACTTCCAGGCGATCAGCTGGATGCTGACCGCGCACGAGGCGCGCCCGGGCCACGAGCTGCAGTTCAGTGCCATGATCGAGCATGGCGTCTCCACGGCCCGCGCGGTGTTCGCCTTCAACAGCGCTAACGTCGAGGGCTGGGGGCTGTACGCGGAGGCCATGGTCAAGCCCTACCTGAGCCCCGAGGCGCAGTTCGGCGTGCTGCAGGCACGCCTGCAGCGCTCGGCGCGCGCCTTCCTCGACCCGATGCTCAACCTCGGTCTCATGAAGCCCGCCGACGCCAAGCGCGTCCTGATGGAGGAGGTGATGCTCTCGGAGCCGATGTCCAAGCAGGAGGTTGACCGCTACACCTTCAACGCGCCCGGGCAGGCAACCGCCTACTTCTTCGGCTACACCAAGCTCGAGACGCTGCGCGCGAGGACCCAGCTGGCGCTCGGGCCTAAGTTCGACGCCCAGTCCTTCCACGACTTCATCGTCGCGCAGGGACTCCTGCCCCCGGAGCTGCTGGAGCAGGCGGTCATGGAGTACTACGTCAAGCCGCGCCTCGGCTGAAGGCGCGCAGTCACTCAGGCGACCCGCAGCGCCGGGTCGACCTGGGCCGCCCAGCCAAGCAGGCCGCCCTCGAGGTTGGCCGGGGACTTGATGCCCGCGGCGAGCGCCATCTGGCAGGCAGCGAAGCTGCGCCCGCCGCTCCTGCAGATGAACACCGGCGCGCTGCCGGCGGGGATCTCGGTCAGCCGCGCCGGCAGCTGCCCGAGCGGGATGTGCAGCGCGCCGTGCAGGTGGCCGGCGTCCCATTCGTAGCCTTCGCGCACGTCGATCAGTGGTGGCGGATTGCTGCCGGCGGCCTGCAGCAATGCCTGCAGCTCTGGGGCAGAGAGATGTCGTATGTCGGCGCTGTCGCCCGGGCGGCTCATAGGGGGTGGATCCTGTGGTGCATGGATGGAAGGGGCATCGCCGCACACGGCGCACTCGGGGCGCCGCTGCAGGTGAAATTCGCTGAAGCGCATGTCGAGCGCATCGTAGGTCAGCAGCCGCCCGAGCAGCGGCGCGCCGATCCCCGTGATCACCTTGAGCGCCTCGGTGGCCTGCAGCGCGCCGATCACGCCGGGCAGCACCCCCAGCACCCCCGCGGTCGCGCAGTTTGCGACCGTGCCGTCGCTCACGTGCGCAAACAGGCAGCGGTAGCAGGGTCCGCGGCCGGGCAGGTAGGTGAACAGCTGTCCCTCGAAGCGGTGGATGGCCGCTGACACCAGCGGTATGCCGAGGAGTACGCAGGCATCGTTCACCACGTAGCGCGTCGCCAGGCGGTCGCTGCCATCGAGCACCAGGTGGTAGCCGCCGATGAGCTCCAGGGCGTTCGCCGCGCGCAACTGCAGCTGGTGCGGGATCACGCGGATGTCGGGGTTGAGGCGCGCCAGGCGCGCCGCTCCGGCGCTCGCCTTCGGCTGCCCGATCAGGGTGGTGTCGAAGAGGATCTGGCGCTGCAGGTTCGAGAGCTCGACCTGGTCGCAATCGAGGAGCCCGAGCGTGCCGACCCCTGCGGCCGCAAGGTAGAGCGCCGCCGGGGAACCCAGGCCGCCGGCCCCCACGATGAGCACCCGCGCCGCCTTCAGCCGCTCCTGGCCGGGGGCGCCGATCTCTGCCAGAACCAGGTGGCGCGCATAGCGGCTGCGCTCGCTGTCCGAAAGGGCCATGCGGGCGAGGATCACGGGGCGCCCGCGCCGCTGTCAACGCTTCTTAGGGGGTACGGCATCGCCTGCGGGGGTCGTGACGGCGTATGCTCCGGCGCCAATTTCCGTTCCCGCACCGCCTGAGGATCCACCGTGAATCGAATCTGGCGCCGTACCGCCTGTCTTGCCGCCAGCAGCGTACTCGCTGCCGCCGCCACGCCCGCGCAGCCCCCGATCGCCCAGCCCCTCGCCGTACGTCACAGCGCGGATGGGAAGTTCGCCGCCGTGGAGCACGAGTACGTGACCTACGTGCTGGGGCAGTTCCCCGTGGTGGCTACCTACCTGGGCGGCTCGGCGTTCGACCCGCGCCTGGCCGGGATCGACGGGCGGCTGCGGGACTACTCGCCCGCGGCGCTGCAGAAGGAGGATGCGCGCCTGGCGGAGTTCCGCACGCGCTTCGCGGCACTCGCACCCGCCAACCTCTCCGCACGCCGCCGCATCGACCGCTCCGTGGCGCTCGCGGAGATCGGCTTCCTGCTGCACGAGCATCAGGTGCGAAAGCACCAGTTGCGCAGCCTCGATTCCTACGTCGACGAGCCCTTCCGCGGCGTCGACTGGCAGATCCAGGGCATGACCGCCACCGGCACCTCGAGCTACGGCACGGATGCGGAGTGGCAGGGGGTCATCGCCCGCACCCGTGCCATCCCGGCGTATCTGGCGACCGCCCAGCAGCAGCTGCGCGCCGGCATCGAGGCGCACAGCGCCCCCGACTGGCGCGTGCTGCGCGATTTCGGGTTGCAGAGCACGGTGGCGGATGCGGAGTACTTCGCGAAGTCCCTGCCCCAGCTGGCCGCCGCCGACCTGCCGCCGGCGCGCCGCGATGCCCTGGTGCACGAGCTGCAGGAGGCGGGTAACCAGGCGGCGGCTGCCTACCGCCAGCTGCACGACTTCATCGCCACCACCTTCTTCGAGGACGTGCGCGGCGAAGGATCGGCCGGCCTCAAGGCTCCCTATCGCGCTGATCGCTTTGTGTTCGGCGCCAGCGAGTACGACTGGGCACTGCGCAACAACCTGCGCGTGAACACGACCGCGGCGGAGCTCTACACGAGTTCCTGGCCCGTCGTGCAGGCGACGCGCGCCGAGATGATGGAGCTTGCCAGGCAGATCTGCACGAGCCACCAGTGGCCCGCGCAGGCCACGGGGGAGGCCACGGTGCGTGCGGTGTTTGAGCAGATGAGCCAGAACGCGCCGCACACCGATGCGGAGATGGCGGAAGGGTATCGCCGTACCGGGCAGCGCCTGGTGGCCTATGCGCGCACCACCGGCCTCTTCGACGTGCCGGCGGACTACCGCCTGGATGTCACCATCACGCCACCACCACTGCGCTCCTCCATCGAGGGTGCGGCCTACTATCCGGCCCCGCCGTTCAAGCAAAGCGGCGTGGGGCGCTTCTACGTGACGCCGACCGATGACAACCAGGCGCAGCTGCGCCAGGAGCACAACTACGCGGCGATGCCCGATCTGGCCGCGCACGAGGGCTTTCCCGGACACGACTGGCACTACAAGGTGATGACCCAGTACCGCGAGCAGATCGCACCGGTGCGCTGGCTCACCCCCGGCGCCGTCGAGGACTCCTCCTCGATGTGGCAGGACTCCATGGCCGCGGAAGGGTGGGCGCTGTACTCAGAGGCGCTGCCGGCGGAGCCCCAGAAGGCCGCGCCGCAGGGCTTCTACACCCCCGAGGAGCATCTTTACCAGCTGCGCGGGCAGCTGATGCGCGACCTGCGCGTGCGCCTCGACACCGGGCTGCACACCGGCAAGCTGCCATTCGAGGAGGCCGTGACGCAGTTCTCCGAAGTACTCGACTTCCTGCCCGGCTCCTGTGAGGACCCGCAGGCGCTGAAGCTCGACGCCAAGCAGGCGAGCTGCAAGGCAGCGCGCGGCGCAATCACACGCTACGCGCGCTGGCCGACGCAGGCGATTACCTATCACCTCGGCAAGGAGCAGATCCTCGCGCTGCGACGGCGCGCGCAGCAGTCACTCGGCTCACGCTTCAGCGCCAAGCGCTTCCACCTCGAGTTCATGAAGCAGGGCACGATCCCGGCGGGCTACTTCGGCGAGGAGCTGCTGCGCACCCTGCGGGCGGGGGCGCAGTAGCAGCCCTTCAGGCTGCGGTCGGCTGGCAGATGAACAGGTGCGCGGGGAGCACGTTCAGCGGCTGGAACTTGCGGCCGACGTAGCCGAACACGCGCTTCAGGTCCTGCAGCACGCGCGTGGAGAACTGATAGACGAGGAAGGCCCCGCCGGGCTCCAGCACGTCGTGGGTCTTGCGCAGGATCTGTTCGCGCACCGGCGCGGCGATGGTGCTGAAAGGGATGCCGGAGATGATGTAGTCGGCGCGCAGGAAGCCGAAGCGGCGCAGTATGTCGTCGACCTCGGCAGCCGAGCCCTGCACCACGCGCAGGCGCTTGTCGGTGATCGCCTCGCCAAGGTAGCGCACGAAGTCGGGGTTCATCTCGATGGCTACCAGCGTGGCATCGGCGCGCATATGGCGCAGCACCTCGGCCGTGATGCCCCCGACACCCGGGCCGTACTCGACGATGACGCGCGCGCGCCCCCAGTTGATCGGCTCGAGCAGCTGCTTGATGAGGAAGCGCGAGCTCGGGACGATGGAGCCGAGCATGCGCGGATGGCGGAAGAAATTGCGGGCGAACAGGATGACGTCGCCGCCGCGGCTGTGCTGTGGTGTTGGTTCTTGCTGGTTCTGCACGATGGACCCCGAGCGCTGCCTCACCCGAAAGACCTCTATAGCAATATTCGCGGGCAGATACCACTTCGCGCACAGGGCGGCACGCTAACCGCCCGACTGTTTGGCGGCGTAGCCAAGCTTGAGAAGCTCCGCCACGAGACGCTCGCGATGGTCACCCTGGATCTCGATCACGCCGTCCTTGACCGCGCCGCCGGCGCCGCAGAGTTTCTTCAGGCGGGTCGCGAGCGCCGCAAGCCCGGCCGCATCCAAAGGCAGCCCGGTGATGACCGAGACACCCTTGCCGCCGCGGCCGGCGACCTCGCGTCCCACGCGCACGCGCGCCGGTCCCGCCGCCCGCGCGGCGGCATTAAGTCCCATCGCGGCGCCGGGCGTGCGCGGGGCATCGTGCAGCACGACGCCACGGAAGGTGTGTCTGGGCTTCACGTAGTGTTACCGGTGTCAGGCGACTACAATCCTGCCCAACTCGAAGTCCTGCCTGCAAGCCCGCAGGACCCGCTCAAGAGGCCGCATTAATGTCCCCACGGTCGCGCCTGCATGTTCCCTCGCCCCCTGCCCGACCCGGGCAGGAGCCCGACTTCAGCTATGTGCAGATTTCTCCAGCCGGCGCGGTCGCCCGCCCCGATGTCATGGCCAGCGCGCGCGAGACCGAAGAGCTCTCGGTGCAGATGGTGCGGGTGCTCGGGGACGACAACCGGGCTGTGGGGCCCTGGAATCCGCACCTGGAGCCCGAGGAGCTGCAGGTCGGGCTGCGGCACATGCTGCTCACGCGGCTGTTCGATGACCGCATGCAGAAGATCCAGCGCCAGGGACGCATCTCTTTTTATATCAAGTCCACGGGTGAGGAAGCGGTGGCGGTGGCGGCCGGCATGGCACTCACGCCCGGGGACATGCTGTTCCCCTCCTACCGCCAGCAGGGGCTGCACGTGGTGCGCGGGCGCAACCTCGTGGACCTCATGTGCCAGTGCCTCTCGAACACCCACGACATGTGCAAGGGCCGCCAGATGCCCATCATGTACCACTGGGGCAGCGGCAACATCTTCTCGATCTCGGGCAACCTGGCCACCCAGTACCCGCAGGCGGTGGGGTGGGCGATGGCGGCGGCCATCAAGGGCGAGGACCGTATTGCCGCCAGCTGGATCGGGGAGGGTTCGAGCGCCGAGGCCGACTTTCACTACGCCATGAACTTCGCCGCCGTCTACCAGGCGCCCGTGATCCTCAACCTCGTCAACAACCAGTGGGCGATCTCCACCTTCCAGGGCTTCGCCGGCGGGGAGCACAAGACCTTCGCGCAGCGCGGACCCGGCTACGGCATTCCCGGCATCCGCATCGACGGCAACGATTTCCTGGCGGTGTACGCGGTAACGCAGTGGGCTGCGCAGCGCGCGCGCCAGAGCGGCGGACCCACCCTCATCGAGCACGTCACCTACCGCGCCGCCGCGCATTCCACGAGCGATGACCCCTCGCGCTACCGCCCGAAGGAGGAGTGGCGCTCCTGGCCGCTCGGGGATCCGGTCGAGCGCTTGAAGGCGCACCTGATCACGCTCGGGGAGTGGTCCGAGGAACGCCACGCCAGGCTGGAAAAGGAGCTCGAGGCGCACGTTACCGCCTGCTGGAAGGAGGCCGAGTCCTACGGCACGCTCTCCGGCGGCCCCTCGCTCGACCCGCTCACCATGTTCGAGGACGTCTTCAAGGACATGCCACCGAACCTGGCGCGCGAGCGCGAGGAGCTGCGGGCGCTTAAGGATTCCGGGGTCGCCGCGCGTCCGGCGAGCGCCCCGGTGGCGCAGAAGGGCTGAAGCATGGCACGCATGAATATGGTGCAGGCACTGAACTCGGCGATGGACGTCATGCTCCAGCGCGATCCGCGCGTGGT
>Ga0181537_10002832_pt1 | contig 15093 bp, 11 predicted proteins | sample PEATcosm2014_Bin_39_FD_119765 | JGI IMG/M metagenome (GOLD analysis project Ga0181537, IMG submission 119765) | Peatland microbial communities from MTU Mesocosm Facility, Houghton, MI, USA - PEATcosm2014_Bin23_10_metaG | ecosystem: Environmental > Terrestrial > Soil > Wetlands > Peat | place... | reverse complement strand
GGAGGAGAGGCTAGCGGAGTTGGGCCCCCACTCATCGCGATGAAACTGCGATGAATGGGGCACCCCGTGCTGAGCGGTGGGGCAGACGCGGGACTGGCCGTCGAGGCAGAGGCTTGGCGTGACGACGGTGGCGGGCTGCGGTTTTTCGAGGGTCGTCATGCTGCGCTCCAAAAGACAGTTAAAAAGTGAAGAAGTGAAAGAGCGAATAGAAACAGAAAGGCGGCGAGCCGGAGGTCCGGTTTCGCCGCCTGTTTTTGACTACATTTCTATTGTGCGCTTTTTCGAATAGTTAATATGCAAAATCGATCAAAAAATCTTTTGCTGTAAGTGATGGGGATAAGGCCGGTTACAAAATTGGGAAAATTATTTTTGAGGTTTACCTATTGACAAGATTTCCACAGGGGCGGGAAGACAGCCAGTAGCGGTAGCCAGTAGCCGGTATCAAGTAGCCGTAGTCGTAGCCGGGGCAGGCTCAACATGCCGTGCTTCGCGCCGGAACAGTCGTGGCTTCCCACCCTTCGCCAGAGAAGAGGCGAAGGATGGGGCACCCACGTCTGTGGGGGATTGAGGGAGGGGCACCGGCCGGAGGATGCTGGTGAGACGCTCCGGACCTTTCCCGGTCCCTAAAAGCGTGGGACCGGGGCGCCGGGCAAAAGCAGGTTCTTCGCTCCCCACCCCTGAGCTCAGGAGAACGCTCGGGGCCCCGTTCGCTCAGAATGACATCTCTTCATAAGCCTTGATGCATTGCGGCACGACTGAAGTCTCCCTGGTCCCTAGGAGCGTGGGACCGGGGGCACCCGGCGAAGGGTGCGCTTTGCGGCCAAGGCGATGAGCGAAAGCGCGGCGGCGAGAAACACGGCGTTGCTGATGCGCATTGCCAGCGGGCTGCCCATCAACGGCTTCGCCGTGAAGGCGTGGATGCCGTAGGCCAGAGCGCCGCCGGCTGCCAGGCTCAGGACATGCAGCGGGGTCCACGCAGACTGGCGAGAAAAGAACGCGACCAGGATGAGGAAAATGACGTCGATGACCAGGATCGCGCCTACCGGAGCCCACCCGAAGATGGGAGGCGTGAAGAGGATGCAGATACCAAGCACGAAGGCGATCGCACCCGTGATCCAGGGGCTCGGGGCGACGCCGGCTGCGAGGCGCGGTTTGGGCAACGGAATGAGAAACGCGGAGACGATCAAGAGCAGACTGAGCACTGCGGCGCTGAGGAGTTGTGGAGTGGATGCTACGAAGTGATTCTGCTTAAGCCCCAGGACGAAGCTCGCGGCTGAACCAACAACGAAGATGAGGGCAACGATCGAATCGCCGATCAGCCCCAGCCATGGCGTTTGAACATCGGCGGGGAATAACGCCTCAGCCAGTGCAATCGAGACGCCCATGCTCCAGAAGGTGTGGAGGTTGAACATGAAGACGGTCCACCAGCCGCCGATGCCCAGGGCAGGAATATAAGCATGGTCGAGCAGGTGCATATGCATTTTCAGATAGTCGTGGTTGAAGAGGGACTGCGTGACCAGACCCTCGGCGATCAACGTGTAGGCCGCGCCCAGCATGAGCATCGTGGGCCAGCCGCGACCCGCGCGGCGCGCTGACTCGCGAATCAGAAGGGCCGCGCCGCCGTATGCGGGCGCCAGGATGATCAAAGCCCCGAGCAGCTTGAGGGGCAGGTCGCCCAGCAGATACTCCGCCACAAACGGAGCCACAAAGAACAGAGTGATCACTGCGGAGATGTTTCTTCTGGGTGCGACCATCGTACCGCCCTTTCAATAAAACGAAATGCAAAGAGCCTCGAAGTGAATGGAGCGAGCCGTCGTGATCAACCGTGGCGGAGGCAGGCTTGTACCGCCTTATCGAAGAAGGACCGTTGCTCGGGTTTGGGCCTGGCAGACCTGAGCATGACAGCCGTTTCATCTTCTGTCCAATGGCTCTCGTCGTCGTGCAAACGCCGATAGCCTGCAGCAATCTCCGGATCGCCGAGGGTGAACTCATCGCCCAGGCGGATCCAGCGCGCGACGAGGGTCCGGCCCTCAGGGCTGTCTGGCGACACCTCGCGATCGAGCGCGCTTTGCACATCGGCCAACAAAGATCGCCATCGCGCACCGGCATCTTTCCACTGATCCACGGTCATGGATGCCCGCTGCGTCTGAAGTTTCTCAAAGGCCTCGGGACTGTAGTATTTCGCTCTCCAGTCGGTTGACTCTTGCATTTGTATCTCCTTGAGGATGGTCTGGTAGAGGAGCCACTCGGGTTCGGCAGGATTTTTTGCGCGCTGCACAGCGTGATCGATGGAGCGCAGGATGCGATCGAGGCCGTCGCGCCGTTCGCTGAGGGCAGCCCGCTGCCGGGCGAGGGTGACGGCGAGGGTTTCTGCGCCACGGCTGGGTGGGGCGTTGAACAGCTCAGCGATCTCGCGCAAGGAGAGGCCAAGGTAGCGGAGGGCGAGAATGCGCTCGAGGCGGCCGAGATCGTCGTCGCAGTAGAGGCGGTAACCTCGGTCGGACCGATGCGCCGGCGACAGCAGCTTGAGACGGTCGTAGTGGCGCAATGCACGCACGGTGACGCCGGCGAGGGTTGCGAACTCCTGAATGCGGAAAGTGCTCATGGGATTCACTCTGGATATGTTTGAGCATGACGTAAGGGGAGGGTCAAGCGGTTTTAGAAGAAATCTTAGGACGCGGTTGGCAAAGCGAGCAGCAGATCATCGGACATAGAAACGCGAAGTGGAGCGGACGGAGCAAGCGGAGAAACATCTTTACACTGAGTCGTCACGGCGCTACCATTCGGCGTTAGCCTGAGCGCCTGCGCTTCCCGCTCTGCCTTCCCCATCGCAGGTGAATCTGAGCTAGTCAAGGGCATTTCCCAGGAATCGGACTAGCCCGCTACTGTTGCGCCCTTTCCTTGCGGGTTAGAGGAACATCGGGGTTGTGAAACGGGAAATGGTTATTGAGAGCCGTCTCGATGATGGGATTCTGCGCGCGGGCCTCTCCCCAATCCACGGCTCAACTCAAATCGAAGGAGGTTTAGGATGAGAAGTTTTTTGATCGCAGCAGCACTCTCTGTCTTGTCGATTCCGATGATCGGTGGAGCGCAAAGCGCATTCAACGGCACATGGAAGCTCGATCTCAACAAGTCCAGTTTTTCGCCCAAGCCGGACGTATACATTCTGGCTGACGGAATGTACGAGTGCAAGACTTGTGTGCCGGCCTACAAGATCAAAGCGGACGGCACGGACCAATCGGTAACGGGGCACCCCTACTTTGACAGCGTAGCCATCAAGGTGGTGAGCGACCACGAAATTGCTGAGACAGACAAGAAGAACGGCAACACGGTGGCAACGTCGACGACCACCATATCGGCGGACGGCAAACACGCAACGTTCAGCTTCAGCGACAGCAGCAATACGAACGGTGGTCCGCCTGTGACCGGCAGCGGCACGGCGGTGCTGGTGGCGCCGGGCCCGGCAGGTTCGCATGCGGTTTCAGGTTCATGGAAGCTTGAAAAGATTGGAGACATGTCAGACAACGCGATTATCTGGACCTACAACATCAGCGCCGACCAGATCACGATGACCAGCAAGTCGGGGCAATCGTATACCGCCAAGCTCGACGGGACGGACGCACCGATGGTTGGGGACCCGGGGACAACGAGCGTATCAGTGACGATGGCGGGGAAGAACACGCTGGTAGAGACTGACAAGCGAGATGGCAAGGTCATCAGTGTATGGAAGATGACGGTGGAGGTGGGCGGCAAGACGGCCACCGCGATTAACGAAGACAAACTGACCAACAGGACGGCCCATTTCGTTGTAATCAAACAGTAGATTTCATAACACCGCCGGCAGCCCTGGCTCAGACATGTACCAAGCTGGAGACCAGGTGTGTGCGTATTGGATCTGGTTACGAGGTGAGTGGCTAACCAGGGTTGCCATGGGTGGTGGCGCAAGAATCGGACGCAAGAATCAAGTGAGCACAACGAAGCTGTGTGGGATGGGTCGCGAGTGATAACGTATTCGGCGGAGGAATTCCTGATGCAGAATTGCACGCAACGAGTGTGCGCTGTAGCGCTGGCTGCTCTATTTCTTGGTGCTTCGATGATTGCTTATGCCGCCGACACGCTGGAAGCGAAGACGGAGCTGGGCAAGGTGCAGGGCAAAACGATCAACGATGGCAAAGTGAAGGCGTTTCTGGGGCTGCCGTATGCGGCACCGCCGGTGGGCGATCTGCGCTGGAAGGCTCCGGAGGCCGCCGCGAAGTGGAAGGGGACGCGGGATGCGACCAAGTTTGGCGCGCATTGCGCCCAGGGCCGCGTGTTTGACGATATGGTCTTCCAGGATGCGGGGCCGAGCGAGGATTGCCTCTATTTGAATGTGTACGCGCCCGTCGATGCGACGGAGAAGAGCAAGCTGCCGGTGATGTTCTGGATTCACGGAGGCGGGTTTGCAGGTGGCGGCAGCTCGGAGCCGCGGCATAATGGCGACTTTCTCCCGCTGAAGGGCGTGGTGCTGGTGACGATTAACTACCGGCTGGGCGTGTTTGGGTTTCTAGTGACGGATGAGCTGGCCAAAGAGGCGAACGGTGTAGCGGGGAACTACGGCCTGAAGGACATGGTGGCTGGGCTGCACTGGGTGAAGGACAACATCAAGAACTTTGGCGGCGACCCGAATAACGTGACGATCTTTGGCGAGAGCGCCGGGTCGTTTGCGGTGAGCATGCTGATGGCGTCTCCGATGGCGCAGGGATTGTTTGCCAAGGCGATCGGCGAGAGCGGAGCGGCGTTTCCGAGCGGTCTGAGCCTGGGCGGCGCGACGGTGGCGGAGCGGGCTCCGGAAGACGGCGCGTGGGTGGCGGCGACTGGGGCGAAGTCTCTGAAGGATTTGAGGGCGATGACGACGGATCAGATCCTGGATGCGGCCAAGAAGAAGGGGCCAACGGGATTTGCGCCGGATATCGATGGGAAGTTGCTGACCGAGCCGGTGCCGGATACCTATGCGAAAGGGAAGCAGGCGCACGTGCCGCTGCTGGCGGGATGGAATGCGGACGAAGGCAGCTTTTTTGCCATGCGCGGAATGACGGTGGCGCAGTGGAACGGGATGGCGCAAGGACTGTTTCAGGATCGGGCCGCTGCGTTTTTGAAGCTGTACCCCGGCGATACCGATGCCGCAGCGCTACGGTCGGCGATCGACTATGGCAGCGACTCGTTTATCGCGCTGGGAACGTGGAAATGGCTGGAGGCGCAAAAAAAGACGGGGGATGCGCCGGTCTATCGCTATCACTTTGAGCTGGCGGCGACACCGAGCAAATACCATCCGGGGACATTTGCGTTTCACTCCGACGATATTGAGTATGTGTTTGGCACGCTCGAGACGCGACCGGAATGGGATGTAAGGCCGGAAGATCGCAAGCTGAGCGACGAAGTGATGACCTATTGGACGAATTTTGCGAAGAGCGGCGACCCCAACGGGCAGGGACTGCCAGTGTGGCCGAAGTATGACGCCGACGATCAGATCATTCACCTGAATAATCCGATCACGTCGGGGCCGGACCCGGCGCGGGCGCGATATGAGTTCCTGCTGCAGGGGATTCCGCCGATGCATATGTAACGAGAAGCAGGAGACAGAGGACAGAAAGACAGAAGACGATAAACGGAAAGGCCGCTCCGGAGGGGGCGGCTTTTTTGTTGGCGGGTGCGATGGGTTGGGAGGGGGCGAGGCCGGCCGCTTGGGCAGCTTGTGGCGAACGGCCTAGTGGTCGGTGCCGCTGGCGGCGGCGAATCCGGCGGCCTGCGGAGCGGGGATGGAGCTGATGGGCGGGGGTGCGCCGAAGGAGGCGGTGCCGGCGTTGATGGCGCCGGAGTAGTCCGGGCCGAGGCCGAGGGTCTTGAGGGCGCGCGAGTCGGGCATGAGCTTGGTCTGCCAGCCGTGGTCTGCCTGGAAGCGTTGCATTGCGGCCTGGGTGGTGGAGTCCCACTCGCCGTTGGGGTCGCCGCTCATGTAGTGCGCGCGGATGAGGGCCTGCTGAATCTCGGTAACGCGTTCGGTCTGAATGGCCTGCTGGCCGTGGAGTTTATGGCTGTGTGCGGAGGTGTGCGACTTGCGGGAGTGAGCGCCGGGAGTGAGGTGGGAGTGACTGGGAGCGGAGAGAGAGTGGGTGCGAGTCTTGCTATAGGCGGTGCGATGGACGCCGGTCGCGAAGGCCGGGGACGCAGCCAGAGCCGCGGAAAAAATGAATGCCAGGCTTGCTCGGAATGAAAGCACGCTCAGATACCTCTGCTACAAATCTCGCGGGAAGCCGTGCATCGATCTTATCGAACGACTAAGCCCAATGCCAACAAAAACGTCCGGTCCCGAACGAAAGTACATACGGCCCACTGTCCTTTTGGGAAGCGGACCGGGCGCAGGTTGAGGTTGACCGGGAGCGGATGGTGCAGCTCCCGGCCAAAGGGAAGACGGCTATTGCAAAGTGCCACCGATGTAGTTGATGCCGTCGCCGGGACGGCGCGGGTCCATCACCTCAAAGACGACGTCGTCGCCGATCTTCAACTTAGTGACGATGGCGTCGTATTGCTCGCGAGTGCCGGTGGGCTGCTTGTTGATGCGGACGATGACCAGGCCGGGCTCGAGTCCCTGCAGGTCAGCGAAGGAGCCGGTGCGCACGGACTGGATGACCATGCCCTGGGCATGCAGCTTGGAGTTGGACTGAGGCGAGGACTCGCGGACCACGATGCCGAGTTTGGCTTCGCCGACGTCGCCTTGCTGTTCAGGCTCGGTGGCGATCTGCGGGTTATTCAACTCGGCGAAGACCTTGTCGCGGTCGCCGATTGAGACGGTGGTGTCGGCCGGCTTGCCGTCGCGAATGAAGCCGAGGCGGGCGGTCGATCCTGGATGGCGGCTGGCGATTTCATTGACGAGATCGTCGCCGTCTTTGATGGGCCGGCCATCGATGGTGGTGATGATGTCGCCGGGCTTGAGGCCAGCTTTCTCAGCGGGTCCGCCGGGCTGCACTTGCTGAACGAGGACGCCGGCTTTGAATCCGTAGACGCGGTTGACGGCACCGGAAAGATTGGGGCGGAACTGGATGCCTATGGAGCCGCGGGTGACCTTGTGACTGGGGCTGATGAGGTCGTTGTAGACGGAGACAACGGTGTTGGATGGCATGGCGAAGCCGATGCCCTGGTAGCCGGCCGACTGGGTAAAGATGGCGGTGTTGACGCCGATGACTTCGCCATTCATGTTGAGCAGCGGGCCCCCGGAGTTGCCGGGATTGATGGCGGCGTCGGTCTGGATGAAGTGCTGGAACTGGCCGCTGGCGCCGGGCTCGATGGTGCGGTTTTTAGCGGAAATGATGCCGGCGGTGACGGTCTGAGAAAGGGCGAAGGGACTGCCGATGGCCTCGACCCAGTCGCCTACCTCGGTGGAGTCGGAGTTGCCGAGTTTAACGGTGGGCAGCGGCGTATTGGTGTCGATCTTGATAACGGCAAGGTCGGTGGCCTTATCGACGCCGATGACGCGGGCGGGGCGGCCGAGGTCCTGGGTGTCAGGATCGGTGGAGAGCTTGACGTAGATCTTGTCGGCCTTTTCGACGACGTGGTTGTTGGTGATGATGTAGCCCTTGGAGTCAACGATGAAACCGGAGCCGAGGGATTCGCGGACCTGGCCGTCATCGGCACCGCCGTCCTGGCCATCGGGGGCCTGGCCGCCGAAGAAGCGGTTGAAGAAGTTCTGGAAGTCGTCGGGACCCTGGCCCTGACCCTGCGGCTGCTGCTGCTCGTCGGGGTTCTGGTCATCGTCTCCGCCGCCGGGATTTTGCTGCTGCGGCATCTGGCGGATGTGGGGATTGGCGCGGCGGTTGGTGGACTGTTTGGGCAGGGTCTCGGTATTGATATTGACGACGGCCGGCCCTACCTCTTTGGCGATGCGCACAAACTCGTTGGGGGGCACGGTGGAGTTGACGACGTGGAGGGGTGTGGCGTCGGAGCTGTCGTTTTGCTTCTCCTGCCCGCGCACTCCGTGGGCAAGATAGGAACCGCCCACGATGGCGGCAGAAAGAGCGGCAAGCAGGACAAAAGCGGAAGCGAGACGGCGATTACGCAGCCGTTCGAAGATCGATCTCATAGATGTATAGACCTCGTTGGATTCGCCAGCCATTAGGCCGGGACGTTCAAAGCATCACTTAACAGTATAGCGAGAGTGCGGCTTGCCTCGCCCGTGGACCGGATCGTGGGTTGTGCCTCAATTTGAAGCTGCCTGTGTCTGCCTCGGCCGTCCGAAGAACAGGATGTATCCATCAGGGTCGGTAATTTCGAAGCCCCGCAGCCCGTCGTTTGTGTCCTTAAGCGGCGAGCTGAATGACGCGCCTCGCTCGGCGAACTCGGCAGCGAGCGCATCGGGGTCGTTGACGGAGACGTAGGTGTCCCATTTCATCCAGGGATGGCGCTTGTGGTTGGGCAGAGGCTCGGCATCGACTGCCTTGACGAAGAGCATCGCCTTGTCGCGACCGACGATGGCAAAGAACGGGTTGTTCTCGGGCTGCTGGTGCCAGCTTTCGAATCCGAGTTTGTCGCGATAGAAGGCGACGGTTTGATCGACGTTGCTCACGATGAAATTGGGGCACATCCTCTCGAGAACGGGACCGGTCATGTGTATTCGTCTCCCTGTCTGCGGCCCAACTTAACACGGGCTGCGAGCGCGGTCTCAAAAAGGACGACCGCACGTGAAATGCCGTCGGATCCGGCTGTGCTGCGAGGCGAGATGCGCCAAGAGCCCCGGCCGGAAATATCGGGAATCCTTCCAAGGAGTTAGACGCAGATTGAGGAGAAAGAGTCGATTGGCGGCGTGCTACTATCCGGCATGGAAACCCGGACGAGGATGAAATTACATTCGACCCTTTTGATCGTGGTTGTTGCGGCCGGAATGCAATGCGCCTGGGCGCAGACCCCGCCGAGCACCCCACCAACGAGTTATCCCGACCGGCTCAACGCCATGATGGCGGGTGGCAAGAGCGCATGGACGCCGGACCAAACGCACACGATGGAACGCCTGCGCGATGCGGCCATGAAGGACTCGTATGCGCTGGATGAGTTGCGCCATCTGACCAGCAACATCGGACCGCGGTTGTCAGGATCGCCGCAGGCACAGCGGGCCGTGGAGTATGTGGCGTCGGAGATGCGGGCCCTGGGCGCAGAAGTGACGCTGGAGAAGGCGAATGTTCCGCATTGGGTGCGCGGGGTGGAGACGGCGGAGGTGGTGGCATGGCCGGGCCAGACGCCGGGTACAACCCAGAAAGTGGTGTTGACGGCACTGGGTGGGAGTGTGGCCACTCCGGCGGAAGGTCTGACCGCGGAGGTGGTGGTAGTAGATGACTGGCAGCAGTTGCAGGAACTGCCGGCGGGCGCGGTCAAGGGCAAGATCCTGCTGTTGAACCACAAATTTGACAAGGAACTGGCGGCGCAGGGGGATGGACTGAGCGCGTATGCCGGCGGCGTTGTCTATCGCGGAGCGGGACCGATCGCAGCGGCAGGAGTGGGCGCAGTGGCGGTGCTTGTGCGTTCGGTAGGAGGAGCGGATTTCAGGCTGCCGCACACGGGGATGACGCAGTACGCGCCGGACGTTGAGAAGATTCCGGCGGCGGCGGTGAGCGCGGAAGATGCCGATCTGCTGAAGGAACTGACAAGGCAAGGGCCGGTGAGGCTGCACCTGACGCTGACTCCGCAGACGCTGCCGGATGCGCAGAGCTATAACGTGATTGCGGACTGGAAGGGAACTGACAATCCCGAGCAGGTCGTGATCGTATCAGGGCATCTCGACTCGTGGGATCTGGGTACGGGAGCGATCGACGATGGAGCGGGCGTGGTGGTGTCGATGGAAGTGATCCACCTGCTCAAGGAACTGGGAGTTCGCCCGAAGCGGACGGTGCGGTTTGTAGCGTGGATGAGCGAGGAAGAGGGTTCGGAGGGGGCGGCGCAGTACATGACCGACCATGCGGGCTCGATCAGCGACCATATCGGGGCGATCGAGTCGGACCTGGGCGCGGATCATCCGGCGGGGATTTACTACTCGGGCAAGAGCGATCTGCAGCAGTGGCTGAGGCCGGTGTCGCAGGTGCTGGATGGGATCGACGCCGAGACGCTGGAGAGCGCGCCGGAGACGGGCGAAGATATTGCCGGGCTGACGGAGAAGGGCGTGCCGAGTTTTGCGCCGGTGCAGGACAGCCGATTCTATTTCAACTATCACCACACGGCGGCGGACACCTTTGACAAGGTCGATGCCAAACATCTGAGCGAGAATGCGGCGGTGATGGCTGTGCTGGGATACGCGCTGGCGGACTCGGACGAGCCGGCGCCGAGGTAAGTGCGAGGGAATAGGGAATAGGGTGCGAGGGGCGGGGCCGGGGATGAATTGTCTCCGGCCCGATTGTTTGTCGCTAATTGGCTACGGAATTGGGGAGCAGACGCGGTGTGGTGAATGAGACTTGGATGGCCTGAAATATCTGGCTCAAAGTGAGGCTGGGATTTGCGGACGACGTGCATTGGCCTTTGTTTTGCGAGGCAGTCGCGTCGGAGTAGAAATCTGCAGGAGTGGTGGCCATGTCCTGCAATGCCGTGCAGGCGGAGAGTCCCTTGAGCGGGCCGGAAGTATCGGTGGAGCAGCCGGAGTTGGAGGCGCCATAGGCAACGACGTAAACGGTGGTGCCCTGCGAGGTGGCATAGTTGGCGGCGTCGATAGCCTGCTGGCATTCATCGGTCTTGGATGGATAGGCGACAGAGAAGCCGCTGGTGCCGGCAGCGTGCACGGTGCCGCTGACCGTGATATTTCCGCTGTTGGCATCGCCGTCGCTGAGGATGACGAGGGCATTTTGCGCATTGGGGTAAACGAGCTTGTCGGCGGCGAGCGAGGATTGAGCCGCGTAGATCGCGCCTGCGTAGTAGGTTTCTTCTCCGCCGATCGCGGCGATGCCGGCGCAACCGCCGGCGCCGGTGGCGATGGAGAGGGCTGAAGAAGTATTGAGTCCGCCATTGGCCTGGTTATCGGCGCTGTAATCGGCGAGATATCCCGTGAGCTGGTAAGTTGCCGCTGTGCTGGTGAAGTCGGTGGATGTCCAGGTAGCGCCAACGGATGGCGTGGTGTAGGGAACAATCTTTGGATTGCCTGCGGCGCAGGTGGTGTCGTATTTGGCAGTATTGGCCTGGACTTCGGGATAGGTGAAGAGGCTCACGTTGTCGTAGACTGCTGCGCATTTCACTTTGGCAGAACTAAACGTGCAGGGAGAGAGAGAATCGAGCATGGCTTGAACGCCATTGAGCGCGCATGTGATGCGATTGCTATTGCAGCTTGCGTCGGTGTCTCTGGAACTCATCGACTCCGTCGAGTCGAGAACAATGGCGATGTTGTATTGCTTGTTGGCGGAGCCGTCGAGCGCGGCAGTGGACTCAGCGGTGAGAGTAATCGAAGAGGCAGAGTTGATGCCGAATGCGGCGAGCGCACGAATAAAGAATGTGGGGACTACGGCGGTCTGCACTACCTGAATCACGTTATCGTGGGTGGGCGAAGCGAGACAGGGTGCACCAACACCATTGGTTGCGGTGGGGAGGATGCATTTGAGGGTGGTGGATACGGCAGCCGACAGCAAATTGATGTTTACGTTTGCGCCGTTAGGGGAAACGGAGCTGGCCGCAGTGACTTCGGCGGAGACTGATTTGACACTGGCCGCAGGAAGCGTCATGGCGTAGGCGCCTGCCAGGGTCGCTGCATCAGTGGAAGCCTGAAGCTCGCGATAACACACGTAGGCATGGCCGAGATCGAGCGTCAATCCGGCCATTCCAAGGAAAAGAACAACGAGAAGCGCCATCCAGGGGAGGACCTGCCCCTGTTGATTGGTGAAAGTGCGACGCAGAAAAGAGAGAAACGCGTTCTTCATTGGACGACCTCGGACACCTGGGTGGCGAGACTGCAACTTGTGAACTTCATGCCGTAGACCTGAAGGCTGCATGGATAAGTGGCGTCGACCTCAGCACTTTTGGTTGCCACCATGTTTGGGTTGGCAGTGCTTTTTGCGCCCGGACATGTGGTGACACCGGCGCCGTAGCTGACTCCGTTGAGGGTGTAAGTGAGGCTTACGTCGGCTTTGTTGAGGCCAGGCGCATTGGCATAGATCAGATTGGAGGCAGTGGTGCAGGGATCCACATCGCCCCGATCGACCGAGAGATAGCGCGCTCCTGCGCTGACGGCCTCGGCCAGCAGCAGTTTCTGATAGAGGGCGATGGAGAAGGAGAAGATTCCGGTCATGATAAGCATGAGGACCGGGAGAGCAACGGCCATCTCAACGATGGCGCTGCCGCCATCACGAGATTTTATGAGCATGCAAAACGGGGCCCGATGGCGCGAAGGAATGAAAGGTCTCATTGTCGTACTCCACTTACAGACGACAGACACGGGCAGAGGCTGTGAGTTAGTCAGAAGATAGCACTGAAGAAGTGGAGCCTGCGGATATTCACGAGCAAATGAAAAGATCAATTGATATCAGCAGTAACTCGTGAGACATGCATGTGAGCACGGAGTAATTAGAGCGCGGGTTACGAATGGAGTGAAGCAACGAGGCAGTTAGTTAATACCCTGGAAGGTTAGATTCGTGATGGGATGTGAACTAGCTCACAAGTTCTTGCATGATTCCTCGACCGAGGTGCGCGCGTGGGGAGCGGGTGGTGAGACCGCTGTGCTGCGCAAGAGCAGCGACGCAGAACGTGTGAACGGCGACGCCGGATTGTTAACAAGGGGCAAATGATGACGAGGGCTGAATCGCCTGAAGGCAGGATCGGCGTCGTAAGAGCTTGCAAGGACGTTGGTGCGACCCGTAGATTCTATGTACCGGGGATCCGCGTGGGGCTTCTACTACCCCTCTTTCTCAGCGGGCGTCCAAACTAGAGCGATGGGGGCCAGACATGGCAAGACTGGGAGCGTTCTGCTTCCCTGGTACAGGACATCTGAACCCGATGGCGGCGCTGGCGGGCCGGCTGGATCAGCGCGGGCATGAGGTAACCATCTTCGGCATCGCAGATTCAGAGGCAGTGGTGCGGGCGGCAGGGGTTCGTTTTGGGCTGATTGGCGAGAAGGACTACCCGCTGGGGACGCTGCAGAAGCTCGATGACCGGCTGAGTGAGCTGAAGGGTTTTGCCAGTTCGCGCTTTACGCTGGAGCGGATCAGGGACACGGCGAAGATGGAGCTGCGGGACGGGCCGGAGGCGGCGCGGAAAGCCAGGGTGGAAGGGCTGCTTGTGGATGAGGCGGACTTTGGCGGGAGCGTGGCGGACTATCTCCGGATTCCATTTGTGTCGGTAGCATTGATCCCGCCTCTGCTGCCGGACAATCGGTTTCCTCCTTTTTATTTTCAGTGGAAGGCCGGGGAAGATGTGTTCAGGCGCGCGCGAAATCAAGTGGCGATTTCGTTTCTGACGCGGGTGGCGACTCCAATCTTCAAAGTAGTGAATGATCAGCGCGAGGCCTGGGGCATCGGCGCGTTCAAGGAGACGAAGGAGGCGCTGTCGCCGCTGGCGCAAGTGACGCAGATGCCGAGAGCATTTGATTTTGACATTGCGGCGATGCCGGAGGGGCTCTACCACACAGGGCCGTTTGTCGATCCGCAGCAGCGAAGGGCGATTGATTTTGACTGGTCGCGGCTGGATGGGCGGCCGCTGATTTATGCGTCGCTAGGCACGCTGCAGAATGGAATGGAAGGACTGTTCAGGACGATTGCGAAGGCGTGCTCGGGATTGGACGCGCAGCTCGTGATGTCGCTGGGAGGCGGCCTGCATCCGGAGAGGCTGGGACCGCTGGAAGGCGACGCGGTGGTGGTGCGGTTTGCGCCGCAACTGGAGATTTTGAAGCGCGCGGCGGTGGTGATTACGCATGGCGGAATCAACACGGTGCTGGAATCGCTTTCAGAGGGGGTGCCGCTGGTGGTGATGCCACTGGGCAACGACCAGCCGGGCGTGGCGGCGCGAGTGGATGCGCACGGAGTGGGGAAGATTTTGTCTTCGCATAACGTGAGCGCGGAGAAGTTGCGCAAGGCCGTAAAGACAGTGCTCGAAGATGGCAAGTATGCCACGGCAGCCAAGAGGATGCAGCTGGAAATGAGCAAGGTGGACGGGCTGGAAGTAGCGGCCGATATCATTGAGACAGCTTTTGGAATCGGCGAGAGTGCCAAGACCCTGGCCAGCGCAGCGGCCTCATAGCTCGTGAGCGGTGGGGACGTGGGGCGGCGGGAAGAGCTCGGTGAGAGCGATTCCGGCGAGGATGAGCAGAGCGCCGGAAGCAGGACGCGGACCCAGGCGTTCACCCATGACAAGAAATGAAGTAATCCAGGCGAAGACGGGCTCCATCGTAAGCAAGAGAGCGATGTGAGTCGACGGGAGGATGGACTGCGCCCAGCTTTGGATGGAGAAGGCCGCGGCCGTGGCGAGAACCGCGGCAATCAGAAGCGCGATGAGCAAGCGCGGCGTGAAGTGGATGTGGGGATGCTCGATGAGGGGCAGGCTGAGGGCCATGAAGACTGCGCAGAAACCGACCTGAAGCAGGGCGAGGGGTTGGAAGGGGATTCGAGGGGAGACGTGGCTGAGCGCGATGCAGTGGAATGCGAACGCGATGGCGCAGCCGAAGGTGAGCACGTCGCCGATGTTGATGGTGGAGAGGTCTGGGAGTAAAGAGGCGAAGCCGGACGAGGAAGATGACCCTGCGGCGCCGGTGGGCGCGGTGAGCAGCAGGATGCCGATGAAGGCAAGGGCAGCGCCGGTGTAGGCGTTCCAGCGAGGGGCACGCGCGCCGGGCGGGCGCAGAGCCGGCACAGAAGAGAACAACGGCACAAGGACAACGACCAGGCCGGTGATGAACGCGGACTTGGATGGAGTGGTGCGGACCAAGCCGATGGTCTGGAACTGATAGCCGGCAGCGAGAAAGAAGCCGACGAGCGCGCCGGCGGCGAGATGGCCGCGGGACAGGCCACGCCAGGAGCGGTGGTAGACGGCGGCGAGCAGCGCGAAGGCCAGGGTCATGCGGACAAGGTTGAAGGCGGCCGGAGTGGCGTCGGCGAGCGCGCTCTTGAT